>Ga0209572_1000037_pt1 | contig 353767 bp, 361 predicted proteins | sample EBPBio232012_DNA_FD_185867 | JGI IMG/M metagenome (GOLD analysis project Ga0209572, IMG submission 185867) | Wastewater treatment Type I Accumulibacter community from EBPR Bioreactor in Madison, WI, USA - Reactor 1_1/23/2012_ DNA (SPAdes)... | ecosystem: Engineered > Bioreactor > EBPR >... | reverse complement strand
GCGCCAAGCCCGCACCCTCCAGGTGATCCATGAAACGCGCCCCTCGCAGCCGTCAACGCCATGATTTATATGCGAAATATCACGATTACGACAGCGAAATCAGCGACTTACTTGGAGAATGTGGGTTTACGCCTTCCCATCCGCATTACGCACAAAGACTTGAAAACAACCATGCCAGCGCCGATACAAGATGATGCAGCAGCGAATTATTGCCCTGCCATGACAGGAGGAGCGCGTATGACTGGTAACGACAGGCGGATTCCGTCCGATGGTGACTTGCGCGCAAGATTGACGGACGAACAGTTTCGCGTGACCCAGCAATGTGGCACCGAACGGCCGTTCACAGGTCCTCATCTTGATGAAAAGCGGGCGGGCATTTACCGCTGCGTCTGCTGTGATGCACCGTTGTTTACTTCCGGCGCGAAGTATGATTCGGGCAGCGGTTGGCCAAGTTTCTATGATAAGGCCGGCGGCGTCAGCGAACTTGTGGATAACTCCCACAACATGCGGCGCATCGAGATTCGCTGTGCCAACTGCGCGGCCCATCTGGGCCATGTCTTTCCCGATGGCCCGAACCCGACCGGCCTGCGCTACTGCGTCAATGGTACTTCGCTGACCTTCAACCCCGAGGATGAGCCCACCGAATGAAACCCGACGCCCGCTGGCCCAAGGTCACCCCGCCCCGTGCCGAGGCGCGGCCTACAACCCGCACCGTCCATGGCGTAGCGCTTGACGATCCCTATGCCTGGCTGCGGGCGGAAAACTGGGAAGAGGTTCTGAAGGCGCCCGAGACGCTGGCGCCGGACATCCGCACCGTCCTGGAGGCGGAAAATGCCCATGCAAAAGCGCTGCTCCAGCCGCTGGAGGCGCTTCAGGCGACCTTGATCGCCGAAATGCGCGGGCGCATCCGCGAGGATGACGCCGAGCCGCCCTTCAACGACGGTCCCTTTGCTTATTTCAGCCGCTACCAGACCGGCGGCAACCATGCGCAACTCTGCCGGCGTCCGCGCGATGGCGGGCCGGAGACCGTGCTGCTTGATGGCGACCATGAGGCCGCGGACCACGCCTTCTTCAAGCTGAGTGGTGCGAGCCATGCGCCGAACCATCGCCTCTTTGCCTGGGCGGCTGATACGGCAGGTTCGGAGTATCACACCATCCGTGTGCGCGACCTTGCCACCGGCGAGGATCTCGACCGTGTTCCGGACAGCACGGGCCAGGTGGTCTGGCTCGCCGACAGCAGCGGTTTTCTCTACGTCCGGCTCGACAGTCGCCATCGTGACAATCGCGTGTTCCTGCACCGGCTTGGCACGGAGGCCAGCGCGGACATCCTGCTGCATGAGGAAAAGACGCCGGGCTTTTTTGTCGGCATCGGCGAGACGCAGGATCGCGCCTTTGCCTATATCCATATCAACGACCACGAGACGAGCGAGGTGCGGCTGGTTGATCCTGCCCGCGCCGATGCGACGCCGCGCCTTGTCGAGCCGCGACAGAAGGGGGTCGAGTATTCGGTCGATCACCACGACGGGCGGCTGATCATCCTTACGAATGCCGACGATGCCACCGATTTTAAGATCGTCACGGCCCCTGCCGATGCACCCGAGCGCGCCAACTGGCGCGATCTCGTGCCGCATGAAGCGGGGCGGCTGATCAGCGATCATGCCTGCTTTTCCGGCCATCTCGTGTTGCAAACGCGGAAGGATGCGGTGCCGGCCATTCTGATCCGTCCCTGGGCGAGCGGCGCGCTCAACCCCATTGCCTTTGACGCGCCGAGCTATGCCCTCTCCTTTCAGGAAGGCTACGAGTTCGACACGGCCACGCTGCGCATCACCTATTCCTCGCTCACCACGCCACAGCAGACCTTCGCCTATGACATGGCGACGGGGGGCAAAACGCTGCTGAAACAGCGCGAAATTCCTTCAGGGCATGATCCTGACGCCTATACCGCTGCCCGTCTCGATGTGCCGACGTATGATGGCAAGATGCTGCCGATTTCCCTGCTGCACCGGGCGGACCTTGCGCGCGACGGCGCAGCGCCGTGCCTGCTCTACGGCTACGGCGCCTATGGCATCCCGATGACCGCCGGCTTCCGCGCCAACATCCTGTCGCTGGTTGATCGCGGCTTTGTCTTTGCCATCGCCCATATCCGGGGTGGGGTGGACAAGGGCTATGGCTGGTATCAGAACGGGAAGCGGAAGAAAAAGACCAATACGTTCCGCGATTTCATCTCAGCTGCCGAAGCGCTGGTCCGGGATCGGTACACCTCGGCTGACCGGCTGATCGCGGAAGGCGGTTCGGCGGGCGGGATGCTGATGGGGGCGGTCGCCAACATGCGGCCCGACCTTTTCGCCGGCATCGTGGCGCAGGTGCCCTTCGTCGATGTGCTCAACACCATGCTCGACAAGGACCTGCCGCTCACCCCGCCCGAGTGGCCCGAATGGGGCAATCCCATCAAGAGTCGCACGGATTTCAACACCATCCGCGCCTATTCGCCCTATGACAACGTGAAGCCGCAACGCTATCCGGCGATGCTGATCGAGGGCGGGCTGACCGATCCGCGCGTCACCTACTGGGAACCGGCGAAATGGGTTGCCCGCCTGCGCGAGGTAGCGACGGGGGGCGGGCCGATCCTGTTTCTCACCAACATGGATGCCGGCCACGGCGGCGTTTCGGGCCGGCTGAAACGCCTTGCCGATGAAGCGCGGGTATACGCGTTTGCGCTTAATGTGGTGGGGAAGGCATGACGCCCCTCCCCGCCCCATCGCGCGGGTGCTGTTGCTAACCCTTCGCGCCGCCGTCGATGAAGCTGCGCAGTTCCTCAAGGCTCTTGAAGAACACGGACTGCCCGTCGGCTTCCGCCACCACGGACCCGTCGGAATACATCGTGTATTTCGCGCCACCCGATTCATAGGCGCCGACGATCTCGGCATCCGGAGAAGGCGCGAGCACCGGTTCGATGTCAGCGGGTTCGGCGATGATGTCGGCGGGAACCGGCAGGGCGGGGCTTTCCGCAGCCGCGGGTTCTTCTGCGGCCGTCGCTTCAGGCGTCGGGGCGACCATTGCCTTGGCGGCTGGCAAATCCGGCGCGGGCTCCTTGCGGCCTTTGCCCTTGCGCCCCGTTTTCAGCGGAATGAGTTTGTCGAGTTCGGCGTCGAAAGCAGCGAACGGATCTTCCTCAGCCGCCTTTGCCGGTGCTGACGGCACCTGGGGCGTTGCGTCCGTGACGATTTCGGCAGCACCATCTTCCACCGCCGTGTTTACGACCACCGCCGTCTCCTCCGGCAGGGGCATCGGCGCGTAAGCCCCGGCGTCCACCTCAGGAAGGAGGCGGGGCAAGTCATCGGCCACCGCCTCGACCGGCGGATCAAGCGGCACGGGCGTCAGGATCTCCACCGGCGGCTCAACCGGTTCGGCTTGAACAATGCGGTCCACCGCCGCATCGATCCGCGCGACGGCGGCATCGGTCGCTGCGGTCGCCTCGGTTCCGGCCCGGGCCAGCGCGGCACCTGTCGCAGCCGCCCCGGTCGCTGCCCCGGCGGCCACCGCGCCCGCACCGATCTTGAAAGACGGCAGCTTGAACTTCGGCTGTCCGGTCTGGACCACGGGGGCGGAATCCGGCAGTCGCGGTTCGACCCTCGGCGGCGGCGGCGGTTCGGCCACGTCCGCAACGACCGGCGGCGGCGGGATCGGCTCTACCACTGGCGGCTCGACTCTTGCGCGCGCCTCCTCGACGGCAATGCGCGGCGCAACCGTGCGCGGCGCGGCAGCCAGCGCAGATTTCAGCCCGTCAATCCGCTGGATGAGCACCCCAAGCGCCGCCGTGACGGTGCCGCCGGCCAGTGCGACCATCGAACCGATGGTGCCGGCGATGCCGCGCTCGGTCGGCAACATGTCGACACCATAAACAAGCCCGATGAGCCCACCGAGGGCCATCACAACACCCAGACACTGAACGACGATGGCCATGGCAGCCCCCCCGTGAACGCGCAAAACCGGCGCGCAAACTTCCTGATTCGTCCATGGGGCCGGAAAAAAGCAAAGAAAAGATCAACAGATTCAGGACGATCGATAGTTAATGACCAAAAGTGGCAGGATTCATGGCCAATCAACTCCTCGTGTTCGCGGGGTTGCCGGCGCGCGGTGCGCGGCCTATCTGTGGAACCGGATCAGATTTCAGACGTTACAAGACCAACCGCAAGAGGAAAGACCATGACCTTCACCCTGCCGGAACTGCCTTACGCGCATGATGCGCTCCAGCCCTACATGTCCAAGGAAACGCTGGAGTACCATCACGACAAGCACCATCTTGCCTATGTGAACAACGGCAACAACCTGCTCAAGGGCACCGAGTGGGAAGGCAAGAGCCTCGAAGACATCGTGAAGGGTTCATTCGGCAAGAACGCCGGCCTCTTCAACAACGCCGGTCAGCATTACAACCACCTCCACTTCTGGAACTGGATGAAACCGAACGGTGGCGGCGACAAGATTCCGGGCAAGCTTGAGAAGGCCATTGTCGAGAGCCTCGGCTCCGTCGCCAAGATGAAGGAAGACTTCATTCAGGCCGGCGTGACGCAGTTCGGCTCGGGCTGGTCGTGGCTTGCGGTCAAGGATGGCAAGATCATCGTCATGAAATCCGCCAATGGCGAGAGCCCTCTCGTGCACGGCGCCTCGCCGATCCTCGGCTGCGACGTGTGGGAACACAGCTACTATATCGACTACCGCAATCGCCGGCCCGACTATCTGAAGGCCTTCGTCGACCACCTCGTGAACTGGGATTACGTCGACCAGATGTACCAGGCTGCGGTGAAGTGAGCGAATGGCGAATAGCCAATAGCGAATAAACCGGACGGCGCGCGACCTGCCCCCCCCCCGCGCCGTCATGGTCGGGTTCAGCCCGACCATCCACGCCTTTGCATCGCTTCGGAAGAGCAGCGGTTTTGATCGTCGAGGTGATCTCAATACGTGGATGGTCCGCCTTCGCGGACCATGACGGGCAGAAATGATGTGAGGGAGCGAACTTGAAAACAGCAATCGTCACGGCAGGCGGCAGTGGCATGGGCGCGGCAGCGGCGCGGAAACTCGCGGCGGAGGGGTTCAAGGTCGCCGTCCTCTCCTCCTCCGGCAAGGCCGAGACCGTGGCAAAGGAGATCGGCGGCATCGCCATCACCGGTTCCAACCAGTCCAACGACGATCTCAAACGGCTGGTGGACACCACCATGGCCGAATGGGGCCGGGTTGATGTGCTCGTCAACAGTGCCGGCCATGGTCCGCGGGACCGGATTCTCGCGATCACCGACGAACAATGGCATACGGGGCTGGATGTCTACCTGCTCAATGTGGTCCGCATGGCGCGGCTTGTTGCACCGATCATGGCAGCGCAAAAGGGTGGCGCCATTATCAACATTTCCTCCGCCTGGGCGTTTGAGCCGAGCGCGATGTTCCCCACCTCTGCCGTATTCCGGGCGGGTCTGGCTGCCTTCACCAAACTGTTCGCTGACGAGTATGCCGCGAGCAACGTGCGCATGAACAACGTTCTGCCGGGCTGGATCGACAGCCTGCCGCAGACCGACGAGCGCCGCGCGGGCGTGCCGATGCAACGGTATGGCACCAGTCAGGAGATTGCCGCCACGGTCGCTTTTCTTGCGTCAGAAGGGGCGGGATACATCACCGGCCAGAACATCCGGGTCGATGGCGGCCTGATGCGGTCGGTCTGATCACGGCTGCGACAAACGCCGCATTGTCAGGCCTGCCGCCGTGCAGGCCTCCGCAAGGCCGGGGCCGGCCAAAAAGGCCAGTTCCCGCTCGCGGCTTTCCAGGACCGGATCGAGCAGCGGTAATTCCGCATCGACATAACCGGGATGGCACATCACGAGGTGGCGCGGGCCGGGCGCAACGAGATAACGCGCGAACTGGGCGGCATAATCAGCGTCCGGCGCAAAGTTCGAGAAGCCGGCGAATCCGTCATTCGCGACAAAGCCGGCGGCCTCCACCTTGCGGCCCAGCCCCAGCGACAGCCAGGCAACCTTCATCGCCTTGATCGCAAAATCCCCCCGGCGGATGATGCGCGGCAACCGATCCGCCGAACGGCGGATATAGGGGCGCGGCCCTTTCGGATAGCGACGGGCGATGACGCGGACAAAAACATCCTGAATGCGCCGAAGGCCATGGACGTGCTGGTGCCCGTCAATGAAGTCTGGCGCGCGACCCATCCGGTCCTCGAAAGCCTGCAACTGCGCCTCGATCTCACTGGCGAGTTCCGCCTCCGGCATCTGGCCCAGCATCGCAGCCTTCAAAAGGTCGGGCAGCCTGGGCAGCACGCCGGCTGGCGCAAGCCGGGGCATCGAGGTGAGCGGGGCGCCGCAGGTCAGGTTGACGTGAACGCCGAGATCGGCCTGCCCATCGAAGGCGCGCAGCGCGGCGGACCAAGTGGCCCAATGCGGGCGATTGGTCATCGCACCCGTGGCGGACAGCCGCCCCCGCTCCAGAAGCTCGACGATGCCGCGGCTGATGCCCGCCGTCATGGCAAAATCATCGGCGCAGAGGACGAATCCGGCGGAAGCTGACGTATGCATGCGCTCATCTAGCGTTCAGTTGCCGCGTTGCACAAGCGTGAGGGTGGGCGCGAGTTCAAATTGCTTGACCTTCACGGCCTTCGTCCGCTTTGAAAAGGGATGTCCATGAACGCCCAATCGCCCGCCGCAATCTACACCCCGATACCGGAACTTTCGGTGATCGTGCCGGTGTTCAACGAGGGCGAGAATATCAACCTGCTGGTTGAGAAACTTGCGCCGGTGCTCGCGGGCTGCGTGTCCTCCTGGGAGGTGCTGTTCGTGGATGACGGCAGCCGCGATGATACGCTGAGCCGCATCCGCGCGCTGGCGTTGCAGAATCCCAACGTGCGCGCCGTGTCCTTCTCGCGCAATTTCGGCAAGGAAATCGCCATTGCCGCCGGGCTGGACCATGTGCGGGGCCGTGCCGTCGTCATCATCGACGCCGATCTCCAGCATCCGCCGGAGACGATCGCAACCTTCGTCGCCAAATGGCGCGAGGGTTACGATATGGTTTATGGCCAGCGTGTCGACCGTTCCACCGACGGGCCAGCGCGGCGCTGGCTGACCGAGCGCTTCTATTCGCTGTTCGAGCGGTTTGGCGAAACGGCCCTGCCCGCTGGCGCCGGCGATTACCGCCTGATGGATGCCAAGGTGGTGGAGAACCTGCGCCGGATGGGCGAGCGAGCGCGCTTTTCCAAGGGGCTCTATGCCTGGGTCGGCTTCAAGTCGATCGGCATTCCCTTCGAGGTGCAGGACCGGGTGCATGGTCAGTCGAAGTTCAGCTATCGCAAGCTGACCTCCTTCGCCTTTGACGGTCTTGCCTCCTTCTCCACCCTGCCGCTCAAGGTTTCGACCTACATCGGCACGATCATTTCAAGCTTTGCGATCATTTATGCGCTGATCTTCGCGGTAAAAACGCTGTTCTATGGCGCGGATGTGCCGGGTTTTCCGTCCCTCATCGTCTCGGTGATGTTCTTTTCCGGCATCCAGCTCGTGTTTCTCGGAATCATCGGTGAATACGTCGGTCGCATCTTCGCCGAGGTGAAGCGCCGCCCGCTCTATATCATTGCCGAGGAAGTGGGGCCGGACAGTGCCCGACCGGAAATTCTGGCGCGGCGCGGGGAAACGCTGATCGGCAAATGACGAAGGGGCGCTGGTTCTGCGGCGCCCGCCTCAAAGCTCCGCCAGCGTCGTGATGATCTTCACAGGACACAGGTCCGGATATTCTTCCGGCAGTCCCGCGCGGTTGAGCCAGATTGCCGGCATTCCCGCTGCCGTCGCGCCCGCGACATCCCAGCGGTTTGACGAGACCAGCGCCACCTCGCCCAACGCAAGGCCCAGCATCCGCCCCGGCAGGGCGTAGACCTCCGGCACGGTCTTGAACCGCCCGACGTCCTCAACCGAGGCGATGCCCTCGATCAGCCCGTCAATTCCAGCGCTTCTGGCCGCCGCGCCCGCCATCGTCCGCGTGCCGTTGGTGAAGATCACCATGCGGGTGCCCTGCCCTTTCAGCCGGGCCAGCGCGGGGTGGACATCGGCGAATGCGCCGAGTTCGTGATAGGCATCGAGCAGAGGCTGGCGCAGGGCGGCGGGCACAGAAGGAAACCGCGCAAAGCAATAATCCAGCGCCTCGGCGGTGAGTTGCCAGAAATCGGCGTAACGGCCCATCAGCGTGCGCGTCCAGGTGTATTCGAGCTGCTTCACGCGCCAAAGGGCAGAGAAGGCGTCCGCCTCCGCGCCCATCGCGGCGCGGTGCCGCGCCATGGCGGCGTGTACATCAAACAGCGTGCCATAGGCATCGAAGGCATAGGCGCGGATCGTCATGATTTTCTCTCCCGCGACGAGAGGAGCGAAGATGACCGGAAATGGCAAGAGGACTCACGTCAAACCTCGCCCACATCATTTATTCATTTTTTGTTCAAAACACTTTGAGCATAAGCGGTTCTCGCGCATACTGCGCATGTTCCGGGCGGCCTGCCCGGCCCTGACCCCTGGAGAGTTGAGATGAATACCACTCGCCGTACGCTTCTGGGCGCCACCGCCGCCCTTGCCGCCGCACCGGTCTCCGCCATTGCCGTGGCCGCGCCCTCGGCCACGCCGGCGCCTGCCGCCGCCGCTCCCGCCACCTCGGGCACCATCCGTGCGCTGTGGGACGAGGTGATCGATCTTTCGATTCGCCTGTCCAGTCATGCGCCGGCCCTGACGGCGGCGGACCGGGGCACAGGCCTGCCGGGCTGGATGTATGTTTCGGGCGAGGCCAATGATCTTGGCAATGCGCGCTATGATCGGCTCGTCGCCATTCTGAAGGCCCAGCCGGCCTCCGCCGACGATGTCGCGATTATGGCGCGCGCTGCGACCCATGCCGACATCACCAGCGGTCCGGCGACCTTTGCCGGCCAGCGCGTGGCCATGGCGGCGATGACGCTGGCGGCCTGAGCTTCCCGGCACCGCTACCAAAGATTGAAGGCCCCCGCCTTTCCTTGATACGGGCGGGGGCTTATTCATTGTGGCATGAGCACTTTATCTCTCGCCTCCGAATTTCCCGCCGCCACCCATGATCAATGGCGCAAGCTGGTCGATGGCGTCCTTAAAGGCGCGGATTTCGACAAGCGGCTGGTGAGCCGCACCTACGACGGAATCGCGATTGCACCGCTCGGCGCGCGGGTGCCCTGCGCGGTGCCGGTATCGCGCCGCAAGGGCGCCGCGCCGTGGCTGATCGCCCAGCGGATCGATCTGCCCGAGGCCCGGCAGGCCAATGCGCAGGTGCTCGACGACCTGATGGGCGGAGCAAGCGCGCTGACGCTGGTATTTGCCGATTCTCCCGCTGCCAACGGATCCGGCCTCAAGGATGCGAGCCGCGAGACGCTGACCAAGGCGCTCGCCGAAGTGCACCTCGACATGGGCGTTGCGCTTGATCTCGACATTGGCCGGACGAGTAAAGATGCCGGCGCGGTGATCGGCGAGATTGCCCGGCAAAAGGGGCTGACACCCGGCCAACTGACGATGAGCTTCGGTTACAACCCCATCGGCATGATCGCTGCCGGGCGCGGGGCGCCAGCCGAATGGGCCGCTCTCGCACCGATGGTCGCCAGCATGGTGGGCGAACACATCGCTGCGGGCTTTACGGGGCCATTCATGGCGGCGGACGGGCGGTTGGTCCATGCCGCCGGTGGTTCGGAAGCGCAGGAACTGGCCTATGTGCTCGCCTGCGGCGTTGCCTATCTTCGCGCGCTCGAAGCCGGTGGGCTGTCGCTGGAGGCGGCACGCGATGCGATCTATGTGCGGCTTGCCAGCGATGCCGACCAGTTCCAGTCGATTGCCAAGCTGCGCGCACTGCGCAAGCTGTGGGCGCGGGTGGAAGCCGCCTGTGGCCTTCCGCCGAAGCCGGTGCATCTGGTCGCGGAAACCGCGTGGCGAATGCTGTCGCGCAACGATCCGCATGTGAACATTCTGAGGAATTCCGTGGCGGTGTTTGCCGCTGCCGTGGGCGGGGCGGATGTCATCTCCAGCCTGCCCTTCACCGCCGCGCTTGGCCTGCCCGATGCTGCGGCCCGACGCCTTGCCCGCAACACACAGGTAGTGTTGGCTGAAGAATCGAACCTCTTCCGCATGGCGGACCCTGCCGCCGGGGCCGGCGCGGTGGAAGCCCTGACCGACGGCCTGCTCGAAGCGGCCTGGGCGCTGTTCCAGGGCATCGAGACGGCAGGCGGCATCGTTGCTGCACTCGAAAGCGGATCGTTCTCGGATACGGTTGCGGCAACCCGTGCCGCCCGGTTGAGGGCGATCTCGACGCGCAAGGATCCGATCACCGGCGTTTCGGAATTTCCCAATGTCGCCGAGGCGCCCGTGGCGGTGCTCGCGCCCCTGCCGGCATTGGGAACCGGCCCGTTTGCCCCCTGGCGCCTTGCCGAACCCTACGAAGCCTTGCGCGACCGGGCCGCACAGACGGCGCAACGCCCTGTCGTGTTTCTTGCCAATCTCGGCACGGTGGCGGACTTCACCGCCCGCACGATCTTTGCCAAGAACTTCTTTGAGGCCGGCGGCATCGCGGCGCCGACCAACAACGGCTTTGCCTCGCTGGAAGCGATGGTTGCGGCGTTCAAGACATCGGGCGCGCGACTTGCCTGCCTTTGCTCGACCGATGCGATCTATGCCACGGAGGCCGAGGCTGCCGCCCGCGCGCTCGCGGATGCAGGGGCTGTTCTCTACCTCGCCGGGCGCCCCGGCGAAATGGAACGCATACTGAAGACTGCCGGCGTGACGCGTTTTGTCTTTGCGGGCTGCGATGTCATCGAAACGTTATCCGAAGCGCAGAAACTCGCGGGCGTTTCCTGAGGCTTGTGTTCCGGGCCATTTGCCAATACGACCTGAAGAAGTGATTTGAAGAGGACCTGACGATGCAGTTGACGACGCATCCGACCATGATCGAAACCGCCCTGCCGAAGCTGGCCCTGCCGCGCCAGGCGCTGCTGGTGCTGGCGGGCTCGCTGGCGCTCGCGCTCTCCGCCAAGGCGCAGGTGCCGTTCTATCCGGTGCCGATGACCATGCAGACGCTGGTGGTGCTGGTGATCGGCGCGACCTTCGGCTTCCGTCTCGGCCTTGCCACCATCGGGCTTTACCTTCTCGAAGGGCTCGCCGGCCTGCCGGTGTTCGCTTCCGGTGCCGGGCCCGCCTATATGATGGGTCCGACGGGCGGTTATCTCGCCGGTTTCGTCGCCGCCGTCGGTTTGATGGGTCTTGGCGCCGCGCGCGGGCTTGACCGCAGCCTTGCGGGCAGCTTCGCGCTGATGACGATCGGCCACCTTGTCATTCTCGGTCTCGGCTATCTCTGGCTTTCCACCCTGATCGGCCCGGAGAAGGCCTGGGCGGCAGGCGTACTGCCCTTCGTATGGGCCACCGTGTTCAAGACGCTGCTGGCCGCCGGGCTTGTTCCGGCGCTGTGGGCGCTGGTTCAAAAGTACCGCGGCTGATTTTTCAGCCCGCAGCCAATCAAACCGCCGCCCCTCACTCGGGCGGCGTTTTTGTTTTTGCCTTGCACGATTTCGGAGACGCGGATCCTTTGGTCGGTTTCAAGCGTTCAGTGCCTGGTGTTTTGCGATTGCCCGGATTTCACATGATCGCGATATGCTTTAGGACAGAGGCAGTGAGGATTTCATGAGCTACATTCGCGCGGGCGGCATCACCACGCTGCTGATTTCCATTCTGGCGACGGCGGCGCTCGTCTGGTTCGGTGAACTCTATGCCGGCTATTCGAGCGGCGAGGCGGTGCATCGCGTGCTGCTGTGGTTTCCCATCAGCCTGATCGGCGTCACGCCCGTCTGCCTTATCCTGTTTCCGCTGATCCATCTGGTCATCGGCCAGCATGGCACGCCGCTCGGCAAGGTGTTTGCGGCCATTGGCGGGGTCTGCGGCGCGGCGATTTCCGGTTATTGCGTGTTCCGCTTCCGGGCGATCATGTTTCCGAACACCGGCATCAGCTTCATTGCCGTGCCGCTGATGGTGCTGTCGGCGACGGCGCTGGGCATGGTGGCGGGGTTTCTGTTCGAGCGGTTGGCGCGGCGCAAGCCGACAGAACCGCGCGTCATCGAGGGCGAAGCGAGCGCGGTGAACGAGACTTCCGCATAAGCGCGGGTGCGCGTGGCTCCGGCCGCGCCATTGCAATAATCTTTGGTCCTATATTACGCCGCATCGATCCCCGGTATCGATAGGCGTCATGGCCCGCTGGAGTGCATTCATGTCGAAGATCCCGGATTTTTCCAAGATCGCTTATGAACCCGCCCCACTCACCGCCGATACAGCGGTTACGGGCGAGGCGTGGATGACGCCCGAAGGCATCCCGATCAAGGCGCGCTATTCGGATGCGGACCTCGCCGGGCTCGACTTTCTCGACACCTACCCCGGTATCGCGCCCTATCTGCGCGGCCCCTACCCGACGATGTATGTGACCAATCCGTGGACGGTGCGCCAGTATGCGGGCTTCTCCACGGCTGAGGATTCCAACGCCTTCTACCGGCGCAATCTCGCGGCGGGGCAGAAGGGGCTCTCGGTCGCCTTCGATCTTGCGACCCACCGGGGCTATGATTCAGACCATCCGCGCGTCTCGGGCGATGTCGGCATGGCCGGGGTCGCAATCGACTCGATCTACGACATGCGCACGCTGTTCGACGGAATCCCGCTCGACCAGATGTCCGTTTCGATGACCATGAACGGCGCCGTGCTGCCGATCCTTTCGCTCTACATTGTCGCAGCGGAGGAACAGGGCGTGGCGCCGGCGAAACTGTCGGGCACGATCCAGAACGACATCCTGAAGGAGTTCATGGTCCGCAACACCTACATATACCCACCGAAGGGGTCGATGCGGATCATTTCGGACATTTTCGCCTATACGGCGCAGAACATGCCGAAGTTCAATTCGATCTCGATTTCCGGCTATCACATGCAGGAAGCCGGAGCGACGCAGGATCTCGAACTCGCCTATACGCTGGCCGATGGTGTCGAATACATCCGCGCCGGCATGAAGGCCGGGCTTGACGTGGACAAGTTCGCGCCGCGCCTCTCGTTCTTCTGGGCCATCGGCATGAACTTCTTCATGGAAGTGGCCAAGATGCGGGCCGCGCGCCTGCTCTGGGCCAAGCTCGTGAAGCAGTTCAACCCGAAGGACGTGCGCTCGCTCTCCCTGCGCACGCATTGCCAGACCTCGGGCTGGTCGCTGACAGCGCAGGATGTTCCCAACAACATCGTCCGCACCTGTGTGGAAGCCATGGCGGCGACGCAGGGGCACACGCAATCGCTGCACACCAACGCACTCGACGAGGCGCTGGCGCTGCCGACCGATTTTTCCGCCCGCATCGCCCGAAACACGCAGATTTTCCTGCAACAGGAGGCAGGCACCAACCGCTTCATCGACCCCTGGGGCGGCTCGGCCTTCGTCGAGAAGCTGACCGGCGATCTCGCTGCGCGCGCCTGGGAGCATATCCAGGAGGTGGAAAAGCTGGGCGGCATGGCAAAGGCCATCGAGGCGGGCATTCCGAAGCTGCGCATCGAGGAGGCCGCCGCCCGCACGCAGGCGCGGATCGATTCCGGGCATCAGACCATCGTCGGCGTCAACAAGTACAAGCTCGACAACGAACCGCCGGTGGATGTGCTGAAGGTGGACAACGCCGCCGTGCGCGCAAGCCAGATCGCCAAGCTTCATCGCCTCAAGGCCGAACGTGACCAGAGCGCTGTGGATAACGCGCTCGCCGCGCTCGAACATGCGGCGAAGTCGGGCACCGGCAACCTGCTCGCCCTCGGCGTGGAAGCGGCGCGGGCCAAGGCGACGGTGGGCGAGATTTCGCTGGCGCTCGAAAAGGCCTGGGGCCGGCATGTCGCCGAAATCAAGGCGATTTCCGGCGTTTACAAGCGGGAGGTGGGCGTGAACTCCGAGATGATCACCCGCGTTCATGACAAGGTGGCGGCTTTCGAGGAGGCCGATGGCCGCCGTCCGCGCATTCTCGTCGCCAAGCTGGGGCAGGACGGCCATGATCGCGGCCAGAAGGTGATCGCCAGCGCCTTTGCCGATCTCGGCTTTGACGTGGACATCGGACCCCTGTTCGCAACCCCCGAGGAAGCAGCCCGTCAGGCTGTGGAAAACGATGTGCATATCGTGGGGGTAAGTTCGCTCGCCGCCGGGCATCTGACGCTGGTGCCCGCCATCCGCGAAGCGCTGGCGAAAGAGGGCCGCCCCGACATCATGATCGTCGCCGGCGGCGTTATCCCGCCGCAGGATTACGAGGCGCTCTACAAGGCCGGCGCTGCCGCGATCTTCCCGCCGGGCACGGCGATTGCCGATGCAGCGGCAAAGCTGCTCGATGATCTGAGTGATCGGTTGGGGTATGGGCAGAAGGGGTGATCACGCCTCCTGCCAGTTTTCCCGGCCATGGCGGACACGGATGATATCAATGCCGTTCGGCCCTGTTGCGTAGACAATGATATGCGCGCCATGGGGATGAATGCGGGTTTCCGGTCTCAGTCCGGGCCGGATACGCCCCATGTGCGGCTGTTCGGACAAAAGCTGAAAGGCCTGCTCGAGGTGCGCGCCGTAGTGTCGCGCCTGGTGCCTGCCAAAATGCTGCACGCCGAATTTCAGGATATTTCGCAGATCGACTTTTGCCGCCCTACTCAGCCGCCACGCCATTCCCACTGCCCTGTTCTGCCTCGATTTCGTTGAGCGCTTCCTGCCAGATTTCCTCCATGCTCGCTTCAATAAACCCGCTCTCAAGCCCCTCGTCGATCAGCTTCTGCATATGTGCGATTTTCGCCGCGCGCTCCTGATCGCGGCGGATGAGATCGCGCATATAGTCGCTGGAATTGGCATAACGCCCGCCCGCCGCCTGCTTTTCCACCCAGTCCTTCATCTTCTCGGGCAGCGAGATATTCATCGTGGCCATGACATCCTCCATCGTGCGGGCGTGCCTATAGGGATATTTTGGCAAAGTTTGCCAAATTTGAAAAGTCCGAGCTCCGCTCCCCCCCCTACGACTTCCGGCTTACTTTTCGCCGGCGCGCGGCAATGCTAGCCCTTTGGCATGATCGTGCCCCTGAAAATCGCCGCTATCGAGACGCGCCCGGACTGGGGCAAGCTCCTCATCAGTTGCTGTCCGGGGCGCACGGACCTCGACCATGATCTTGCCATCGATATCGAGGTTCTGGGGCTTGAAAATGCCTCGGCGGTGATAACACTGAGCGATGATGAGGAACTCGACGAACTCGGCGTGCCCAATCTCGGGGCAACGGTGGAAGCGGCCGGAATGCGATGGTTTCACCTGCCGTTTGACAATTACTGCATTCCCGAGCCCCATTGGGAAGATGAGTGGCTGGAACAGGGGCCGGAGGTGCGCGCCTTGATCCGCGAAGGCAAGAACGTGCATATTCACTGCCGAGCCGGCTGTGGCCGCTCGGGAATGCTGATTGCCCGGCTGCTGGTTGAGCTTGGCCTCTGCAACGCCCCCGAGGCCATTGCCCGAACGCGGGCCGCGCGCCCCTGCGCCATCGAGCGCGAGGAACAGGAGGACGTCGTGTTCCAGGCCCGTCCGCTGATGCGATGAGCGCAGCGATCACCCTTGCGAAAGTCAGCGCCGATCCCGCGCCGGGCTGGATCAGCCTTGGCCCCTGCCCCGGCCGCACAGACGAGGGCCGCGACCTTGACACCGATCTTGCCACCATTTCGGCCAGTGGCGCCGATGTCCTGGTGACGCTGACCGAACAGCTTGAACTCGACGAACTTGGTGTGGGCGACCTCGGACAGCGCGCGACCGCGCGCGGCTTTGCCTGGCTACACCTGCCGATCACCGATTTCGGCGCGCCGGACGCGATCTGGGAGGCTGCGTGGGTGCAGGCGGGGCCGCTGGTGCGGGCACGCGTGAAGGAAGGCGGGGGGGTGCATCTGCATTGCCGGGCCGGCTGCGGGCGCTCCGGGATGATTACGGCACGGATCCTCGTGGAACTGGGTGTTTCGCCAGGGGAGGCCATTGCGCGGGTGCGGGCGGCGCGGCCCTGTGCCATCGAAACCGCGGGGCAGGAAGCCGTCGTGCGGTCAACAATCAGGCTCTGAACGCAAATGCACTGCCGCTTCGGACGGCAGTGCATTGCTCAGCCTTGGCCTGACTTACTTGAAGCTGGCCGCAGCCTCCTTCGCAATGGCAATCTCGTTCGGGTTGGCCGAACCGCTGACGCCGACCGCGCCGATGACCACGCCGTTCAGCACAACAGGCGAGCCGCCACCGAGCGGGATCATGCCGGGAAGGGTGGCAATCGCCGGCTCCTTGCCGTTCGCACGATCCATATACTGATCAGTCGGCGTCCGATAATAGGCGCCGGCACGAGCCTTCAGGAAGGACGTTTCGATGCAACCGGTCGGGGCTGTATCCATACGGGTGAAAGCCAGCAACATGCCGTACTGATCTGTGACGGCGATGCAGACATGGGCGTTCAGCTTCTTGGCGGCGGCCTCACCGGCGGCGATCAGGGCGTTGGCGCCGGCCTGGGTCATAACGGTCTGGGTGGTGAAGGTGGCATCGGCCGGCGAGGCAGAGGCCGTGGAGACGCTGGCGAGGGTCGCAAGAGCGGCGGCACAGATGAACTTCTTCATGATATCAGATCCTGTTTTTGCAGTTTATATTCAATATGTTAGAGATAGTTTGGCCTTCAGGGCGGGAAAGGCGTCAGCTGCCGGGCTTGAAACCGTCGACTGCACCCTTGGCGGCTTCAAGATCAACCGCCCCAACCGGGGTGCTGACACCGATGGCGCCAACGAGCGTTCCATTGATCTTGATCGGCAGTCCACCGGGAAGCGGTAGGATCTCCGGATTTCCGAGGATCGACATGTTTCCCTGCGCCAGCTTGTCGCCCCAGGCATCGGTGGGCTGGCCAAACGCCACCGCCGTGTGCGCCTTCATTGGCGCCAACCGGCTGTTGGCGACAGTCGCCCCATCCAGCCTGTGCAGCGAAATCGTCTGGCCTGACGCATCAACGATCGTGACAACGCCACCGATCTTGTGACTGGCAATAATCGCTTCTGCCCGGGCCTGAATACTCTTGGCCTGCGCAAAGGTCAGGACCTCGGTTCGTTCAATCTTCGCGTCGTTGGCGAAAGCTTTGTGCGAAAATTCTGTCGCACTCAGCGTGCAAAGGACCGCTGTGCAAATCGTGAGCACTCTCATAACACGTCTCCGAATGAATTTTGGTGGATCGTTACGTTATTCAGCAGGGTGAGCGACCAGCACCCCGCCACGATGACCGGCAAGATACTTCCGGACCAGCGTATCGATGTTCCAGCTGCCTTTGTCTGCGCCGAGGGCGAGCAGGAGGAAACCAGCCGCGCAAGAGGTGTTCTTCAGCCACACGATCAGATGTTCGTGCGTATAGCCATTGTAAAACAGGATCCCTGCCAGAATTGAAAATACGCACATGAAAGCAGAGGTAAATCGTGTCAGAAATCCGACTGCGATTGCGATGCTTCCTCCCACTTCAAGCAGAATGACAAGCGGTAAAAGCCAACCCGGAACACCATTTTGTGCCATCAATGCGAGAGTACCATCATAATCTGTTATTTTACCCACGCCCGAGACAAAAAACAAACCAACCGCCATGAACCGGCTGAAGACAAAAAGTGTCTCTTCCATTGGATTTATAGGTTTCATCGTACTTCCATTTTATTTGATTGATAAACGATCTTCAACAAATCGCGCCGTTCACGGGGAAGCGAAACCAGCGCCTTGATATCGCATTAACCGTGGAAATGGGAGCTGGTTCCAATAGATTTCAAATATACTTTTCACGGGTACGTGAACGCAAAAGCCCCGCACGGGAGGTCGTTCCGCGCGGGGCCTGAGGCCTTCATGGTTGGCTGCGCTCGGGCATGGGCGCGGCCCCCTCGGCACTACTCTACAAGTTCTTGTCCCTCGCATACCGGGCCTTTCGGCCCTGCTCGGCGTCGCCGCCGCTCCCTACCAGCCGTAGCGCGGTCCATACCAACCGTGGTGGCGATTGCGCCATTTCCAGTGATGACGGGGCGCGCGATAGCCATGGTCATACCGCGGCGGCATGTAGCTGTGCGGACGAGCCGGCGGCGGGCGATAACCATGGGGCGCACCCCAGCCCTGGGCCGAAGCCGGCACCGTGGCAACAAAGGACGCGGCCAGCAGGGCAGCACCTGCAAGTTTCGCAAACGTCCCGGTCATTTCAGTCTCCCTGTCGCCGACCCATCCGGCGGATGGTCCCATGGCGACGGTTCCTTTCTAGGGCAGGCGGCTTGAACGGGTTTTGAAACCGTCATTTAACTTCTGTTCACCTCGTTACCGCCGAAGGCAGGATAGGAGGCGGCCCCGAGCCGCGCTAAAGAAGACCATGACCGCGATTCCTCTGACGCTGGATGCCCTGCCCCTTGCCGACCGCATTCTGGCGGGCGACCGGGCCGCGCTGGCGCGGGCGATCACGCTGGTCGAATCCAAACGCATCGACCATCAGGCCGAGGCGCGCGCGCTGGTGCAACGGCTGTTGCCCTTCACCGGACGGGCGATCCGTCTTGGCATCACCGGTGTGCCGGGGGTGGGCAAGTCGACCACCATCGACACCCTGGGAATGCGGCTGATCGCGGCGGGAAAGCGCGTTGCGGTGCTGGCGGTTGACCCCACATCTTCGCGCACGGGCGGCGCGATTCTGGGCGACAAGACGCGGATGGCACGGCTTTCCGTTGAACAGAATGCCTTCATCCGGCCCTCCCCCGCCGGGCAGACGCTGGGCGGCGTCGCGGCCCGCACGCGCGAAGCGATGCTGCTCTGCGAGGCGGCGGGGTTCGATGTCGTACTGGTGGAGACGGTCGGCATCGGCCAATCGGAAACCGCCGTCGCGGACATGACGGATTTCTTTCTGGTGCTGCTGCTGCCGGGCGGCGGCGATGAATTGCAGGGCATCAAGAAGGGCGTGATTGAGCTTGCCGACATGATCGCCATCAACAAGGCCGATGGTGAAAGCCTTGCCCGCGCCCGCATCACCGCGACCGAATATTCCGCCGCGCTGAACCTGCTGACGCCGGAACATGCCGCCTGGCGGCCGCCGGTCATCCTCACTTCCGGGCTCAACAACGAGGGGCTCGATGTGCTCTGGGGCCAGATCGAGCGGCATCGCGCGCTGTTGACCCAATCGGGCGCCCTCGCACAAAAGCGGGCCCGCCAGCAGGTGAAATGGATGTGGACCATGCTGGATGACCGCTACCGGACGCGGCTGCGCTCGGATGCGCGCATTCGTGCCCGTATTCCCGAGGTTGAGCGGGCGGTGTTCGATGGCGCGCTTTCGGCCACGCTCGGGGCTGATGAAATCGCCGGACTGGCCGGGCTGTGAGCGCACGCGTCGATCTTCTCATCACGGGGTTTGGTCCCTTCCCCGGCATTCCAGTCAACCCTTCGGCGACATTGGCGCGGCAGATCGCGAACGACCCCAGGCTCAAGCGCGCGGGGTTGGCCGTCGCCTGTCGGCTGATCCCCACCGAATACGCTGTCGCGGAACGGCTGATTCCCGAATTGGTCGCCGACCTTCGCCCGCGTGCCGTGCTGATGCTGGGAGTTGCCAGCAAGCGCAAGGGCCTGTCTGTGGAGTGTTTCGCCCGCAATCGCCGCTCGATCCTGCATCCCGATGCGGCGGGCCGGCGCCCGACCTCCCTCGCCATCGCGCCAGGGGCGGCGGCGCGGATCCGCGGGCGTGCGCCGATGGTTCCGTGCGTGGTTGCGGCAGGCCGCGCCGGTCAACGCACACGCCTTTCGCAGAGCGCCGGCACCTATCTCTGCAACGATGGCTACTGGCGGATGCTCGCGGCGACGGCAGGCCCCTGCCTCTTCCTCCACATTCCCAAGCTGAAGGGCCGCGCCATGACGCGGTGCCTCACCAATGCCGGCGTGGCGGTGGCGCGGCTGATGCTGCGGGGCAAGTGAATTCCGGACGGTCCGGTGCGGGAGGCCTCACCCCAGCTTCACCAGCGCATCTGCGGGGCGCAGGGTGCCGACCTCGATACCGTTCCAGTTGTGCATGACGGGGTGAAGCGCGGCATTCACGGCCGCATGTTCGGCATCATTGAGATCGAGAAAGGTCTTGAGGATGCCGGCCATGACGATTTCCGCCGCGCGCGCCCCGCCATCGTCGATCTTCAGCGCAACGCCCAACCCCTTTTCGGGCAGGGCCGCGCAAAAGACACCCTCGGCGCCCATCTTGATGAAGGCCCGCTCGCGCAGCGCTTCGGTGATCTTCGTGTCGAACCGGTCCGTGCCGGCGATCATGAACGGTTCGGCGGCACAGGCCGCGCGCAGGCGCCGCGCTGCTTTCGCCCGCACCGGCTGGAAGCCAAGCCCAACCCCGAAGCGGGCAAAACCGCCGGCGAGGATATTCAGCGGCACGGCGTAAGTGGGAATCGAGCAGCCATCGACGCCCCGCACATCTGGTCCCAGCGTCACGCCGAAGGCCGTTTCGAGCGCCGCTGTCACCTCGCGCTGGAGCGGGTGGCCGGGCTTCACATAGCCTTCGACATCCTCCTCCATCGCCACGCAGGCGCAGATGAAGCCGGCGTGCTTGCCCGAGCAGTTGTTGTGCAGCGCCGTCGGCTCGCGGCCCGCTCGGGCGAGTTCGCGCGCGGTCTTGTCGCGCATCGGCCAATGGGCGCCGCATTCAAGGCAGGTCGCCCTGCGCCCCGCCTTCTTCAGCATGTGCTCTGCTGTTTCGGCATGGCGCGGCTCGCCATTATGCGAGGCGCAGGCCAGCGCGATTTCGGCCGGCGTCATGTCGTAAAGGTCAGCGGCGCCTGATTCCATCATCACCAGCGCCTGGATCGACTTCACGGACGAGCGGGGGAAAACCGGGCGGGCGATGTCGCCCAGCTTCGCAACAACCACGCCATCGGCATCGACCACCGCAAGGGCGCCGCGATGGACCGATTCGACCCGGCCACCGCGGGTCACTTCCACCAGAACCGGATCATTCATCTTGCTTTCCTCCGGCCCTCCAGCCGCCATTTTTCAGTTCATCGCATTTTCTTTACGCGAAGCGGAGTCCACTTCGCTCGAAAATGCTCTAGACTTGCCTGACATCCCCGAACGGAGCCTGCCATGCATTTTGCCCATACAATGGTCCGCATCCGCGACATCGACAAGTCGCTTCACTTCTATTGCACGCTGCTCGGCCTCAAGGAGACGCGGCGAATCGAGAATGAGAAGGGCCGCTTCACGCTGATCTTCCTTGCTGCGCCCGAGCAATTCGCCATTGCCGAAGAGCAGCGCTGGCCAGAGATCGAACTCACCTATAACTGGGACCCCGAAGAATACGGCATCGGACGGGCGTTTGGGCATCTCGCCTTCCGGGTCGATGACATCCACGCGCTCTGTTCCGCGCTGATGAATGCGGGCGTCACCATCCACCGCCCGCCGCGTGACGGACGCATGGCCTTTGTCCGTTCGCCGGACGACATTTCCATCGAACTCATCCAGAAGGGCGAAGCGCTGACACCGCAGGAACCGTGGCTCTCCATGCCCAACACCGGATGGTGGTAATCAGCCCATCGCGGCGACGAAGGCGGCAAGCTTGGCACCATCCAGCTTGCCGTCTGTCCGGACACCGGAACACAGATCCAGCCCGAACGGGCGAACCTCGGCGATGGCGCGGGCGACATTGCCGGGATTGAGACCGCCGGCGAGAAACACCGGTTTTTCAAGCTGGCGGACGATCTCGGCGCTGATCGACCAATCGTGTACGCGGCCCGTACCGCCCAGTTCCGGCACCGGCAACGACACGTGGCCGGAATCAAGCAGGATGGCATCGGCGACCTTCGCATAATCCTTCGCGAGTGTGATGGCGCCGCGATCCTCCACGTGCACCACCTGAAGGAAACGCAGCTGCGGCATCCGCCTCAGCGCGGCATAGTGTGCAGGATCAACGTGATTGACAATCTGAACGGTATTGGCGCCACTTGCCAGCGCTTCGGCCAGAATGCCCTCGGCATCGGTCTGGCTCGTGAGGAAAACAGAAGCCACGGGCGGCGGCACATCCAGAACGATTGAGGCTGTCAGCGCCACCGGTTGCGGACCGGGGCCGGAGGGCATCGGCCCCACAAAGCCCAGCGCGTCCGCGCCATGGGCAATCGCCAGTCGAGCCTCCTCGCGGGAAGCAATGCAGCAGACTTTCAGGCGCGTTCTCACAGCAACGAGGTTCCGCAGGGGCCGGGCGGCAGGCCCTGATGGACAAGCACGCTCTGGGCCATATCGGCAAAGCTAGCGCGCTGGCCAACAGCGCGCGCCGCAAGGCCAGGGCCGAACATCAGCACCGGCACCTGTTCCCGCGTGTGGTCCGTGCCCCGCCAGGTCGGATCATTGCCGTGATCGGCAGTGATAAGGCAGAGGTCGCCCGGCTTCAGTGCGGCGATGATCTCCGGCATCCGCGCATCGAACTGTTCGAGACAGGCGGCATAGCCCGGCACATCGCGCCGGTGGCCGTATTCGCTGTCGAAATCGACGAGATTGGCGAAGATCAGCCCGCCATCGGGAAGTTTTGCAAACTCGGCAAGCGCCAGATCGAGATTGGCCATGTTGCCTGCCCCCTTCACCTCGCGACCCGTGGCGCGATGGGCGAAGATGTCGCCGGTCTTGCCGACCGAAACAACCTGCCGGCCTGCCGCGTCCAGCCTGTCGAACAGCGTTTCGCCGGCAGGCTCGATGGCCCAATCCTTGCGGTTCGGCGTGCGCCGGAAATCCCCGCGCCGCGCGCCCAAGAATGGCCGGGCGATCACCCGACCGATGTTGAGCGGCAGGGTGAGCCGGCGCAGGATGCGGCATATCTCGTAAAGCCGCTCCAGCCCGAACGCCTCTTCGTGCGCGGCGACCTGAAGCACGGAATCAACCGAGGTGTAGAGGATCGGCCAGCCTGTTTTCAGATGTTCCTCGCCAAAGTCCTCGATCACTTCCGTGCCTGAGGCATGGCAATTGGCCAACGTGCCGCCAAGACCGCTTTCCTTCAGGAAATCCGCAATCAGCGGCGCCGGGAAGGCAGGCACCGTTTCCGGGAAATAGCCCCAGTCAAACGTGACGGGCACACCGGCAATTTCCCAATGGCCGGACGGCGTATCCTTGCCCTTCGAGGTTTCGATGGCCGACCCGGCGAGCCCCGTCCGGTGCGGCCCGTCAAGCCCCGGCGGCACGCGACCGGTCGCGCTGCGGCTGGCAACGCCAAGTCCGGTAGCCACAAGATGCGGCAAGCTGAGCGGCCCGCTGCGCAGACCCGCGCGGTCGCCCCGCCCTTCGGCGCAGGCTTCCGCGATATGCCCAAGCGTATCGGCGCCGGAATCGTTATAGGCCGCCGCGTCCGGCGCGCCGCCGATGCCAACAGAATCGAGCACAATAACAAGAGTGCGGGGCATTGAACCTCCGGTTTTCAGGAGCCAGACCTTTGCCCTGTTCGCGACATGTGTCGAGACTGGACGACAACACGTTTTTTCAGCGCTGAAATATCCTGTGAACTCCCGATCCGGCATAATCTTGCCCGGGAATCGAGGTAGAGGATGGATATAGCCATGAATACCGCCATCGGAATCATGTCCGGCACCTCGATGGATGCCATTGATGTCGCGTTGGTGACGACGGATGGCGCGGACAGGATAACCACCGGCGGTTTCCGTGCCTATCCCATGCCGCCGGCGCTGCGCCGTGCCCTCCTCGCCGTCATCGCCGATCCGTCGCAGGCCGAGCACGGCAATCTCGACGCCCTTGAGCGTGAGGTCAGCGATGCCCATGCCGATGCGGCTGCGCAATTTCTTCAGGACGAGGGGCTGGCGGCCAGCGCCATCGACCTTGTCGGCCTGCATGGGCAGACGGTGTTCCACGCACCGCAGCGGCGCTTCACGCGGCAATTGGGGTTGGGGCAGCGGGTGGCAGACCGACTTGGCATCGATGTGGTCAATCGCTTCCGCCATAATGATGTCGCAGCGGGCGGACAGGGCGCGCCGCTGGTGCCGCTCTACCATCAAGCGCTGGTGCGGGCGGGGGGCATCACAGGCCCCGTCGCCGTGCTCAATCTCGGCGGGGTTGCCAACATCACCTTTGTCGATGGCGACACGGTTCTGGCCTGCGACACCGGCCCTGGGAGCGCGCTGATTGACGACTTCATGCTGAAACGGCGCGGCGAGGCCTTCGACCGGGATGGCGCACTGGCAGCAAGCGGGCGGGTGGACGAGGAGGTTCTCCGCACACTGATGGACAACCCATTCTTTGCTGCGCCGCCGCCGAAGTCGCTGGACCGCAACGAGTTCCATCGCCGCGCCCAAGCCGTGGATGGGCTTTCGGACGCCGATGGCGCGGCAACGCTGACGGCTTTCACGGTGGAAGCGACGGCGGCGATCCTGCCCCACCTGCCCCGTCCGCCCGCGCGCTGGCTGGTGACGGGCGGCGGGCGGCTGAACGCAAGTTTCATGACCCGGTTCCAGGCGCGATTCGGGGTTCCTGTCGATCCGGTGGACAGCGTGGGCTGGAACGGCGATGCGCTGGAAGCGCAATGCTTCGGCTGGCTCGCGGTGCGGTCCGTGCGGGGACTGCCGCTGTCACTGCCCTCGACCACGGGGGTGTCCGAACCTTTGACGGGGGGAGCTTTCTCTGCACACAGGAGAACAGCAAAGCCCCTTTGACTCTTTCCGCTGTCCTGCCATTGTTCACCCATGAACCGCATATGGTGCGTTCAGAGGGAGAACACCATGACTATCCGCGTTGCCGCCACCATGACCGCGTTGGCACTGCTTGCCGGCTCTGCGCTGGCGCAGACCCCGATCAAGCCTGCCGTGACCTTCGATGTCGGCGGCAAGTTCGACAAATCCTTCAACGAGGCCTCCTACAACGGCGCCGAAGCCTTCAAGAAGAAGACCGGCATCGCCTATCGCGAGTTCGAGATCACCAACGACGCGCAGCGTGAACAGGCGCTGACCCGCTTTGCCCGCGACGGGCAGGACCCGATTGTGGCCACCGGTTTTTCCAACGGTTCGGCGCTGAAGAAAGTGGCCGAGCAGTTCCCGAAAACCCGCTTCACCATTATCGATTTCGTGGTTGATCTTCCGAATGTGCAGTCCATCGTCTTCAAGGAGCACGAGGGCAGCTATCTCGTCGGGCTGATGGCCGCCAAGGCCTCGAAGTCCGGCAAGGTCGGCTTCGTCGGCGGTATGGATATTCCGCTGATCCGCAAGTTCGCCTGCGGCTATGTACAGGGTGTCAAGGCCGGCAATCCGAATGCCGAGGTCTTCCAGAACATGACCGGCACCACGGGCGCGGCCTTCAACGACCCCGTGAAGGGCGGTGAACTTGCCAAGAGCCAGATTGATCGCGGCGCAGACGTGATCTACCACGCGGCGGGCGGCACCGGCATCGGCGTACTGCGCGCGGCGGCGGATGCGGGCAAGCTCGGCATCGGCGTCGATTCCAACCAGAACGGCCTCTATCCGGGCAAGGTGCTCACCTCCATGCTCAAGCGCGTCGAGGTGGCCGTGGAAAACACGCTGACGCAGGCCAACAATGGCACCTGGAAGCCCGGCGTCACCGTGCTCGGCCTTGCCGAGGGCGGTGTCGGCTATGCGCTCGACGACAACAACAAGGCGCTCGTGACCGCCGACATGAAGGCCGCCGTGGACAAGGCCGAAGCCGATATCAAGGCCGGCACGGTGAAGGTGCACGACTATATGGCCGACCAGAAGTGCCCAGTGCAGTGAGGCTTTTGGCGTAAACTTGCGTCTCCGGGGCCGCTCGTGCCCCGGAGTGACGAGCGGGACACCATGCAACTGACCTTCATCGGCACAGGCGATGCCTTCGCAGCGGGCGGGCGTTATCACTCCTGCATGATGCTCCGCGCGGGGCGTGAGGCCATGCTGGTCGACCTCGGCGGCTCGGCCATGCTGGCGCTGCAACGCGCCGGCATCGACCGTCGGACGATCGCCACGATTCTCTTCACGCATTACCATGGCGACCATTTCGCGGGCCTGCCGTTCTTCATTCTCGACGCGCTCTTTGTCTCGCAACGCAAGACGCCGCTGACCATCGCCGGCGGGGGCGATGTTGCGGCGCGCGTCCGGGCGCTGATGGAGGCGACCTACCCCGGCTTTGCCGAAAGGCCCAAGCCGTTCGATATTCGTTATCAAAGCGTGGCGCCGGGCCCGCCCGTGCAACTCGGCGCATTCGCGGTCGAGGCATTCCCGATGGTGCATGATGAGGCCGCGGGGCCCTGCCAGGGCTATCGTATCAGCCATGGCGGCAAGGTTCTGGCCGTCACAGGTGACACCACCTGGACCGAAGGGCTGCTGCCACTGGCGCGCGGGGCGGATGTTCTGGTTGCAGAATGCGGCACGGTCCTTTACCCGAGCCCCGTTCATCTCAATCTGAAGCAACTGACCGAACGGCGGGCCGATCTTGCCGCTCGGCGGATGATCCTGACGCATATGGGGCCGGACATGCTGAGCCATGATGGCCCGCTGCCCAATGCGGAAAAGGCCCATGACGGCATGACGGTGATGCTATGACCCACCCTGCCATCGAACTCATCGGCATCGACAAGCGCTTTGGCGCGGTGCACGCCAACAAGGATATCGCACTCAGGATAGAAGCCGGCACCATCCACGGCATCATTGGCGAGAACGGTGCCGGAAAATCGACGCTGATGTCGATTCTCTACGGCTTCTACGAGGCGGACAAGGGCGAGATCCGCGTCAATGGCGCGCCGGTTCGCATCCGCTCGTCCGCCGATGCCATCGCGCTCGGCATCGGCATGGTGCATCAGCATTTCATGCTGGTGGAGCCGATGACGGTGGCCGAAAACGTGCTGCTGGGCGCAGAAGGCGCAGCGCTGATCGAAAAGCCGCTGGAACACGCGTATGCCGAAATCCGCCGGCTTGGTCGCGACTATGGTCTTGTGGTCGATCCCGATGCAACTGTCGGCGAACTCTCCGTCGGCCTGCAACAACGCGTCGAGATCATCAAGGCGCTCTACCGGGGCGCGAACATCCTCATTCTCGACGAGCCGACCGGCGTGCTGACCCCGGCCGAAGCGACACAGCTTTTCGAGGTGTTGAAGGAATTGCGCAGGCAGGGCCGCACGGTGATGATCATCACCCACAAGCTGAAGGAAATCATGGCGATCACCGATCATGTCTCGGTGATGCGCCGGGGCGAGATGGTGGCCCATCGGAAAACCGCCGAGACCTCGATGGCCGAACTTGCCGAACTCATGGTGGGCCGGCCTGTGCAACAGCCGGTGGCCCATACAGGCGCCACTCCGGGCGCGCCCCTGCTCGAAGTGGCGCATGTCACCGTCGCTGACAGCCGCGGCGTCGTGCGGGTCGATGATGTGAGTTTTTCGATCCGCGCCGGCGAGATCGTCGGCATCGCCGGGGTATCGGGCAATGGGCAATCCGAACTGATCGAGGCGATCAGCGGTATCATTCCGCCGACGCGTGGCCAGGTGACCATCGCCGGCAAACCACTCACGGGGGATGCGGCGGCAGCGCGCCTTCAGGGGCTGGCCCATGTGCCGGAAGACCGTCATCGGATGGGGCTCGTCACCGCCTTTCCGGCCTATGAAAGTGCTATTCTCGGGCGGCAGGATGCGCCGAAATATGGCGCGGGGCCGCTGATCGACCGCGTCGCGACCGTGACGGATACGGCGGACAAGATGTCGCGCTTTGATGTGCGCCCGCAGAACCCGCTTCTGAAAACCGCGAATTTCTCTGGTGGCAACCAGCAGAAGATCGTCATTGCCCGCGAGATTGAAACGGCGTTTTCCGTGCTGATCGTCGCCCAGCCGACGCGGGGCGTCGATATCGGCGCCATCGCCTTCATCCACGAGGAAATCCTGAAACAGAAGGCGCTCGGCAAGGCGATTTTGCTGGTTTCCGTTGAACTCGACGAACTGTTCGCGCTCTCCGACCGGCTGATCGTGATGTGCGGCGGGCGCGTGGTGGGCGAGCGCGCGACCGCCGAGACCGACCACAACGAGATCGGCCTGATGATGGCCGGCGTCGATCAGGGGCGCGCGGCATGAGCCGGCCGGTCAGCCTGCCCCGCTGGGCCGATCTTGCGTTGCTGCCGGTCATCAACGTGCTGGTGGCGTTCTTTGTCGCCGGCCTCGTCGTGCTGGCCATCGGCGAGCATCCGCTGGAGGCAACGCGCATCCTGCTGACCGGCGCGCTCGGCCATGGCGAGGGTATCGGCTTCACCCTGTATTACACCACCAACTTCATCTTTTCCGGTCTGGCCGTTGCCGTGGCGTTTCATGCGGGTCTTTTCAACATCGGCGGCGAGGGACAGGCCATGCTGGGCGGCATTGGCGCCGGCGTAGCCGCGCTGGCGCTGGGGTCGCTGCCCGGCATCGTCGCCCTGCCGATTGCTGTGCTCAGTGCCGCCCTGTTCGGCGCTGCCTGGGCGGCAGTGCCCGGATGGCTTCAGGCGCGGCGCGGCAGCCATGTCGTCATCACGACGATCATGTTCAATTTCATCGCCTCGGCGCTGCTGGTCTATCTGCTCGTCGATGTCTTCCGCCCGCCGACATCGATGGAGCCATCCTCGCGGATCTTCGGCCCCGGCGGCAAGCTGCCGTTCATCCACGAGCTCATTCCCGGCCTGCCGAAAACCCCGCTCAATCTCTCGTTCGTGCTGGCGCTGCTGGCCGCCGCACTTGTTTATATCCTGATATATCGTTCGCGGCTCGGCTATGCGATCCGCACTGTGGGCGCAAACCCGACCGCCGCGCGATATGGCGGAATATCGCCCGAGCGCATCACCATCATCGCCATGGCGATTTCCGGTGCGCTCGCAGGGCTGATGGCGACGAATGAGATTCTCGGTGTGCAGCATCGCCTGATCAACGATTTTACCGGCGGTTACGGCTTTGTTGGCATTGCCGTGGCGCTGATGGGGCGGGGGCATCCGGTCGGCATCATTCTGTCGGCGCTGCTGTTCGGCGTGCTCTATCAGGGCGGTACGGAACTGGCGTTCGACAAGCCGAAGATCACGCGGGACATGATCGTGGTGATCCAGGGGCTGGTGATCCTGTTTGCCGGCGCGCTGGAGTTCATGTTCAAGCCGGCGCTGGCGCGGCTTATCGGTGGGCGCGGATGAGCAGGAGAGCGCCATGGAACTGATCGACACGGCCATCGGCGTTTTCGCCTCCGGATTGCGCCTTGCCATTCCGCTGCTCTGCGCCTGTCTCGCCGGACTTTATTCCGAGCGGTCCGGCATCGTGGACATCGGCCTTGAGGGCAAGATGCTGGCCGCCGCATTCGGCGCCACCGTTGCCGCGCTGTCGACCGGCTCGGCACTCGCCGGCCTTGGTGTCGGCATCGTGGTTTCCGTGATGCTCGGGCTCATTCACGGCTTTGCCTCGATCAGCCAGCGCGGCAACCAGATCGTCTCCGGCATGGCGATCAACATGCTCGCGGTGGGGCTGACGGCCTTGCTTGGCAATGCGTGGTTTCGCGAAGGCGGGCGCACGCCCTCGCTCGAAGGCGCGGCGCGGTTCCAGCCGATCGCCCTGCCCGGCGCCGAGGCGCTGGCCGGCGTACCGGTCATCGGCCCCTTCTACAAATCCGTCGTTTCCGGCCATCCACTGCCGGTCTATCTCGCGCTGGCCGCCGTGCCGATGACATGGTTCCTGCTCTATCGCACGCGGTGGGGCCTGCGGCTCCGGGCGGTGGGCGAAAATCCGGCGGCGGTGGATACGGCAGGCGTATCGGTCAGCGCCCTGCGCTATTCGGCGGTGGTGATGGCGGGCGTTCTCTGCGGACTTGGCGGCACCTATCTGGCGGTGGCGCAGGCGGCGGCATTCCTGCCGAACATGACGGCGGGCAAGGGGTTCATCGCGCTCGCAGCGCTCATTTTTGCCAAATGGCGGCCGGTCCATGCGCTGGGCGCCTGCCTGCTCTTCGGTCTGCTTGATGCGGTGGCGATCCGCCTGCAAGGGGTCAGCCTGCCCGGCGTCGGCCAGGTGCCGGTGCAGGCCATCCAGGCGCTGCCCTATGTGATCACCGTTGTCCTGCTCGCGGGGTTTGTGGGCCGGGCCATTCCGCCGAAAGCCGTCGGCATCCCTTACGTCAAGGAGCGCTGATGCTGTCGTTCGATGCGTTGTTCGAGGCTGCAAAGGCGGCGCAATCGCGCGCCTATGTGCCCTATTCGCGCTTTGCGGTGGGGGCCGCCATCCGGGACGAGGCCGGGCACATCCATGCTGCGCCGAATGTCGAGAATGCGGCCTACCCCGCCGGCACCTGTGCGGAAGCCGGCGCGATCTCGGCGATGATTGCCGGTGGCGGCAGGCGAATCGCCGAAATCGTGGTGATCGGGCCGGGACCGGAACTCTGTACGCCCTGCGGTGCCTGCCGCCAGCGCATCCGCGAATTTGCCGGGCCGGATTGCGTCATTCACATCGCGGGCGCAGAAGGCATCCGCGCGCGCTTCACGCTTGAAGCGCTGCTGCCCCATTCCTTCGGACCGGAGAACCTCAGGTGACCGCTCTTTCGATCATCCAGAATGCCGCCGGACGTGCACCGGTTACCGCCGGAATCGTGCTTGGCTCGGGCCTTGGCCCGCTGGCGGAGAAGGTGGAAAACGCCGTCTCCCTGCCGTATCCGGACCTGCCGGGCTTTCCGCAAGGCGGTGTTTCGGGTCATCAGTCGCGGCTGGTGATCGGCGAACTTGCGGGCAAGCGCGTCGCGGTATTTTCGGGGCGCGAGCACTATTACGAGAACGGCAACTCCGCCGCGATGCGCCCGGCGCTCGAAACATTGAAGGCGCTGGGGGCGGAGACGCTGATCCTCACCAATGCCGCCGGCTCGTTCCGCCCCGAGGTGGGACCGGAATCCATTGTTGTCCATTCCGATTACGTGAACTGGTCGGGCCGCAACCCGCTGATCGGCGAACATGGCGACGAGCGCTTCGTCGATATGCGCAATGCCTATGATCCTGCCCTGCGCGCGGCGCTGAAGGGCGTGGCGGGGCGGCTCGGCATTCCACATCATGAGGGCGTCTATTTCTGGTTTTCCGGCCCCACCTTCGAATCCCCGGCGGAAATCCGGGCGATGAAGATCCTCGGCGCTGATCTTGTTGGCATGTCCACGGTGCCGGAAGTCATTCTGGCGCGGCGGCTGAAGCTGCGGGTCGTGGCGCTCTCGATGGTCACGAATCATGCCGCCGGCATGGCCGGCGCGGAAATCTCGCATCACGACACCAAGACCGTGGCCGCGCGGGGTTCAGCCAATATGTCACGGCTGATCATGGGCCTTCTGGAGACCGGCCTGTGAGCGCCTCTGCCGAAACGGCGCGGCGGGCCATCGGCCTGCTCGACCTGACTGAACTTGGCGAGACCGCAAGCGACGCCGATGTGCGCGCGCTTTGCGAGCGTGCAACAGGCGGCGGATCAATCCCCCCGGTTGCTGCAACATGCGTCTGGATGCGCCATGCGCGCCTCGCCCGATCGCTGCTGCCGGCTGGCATCAGGGTTGCGACGGTCATCAACTTTCCTGCTGGAACCGCGCCTCTCGCGGATGTGCTCGCCGAGGCGGCGGGAGCGGTGTCGCAAGGTGCCGATGAGGTCGATCTCGTCATGCCCTATCGTGCTTTTCTGGCCGGCGACCATGACACTGCCGCCGACATGATCGCCGCCGTGCGCGCCGCCCTGCCTGCCGGCATCCGGCTGAAGGTCATCCTCGAAACGAGCCTCTACCCGGATGGTGCGGCCATCCGCGCCGCATCCGATCTCGCCATTCGGGCCGGGGCTGATTTCATCAAGACCTCGACCGGGAAAGTGACGGGCGGGGCGAGCCTTGATGCCGTGCGGGCGATGCTGGAAGCGATCAAGGCTTCGGGCGGGCCGGTAGGCCTCAAGCCGTCGGGCGGCATCCGCACGCTCGCCGACGCAGCAGGGTATCTTGCGCTCGCGGACCAGTGCATGGGCACCGGCTGGGCCACACCTGCCACCTTCCGGTTCGGTGCCTCCGGGCTTCACGCCGCGCTGGCAGCGGAACTGACCGGCGAAGCGGCCCAGCCGAAACAGACGGGATACTGACATGCTGCCGCAGGAAATCATCCGCAAGAAGCGCGACAACAAGGCGCTGAGCGGCGAGGACATCGCGCTGTTCATCCGGGGTCTCGTCTCCGGCTCTGTCACTGAGATGCAGGCAAGTGCGCTCGCCATGGCCATTTTCTTCAACGGCATGACGCGCGACGAAGCCGTGGCGCTGACGCTTGCCATGCGCGATTCCGGCACGGTGCTCGACTGGCGGGGCGAGAACCTGCCGGGCCCCATTCTCGACAAACATTCAACCGGCGGGGTGGGCGACAACGTATCGCTGCTGCTTGGTCCGGCGGTGGCGGCCTGCGGCGGCTTCGTGCCGATGATATCCGGGCGCGGACTGGGGCATACGGGCGGTACGCTCGACAAGCTCGACAGCATTCCGGGCTATACCACACAGCCGGACAACGCGCTGTTCCGGAAAGTCGTGCGCGGGGTGGGCTGCGCCATCATCGGCCAGACCGAGGACCTCGCCCCCGCTGACAAGCGGCTCTATGCCATCCGCGATGTGACGGCGACGGTGGAATCGATCCCGCTGATCACCGCGTCCATCCTGTCGAAGAAACTTGCGGCAGGGCTGGAAGGCCTCGTGATGGATGTCAAAACCGGATCGGGCGCCTTCATGCCGACGTTCGAGCAATCGAAAGCGCTGGCAGCGAGCATCGTGGCGGTTGCCAATGGCGCGGGATTGAAGACCAGTGCGCTGATTACTGACATGAACGAGCCGCTTGCGCCGGCCGCCGGCAATGCGGTGGAGGTTCTGAATGCCGTCGAAAATCTCACCGGCAAGCGGCGCGACGAGCGGCTGATCGCCGTGACAGTGGCACTGGGTGGTGAGATGCTGGCGCTGGGCGGGCTCGCGGCTGATGCCGCCGAGGGTCGGGAGCGCATTGCCGACGTGCTCGCAAATGGATCGGCGGCGGAGCGGTTCCAGCGCATGACAGCAGCGCTTGGCGGACCGGCAGATTTCATCGAAAAGCCGGACCGGTACCTTGCGGCGGCGCCGGTGGTGCGGGCCATTCCCGCCGCACACAGCGGCACCATCAGCGCAGTGGATACGCGCGCCCTTGGTCTTGCGGTTGTTGCACTGGGCGGCGGGCGAACGCGCGCGGCAGATCCAGTCGACCATGCTGTGGGCCTGACCGAGCTCCTGCCGATCGGCGCGAATGTGACGCCGGAAACACCGCTCGCCGTGATCCATGCGCGCAGCGAGGCACAGTTCGCGCTCGCCGTCAGCGCCATCCGGGCAGCTTATAGCTTCGAAGGTGCAACAGGCAGCCTCCCGCTGATCGCGGGGCACATCACAGCGTGATCGGCCCCGGTGCATTGAGCGCCGTGACCGTGACCTCCGGCTTGCCGTGCCCGGCGAGGTGGAGGCTGCGCGGAGTGCCGGGCGCGAGGTGAAACCAGTCGTCAGCCGTAACAAAGCCCGGCGCGGCGACATGCACCGACTGGGCGAGCCGCTCGGCGCGCAGGGTCACGTACCAATCCGTCCCGTCGCAGGTCAGGTTCGCCGTCAGGCCCGGATCAGCCATGGCGGCCGCGCGGCCCAGCGGGAAATGGAAAGCATCGGCGATGCTCTTGCCGCTGGCCGTCTCTGTCAGGCGGGCCGCGCTCACCACATGCGGGGCCGGGCCGAAGCCGTAAGCCGCCGTGACATCGAAGAAAACCCCGAATATCTCGGCGCAAGAGCGGCGTACCGTCGTATGCGGCGGGATGGTCATGGCCTGTGCGCCATCAATGACGGGCGCGCCATCCGCGCCATAACTGGTCAGCGTCAGGGTGAGTGACCGCGCTTGCGGCGTATCGTTGACGATGTGGCAATCGAGGCCGTTCAGCCCTTCGTCGGTCAGCAGCACTGTGAGCGGGCGGAAGGCGCGCTTCAGGGCGAAGGCGGCAGGCTTCGGCACGCCGTCACAATCAAACACGCCCCAGCCGAAGCCGGGCTGGACATCGGCCAGCGACAGCACCAGCGCACCGCCGCAGAGCGAAGCCGTCCGGCGCCATTCGGCCATCGCCGCTGCCATCACCTCGCCGCTGACCGCCGAGGACAGCGCGAGATAACGGGCGGGATCGTCCGCCTTGAGCCGGGCCGGGTCGTCGCCATAAAGCAGGCCGAGATAGTGATCACGCACATCCTCGAAATTCCAATCGGCCTTGAGGTCGCGGACGACCTTTGCGCGCCACTCCGCGCTGCCCGGCAGGGCGCCCCCGGCGTTCCTGGCCAGCCGTTCCGGCTGCGGCAGATTGGCGAAGGCAAGGCATTCGCTGGCAAACCGTGGATTGGCGCGGCGGGCATCGTCGAGAGGGCGCCGATAGGCGCCGACGCCGAAATAATGGCTCACGCCTTCGTCTGTCCGGAAGGGCAGATCGCCGCCGAAGGGGCTGTTCGGCACCGTCAGCACATCCGGACGGCGAGCAGCGACAAGGGTCGGCAGTTCTGTTTCGAAGAAGGGGTTACGCCATATGGATTCGGGCAAGGAGAGCATGGCCCCCTGCTGCGCCATCTCGTTGCCGCCGCACAGAACCGCCAGCGAGGGCGCGGCTTCATTGGCATCGAGCAGCGTGTCGAGTTCTGACACAAGCACTGCGCCCAGTGCAGCGGGGCTCGTGTCATAGTCGAAGTTCGACAGCATCAGATCCTGCCAAACCATGATGCCGCGCTCGTCGCAGTGATCGAAAAACTCCGAACCCTCATACGCGGCAAAACCCGGAACGCGCAGCATGTTCAGGTTGAGCGCGCGCGCCTGATCGAGGCGCTGCGCCATCGCCGCGCCTCCAGCCAGCGTCGTCACATCCACCGGCGTCCAGATGGCGCCCCGGCAGAACACCGGCACGCCATTGACCCTGATGCGAAAGCCCTTGCCATCATGGTCTCGATCCAGCGCCAGACTGCGAAACCCCGTGCGCCCCAGATCAATACGGCGTCCATCCACTACCACCGATACTGCGTGCAACGCCGGCACCCCATGGGTGTGCGGCCACCAGAGTGCCGCATCCGGCAGATCGAGGCGGGCGAACCAGCGCCCCCTTGCGCCCTCCATCACGCGCTCTTTCCCGGCGCAATGCAGCACCGGGGCAGCGACGTTTCCGGCCAGCGTCAACACAACCTCAAGGGTCGGGATGCCGTTTTCGATGCCGGCGCGAAGGCGGAGATCACGCGCTGTCAGCGGTCCTTCGCTGATCAACGAGACCGCGCGGAACGGCCCGACGACAGGGCGCGATGGGCACCAGCCGGGCATATGGCCGAGAAGGCTCGCCCGCCAGTTGCGCAACTGCGGGCCGGCGACGAGATGGGGCCGCCAACGCTGACGGCGGCTGGGAATGCCGCTTTCCGTAGTGATCGGCGCAAAATGCAGCGCAAGTTCGGATCCGATGCGCGCGTCGATCGCAAGGCGCAGCGGCTCGAACATGCTGCGGCTCTCGCCGATGCGCTCGCCATCGAGCAACACGGTGCAATGCGTGGCCAGCCCGTCGAGCACGAGAATGCGCGGACCGTTCTCGACGAGGCGGTTACGATACCAGACATGCGCCTGATCGAGGGTCGCAAGGCGCTCGGGCGTGGCGAGGCCTCCATTCAGAAGTACAGCGGCGGCAGTGCCGGGCACCTCGGCCGGTAGCCAGCGAAGGCTGCGGGCGGCGTCCGGCGTATCACAGGCGGCATCCGCCAACGCCATCTGCCAATCCGTCAGCGGGGTTCTGATTTCGCCGTCAATCGAGCGGGCGCGCGCCATCTCAGCCGATCTTGTCCCAAAGGCCGGCGAACACCGTATCGTAAGCGTCGATCAGCGGCTCGAACTCGGGCTGGTACGTGGCGAGTTTGCCGCGTGCAACCGCTCGTGCCAGCATGAACTGCATGGTTTTCGCCCCGCCCGCGATGGTCATCGCAGCGGCGATTTCCTCGGTCAGATCGACTTTACGCGCAGCACCCAGCCATTCGAGGCCGGAGCCGAGCAGTTCAAAATTCGCGCCAAGCTGACGCAGGGTGTTGAAGGCGTAGGCATGGAAGTAGTCCGGCGGACGCGCCGCCAGATCCGCCGCGTGGGCGGGGAAAGCCCGTGCGAACGCTGCGACCGGATTGCCGGCGGGGCGAAACTTCAGATGTCGCGCATAGAATTCCGCTGCGGTGGCAGGCTGGTCTGCCGCCGCCGGCCCGGCGTCGAACTTCACAAATTCCGTGTAGGGGAACAGCGCCGCCTCATGAGGTGCGGCAGCGAAGATGCCGGCATAATCGGCGCCGGAGAGGCGATAAAAGCCGGAGTTATGGAAATAGTCGATCTCCCGCGCGTCCCGGTCCATGCGGGCGATGCCGATGGTCGTCTTGGTGTGCTGAAGCCGATAGGAGACGCCATCGGTGTCGGGCAGAAAAAAGCCATCGACCTCGATCAGCGGCATCCGCCCGCGTGACAGTTGCTCGGCGGCGTGGTTTTCCACCGTGTCGAACACCGCAAGCTCCTGCACGGTGATGCCGTACAGCGCTTCGATATCCTCCAGCGGCGGCTTGAAGAAGGTGAACTGGTCGCCCTCGAAATCCTGCCGCACCGTAAAGGCAAGAAGCGCTTCGGGCGGCAGGGAACGGCTCGCCAGGATCTCGATCCAGAGGTCGGTGTAGCAGTTCGTTTCCGGCCAATGCCGGGTATCATCATGCAGGGCGTGCTTGCGGAACGTTTCGGGGGTCAGCACCGGCTCACACCCCGAGCACCTTGCGCACCGGCGCCGGCCACCGGTCTGCCGAAAGCCCGTGCACCTTCAGGAGCGCGAGCGCGAGCCGCTCCATGCCGAAACCGACGCAGGCGGTGTGTGCCACAGCGCCATCGGCGGTCTTGAGGCCCCAAAGGGTGCCGAAATGGTCCTGATGGTAGTTGAAACTCATGCAGGCTGTTGGTTTTTCCTGGCTTTCTACCGGGATCAGCATTTCGAACTTCAAGTTCTGCTGACGCTGGTTGTTCTTCAGAATCCGTCCGGCACGGCCAAAGAACGGATCGTTGGCAAGATCGACGGCGCCTTCAAGGCCAAGGGTTTTGACGATTCCGGCGCCGCGTTCGATCCAGCGCTCGCGGAAGGCCATTACGTCATCAGGGGTTCCCATGCGCACGAACTCGCGCATCCGGAACATCTGCATCCGCGTTGCCTCTTTCGAGGGTTCGTGACGGAAGCAGTAGGAAAGAATGTCGAAGAGGCGTCCGTCTTCGGGCAACGGCCCGCGCCGCGCGGCGAGCGGATAAAGCGGGTAGCAGGCCGCCGGCGTCAGCGCGATTTCGCTCAGTGCCTGCTGGCCGGCCCAGTCGCGGCCTTCGTCCAGCGCGGCGATGATCTCGGCATGGCCGGCATCGTCGCCGCAAAAGCAGTGGACCGTGCCGGCCAACTGCGGAAAGTTCTTCATGTAGCCGGTCTTTTCAAAGACCTGCCGGTTCATGCCGGGCGGAAAGCGCAGCACTTCCGCGCCATCACCGCCCCCGACCGCGGAAACCACCGCGTCGATGCCCTCGATGATCGCCTCGAACCTGCCTGAGCGGGCATAGAGCCCCTCAACGCCGGTGTCGATCAGAACGCCGGCATCAAACAGCCCGTCGAGAAAGGTTTCCGTGTCGGTCATGGTTCCCTCAACCGCCAATCGGCGTGTCAGCGCGCGAGACGAGCAGCAGGTTGCCCTGGTTCAGCAGGATGCGATCGTTGGAGATCATCAACGGTGCCGAATGGGCATCTCGGAGGTATCGCCCCAGGCTGAAGGGCGTGTCGTTGCGATAGCCGGCGATGCCACAGATCAGCAGCGCGTGATTGACGACCTTGATCAGCATTTCGGAACTGGCGAGCTTGACGTTGTTCATCGCCACCGAGAAACCGACCGCATTGAGTTCATCCGGGTCGCGCCGTGCGCGATAGAAGCGCTGGAGCCCTTCGGCGAGATTGGCCCGCATCAGATGCAGCATGTTCGTGGCCTCGGCGAGGCGCAACATGCCCGGCGGTTTCACATCCGGCTTCTTGCGGGCTTCCCCCTTCACGAAGGCCTGCGCGCGCGCCACCGCGCCGTTGGCGATGCCGAGCCAGACGCTGGACCACAGGAGATGCGAGGTTGCCAGCATCGACTGGGCGGCAATGTCGGCAAACGGTTTGGGAAACACCTGGTCGGCGCCGAATTCCGCCGAGAGGATGAAACCCTCCGAGCGCGTGCCACGCATCCCCAGCGTATCCCATTCGGTGGTCTTTTGCAGGCGGTACTGATCCTTGGTGATCGCCACCATCACCTGATCGGACGAGGGCGCGGCTGCCTCACGGCGGGCGGTTGCCAGAATCGCATCCGCATCCAGTGCATAGGAAATGACCGTCGCATCCTTCACGAGCCGGGCGCGCCTGCCTTCGGTCTCGACCGCGCAGACCGAGTTGCGGAGATCGCCGCCGATGCCGGCCTCGGTGGTGGCCGAGGCGAGCAAAAGCTGTCCTGCCGCGATGGCGCGCATGAAGTTCATGTGCCAGGGACTGTCCTGTCCGTGCGAGATCAGGCTCGACAGCTTGATCTGGTGCATGGCGAAGATCATGCCCGTCGAGGCGCATGACCGGGCAAGCGCCGTCGTCACCTGGGCGACATCGGTCAGGCTTGCGTCCTCGCCACCGAGCGCGCGGGGCAGCATCATCGACATGAGACGCGCGGCCTTGATCGCCGTTATGGCCTCAACCGGGAAGCGCCCGGTCCGGTCGACATCGTCGGCGTGTGTGGCCGCCACGTCGGCCGCCAGTTCAACCGCCCGCAGGAAATCCCGTGCGGGGGCATCCGCAATTACGAAGCCAGGGCGCGACATTGCGACAACTCTCCGATGCTCTGCTCGATCATGGCAATCGACGAAAAGGTGGCGCGATTGAGCATCCGTTCTGGAAATTCGAGATCAAACGCCTCTTCGAGCGCCAGCATGATCTGCACCGAGGCAAACGACTTCAGGCCGGCAGTGTAGAGGTCGGCATCACTGGCAAGGCTCGCGACCGCGCAGGGCAGACGCCCGTGCTTTTCCAGGATGGCTCGGATGGTATCTTCGGCTTTGCTCATGAACGTGTCCCCCCGGTGTCCGACCGGTTGCGACGCCCTCCCCATGAGAACGCCCGCTTGATAGGCCAACCCTAGGCAAGGGAAGTTTCCGAAATATTGTTGGCATCAGCGTGACGCGAAAACTTCGCTGTATTTGAGAAATTCCGGTTTTCACTTCCCTGAAAAAATAGTGACAATTTAATTGAACACCCACCCCTGCGCTAACCAAACGGCGCGAAATGTCAGGCCGAACTGTATTCGCGCGGGCATATGGGGTGTAATGTTCCTCACCATGGCAATTCCAACTGTCCTGAAACGCACAACGAGGATCGGGATGCGCAACCCCGGCAGGGCTGCCTATGCAAGCTCGCCAGCACTGCGCGAAACCGTCGCTCCGCCTGCGGGAGAAGCGCTGCCGCTGCCGGTCACGATCGGAACAGTCAGCGGCTGGGTGCATGGCACGGGCGCGCGCGGGGTTCTGATGTGCGGCGCCTCGGGGTTTGAAGGCGCGGCGGCCTATCAGAGCTGGCGGATTCTTGCCGATCTCATCGCTGCGCGTGGCTATACGGTTTTGCGGTTCGACTATCCGAACGAGGGGGATTCCGGCGATGTCCCCGAGCCGCGCGCCGAGGCGGCCGTGGCCGCGATCCGCGCCGTCAATGCCTGGCTCACCAACCTCACGGGCACAGCGCCGGATGTGGTATCGTTGCGGCTCGGCAGTCTGCTCGCGACTAATGCACTGGCGGGCAGCAAGGCGCCTCAGCGTCATGCGATGCTGGCGCCGATCACAAGCGGACGGTCATATCTTCGCGAAATGAAGGCCGCAGCCCGGCTGTTTGCGGCCACGCCGGGGCGGGAGACGACCCTCGTTACCGAAGGCATCACACTGTGCGGCCATGCGCTCACAGAGGCGGATTGCCGCTCCATCGAGGCCCTTGGCTGGTCGGCGACACCATCACGCCTGCTGACGGTTCTGCCGGATGGGCTCGCCGCCCCGGCCCTCTGTGAAAACGCCGAGCATCTGGATTTTCCCGGCTACGCAGCGATGATGTCTCCTGCTGAAGCCATGCCGCCCATGGTGGCTTTCAACACCATCGCCGGGTGGTTTCAGGCCTCGCCCGAACGGAATACGCAGCCCCTGCCCCCCACTTCGCCCATTCACGGGCCGGACTTTGTCGAAACGCGTCTGCGCTTCGGGCCGGATGACCGGCTCGCGGGAACCTGGTGCGAACCGCCCGGCGGCGCTGCGACAGTCGTCATTCTCCCCAACGCCGGCGCCAATGCCCGCTTCGGCTGGGCGCGCATGGCTGTCGATCTGGCGCGGCTTCTGGCACAGCACGGCGTTGCCTCGCTGCGCCTCGACCTGACGGGCATCGGCGACAGCACCTGGAGCGCTGCCGGTCCCCGCGCCAGCGTCTACGCCCTTGCACATGATGATGACATCGACAGTGCCATCCGACTTGCGCAGGTGCACGGCGCAACCAGAATCATCCTCGCCGGTCTCTGTTCGGGGGGCTATCTCGCGCTGCGGGCCGGCGACCGGAATGCGGCAGTCTCTTCGGTAATTGCGGCCAATGTCCTCAAACTGACATGGCGGCATGGCGTCGACGATCTCGACACCATCGAGCGGACATCGAATCAGGCCTCCCGCGTTTATGGCGCCCAGGCGCTTTCAACCTCAGCCTGGAAGCGACTGTTGACGGGGGAAATCGCGCCGCAGCGCGTTCTGGCGGTTGCCGGGCTCTTCGCCGGACGGTTTGCGCGCGCCCTTGCAGCGCGTGTCGGCTATGACGGGCTTGTGCCGGAGGATGCACGGAAGGCCCGGGCGATGCTGCAACGGCTGGCGCGGCGCGGAGTGGCCGTCAACTTCGTGCACAGCGCACTTGATGCCAGCCGCGACGAGATCGACCGATTGTTTGGCAGCGATGGCCGGTTTCTGGCTGCGCTCGGCAACTGCTCAACGGATATCATTCCGGAGTCGGACCATGAGTTCAGTCCGAAGAATGCGCGCGACCGGTTCGGAAAACTCCTCCTGGATCGCGCGCTGAAGGCCTGATTGGGCTTACTTCTTCTTGCCGTCCTTGTCGTACTGAGCAAGAAAAGCCGTCAGATCCTTGACTTCCTTCTCGTTCTTGATGCCGGCGAACACCATCTTCGTGCCCGGAATCTTCGCCTTCGGATCGGCGATGTATTCGGCGAACACCTTCTCATCCCAATTGATGCCGGAATTCTTGTTGGCGTCCGAATAGTTATAGCCCGGGACCGAGCCGGACTTGCGGCCAAACAGCCCGTTCAATTCGGGACCGACCAGATTCTTGGCGCCCTCGCCCACCTGATGGCAGGCGCGGCACTTGTTGAACGACTTCTGTCCAGCCTCGACATCTTGTGCCGCTGCGCCGGAAACCATGACCCCCGCCAGCGCGACACCGGCCAGCCCCTTCACGACAATCGACTTCATCACTTCCAATCCTCCAGTCATCCGAACGACTCCGCGTCCCGGTTCACCACACACAATACATATAACAACATGAATGTGTCCAGAACGCCGCAGAGTCTCATGCGGGCAGCTACACTATACTTTCCGTGCATGGGCGCCACCCCGCGCTGGAAGGCTGGGGCAATTCGCCGCGCCTGGAAAGCGACTGGCCAAACGCCGGACCCTCGCGATAAACTTGGCAGACATCCGGAGTTGCTGCCATGACCTCACCTGTTCCCACTGAAATACGCGTCACGGAAAAGGGACAGCGCCTCATTCTCGCCTACGAGGACGGCAGCACCATCGCGCTCGCAGCGGAATTTCTCAGGGTTGAAAGTCCCAGTGCCGAGGTTCAGGGGCACACGCCGAAGGACAAGCGACTCATTGCGGGGAAAAAGGATGTCGCGATCACCGGAATCGACCCCGTTGGCACCTATGCCGTGAAGATCACCTTTTCCGACGGGCATTCGACCGGCATCTTTGCCTGGGAAACGTTTCAGACGCTCCATACCCGCCAGGATGAACTCTGGAGCGCCTATCTCAAGAATCTCGCGGAACGCGGCCTTTCGCGCTAGATTCGGGCGGGATTTTCGTCGCCCCCCGCTGACATCCGAATTTCCAACTGGCAAAGAATCGCCGCCAGCATTAACCATGCGCTGGCCGTTCGTTGCATTTCAGCCAATTCGTTCATCAGAACGCAAGGGTGGCGGGTTTATTGCGACGCAACATTTCAGTTTGCATCCTGGTCAGACGAGGCAGATTCATGGCGAAGTGGGTTTATACGTTCGGTGACGGCACAGCCGAGGGCGACAGCTCGATGCGCAACCTGCTGGGCGGCAAGGGCGCAAATCTCGCCGAAATGTCCAATCTCGGGCTGCCTGTGCCCCCAGGCTTCACGATCTCCACCGAGGTCTGCACCTATTTCTACGATCACGACCGGACCTATCCCGCCGATCTCGTGGAGCGCGTCGATGCCGCGCTGGCCCATGTCGGCAAGCTGACGGGCCGCACCTTCGGCGATGAGAAGACGCCGCTGCTCGTCTCCGTGCGCTCGGGCGCCCGTGCCTCGATGCCGGGCATGATGGACACCGTGCTGAACCTCGGCCTCAATGATGTGACCGTCAAAGCGCTGGCGGCCGGCGCCAATGACGAGCGCTTCGCATGGGACAGCTATCGCCGTTTCATCACCATGTATTCGGATGTGGTGCTCGGCGTCGATCACGGACATTTCGAGGATATTCTCGACGAGTACAAGGACCTCAAGGGCTACACCCAGGACACGGATGTGACCGCCGACGACTGGAAGAAGCTGGTCGTCGAGTACAAGGCCTGCGTCGAGCGTGAACTCGGCAAGCCCTTCCCGCAGGATCCGCGCGAGCAGCTCTGGGGCGCCATCGGCGCCGTGTTCGGCTCGTGGATGAACCCGCGCGCCAACAAATATCGCGAGTTGCACCATATTCCGGCAAGCTGGGGCACCGCCGTCAACGTGCAGGCCATGGTGTTCGGCAACATGGGCGAAACCTCCGCCACGGGCGTTGCCTTCACGCGCAACCCCTCGACCGGCGCCAAGGAACTCTATGGCGAGTTCCTGATCAATGCGCAGGGCGAGGACGTGGTGGCCGGCATCCGCACGCCGCAGGACATCACGGAAGTCGCCCGCAAGGCCGCCGGCTCGAACAAGGCGTCGATGGAATCGGCGATGCCGGATGCCTACAACGAACTCGTCCGCATCTATGGCCTGCTCGAAAAGCACTACCGCGACATGCAGGACATGGAATTCACGGTGGAGAAGGGCAAGCTCTGGATGCTCCAGACGCGCAACGGCAAGCGCACGGCCAAGGCCGCGCTGCGGATCGCCGTTGACCTTGCCGCCGAAGGACTGATCACCCGCAAGGAAGCGGTGATGCGGGTCGATCCCGCCTCGCTCGACCAGCTTCTGCACCCCACCATCGACCCCAAGGCCCATCGCAAGATCATCGGCACCGGCCTGCCGGCCTCGCCTGGCGCTGCGGCGGGCGAGATCGTCTTCACCTCGGAAGAGGCCGAGGAGGCCGTGAAGGAAAAGCGCAAGGTCATCCTCGTCCGCGTTGAAACGAGCCCCGAGGACATTCACGGAATGCACGCCGCAGAAGGCATTCTGACGACGCGCGGCGGCATGACCAGCCACGCCGCTGTCGTGGCGCGCGGCATGGGCAAGCCATGCGTTTCGGGCGCCGGCACGCTGCGTGTCGATTATGCCGCCGGCACGCTGACCGCCGGACCGCATCACCTCAAGAAGGGTGATTTCATCACCATCGACGGGGCGACCGGCCAGGTTCTGCTGGGCCGCGTCCGGATGCTCCAGCCCGAACTCTCCGGCGAGTTTTCAACCCTGATGGCATGGGCAGACGAGGGCCGCCGGCTGAAGGTGCGCGCCAATGCCGAAACGCCCGCCGATGCCCGCCAGGCTCGCAGCTTTGGCGCCGAAGGCATCGGCCTTTGCCGCACCGAGCACATGTTCTTCGACGAGGATCGCATCATCGCCATGCGCGAGATGATCCTTGCCGATGACGAAAAGGGTCGCCGCGCCGCGCTCGCCAAGCTTTTGCCGATGCAGCGCGCCGATTTTGAGCAGTTGTTCGAGATCATGGCCGGGCTGCCGGTGACGATCCGCCTGCTCGATCCGCCGCTGCACGAGTTCCTGCCGCATACCGCCGAGGAAATCGCCGATGTGGCCAAAGCCATGGGCGCGGACCCCGAGAAGCTGCGCCAGCGCGCCTCCGAACTCTCGGAAGCCAATCCGATGCTCGGGTTCCGTGGCTGCCGACTTGCCGTCGCCTATCCGGAAATCGCCGAGATGCAGGCCCGCGCCATCTTCGAGGCCGCGGTCCATGCCGCCAAGGTCACCGGCCAGGCCGTGGTGCCGGAGGTGATGGTGCCGCTGGTGATGACGAAGGCCGAACTCGACCATGTGAAGGGCCGCATCGATGCCATGGCGAAAGCCGTGCAGAAGGAAACAGGCGCGGCCTTCACCTATCAGGTCGGCACGATGATCGAGTTGCCGCGCGCTGCGCTGATGGCCGAAAAGATCGCCGAAAGCGCCGAATTCTTCTCCTTCGGCACCAACGACCTCACGCAGACGACGCTCGGCATCAGCCGCGACGATGCCGCCCACTTCCTCGAACCCTACAAGCGCCGTGGCATCCTTGAGGATGATCCGTTCATGACGCTCGATCAGGACGGGGTGGGCGAACTCGTCCGCATTGCCGCCGAACGGGGCAAGAAAACCCGGCCGGACATCAAGCTCGGCATCTGCGGCGAGCATGGCGGTGACCCGGCGTCCATCGGCTTCTGCGAAAAGACCGGGCTCGACTATGTGTCCTGTTCGCCGTTCCGTGTGCCGATTGCCCGCCTCGCTGCCGCGCAGGCGGCGCTTGGCGCGGTGACCGCCAGTGAAGGCTGAGAGTTAACCGGCTCTCAACCCTAATGCTTCATGATTTCCGGCATGAGAGCCGGGTTGCCCCGGCATGAGCCGTGCCGGGGTTGGATCAGTTGCGTAGTCGTCGCCGAAAACTGACAATGCGGAGGATCATTCCACGTTGGGTGGTCCAATCGATGGCCCCCTGGATGGTGGGCGGCTGCCTGCTGGTGTCCTTCACCGCCAGCGCCGGTCCGCGCAGTGACTATTTCGATGGCGGCCCCCTGAAGCTGCATCCGACCAGCGGGCCGCACATCACGCTGCCGTTGCCAACCGCCGCGATCCACAAAGGCCTTTCGCGCCTCCTCTTCACCGAGGACGCAACGGGCTTTGGCGCCCTGCCCCTGCTTGAGGACGGACACTTCCAATCGCTGCTGTCCACGGTCACGGGGCGTTTCGTTCTTGAACAGTCCGACGGCCCGGCGGATGGCGCGGAGCCGCAGAACTCCTCTCCGGACCTTGCCGAACTGACTGCGACAACGCCCGATGGCGGCACGCCGGCAGTCACCCGCGAAACCGAACGCGCCTCCAGCACGCCGGCGCCGGTCGTACCGGAAGTGGTCATCCTCGCCGCGCTGCCGGCGACACCCCAGCCGCAAACGCCGATGGCGGCACCACAGGCCGTCGCCCTGCCAAGTCTGCCGAATACCGCGCCGCTTCCCCCCGTGCGCCCCGTTCATACCGGCTATCTTGACCTGATCGAACCGGAAGACATGAACAAGGAGCAGCGCTGCCTTGCCGAGGCCATCTACTTCGAGGCCCGGTCCGAGCCGCCCGCCGGACAGGCCGCCGTGGCGCAGGTGGTGCTGAACCGCGTCAAAAGCGGGCTCTATCCCGAAAGCGTCTGCGGGGTTGTCTACCAGAACCGCCACCGCTACCTCGGCTGCCAGTTCACCTTCGCCTGCGAAGGTCGCTCACTGCGCATCACAGAACCCGGCCCGTGGCGGCAGGCCGTCCGCATCGCGCGGCAGGTCACCTTTGGGCAGACCTATCTGCCGGCCGTTGGCAATGCGACGCATTATCACGCCAATTATGTCCGCCCCTACTGGTCACGCGTTTTCAAGAAAACCGACCGGATCGGCCGACACATCTTCTATAAGCTGAAGCCCGGGCAAACCTGAGTGGATCCCCAGCTCGGTCGCTGCACACGGGGCGCGGGGCGTTGCACCAATTTGACGTTTTCGATCAGGACGGGTGGTTTTACTGTCCCGTTTCGGGACTCTCAGGTTGATCCTGGCCCGCGATCACACGACATCGACTGTTCCTGTTGACCCGGAATGATTCAGTTGCCGTCCGGTTTCAGAATTCCTTAAAATTCTCGCCAAACACCTTGGTTAAATTTACCTTAACCGCCTCCTGATGTTGCGCCCTCTCGAAATTTGAGGCTCAATCCCCTGAACGACGACACGGAACAATCGTGCGGCTGCGTCAAACAGGAGTTGAGTTCATGAATACGTTGAAGTTTTTCGCGCTCGGCGGCTTGTCCGTGCTCGCGCTTTCCGGCTCCGCCGCCGCCGGCGATTATTGCGGCGCCAATTGCTACCGCAAGGTTGTCACCCCGCCGCAGTATGCGACCGTCGCCGAGACCGTGCAGGTCCGCCCGGCGGCTGTCGCCCGTCGCGTACAGCCGGCGGAGTACGGCACCGTGCACGAACAGGTTGTCGTGCGTCCGGCCCGCACTGTCGCCCGTGTCTCGCCGGCCCGCTACGGCACCGTTGCGGAAACCGTCATGGTTTCGCCGGGCGGCAAGCGCTGGCAGGTGACGCGTGATGCCTATGGCAACGAGATTGGTTGCTGGGTCAACACTCCGGCGCAGTATGCAACCCGCTATCGCACCGTGATGGTGCAGCCGGAGACGGTTTCGCAAGAGACGATCCCGGCAGTGACCGCCGTCCGTGCGCGCACCGTGATGACCCGCCCGGCGCAGGTTTTTGAAGAAGTGATTCCGGCGCAGTATGCGACCCGCCAGCACACGGTTCAGGTTGCTCCGGCAACCGCCTCCTGGCAGCCGATTGGCCGCGCCTGGTAAGAACAGCCTCCCGCGAGGCAAGGGTGGGCAAGCGCCGGTGTGGGGACACCGGCGCTTTTTTGTTGAGCCCGGGTGGTGGCGGCATCGTCAACGGACATCGCGCCTGCTGTTGCAGCGCCGCCGCTACATAATCGCGATGTCGAGGCCGATATCGAGCACGGGGGCGGAATGGGTGAGCGCGCCCGAGGAAATATAGTCAACGCCGGTTTCGGCAATCGCCCGCACGCTTTCCAGCGTCACACCGCCCGAAGCCTCGGTGACGATGCGCCCTGCGACGCGCGCGACTGCCTCGCGCAACAGGTCGGTCGTCATGTTGTCGAGCAGAACGATATCGGCGCCTTCGGCCAACACTTCATCGAGCTGGGCAAGGCTGTCCACCTCGATCTCGATCTTGATGGTCGAGCCGGCGTGACGCTTCGCCCGTTGCAGGGCCGGACGAACGCCGCCGGCCACGCCGACGTGGTTGTCCTTGATGAGAATACAGTCGAACAGGCCGAAGCGGTGGTTGACGCCGCCGCCGCAGAGCACCGCGTATTTCTCGAACGCGCGCAGGCCAGGCGTCGTCTTGCGTGTATCCAGAATGCGCGCCCCGGTGTGCCGCACCGCATCGACAAACGCCGCCGTGAGCGTGGCAATGCCGCACATGCGCCCCATGAAGTTGAGTGCCGTACGCTCGGCAGAGAGCACGGCGCGGGCGTTGCCCTCCACCTTCAGGATCACATCCCCGGCCTGAATGCGCGCGCCATCGGGCTTCAGAATCGCGACTTTCGCATCCGGGTCCATCTGCCGGAAGGCTTCAACAGCAAGCTGCGTGCCCGAAACGGTGCCGGCCCTCCGTGTCGCCATGACGACCACCGCGCGCGCCTCCGCAGGCAGACAGGCCTGCGAGGTGATGTCGCCCGAAAGGCCAAGATCCTCGGCGAGGGTTTCGGCCACGGCCTTCCGGACGAGATGGCGGGGCAGCGGGGTCAGATCAGGTCTGGACATGGCACTCAGGCGGTTGCGAGCGCGGCATCACCGGCGCTCCTGGCTTCAGCAAGGGTGAAGACGGTATGGCGGGCAACTGTTGCCAACGCCGGGGTATCGGTACGGGCATGGCCGCCGCGGCTTTCCGTCCGCAGCAGCGCGCCGGTGACGATCAGTTCAGCGGCCACCAGTGCATTCCGCGCGGACGCACCGGGATTGTCCGCCAGGGCCGCGCGGATGCGGAGCAGCGTTTCAGCGAGCCCCTGCGCATCGCGCAATACGCCGGCCTTCATCTGCATCTCCGGTCGAAGGCCTTCGACCACCGCCATGTCGGATGCATCAGGGGGAGCCGGCCCGTCATCAGTCAGTTGCACCGCGTCGGTTGTGGCAGCTTTCAGCCGGGCGGCGACACGCGCGGGAAAGACGACCGCTTCCAGAAGCGAATTCGACGCAAGGCGATTGGCTCCGTGCACGCCGGTCGAAGCGATCTCACCCACAGCATAAAGGCCCGGGATCGAGGTGTGCCCCTCCGCATCCGTCCGGACGCCGCCCATGTGATAGTGCTGGGCCGGGCAGACCGGCATCAGGTCCGTCACCGGATCGATCCCGGCGCTCTTTGCCGCCGCATAGACGGTCGGGAATTTCTCGGGAAATTCCGCGCCGACTGCCTGACGCGCATCGAGCCAGGCGCCGCGCCCTGCCGCAATCTCTGCAAAGACGCCGCGCGCCACGACATCGCGCGGGGCAAGTTCCCCATCCTTGTGGATGGCCAGCATGAAGCGGATGCCGGCGTCGTTGACAAGGGTCGCGCCTTCTCCGCGCAAGGCTTCCGTCAGCAGTGGAGCGGGGTCGCGACCGATGTTGAGGGCGGTCGGATGAAACTGCACGAACTCGGGATCGCGGATCACCGCTCCGGCCAACGCGGCAAGGCCAAGCCCCTGCCCGCAGGCCTCTGGCGGATTCGTGGTGACCGCATAAAGATGGCCGATACCACCCGTTGCCAGCACGACATTCCCGGCACGCGCAACCACAACGCGGCCCCCTTGCAGCAACCGCACGCCGGCCACATGCCCGTTCTCCACAATCAGCGACAGGGCCGATGCGCCCTCGATCACGCGGATCGAGGGCGTTGCACGAACAGCACTGACCAGCGCTTCCATGATTTTCGCGCCGGCCTGATCGCCCCGCACGCGCACGACGCGGGCGTGGCTGTGCGCCGCCTCGCGGCTGGTGACGAGACGGCCTTCAAGGTCGCGGTCAAACGGCACGCCGTATTCGAGCAGGTCGTGAATGCGTTTCGAAGCCTCGGCAGCCATGCCGCGCGTCACATCCACATCGACGAGGCCCGCCCCCGCAATGACCGTGTCGGAGACATGCGATTCCACGCTGTCCCCGGGCTGGATCGCCGCGGAAACGCCGCCCTGCGCCCAGGCCGAGGAGGCCCCCTGCCCGAGCGGCTTCGGCGCGATGACCGTGCAGGGCGCGGGGGCCAGCTTCAGCGCTGTGAACAGTCCGGCCAGCCCGCCACCGATGATAAGGGTGGCGGACATCAGTTCTTGAGGTTGATCATACGCTCCACGGACTGACGCGCGCGGGCGGCCAGTTCGGGTTCAATTTCGACCTCGTGCTGCATGTAAAGCAGGCTGTCGAGAATCTTCGGCAGCGTGATCCTCTTCATGTGCGGGCAGAGGTTGCAGGGGCGCACGAACTCAACATCGCGGGCGGTGGCGGCCACGTTGTCGGCCATCGAGCACTCGGTGACGAGCAGCACCTTGCCGCCACGCTGGGCCTTGGCATAGTCGATCATGCCCGCGGTCGAACCAGTAAAATCGGCCTCTGCAATCACATCCGGCGGGCATTCGGGATGGGCGATGATGCGGATGGACGGGTCCGCCTCGCGGTAGCGCCTGAGTTCCTCGCCCGTGAAGCGCTCATGCACCTCGCAGGCGCCATGCCAGGCGATGATCTTCACCTTGGTGTGCGAGGCGACATACTTCGCCAGATACTGGTCCGGCACGAAGATCACGCGGTCGACGCCGAGGCTCTCGACCACATGCACGGCGTTCGACGAGGTGCAGCAGATGTCCACTTCCGCCTTCACATCGGCAGAGGTGTTGACATAGGCAACCACAGGCACGCCCGGATAACGCTGGCGCAGCAGGCGGATATCCGCCCCCGTAATCGACGAGGCGAGCGAGCAGCCGGCCTTGAGGTCCGGGATGAGCACGGTCTTTTCCGGGTTCAGCAGCTTCGAGGTCTCGGCCATGAAATGCACGCCGCCCTGGATGATGACCTTGGCGGGCACCTTGGTGGCAAGGCGGGCAAGCTGGAGCGAATCACCAACCACGTCGGCGACGCAGTTGTAAATCTCGGGGGTCTGGTAGCTGTGCGCGAGAATCACCGCATCGCGCACCTTCTTCAGCCGGTTGATCGCGGCGACGTAGGGCGCGTGGAACGGCCATTCCACAGGCGGGATGATGTGCGCCACGCGCTCATAAAGATGACGCGTCTCCGCATCCACTTCCGGCGTGAATGTCAGATCCGGCATCGGAAGGATGTCATGGCGACGGGCATGGCCGCCAGAGGCGCCAGCAACGGTCTGGGCGGTCCGGGTCTCGGCTCCGGTGGTCACGACAGCGTCCATGTCACTCTCCTTATTCTCAACTTGAGCATATATGGGTGTAAACAAAAGGCGGAAAACCGCGTTCTTATGCTCAAGTTGAGAATTATTATAGTCCGGTTCGCCACGATTGGCTAGAGGGAAAATGCAGGACCGATATGATTGGTTAGATAACGAAATTTCATGGCATCTGTGCTCCGGGTGGGCTTATCGCCCGCGCGTGATCCCGCTATGGTCGCGCGCTGAGGGACCAACATGACCGAACAATCCGCATCCCGTGCGCTGCCGCCCGCCGTTATCATTGCTTGTGGCTGCATCATTTCAATGCTCACTTTTGGCCCGCGGGCCAGCATGGGCTTCTTCCAGATCCCGATCATCACGGAATATGGCTGGGGGCGCGATACCTTCGGCTTCGCCATCGCCATCCAGAACCTGATGTGGGGCATCGGGCAGCCGTTCGCCGGGGCGGTTGCGGACCGGTTCGGTATTTCGCGCGTGCTGATTGCCGGGCTGCTGCTGCATGCCACGGGCCTTGCGCTGATGACCGTTTCGAGCGCTCCGGCCGTTTTTACGGTCACCTCCGGCGTGCTGTTCGGTCTTGCGCTGTCGGGCTGTTCGTTCAACATGGTTCTGGCGGCCTTCACCAAGCTTCTGCCGCCGGAGCGGCGCGGGATCGCCTTCGGCTTCGGCACCGCTTTCGGCTCATTCGGCCAGTTCCTGTTCTCGCCGCTGTCGGTGGGGCTGATCCAGAACGTCGGCTGGCGTAATACCCTGCTGGTGTTTGCCATGCTGCTCCTGCTCGCCATTCCGCTGACTCTGGCCCTGCGCACCCCGATTGCGGCCACGGGCACAGCCAATGCTGAGCCCCGCGCGACACTGAAGGAAACGCTGAGCCACGCCTTCGCCTACCGCAGCTATATTCTGCTGGTGCTCGGCTTTTTCACCTGCGGTTTCCACCTCGCCTTCATCACCGTGCATCTGCCGGCCTATCTGCGCGATGCCGGGCTTGAACCTTCGACCGGCGGCTGGGTGGTCGCCTCGATCGGCCTGTTCAACATCATCGGCTCGCTGCTGGCAGGCTATCTCGTCAATCTGGTGCCGCGCCGCTATGTGCTGGCCGCCATCTATGCGTTGCGCTCGGTGGCGATCATCATCTTCATCTCGTTGCCGGTCACGCCGGCCTCGGCCATCGCATTCGGCGCCTTCATCGGGCTCTTGTGGCTCTCCACGGTGCCGGCCACCTCGTCGCTGGTCGCGACCATGTTCGGCGTTTCCAACATGGCGATGCTCTACGGCTTCGTGTTCTTTTCGCATCAGGTGGGCGGCTTCCTCGGGGTGTGGATCGGCGGTATCCTCTATGAGACGCAGGGCAATTACGACCTGCTCTGGTACGCCTCGATTGCGCTTGGCTTTGCCTCGGCGGCGGTGAACCTGCCGATTGTCGAAAAGGCGGCGCCGCCGCTCCGGCCGGCGGCTGCACGGGCCTGAGCGGAGACCTCTCGCCAAGCGCGCACAACTGATCTAGCTTCCTGTCGTCAGCATCAAGGAGGCATCATGGCTGGGGATTTTCGTGCACTTGTCGTCACCAAGGACGAGGCGGGCTATCGCTGCGAGGACAAGCGCATCACCGATGCGGACCTGATGGACGGCGAGGTGACGGTTCGGGTCAGCCATTCCACCGTCAATTTCAAGGACGGGCTGGCGATAACCGGCAAATCCCCTGTCGTGCGCAAATTTCCGCTGATTCCGGGCATTGATTTTGCCGGCGTGGTCGAGACTTCGACCGATGCGCGCTACAAGCCCGGCGATGCCGTGATCCTGACCGGCTGGGGCGTCGGTGAAACGCATTCGGGCGGCTATGCCGAAAAGGCCCGGGTGAAGGCTGACTGGCTGGTGCCGCTGCCGAAAGGCCTGACCGCAGCGCGGGCCATGGCCGTCGGCACCGCCGGTTTCACAGCCATGCAATCGGTAATGGCGCTGGAAGCTCATGGCATGACGCCCGCCGACGGGCCGGTTCTGGTGACCGGCGCTTCGGGCGGTGTCGGATCGGTTGCCGTGTCAATCCTTGCGCGGCTCGGCTGGCATGTCATCGCCTCCACCGGCCGGACGAGCGAAGCGGAATATCTCACCCACCTTGGCGCAAAGGAGATCATTGACCGGGCCGAACTGTCTGCGCCGGGCCGCCCGCTCGGCAAGGAGCGCTGGGCGGCGGGCATTGATTCGGTGGGGTCGCTCACGCTCGCCAACGTCCTTTCCATGACGCGCGAGAACGGTGCGATCGCCGCCTGCGGCCTCGCGCAGGGCATGGATCTGCCGACGACGGTGGCGCCGTTCATCCTGCGCGGCGTTGCCCTGCTCGGCGTCAATTCGGTCACCGCGCCCTATGCCAAACGGGTCGCCATCTGGAACCGCATCACGAGCGATCTTGACATGACGCTGCTCGACGGGCTGTCGCACACCATCGGTTTTGACGAGATCATGCCCACGGCGCGTGCCATTCTCGAAGGCAAGGTGCGCGGGCGAACCATCGTCGCGATCGGCTGAGCCGTGCCGACGCATCCGTCCCTGCCCCTCGTGCGTAATGCCCGCAAGGGAAAGGTCGTCAGCGCCGCCGAGGCCGTGCGGCTGATCCGCGATGGCGATACGGTCGCTACGGGGGGCTTTGTCGGCATCGGCTTTGCCGAGGAAATCGCGATTGCGCTGGAAGAGCGCTTTCTCGCCTCGCGCGGGGATGATCCGCAGGCAACAGGGTCGCCGGGCAACCTCACGCTGGTCTATGCGGCGGGCCAGGGCGATGGCAAGACGAAGGGCCTCAACCACTTCGGCCATGCCGGCATGGTCAAGCGGGTCGTCGGCGGGCACTGGGGCCTCGTGCCGACGCTGCAACAGTTGGCGATTGCCAACCAGATCGAGGCCTACAATCTGCCGCAAGGGGTGATCACCCACCTTTTCCGCGACATCGCGGCGCATCGGCCGGCGCATCTGACGACCGTGGGGATGCACACATTCGTCGATCCACTCAATGGCGGCGGCAAGCTCAATGCCCGCACCACCGAAGACCTTGTCGAGCGGGTCCGCATCGGTGGCAAGGAGTGCCTCGCCTACAAAACCTTCCCGATCCATGTCGGCATCATCCGCGCAACCACGGCGGACCCCGACGGCAACCTGACCATGGAGAAGGAGGCTTTGACGCTGGAAGCGCTGGCGATTGCCATGGCGGCGCGCAATTCCGGCGGCATCGTCATCGCGCAGGTGGAACGGGTGGCCGAATCAGGCTCGCTCAATCCGCGGCAGGTGAAAATTCCCGGCGTGCTCGTGGATTGTGTCGTCGTCGCTCGGCCTGAAAATCACTGGCAGACCTTTGCGACCCCGTACAATCCGGCGTTTTCCGGCGAAATCCGGGTGCAAGCGGACAGTCTGCCGGCCATGCCGATGACGGAGCGCAAGATCGTGGCCCGTCGCGCGGCGTTTGAACTTGCCCCCAACAGCGTCGTCAATCTCGGCATCGGGATGCCGGACGGGGTGGCGGCCATCGCCAATGAGGAAAAGGTCATCGACCTTGTGACCATGACCGCCGAACCCGGCGTGATCGGCGGCATTCCGGCCATCGGGCTCAATTTCGGCGCCGCCTCAAACACGCAGGCGATCATCGACCAACCCTACCAGTTCGACTTCTACGATGGCGGCGGGCTCGACATTGCCTTTCTCGGTCTTGCGCAGGTGGACCGGGCCGGCAATCTCAACGTCTCGAAATTCGGGCCGAAGCTGGCCGGGGCCGGCGGCTTCATCAACATTTCCCAGAAGGCGAAAAAGGTCGTCTTCGTCGGCAGTTTCACTGCCGGCAAGCTCGCCATCACAGCGGGCGACGGGCGGCTGAAGATCGTGACCGAGGCGACCGGGATCAAATTCGTCGAGGCGGTCGAGCATCTGACCTTCTCGGGAAAAGCCGCGCGGGAGGCCGGCCAACCGGTGCTCTATGTCACCGAACGCTGTGTGTTTCGCCTGCATCACGAGGGGCTGGAACTCGCCGAGGTGGCGCCCGGCATCGACATCGAGCGCGACATCCTCAGGCTGATGGCCTTCAAACCGCAGATCCCGCGCGATCCGGCGTTGATGGACGCGCGCATCTTCACCGATGCGCCGATGGGCCTTCGCGCCGACATGCTGGCCGTGCCGCTCGCTTCGCGCTTTTCCTACGATGCGGCGCAGGAGATCGTTTTCATCAATTTCGAGCATCTTGCCGTGCGGCGCATGGCGGATGTCGACGCCATCCGGATGGCGGTGGAGGCGCTGCTGACTCCGGTGGGAAAGCGCGTCCATGCCATTGTCAACTATGACAATTTCGACATATCGCCTGAACTGCTCGACGCCTATTCCGACATGGTGCACGGGCTGATGGCGCGCTTCTATTCAGGCGTTTCGCGCTACACCACCAACGGCTTCATGCGCATGAAGCTGGGCGAGGTGCTGAGCCGGCACGGCGTTGCCCCGCACCTTTTCGGCACGGAGCGCGAGGCGCGGGCGGATCTTGCGTCGGAATGAGGCCTGGCCTCAGCCACCGACGCGGGAGAAATCCGCGACCTGATGCGTCACATGCCGCAAGGCGGCCAGCAGCCTGAGACGGTTGAGCCGCAGGGCGGGTTCGGGCGCGTTGACCAGTACCGTCTCGAAAAAGGCATCGACCGGGCCACGCAGCGCGGCCATTGCCCGCATCGCGCCAGCGAAATTCTCGGCCCGGATCGTGGCCAGAACGTCGCCTTCGGCCACGGACAAGACCGCCAGCAACGCCTTCTCCTCCGGTTCATTGAGGGTGCCGGGTTCCACGGCACCGTCGAAGGCCCCGGCCCCGTCCTTCTTCTCCTCGGCGCGGAGAATGTTGGCCGCGCGACGATAGCCGGCGAGCAGATTGCGCCCGTCCTCACTGTCGAGAAAGCCACCGAGCGCGTCCACGCGGCGGACCACCATGAGAAGATCATCCTGCCCCGGCAGGGCCAGCACGGCGTCAACGAGATCGTGCCGCGCGCCCTGCTCGCGCAACTGCACCTTCAGGCGGTCGGCAAAGAAGCCCATCAGGTCCGTCGCTTGCGCGTTGGCGGCATTCACGCCCGATTCCAGCGCGCCGACAAAGCCGGACTGATCCTCCCGACGCTGGCCCACCAGCGCCGCAATCTCGCCCTGCACGGCGCGAACCGAACCGAGCGCCTCAAGCCGCGCGATGGTGCCTTGCGCCTTGTCCGTCTGCCGGCCACGCTCGGCGCGCATGGCATTGGTGACGAGGCGCAGCGACACGATCTGGTGCAGCGGAATACGCAGGTTGTTGTCGAGAATGATGCGGATGATGCCAAGCGCCGCGCGGCGCAGGGCATAGGGGTCCTTCGAGCCGGTCGGCTTTTCGTCGATGGACCAGAAGCCGATCAGCGTGTCCAGCTTGTCGGCCAGCGCCACGGCGATGCTCACCGGATCGGACGGCACACGGTCCGACGGGCCGAGCGGCTTGTAATGATCCTCGATGGCGGCGGCCACACGGGCATCTTCCCCCTGAAGACCGGCGTAGTAGCGGCCCATCAACCCCTGCAATTCGGGGAATTCACCGACCATCTCGGTCGAAAGATCGGCTTTTGCCAGCATGGCGGCGCGAGCGGCCAGCGCTACATCCGCCCCCACCATCGGCGCAAGTTCCTTCGCCAGCGAGACGATGCGCGTTACGCGGTCGGCCTGCGTACCGAGCCTGGCGTGAAAGGTTACGCTTTCGAGCTTCTTCAGCCGTTCGTCGAGGCGCACGCGCTTGTCCGTCTCCCAGAAGAACCGGGCGTCGGAGAGGCGGGCGCGGATGACGCGGCCATTGCCGGCGATGATCGTATCACCGCCGTCGCTCGCCTCGATGTTGGCAGTGATGAGAAAGCGCGGCGCCAGCTTGCCGGTCGTGCCGTCCTTCAGCACGAAGCACTTCTGGTTGGCGCGGATGGTGGCGCGGATCGCCTCGGCAGGAACATCGAGAAACTCAGGTTCGAAGGCGCCCATCAGCACCACCGGCCACTCCACGAGGCCGGCCACCTCATTGAGAAGCCCCTCATCCTCGATCACCTCCAGCCCCTGCGCAAAGGCCAGCGTCCGTGCATCCTCGCGGATCACATCGCGGCGACGCTCGGGGTCGAGGATGACCTTGGCGGCTTCCAGCTTTTTCACATAATCGTCAAAGCGCTTCACGCGGATCGGCCCAGGCGCAAGGAAGCGATGGCCCCGCGTGGTATCCCCAGCAACGATGCCGTCGATATCGACCGGCACCACCTCCGGCTCCTCGCCCTCGCTGCCGAACAGTGCGATGATTGAATGGAGCGGACGCACCCATCGCAGCGACCCCGGCTCCGCCGAGGCTGCCCCCCAGCGCATTGATTTTGGCCAGGGGAAAGTGCGGATCACCTCGGGAATAATCTCGGACAGGGCAGCAACGGTCGCCTGCCCCGGCTTCTCGATCACCGCAACGTAGAACTCGCCCTTCTTCGGGTCGCTCTCGATCTTTGCCTGATCAAGCGAGGCCAACCCGGCACTCTTCAGAAAGCCCTGCACCGCCGCCTCGGGCGCGCCGACGCGCGGGCCTTTCTTTTCCTCGCGCACATCCTGGCCGCGCACCGGCAGGCCAACAATGTTGAGCGCAAGGCGGCGCGGCGTGACGAAGGCTTTTGCGCCCTCGTAAACCAGCCCGCGCGCGACCAGCGCGTCGGTCACGAGTTTTTTCAGATCGTCTGCGGCTTTCGCCTGCATCCGGGCGGGAATTTCTTCGGAAAAGAGTTCAAGGAGAAGATCAGGCATGGCTCAGAACCAGTATTTCGGGGAAACGAGGATTGCGCGGACGGGGTGGGATCACGCCCCGCCGCCCTCGGTCTTGAGCCATGCCGCGCCGCAGGCCTTGGCGAGTTCGCGCACGCGCAGAATGTAGCTCTGGCGTTCGGTGACTGAGATGACACCCCGCGCATCAAGCAGGTTGAAGGCATGGGAGGCCTTGATGCACTGGTCATAGGCCGGCAGCGCCAGCATGTGGTGGCCATTGGACGCGCCGATCTCTCCCGCCGCCAGATATTTGCGGCAGGCGTTCTCGGCCATCTGGAACTGCTCGAACAGCATATCGGTGTCGGCGACCTCGAAATTATGCTTCGAATATTCCTGCTCGGCTTGCAGGAACACGTCGCCGTAACTGACCCTGCCCGGCCCCTCAAGACCGTTGAAATTGAGATCGTAGACGTTCTCGATGCCCTGCACATACATGGCGAGGCGTTCGAGGCCATAGGTCAGTTCGCCGGCGACCGGCGCGCATTCAACGCCCGCGACCTGCTGGAAATAGGTGAACTGGCTCACCTCCATGCCGTCGCACCAACATTCCCAGCCGAGGCCCCAGGCGCCCAGCGTCGGGCTTTCCCAGTCATCCTCGACGAAGCGGAAATCGTGCAGCTTCGGGTCGAGGCCGATAGCTGTCAGTGATTCGAGGTAGAGCGCCTGAAGGTCCGGTGGCGAAGGCTTCAGGATCACCTGAAACTGGTAATAGTGTTGCAGGCGGTTGGGGTTCTCGCCGTAGCGACCGTCCTTGGGGCGACGCGAAGGCTGCACATAGGCCGCATTCCACGGCTTCGGACCCAGGGCGCGCAGCGTTGTTGCCGGGTGGAAGGTGCCGGCGCCGACTTCCATGTCGTAGGGCTGGAGCACGACGCAGCCCTTCTCCGCCCAGAAACGCTGGAGTGTCAGGATCAGCCCCTGAAACGAGCGGGTCGGATCGAGCGGGCTGCTGGTGGCGCCAGATGGGTTCGACATGGGAATTCCCGGGTTTTCATACAGAAGGCACCGTGCTGGTGCCGCAGTCCGCACTCCTAGTGCAGTTTGATTTCATACGGAAGCCATTCCGTGTCTCCGGCGCTTATCGCCAGCCCAGAACCGCCTCACCCGCATGGAGCGCCGCAGCTTCTGGCGTGAAGCGACCGTCCGCCTGATGCAGCACCAGGGGCGGCAGGACCATCAGCGGCGCCCGTGAACCACGCGTCGCACGAATGAGCAGCCGATGGGCCGGCTCCCCGGCTCGAGGGTGGACAAAACGGACCGTTGCCCCGCCGAACCGGCCCTGGAGTGCCGTCAGGATCGCCGGGAGCGCATCAGCCCGGTGGATCATCACCAGCTGCCCGCGCGGGACGAGGCATTTCAGCGCGGCCTTCACCCATCCCTCCAGCGTACCGGCGAGCACATGCGCTTCGGCGCGAAGGGGGGTGGGCGAGGCGCGCACCGCATCCGCCAGCGCGAAGGGCGGATTGGTCAAAACCACGTCCGCCCAGCCGGAAAGACACGCTTCCCGCGCGGGAAAGTCACGAGACAGGCAATCGGCTTCAATGCAGATTGCGCGCTCAGATAGGCCGTTTCCCGCGATATTCTGGCGGCAATAGCCAAGAATATCCGCAGATTTGTCGATCAACTGCACGATTGCGGACTGCGTCTGGGCAACCCGCAGGCCCACCGTCCCCACCCCGCAACCAAGATCGATGATGCGCCGCGCCCCCAACGGCGCAGCGGCAGCCAGCAACACCGCATCCGTACCTGCGCGATGGCCGCGCGCAGGCTGGTGCAGTTGCAACAGGCCGCCAAAAAGTCCGTCCGGTGGTGCGGTGAACGCTTTCAGGGGGGCTTCCTTCATCGTGACAGGTTGCAATTGCCCGTCCTTCGGTGCAAGCGTTGGCAAAGAGTGGCGTAGCAGGCAATGGGGCGTGACAGACGTGGGTGTGGTCGTATCCATCGACAAGAAAAGCGGCAAGGCCGGGCGCGAAGGCATCGAGGCACTGGTCGGGCTGGTGCGTTCCGACATGGAGCGCGTCAATGCCATGATCCTGTCGCGGACGGGATCGGACGTCACGATGATTCCCGAGGTGGCCAACCACCTCATCTCGTCCGGCGGAAAGCGCCTGCGGCCGATGCTGACGCTGGCGACCGCCGCGCTCGCCGGCTATCGCGGCGATGGTCATATCAAGCTCGCGGCTTCGGTCGAGTTCATGCACACCGCAACGCTGCTGCATGATGATGTCGTCGACGAAAGCGAAATGCGGCGCGGCAAGAAATCCGCCCGGATGCTCTGGGGTAACGAGGCCAGCGTTCTTGTTGGTGATTTCCTGCTGGGCCAGGCCTTCAAGATGATGGTCGAGGTCGGCTCGCTCCAGTGTCTTGATGTTCTCTCCACCGCCGCCGCCGTGATCGCCGAAGGCGAGGTGATGCAGCTCGGCGCGGCCAAGAACACCGCGACCACCGAAGATGAATATCTCGCGGTTATCCGCGCCAAGACCGCCGCGCTTTTTGCCGCCGCATCAGAGGTGGGGCCGATCATCGGCGGGCAGGACAAGGCGGCCCAGACCGCCGCGCGCAGCTATGGCAACAATCTCGGCATCGCCTTCCAGCTTATCGATGACGCGCTCGACTATGGCGGCACCTCGGCCCAGCTTGGCAAGAACGTGGGCGACGATTTCCGCGAGGGCAAGATCACCCTGCCCGTGGTTCTGTCCTACCGGCGCGGCAACGACGAGGAGCGCGCCTTCTGGAAGCGCGCGCTGACCGACGGCGAGAACGGCGAGGCGGAACTGAAAAAGGCCGTCGGCATCATGAAGGCGCATCGTGCGCTGGAAGATACCGTGGACCGCGCCCGCCACTACGGCGCAATCGCGAAGGACGCGCTGGCGCTGTTTCCGGCCTCGCCCATGCGCGCGGCGCTGGAGGATGTGGTCGATTTCTGCGTGGCGCGGGCGTATTGATCGCGGCGGCAGGCGTCACCCGCAGGGGTGCGCACTGCCCTCTAGCCCAGTGTGACAGGCTGAACCCACCAGTTGCTCCGCAAGCGGCGCAGAGTGCGCACGGCCTCGAAGGTCGCGTCCAGCGTTTCAAAAATGCCGAAGCAGGTCGCACCCGAACCAGACATCCGCGCGATCACGCAATCCTTCTGCCGGCTGATCTGATCGATCACATCGCCGATGATCGGCTGGACCCTCGTCGCCGCCGGTTGAAGGTCGTTGCGCCCTTCAGCGATCAGCGCCAGCAGCGTAGCGATGTCGGGCGGGCTTTCGATGGTGACGTGCGATGCGCCGGGGTTGGTTTCGCCCGGCTTCAGCCCCAGCTCGGCAAAAACCGCAGCGGTCGCCATGGGCAGGCCGGGGTTCACCAGCACGGCATTGAGGCGCGGCAGGCGCAGAGGCGGGCCCAGCCGCTCGCCCGTGCCCTTCATGATGCGAGCTTCGCACGAAAGGCAGACCGGCACATCCGCTCCGATGCTGCGCGCCGCGCGCTGCACGCGGACATCCTGAAGCGGCAGATCGTTGAGCGCGCAGAGCAGGCGGAGCGCGGCGGCGGCATCCGCCGAGCCGCCCCCGATTCCGGCCGCCACCGGCAGATGCTTTTCAAGGTCGAAAGCGCCACTCTTCAAGCCACCGAATTCAGCGGCCAGCGCAGCAACTGCTTTCAGCACGAGATTGTCCGCCGCAGGTCCTGCGACCTGTGCCGTCGGCCCCGAGAGGATCAATGCCGGCGTTTCGGCCGGCGTCAGCGTCAGCCGGTCGCCGATATCGGCAAAGACCACAAGGCTTTCAAGGTCATGCAGGCCGTCCGCCCGCCGCCCCGTGATGTGGAGCGTCAGGTTGATCTTGGCGGGTGCCTGCTCGGTCCGGGCAGCAGTCTGGCGCATCATCCGCCGTTGGGCTTGGGCGCGTCAGGCGCTTTCGGCGCCTCGCCGCTGGCAGGCTTGGCAAGTTCGGTCGGCAGGCCCGGCGGCTCGTCGTCCATGCCGCGTTCAATCTTGCTCAGGATCTTGGTCAGTTCCTCAGGCTCGGGCCTGAGGTCGCGCGCATGGTTCCACTTGAAATGTGCCTCGCGCTTACGGCCCACCTTCCAGTAGGCATCACCGAGGTGATCGTTGATGGTCGAGTCGCCCGGCTTCAGCGCGATGGCGCGTTCAAGTTCCCGCACGGCGTCATCATACTTGCCGAGGCGGAAGTAGGCCCAGCCGAGACTGTCCACGATGGCGCCATCCTCCGGCGCGAGCGAAACCGCCTCCTTCAGCATGTCGAAGGAGCGCTCGATGTTCTCGCCCCGGTCCACCCAGGAATAGGCGAGATAGTTGAGCACCTGGGCGCGTTCGTAATTCTCGCGCGGACTGCGCGGCTTTTCCGGCAGCAGGCTCAGCGATTTCTGAAAATCAGCCTCGGCTTTCGGCCATTCCTTGTTGCGCTCATAGGCAACGCCACGCCCGAAATAGAGGCTCCAGTAGCGGCGATCCGGCTTTTCCAGCGGGTCAAGCACCGAGGAATAAACCGCAATCGCCTCCGGCATCTTCTTCTTCGTGCGATAAAGCCCGCCAAGCATATCGACGGCTTCCAGTTCGTTCGGCGATTCCTTCAGCAATGTGGTCAGCGTCTCGATGGCCTCGTCGTGTTTCTCCAGCCGTTCGTACGCAATGACGCGGCCCAGCAGCGAACGGATGCGATAGGGCGAATCGCCGCTGACCTTGGAAAAAACCTCGCCGGACCGCTCCCACTGCTTCAGATTTTCGAACAACTCGGCGATCGTCACCTTCACGAGATCGTCGTCGGGGTTCAGATAACTGGCAAGCTGGAGAAAAATCAGCGCCGTCTCGCTGTCCCGACCGCCGCTGCCGGCTGCGCCCAGACCATAAAGCACCTCGGCCGCGCCTTCGGAAACGGTGGTTGCCAGCGGCGGCAGGGCCTGCCCGGCGCGCAGCGCATCGGCCTGCTTGCGTACAAACGGCTGACCGCCCGACTTGTTCTCCCACTCGCTATAAACGGCAAGCGCGTCGGTCCGGTCGCCCGAGCGCGAGAGCATCCTTGCATAGGCATCGGCCACGCGCAGGGTACCCGGCTCCGAGCGATAGGCTGCCGTCAGCCGGGTGCGGGCCTCGGCCTTGTTGCCCGCAACTTCCGCCATCAGGCCGCCGAAGAAATTGCGATAGGCGGCAAGTTCCGGCGCATTGAAGCGGTCGACGATCTCCAGCGCGCGCTTCAGATTACCCGAACCAACATAGGTCCAGGCTGTCAGCAGCGCCACGGTCAGATCGGTATTGCGACCACGCGCGCCGCCGGCCCTGGAGAGATGGTTGCGCGCTGTGACGAACTGCCGCTGCTTCATCGCGCGGACGCCCAAAGTCGCCTGGGCGAGGGCATTGCTGGCGTTGACCGCGACCGCCTTTTCCGCGAGGCGGAAGGCCTGATTGAGATCGCCATCGCCAAGTTCGGCCACGAAGGCGCGTTCGAGCAGCGATGGATTCTTCGGGTCAGCCTTCAGCATCTGGCCGAAGTAATAGCCCGCCGCACGCAGGTCGCGCTGGCTCTGGGCGCTCATGGCCGCGAGGAAATCACCCGAGGTCTCCCGAAGGCCCTCGAGCCGTTGCTCGCGGGATGTTTCGCGCGCGAAGGCGGCGCCCGCCAGCAGGCTGGCGGCCAGCGCAAGGGGAATGCTCCGCTTTCCGAAAGCGAAAACCGTCCGGCAATCAGGCAAGGGGCAACTCCAATTCAGGCGCAACAAAGGCAGAATCACACCTGTAACGACAAAAGCTGGCGTTACAATGGCTAGTTCTCGATGCCTGGGCAAGTCGCACCGGCACCGCCTGCCGCTTCAGCCGCCCTGCGGGCCTACATGTCGGGATAATTCGGGCCGCCGCCGCCTTCCGGCGCGACCCAGGTGATATTCTGCGCCGGATCCTTGATGTCGCACGTCTTGCAGTGGACGCAGTTCTGCGCGTTGATCACGAATTTGGGGTCCGCGCGGTTCGCCTCGTCCTGATAGACGATCTCGTAGACACCCGCCGGGCAATACAGGCGCGCGGGCTCGCCGTATTCTGGCAGGTTCAGGCGAACGGGGATCGTCGGGTCCTTCAGCCTGAGATGGCAGGGCTGATCTTCCTCATGATTGGTGTTCGACAGGAACACCGACGAGAGCTTGTCGAAGGAGACGACGCCATCGGGTTTCGGATAGTGGATCGGCGTCACGTCCTTCAAGAGTTTGAGGCACTCGCTATCCTTCTTGCCGTGGCGCATCGTGCCGAAGGGTGAAACCCCGACCAGCTGGTTCAGCCACATGTCGATGCCGCCGAGCGCAATGCCGGCGTAAGTGCCCAGCTTCGACCACAGGGGCTTGACGTTGCGGACACGGAAGAGATCGCGCCCGATGGCCGAACCGCGCCAGGCCTTGTCGTAGCCGACGATTTCGTCGTTCGCCCGGCCAGCGGCGAGCGCACCGGCGATATGCTCGGCGGCAAGCATCCCCGAAAGGATCGCGTTGTGGCTGCCCTTGATGCGCGGAACGTTCATGAAGCCCGCCGCACAACCCACCAGCACTCCACCGGGGAACGACAGTTTCGGCACCGATTGCCAGCCGCCTTCGGTCAGCGCGCGCGCGCCATAGCAGAGCCGCTTGCCGCCCTCGAAGGTGTCTCGGATCATCTTGTGCGTCTTGAAACGCTGGAATTCGTCGAAAGGCGACAACGTCGGGTTGGAATAGTTGAGATGCACGACGAAGCCGACGACCGCCTTGCCGCCATCGAGATGGTAGAGGAACGAACCGCCGCCAGTGGAACTGTCGAGCGGCCAGCCGAAGGAATGCTGCACGAGGCCGGGCTTCGATTTTTCCGGCGCAAGCTGCCAGAGTTCCTTGATGCCGATGCCGAATTTCTGCGGCTCGCGGCCCTGATCGAGACCGAATTTCGCAATGAGTTGCTTGGAAAGCTGGCCGCGGGCACCTTCGGCGAAGACGACATATTTGCCGGTCAGTTCCATGCCGGGGGTGAAGCTGTCCTTCATTTCCCCCTCGCGCGAGACGCCCATGTCACCGGTGGCGATGCCGATCACCGAGCCCTTGTCGTCGTAGAGAACCTCGTTCGCGGCAAAGCCGGGGTAGATCTCGACGCCGAGCGCCTCGGCCTGCGCGGCCAGCCAGCGGCAGAGGTCACCAAGCGAAATGATGTAATTGCCATGGTTGTTCATCAGCTTCGGCATGGCAAAGTTCGGCAGACGCACACCGCCCGCCGGACCGAGGAACAGGAACTGGTCCTCCTTCACCTCGGTTTTCACCGGACAAGATGTGTCCTGCCGCCATTCGGGGATCAACCTGTCGAGGCCGATGGGGTCAAACACCGCTCCCGAAAGAATATGGGCGCCGATTTCCGACCCCTTTTCCACCACCACCACGGAGAGGTCGCTGCCGGCGTCTGCGGCAAGCTGCTTCAGCCGGATGGCGGTTGAAAGGCCAGCCGGCCCGCCACCAACGACGACAACATCATATTCCATCCGCTCGCGTTCGGGCCGTTCCATATCCTGCTCCCCAGAGTCGATTTAGTTCATATGTAAACTAAATCTCTGTACCCGGCAAGCCTGCTGCATCGTCCTCCGCCGGGCAATCAGCCTTTGCTAACGTGGATCATCGCGCTAGAAAAGATGAACTTCGGCCATCAGACTGCTTTTCCATGGATCGTCCCGACATCAGCACCGCCGAACTTGTCGCGCTTCTCGAATGGTATCACGAGGCCGGCGTCGATCTGGCGATTGACGAGGCTCCGCACGATCATTTCGCGGAAGCTGACGCCGCGCGCCGGCAAAAGGCCCAGCCGGTTGCGAGGGTGGTGCCATCCCCGGCCAGCCCGGAGCAAGCGGCTCAATCGGCGCGAGCGCTGGCGGCTGAGGCGCCGACGCTGGACGCGCTGCGCAGCTTGATGGCGGGTTTCGAGGGCTGCGAATTGCGGCGAACCGCCCGCCAGCTTGTGTTTTCGGACGGTATCGCGGGCGCCCGCGTGATGCTGGTGGGCGAGGCGCCGGGACGCGACGAGGACGAGCAGGGCCTGCCGTTCATCGGCCGTTCCGGCAAGCTGCTCGACCGGATGCTGGCCGCCATCGGTCTTGACCGGTCCAGTGTCTACATCGCCAATGTCATCCCCTGGCGCCCGCCCGGAAACCGCACGCCAACGCCGCAGGAAATCGCCATCTGCCTGCCGTTTATCGAGCGGCATATCGCGCTCGCAGCCCCGGATGTTCTTGTCTGTCTTGGTGGCCCTTCAGCCCAGACGCTGCTGAACCAGCGCGACGGCATCCTGAGGCTGCGCGGACGCTGGTTTGACTATGATTGCAATGGTCGGGTGATTCCGGCGCTGGCAACGCTACATCCGGCCTATCTGCTGCGCCAGCCGGCCCAGAAGAAGCTGGCCTGGCGCGACCTCAGGGCCTTGCAGGCAAAATTGCGGGGGTGAAAGCCCCGAGCTGTTGCAATTCCACACAAAACACATGATCTGTCAGCCCACGTGATTTCCGGCGTTCAAAAGCGCCGGTCGATCTGCTAGGTCTGGCGCGAGATTGCCCCGGGGAGTGAGCCATGCGTCTTGATGACATTGAGGAATCAACCAACGTCGAGGATCGCCGCGGACAAAGCTCCGGCGGGTTCGGCGGCGGGTTTGGCTTACCCTCACGCAGCGGCGGCGGCCTCGGCTTCGGCACGCTCATCATCCTCGGCATCGTCGCCTGGGTGTTCGGCATCAGCCCGTCGATCCTGATCGGCGGGGCAGAGATGGTGAATTCCACCATCGGCTCGCGCACCTCCCAACAGGCGCCGGCGCCGCGCCCGGCCGGCGGCAAATCTGATGCTGACCAGCAGTTTGTCTCCCGCGTGCTGAAGAGCACCGAGACCGTCTTTTCCGAGCAACTCGCCAAGCAGCTCAACGTCCGTTACCAGCCGCCGCGCCTTGTGATGTTCTCGGGTGCCACCCGCTCGGCCTGCGGCAGCGCCCAGTCGGCGATGGGGCCGTTCTACTGCCCGCTCGACAAGACCGTCTATCTCGACACCTCCTTCTTCGCTGAAATGAAGAACCGCCTGCGGGCGGGCGGCGATTTCGCCTATGCCTACGTGATCGCGCATGAAGTGGGCCACCACGTCGAGAACCAGCTCGGTATTCTGCCGAAAGTGCAGGAAATGCAGCAGCGCGTTGGCCGTAAGGAGGCCAATGCCCTCTCGGTGCGCGTAGAACTGATGGCCGATTGCCTTGCCGGCATCTGGGCGCATTTCAACCAGACCCGGCTCGACATGGGCGATATCGAGGAGGCGCTGAACGCCGCCAACCAGATCGGCGACGACAAGCTCCAGAAAGCATCGCAGGGCTATGCAGTGCCGGACAGCTTCACCCATGGCTCTTCGGCCCAGCGCATGGAGTGGTTCACGCGCGGCTACAAGTCCGGCCAGATCCGCGCCTGCGACACCTTCGGCAACCGCGGCAGCTGACATGGCCGGTCTCGACGAGAGCAAGCCATTCATTCCGCTCGGCATCGCGGTTCTGACCGTTTCCGACACGCGGACGTTGGCGGATGACCGCTCGGGCGAGACACTCGTGCAGCGTCTGACCGGGGCTGGGCATCGGCTGGCCGGGCGTGCCATCGTCACCGATGATGTGGCGCTCATTCAGGCAACAGTGAAGGCGTGGATCGCCGACAAGGCGATCGATGTCATCATCACGACCGGCGGCACCGGCTTTACCGGTCGCGATGTGACGCCCGAAGCGTTGGAGCCTCTATTCGAGAAGCGGATGGACGGGTTTTCCGTTGTTTTCCATCAGATTTCGTTCCCGAAGATCGGCACCTCGACCGTTCAGTCGCGGGCAACCGGCGGGGTCGCGAACGCCACCTACATTTTCTGTCTGCCCGGCTCGCCCGGCGCCTGCAAGGATGCCTGGGACGGGCTTCTTGCCGCGCAGCTCGACTATCGCCATCGCCCCTGCAATTTCGTCGAGATCCTGCCCCGGCTGGATGAGCACCTCAGGCGCGGCGCCGGCACCGCCTGACGCCCCACCCACATCAGAAAATTTTCCTTCGCACTGCCTTCGATCCGACGGGGTAGTGAAAGTTTGCTGCATTCTCCCGCCGGGATAGCGCAATTTTTTCTCCGCGAAGCCAACAAGCACCAGAATTTCGTTATTTCGTTCCCCCTCTCGCAATTCGGAGGTTCTTCCGGTATTTCGTTCGCCAAATCGAACGAGGGACTGATGATGGTCGAGGCGTGGATCGAGCAATTCGGCGAGCCGGCTGTGGGCGTTGCCTTCGGTCTTCTGGCGGGTGCCGTGTTCGGCGTACTGGCACAGCTTTCGCGGTTCTGCATGCGGTCTGCGACCATTGAGGTTTGGCGTGGCCAGCGCGGTGACCGGCTGCCGCTCTGGCTGCTGGCGGTTGGCGTTGCCTTGCTGGCAACGCAGGGGCTGATCCTCGCCGGCGTCGTGACCACGGATCCCATTCGCCAGTTGAACTCCGGCGGCAGCCTTTCGGGCGCCGCCATCGGCGGGCTGCTGTTCGGCGCCGGCATGATTCTGACACGAGGCTGCGTTTCGCGTCTCATGGTGCTGTCAGCTTCCGGTAATCTCCGCGCGATTGTCACGACCATCGTTTTCATTGGCGTCGCCTATGCGACGATGCGCGGTGCACTGGGCGAGGCGCGCAATGCGGTTGCCGGTCTTGCGCCGTTGTCTGGCGGACTCGACATTGCAAAGTCCGTCGGCCTTGGCGCGGCCGGTGCAGCGGCCCTCGGCGGGCTGATCATGCTCGGCGCGCTTGTGCTGGGCGCGCGGCGCGGCCTCTCCGTCTGGATGGCAGTAGGCGGCATCCTGATCGGTCTTGCGGTTGCCGGCACCTATGCGCTGACGGCGCTGATGAATAGCGTCAGCTTTGATCCGCAACCGGTGCGCGGCCTGTCGTTCATCGCCACCATCGTCAATGTCGCTGCCGGGCTGGTGGCGCAGGCGCCGAAGCTCGATTTCGATGCCGGCCTCATTCCGGGCGTGTTCGCGGGGGCCTTCCTCGCCGCCCTCGCCAGCCGCAGCTTCCGGGTTGAGTGGTTCGCCTCGCCGCTGGCATCCGTGCGCTATATCATCGGCGCCGCGCTGATGGGCTTTGGCGGCGTGCTGGCTGGCGGCTGCTCGATGGGCAACGGTGTGTCCGGCATGGCCATTCTCGCCCTGCCCGCTTTCATTGCGCTGGTGGCGATGTGGATTGGCGCTGGCCTGACGGATCGTCTGGTCGACAGACGCCAGGGCATTGCCGCAGAGCCCACGCCGGTTCTGGTGCCGGCGGAATGACCCTGCAAACGGCTTGATCTGGGTCATACTCCCGAACGTTTCCTGATATTAGAATGTCTGAATGTGTTAGAGTGGCAGTGCCGCTACCCGCGTCGGACATTTCATGCTGGAACCGCTCATCGCCCTTGTCGGAGAATCTGCCCTGTCCGCTCTTGGCGGGCTGGTGATCGGCGCCCTTTTCGGCTTCTTCGCCCAGCGCAGCCGTTTCTGCCTTCGCGCCGCGACCATTGATTTCTGGCGCGGTTCGCTGACAGTCAAGGTCGCGGTGTGGATGCTGACCTTCGGCACTGCCTTGCTGCTGACCCAGTGGGCCATCATCACCGACATCATTGATACATCCAGCGTGCGATACCTGAACGCGCGCGGCTCGCTGTCCGGCGCGCTGATCGGCGGCGCGATGTTCGGCGCCGGCATGGTGATGACGCGCGGCTGTGCCTCGCGCCTGCTCGTCCTGTCCGCCAACGGCAATCTGCGCGCCCTGCTCTCGGGGCTGATCTTCGCCGTGGCGGCACAGGCGTCATTTCGCGGGGTGCTGTCGCCCGCGCGCGAGACGCTGGCTGAACTCTGGACGGTCTCCTCGCCGACCGGGCTCAACATGCTCAGCTGGATGGGTGGCGGCCATGTTGCCGGCATTTTTTTTGCGCTGGTCTGGCTCTTCGGCGGCGCTTCGCTTGCCTGGCGGCTCGGGATGCGCTGGCCGATCTGGTTCTCCGCGCTGATGGTGGGTGTACTGGTGATGGCGGGCTGGGCCTTCACCTCCCAGCTTGCGGGCGCTTCGTTCACACCGCAGCCGGTCCACAGCCTGTCTTTCTCCGGCCCCTCGGCCAATATGCTGATGATGGTGCTGTCCAGCCCCGAATTGCGGATCGGCTTTGATATCTGGCTCATTCCCGGCGTTTTTCTCGGCTCATTCCTATCGGCCTTTTTCGCGGGCGAGTTGAAGCTCGAGGGCTTCCACGACGGCGCGACGATGCGGCGCTACATCGCCGGCGCGATGCTGATGGGCTTTGGCGGAATGCTGGCCGGCGGCTGCGCCATCGGCGCGGGCGTCTCCGGAGCGTCGCTGTTTGCGACAACGGCATGGCTGACGCTGCTGGCGATGTGGCTTTCGGCGGGGTTGACCGATCTTCTCCTCGATGCGCCGAAAGAGACGCCCGGCTTTGCGCAGGCCCGTTCCGGCCCCGCCGCTGGCGGCGCGGCGGAGGCCGTGCCCCCACCGACAACGGCGATCACGCCGTGATGGCCCCGGCGGAGCCGACCCGCTGGCGCAGGATGAATTTCTGAAGCTTTCCGGTTGAGGTTTTCGGGATTTCTCCAAAGACCACGGCCTTCGGCGTCTTGAAGCCGGCCAGATGCTGTTTGCAATAGTCGATGATCTCGCGCTCAGTCGCGCTCGCGCCATCTTTCAACTCGATGAAAGCGCAAGGCACCTCGCCCCATTTCGGATCGGGCTTGGCCACCACCGCTGCCAGCAGCACCGCCGGATGCTTGAAGAGCACATCCTCGACCTCCACCGACGAGATGTTCTCGCCTCCCGAGATGATGATGTCCTTTGAGCGGTCCTTGATCATCACGTAACCGTCTGGATCGCGCACCGCGAGGTCGCCGGTGTGATACCAGCCGCCGGCAAAGGCCTCTGCTGTCGCCTTCGGGTTCTTGAGATAGCCCTTCATGACGATGTTGCCGCGGAACATGATCTCGCCCATCGTCTCGCCATCGGCCGGAACCTCCTGCATCGTGTCCGGATCCATCACGGTCACGGCTTCCTGCAAATGGTAGGGCACGCCCTGCCGGCGGTTGAGCCGGGCCCGCTCGTCAATGCTCTTGCCGGCCCATTCGGGCTGGCGCGCACACACCGAAGCCGGACCATAGACCTCTGTCAGGCCGTAGACATGATGGATGTCAATGCCGATCTTCTCAGCGCCGGCGATCACCGCCATCGGCGGGGCCGCGCCGGCAATCAGGCCGATAACCGGGCGGCCCGCCCTGGCATCCGGCGCGTCAGGCGCGTTGATCAGCATGTTGTAGACGATCGGCGCACCGCACATATGTGTGACGCCTTCCATGGCGATCAGACTAAAGATTTTCGTCGCCTCCACCCTGCGCAGGCAAATATTCACCCCCGCAAGAGCGGCGATGGTCCAGGGAAAGCACCAGCCGTTGCAATGGAACATCGGCAGGGTCCAGAGATAGACCGGATGTGGCGGAATTCCCGCCGCAAGCACGTTCGACGTAGCGTTCAGATAGGCGCCGCGGTGGTGATAAACGACACCCTTGGGATTGCCGGTGGTGCCGGAGGTGTAGTTGAGCGCAATCGCGTCCCACTCATCAGATGGCCCTTCCCAGACAAACTCCGGATCGCCCGTGGTCAGAAATGCCTCGTATTCCACCGCGCCAACGCGGCCGCCGCCCTCAAAGGCTGCATCATCGACATCGATCACATAGGGCTTTGGCCCCTGCATCAGAGGCAGCGCCTTTGCCACCGTGCTCGCGAACTCCGGATCGACGAGCAGCACCCGCGCGCCACCGTGATCCAGCATGAAGGCAATCGCTTCCGGATCAAGCCGCGTATTCAGCGTGTTGAGGACGGCGCCGGCCATCGGCACGCCGAAATGCGCCTCATACATCGCCGGGATGTTCGGCAACATCGCTGCCACGACGTCATTCTTGCCAATGCCGGAGCGGACGAGCGCGGATGCGAGACGCCGGCATCGCGCGTAGGTTTCGCCCCAGGTGAAGCGTCGGCCTTCATGAACGACGCTGGGCAGCCCAGGGTGGACCGATGCTGTCCGCTTCAGAAAGCTCAACGGCGAGAGCGGCACGAAATTCGCCGCGTTCCGCTCCAGCCCCTTATCGAAAACGCCTGCCGATGCCGTCATGCCACTCTCCCTTATGCGGGAACGAGGATAAGGCCGGCAGCGCCAGTCTCAAGTGGCCGAAAGACGAATAATTTTACCGAACCTGCCAGGTCAGCCCAGCAGCGATGCCTTCTTGCCCGTCCGCACCACCAGGGTCGAGCATTCGGCATGGCGAACGATCTTGGCGGCGTTCGATCCGAGCAGATAGGTCGCCATGGATGGCGCGTGCGCGGCGACCACGATCAGGTCGGCTGAAATGCGTTTCGCCTCCTCCAGAATTTCCGCATAAACCGCGCCGTTCAGGATGGCTGAGGTCAGCCGCTCCTTCGAGAAATCCAGGCGCGCCTTCACGGCGTTCATCATCTCCTCGTACTGGGCAAGGCTGTCGGCAACGATATCGCCGGCGATTGCAGCCATCGGCGAGCCCGGCAATGGATGGCGAACATAGACGAGATGCAGACGACCGACCCCGGCGTCGCTCAGGGCCACGGCCGCCGCCAGGGCCGGCTGGACAATGTCCTGCTCCGAAAGATCAACCGCAACAATGATCGTCTTGTACATCGTGTTTTCCTGTTAATCCGCCCATCCCATGGGCCTGGCGGGCCAACCCGCTCCCAGCACGGCCCGACCGGATATCATGCGCGCGGCGTCCGGCTGTAGAGGGGGGATCAGCCGAAAACCGCGCGCATTCCGTCTGACGCACGCCCGCTGTCCATGTCGCGAGCCAGCGGCATGGCGAACGCCGCCACGCCTGACCCTACCACCATGCCCAACCATCGCCTTGATCTATAGCAAGCAGGGGCAATTATATTTATGTTTATTTTTTGTTCTTGTTTTTTTCTGCTTTTGCGCTAGCTTGACGGGATGAACCCTGACGCCCCCCTTGATCACGCGATCCCCTGTCACATCGGGTCACAGATTGATCCGGAGCGGCGGCGTGGACGCGGCGCAGTCAGCAATGCCAGCGGGCGTTTTGAAAGGTTCAGCCGCACGGAAGAGTTTGATGATCGGGGCGAAGACGAGCCGCCGCCGTTCCGGACCGAAGTCATCATGGAGCGGGCAAAGTCCATCATCACGCGCAATGATTCCCCCGACATTTCGTTCGACCGGTCGATCAACCCCTACCGGGGGTGCGAACATGGCTGTTCCTATTGTTTTGCACGCCCCTCTCATACGTTTCTGGGGCTGTCGGCGGGTCTCGATTTCGAGACGAAACTTTATGCCAAGACGGGCGCCGCTGCGCTGCTTGAGCGGGAATTGTCCGCACCGGGTTATCAACCGCGCGTCATTGCACTCGGGGCCAATACGGACCCTTATCAGCCGGTTGAGAAGGAACATCGGATCACCCGATCGGTGCTGGAGGTGCTGGCGCGGACCAACCATCCGGTCGGTATCGTCACCAAGTCGGCGCTGGTCACCCGTGACATCGATCTTCTGGCGCCGATGGCTGAAAGAGGACTGGTCAAGGTTGCTCTCTCGGTCACAACGCTGGATCGGACCTTGTCGCGGGCGATGGAACCGCGCGCGGCTGCTCCCGGGCGGCGGCTTGCCACCATCCGCGCGCTCAGTGAGGCCGGCATTCCCGTGAGTGTTCTGGTGGCGCCCGTCATCCCGGCGATCAATGATCACGAGATCGAGCGGATTCTCGAATCTGCGCGGGAGGCAGGCGCGAGCGAGGCCGGATATGTGCTCCTGCGTCTGCCGCACGAGGTGCGCGACATTTTTGCCGAATGGCTGGTGACCCATGCGCCGGACAAGGCGCGTCATGTGCTCTCACTTGTCCGGTCGACGCGCGGTGGCAAGGATTACGACCCGAAGTTCTTCAAGCGCCAATCCGGGGATGGGCCGTTTGCCTGGATGATCGGACGGCGCTTTTCGCTGGCGGCGGAGCGTCTGGGCTTTGCGAAGCGCCGCTTGAAACTCGACACAACCCTGTTCCGTCCGCCGTCAACGGCGGGGGAACAGCTCAATCTGTTCGATGTCAGCGAGGTGGCTGCGTGATGTCCATACCATAGCGGAGCAACCAGGCGAGCCCGGCGACAGCGACAAGGAGAAACAGGAGATAGACGATGAGTTTTCCGATTTTTTGCGATCCCTGAGGCTCGATCACGGCCTTGTCTGCCGCCGTTGCGCCGAGGGCAACCCGGGCTGGAACAGGCGCGGGAGCGGGTGCGCGCGCGGCTTCAGGTCCGGGCGGGGTTTGCGGTGTCCGAAGTGGTAGTTCAGGAACCCCTTCGGCGAGGCGACGCAGGTTCTGATCGCCGGCGGCGACCTTGGCCAGCGCATCCTCGGCAAGGCGTCGATAGGTGTCGAGACGGCGTTCGAGTTGCTCGCCGACGAGATAGGCATTGAGTTCCGAGTCAGATGGGGACCGTCCGTTCGCGGCTTCGTAGGCAAGGCACCAGTCACGGCGGTTGACCTCGTGCATGGCGTAGGCGACGAGCCCAACAAGGTCGTTGTCACCATAAACGAGCGCTTCGAGCATGGCGTTGCGCGCTTCGGAACGGGCTCCCGTCGCGGTGCGGCCGGCACTGGCGGTCACAGTGCGGATGGCTGCGGCCACTTTGGCAGCGGGATCGTTTCCTTTGGTCTCGGCGGTCAATTTCGGTTCTTCGGAACGGCGGATCACGGGACTGTCGCCGGGTGCGCGCTTGGCCGTTTCCGGCGTCGCCGGTTCATTCATGGCCGGGTCCGTCTTGGATTTTTCGGACATGGAATCTCCTGATGCGGTTTTGCCCCGCCGCTTTGGGCTGGCGATCCTTAAGCTTCGTGCTTACAGGGAGTTGGCATCAAGGTGAAGCGCATGACGAAAACGGGACGTGGAAATTCCGGGCAAAAAGCAGATCTCGCTCGGGAATCGATCCTGATCAGCCTCGGGCATCGGTTCATAGCCGGCGTCGATGAGGTGGGCAGAGGGCCATTGGCCGGTCCTGTCGCAGCGGCTGCGGTTGTTCTTGATCCGGCGCGTCCAGTTCCGGGCCTCAACGATTCCAAAGCGATGAGTGCTGCCATGCGCGAGCGGCTTTTCCCGGAAATCCTGCTCAAGGCACATGCATCGATCGTCTTTCTGCCGGTTTCGGTGATCGACGCACTCAATATACGCAATGCCAGCCTCGAAGCGATGCGCCAGGCGGTTTCAGGCCTCGCCGTCAGTCCCGATTTCGCGCTGATCGACGGGCGCGACATCCCGCCGGGCCTTGCCTGTCCCGCTGAGGCCATCATCGGTGGCGATCGGCGTTCCGCATCGATTGCCGCCGCCTCGATTGTCGCGAAAGTGCTGCGGGACAGGATGATGTCGCGGGCTGATATGGCCTTTCCCGGTTACGAATTTTCGCGCCATGCCGGCTACGGCACCCTGCTTCATCGCAGCGCTCTTGCTGCCCTGGGGCCGTCTGACCTGCACAGGCGGAGCTTCAAACTGGGTTGAACAGCGCTCGTCCGACAATTTTCCACGTTGAAACATAAAAATTCAAATTTTATTGCCTTTATTATGATAAAAAGATTTGTGATTTCTTGTATTGTTTATAAAATTAATTGAATATTATCGCTCTTAACTTTTGTATAACTTCTATTTAATTTAAGTATTTTTTGTCTTATGGATTTTAAATATTTTTTATGATTTCTAAAATCTGCCGATTTTTTGAGATCGTTCAAGAACGGCACACATTAAACTTGTCCGGAATAACCTGGCCTTCATCCTGATTCATGCATGGTGCCCTCGTTCGATGCGTAACCGGTGCGGCGTCATGCGTTCTTTGCGTACCGGGATTGCCGACACGAAGCCCCGGCCTCAGGTTTTGCGTACCGGGGCTTCGTTCCGGCCAGTCCCCTCCCTCCCCCTGGACACGATCCTTGCAGGTGACTGCATTGAGGAGATGAGGCGCCTGCCCTCGGCCAGCGTCGATCTCGTCTTCGCTGATCCTCCGTATAATCTCCAACTGTCCGGCGCGTTGGCGCGGCCCGACCAGAGCGTTGTCGATGCCGTCGATGACGCCTGGGACCAGTTCGAGAGCTTTGCGGCCTATGACCGCTTCACCCGTGACTGGCTCGGCGAGGCGCGGCGCATCATGAAGCCGGACGCGACGCTGTGGGTCATCGGCTCCTATCACAACATTTTCCGGGTAGGCACGATCCTTCAGGACCTCGGGTTCTGGATCTTGAACGACATTGTGTGGCGCAAGGCCAATCCAATGCCGAATTTCCGTGGGCGTCGCTTTACCAATGCGCATGAAACGATGATCTGGGCCGGTCGCGGGCCAGAGACGAAGAAGTACACTTTCCATTATGAAGCGCTGAAGGCAGGCAACGAGGATTGCCAGGCACGGTCAGACTGGTTTCTGCCACTTTGCACCGGCGCCGAGCGGCTTAAGGACGGGGATGGCAACAAGGCGCACCCCACCCAGAAGCCGGAAGCGCTGCTGCAACGGGTGCTGCTGTCGTCGTCCAACCGGGGCGATGTGGTGCTGGATCCGTTCTTTGGCACAGGAACCACCGGCGCCGTTGCGCGCCAGCTTGGCCGGCATTTCATCGGCATCGAGCGCGAGGCGGCCTATCGCAAGGTTGCCGAGGCCCGGATCGAGGCCGTGGTTCCGATCGACCCCGAATTGCTGCGCCAGCCTGCCGCAAAGCGGGAGGAACCGCGCGTCGCCTTCGCAAGCCTTGTCGAAGCCGGTCTGGTTCGCCCTGGTACGGTGCTGACCGATGCCAAGAAGCGCTTTTCGGTTGTCGTGCGCCCGGATGGACAAATCCAGAGCGACAGCATCATTGGTTCGATCCACAAGATCGGCGCGCTGGTGCAGGGGCTTCCGGCCTGCAATGGCTGGACCTTCTGGCATTTTGACGTTCGGGGGGCGCTTCAGCCCATCGACGCGCTGCGGGCGGAGATGCGCAAGCGCATGGCCGGCTGACCAGCCGCCGGCACTATCCCGCGCCTGCCCGCACCACAGCCTTTCTCATGACATTGGGGAGCGCGGCAGTCTCGATGTCAGCGGTCTCCAGCCAGGCCGTGCCGGCGGGCGGGATCGTTCCCGATGGCACTTTGGCCGCAAACACCCGCAATTCCAGCGTAAAATGCGTGAACACATGGGTGATGCTGCCGGCTTCGCGCCATTGTGCGGAGAGTGGCGCGGCAATTGGGCCGGTGGGCAAGGGCATATCGGCGATCCAGTCCGTACCCGGCACTTCAAGCATCCCGCCCAAAAGCCCCTTTGCGGGGCGGCGGCGCACCAACAGGCGCCCTTCCCCGTCGCGCAGAACAAACGCCGCCCCGCGCCGGATGGGTCGTCCGGACTTCGCCGCCTTGCGCGGCAGATCAGCAGCAATCCCCTGTTTTCGAGCGGCGCAGCCGGCGGATAGCGGACAGCGCCCGCAGGCCGGCGCGCGCGGTGTGCAGACCGTCGCGCCGAGGTCCATCATCGCCTGGGCGTAGTCTCCCGGTCGTAAATCCGGTGTCAGATGATCGGCTGCGGTGCGAATGGCGCCTTTTGCGCCCGGCAGGGGCTCGGTGATGGCGCAGTAGCGCGCGACGACCCGCTCGACATTGCCATCCACAACCACGGAGCGGTGGCCAAAGGCGATGGCGGTAATCGCCGCCGCCGTATAGGCGCCAATGCCCGGCAGGGTCAGCAGGTCCGCTTCTGTATCAGGAAACCGGCCGCCATGTTCCTGCGCGATCTTCGCCGCGCAAGCGATGAGATTACGGGCGCGGGCGTAGTATCCAAGTCCGGCCCAGGCGCCCAGCACCGCGTCCGGCTCAGCCGCGGCCAGCGCCTCGACCGTCGGCCAACGGCTGGTGAACGTGGCAAAATAGGGTTTGACTGCGGCAACCGTCGTCTGTTGCAGCATGATTTCGGAGAGCCAGACGCGATAGGGATCGGCATGCTGGTCGGGCGCGGCGCGCCAAGGCAAGTCGCGGCGGGCGCGATCATACCAGGCGAGCAGTGCATCGGCTGCCGGTTTAGGCTTTTCCTGTCGGTGCTGTCGATCTAACATCGGGCGATCCTGCCTGAAGCCGGGCCCCCTTGACCAGTCTCCATTTTTCGATGTCCAACGATCCCCGCCCCCAGCCTCCCGCATTCAAGCGCCGGCTTCGTCCGCTCGGTGCGCTGACGCCCGATGTGGTCGGGCCGGTCTTTTCGCGGCGCGGGTTTGCGGGGACCGACCTTGCGGTGCACTGGCCGGACATCGTCGGCGCCGGGGTTGCGCGCCATTCCCGGCCGCTTGACATCAAATGGCCGAAGGGCGGCGCGGAGAGCGGACTGGGTGCCAGCCTCACCGTGGCCTGCACAGGCGCATTCGCGCTCGATCTCCAGCAAATGGGACCGGTCATTCTCGAACGGATCAACCGGCGGCTTGGCTGGCGCTGCGTCACACGGCTCGTCATTCGCCAGATGCCGGTGAAGCCGCCGCAAGCCAAACCGGCGAGGCTTACGCTTCTGCCGGAAGATATTGCGTCAGCCAGCCGCATTGCTGCCGGAATCGAGGCCGATAAGCTAAGGGATGCCGTGGCGCGGCTCGGCGCCGGTGTGTTGGCGCGTCAACGCCGCCGCGGTCTGGGCGGCACCGCATAGCATTCGCCGAACGCGAGGCGTCACCCGGATTGTGGTTGCACTTCATCGGGGAGACGCCTATCTCCGAGCCGTGGGGTGCCGCTGCGGCGAGAGACTGACAGCCAACAAGAACCGGAATGTTTCCATGACAATGCCGCTTTCCCTTTTCTCCCGCCGCGCCGGCCTCGTCCTGGGCTTCGGCAGCCTCGTCGGCCTTGCCGGTTGCAACGACAGCGACACGACGGCGAAGGCGCCTGAAAAGCCTGCTGCAAGCGCCAATCCCGCCCTTGAACCGACGGTGAATGTCGCCGAACTGATGAAGCCCGGTGACCTCAAGGACGAAGTGCTGGGCAAGGCGGATGCGCCGGTCACCATCGTCGAATATGCCTCGATGACCTGTGGGCATTGCGCCAATTTCCACACAGAAACTTTCGGGCATCTCAAGGAAAAATACATCGACACCGGCAAGGTGCGGTACATTTTCCGCGAGTTCCCGCTCGACCCCCTGGCTTTTGCGGCAGCGCTTCTGGCGCGCTGCGCGGGCGAGGGCAAGTTCTTCCCGATGATCGACCTTCTGTTCAAGCAGCAACGCAACTGGGCCTATACCGAAAAGCCGGAAGAGGCCCTGCTTGCCACGGTGCGGCAGGCCGGTTTCACGCAGGAGAGCTTCAACACCTGCCTTCAGGATCAGGCCTCCTATGCCAGCCTGCAAAAGGGCCGGCAGCGGGCATCCGAGGTGTTCAAGGTCGACTCAACCCCGTCCTTCTTCATCAACGGGCGGATTGAACGCGGTGCGATGTCGCCCGCGCAGCTCGACAAGATTCTCGCGCCGCATCTGGCCGCCGCGACAAAGTAAGGAAAAGTCCATGCGTGGGTTGGTGATTGCGGGCGGCCTTGCTTTCAGCCTGCTGCTTTCAGGGTTTTGCGCCAGCGCCCAGCAGGGGGCGGCGCCGGGCGCCAGTCCACCGCCCGCGCAATCTGCCGCACCGCGCCCGGCCGGACCGCCTGTGTCGATCTATGATCTGATGTTGCCGGGCCCTATCCCCGAGAACACGCTTGGCAGCGAGACCGCACCGGTCACGATCGTCGAATACGCGTCACTTACCTGCCCGCATTGCGCAAGTTTCCATACAGAGTCGATGCCGCACCTGAAGAAGGCCTATATCGACACAGGCAAGGTGCGGTTCGTGTTCCGCGACTTTCCCTTCGACGGGGTGGCGGCAGCCGGAACGATGATTGCGCGCTGCGCACCGCAGGACAAATTCTTTGCCATCACCGATGCGCTGTTCCGCGAACAGCAGGTGTGGGCTTTCGGTGCGGATCCCGAGAAAGCGCTGACCGACGTGGCGCTCCGCTTCGGTTTCACACAAAAAACCTTCGATGAATGCTTGCAAAAGCAGGCGCTTTATGACGGCATCCTGGCCGTGCGCAAACGCGCCCATGAGGTCTTCAAGGTCGATTCAACCCCGACCCTGTTCGTGAACGGTGTGCCCTATCGCGGCGGTCTGAGCCCCGAGCAGCTCGACGCCGTGCTCAAGCCGCTGCTGCCTGCCAATCAGTGACCCGCGCGGGGTGGTCCCGGGCGGCGCCTTTCAAACCATCGCATCGCCCCCGTGAAGTTCGATCGTCTCCGCATTGCGGGTTTCAAAACCTTCGTCGACCCCGCTGAACTGGTTATCGAACCGGGGCTGACGGGCGTGGTCGGCCCGAATGGATGCGGCAAGTCGAACCTCGTCGAAGCGCTGCGCTGGGTGATGGGCGAGACATCGCACAAGTCGATGCGCGCGTCGGGCATGGACGATGTGATCTTCGCCGGCTCCGGGCAGCGTCCCCAGCGCAACCATGCCGAGGTGATGCTGCGGATCGACAATGCCGATCACACTGCGCCGGCCCAGTTCAACACCTCCGAGACATTGGAAATTTCGCGCCGGATCGAGCGCGAGGCCGGCTCGACATATCGCATCAACGGGCGCGAGGTGCGGGCGCGCGATGTGCAGTTGCTTTTCGCCGATGCCGCGTCGGGCGCGCGGTCGCCATCCATGGTGCGGCAAGGGCAGATCAGCGAAATCATCGCCGCCAAACCGCAGGCCCGGCGGCGCATTCTGGAAGACGCTGCCGGGGTCGCCGGTCTGCACGCCCGCCGGCACGATGCCGAACTCAAGTTGCGCTCGGCCGAAGACAATCTCACCCGCGTCGTCGATGTACTGACCCATATCGACGGGCAGATCGAGGCGTTGAAGCGACAGGCACGGCAGGCGGAGCGCTATCGCGTGATCGCGGCGGATCTGCGCCGGGCGGAGGCAACGCAGCAGGCCATTCACTGGGCGGCAGCCTTGCAGGCGCTGACCGACACCTCCCGGCAGGTCGATCTCGATACGCGCGCCGTCGCCGCTGCCATGACCGCCCAAGGCGCCGCAGAGCGCGAACGGGCGGTGGCTCAACATGCAATCGAACCCCTGCGCACCGAAGAAATGCGCACGAGCGAAGCGCTGCAACGCCTGTTGCTCGCTCGTGAAACTCTGGATGGTGAGGAACGCCGCACGCGCGGACGGATCGAGGAACTCGATCGTCGTCTTGCAGAGCTTGCCAAAGACAGCGCAAGAACCACCGCATTGATCGCGGATGCCGATGCGGCGCTGGAGCGACTGGCGCGCGAAGCGGATGATCTGTCGCGCGAGGCAAAGGACCAGCCCGGCGCGGACACAGCCCGCGCGCGGCTCGCCGATGCCGATGCCGCCGTCGCCCGGGCCGAACAGACCGTACAGGACATTCAGGTCAAGCTGGCGGAAGCAACGGCCATGCGCTCCAGCGCCGAGCAGACACTCAGCACAGCGCAGCAGCGGCTCAGCCGGCTTTCCGCACAGGGTGCGGACCAAGAGCGGCAGCACCAGCGCCTTGCAGCCGACCGGCACGCATTGCCCGACACTGCGACCCGGCAGGCCGCCGTTGCCGAAGCGCAGGCACGATTTGAGGCCGCGGAAGCGACCGCCGTCGCCTGCGAGCGACAGTTGCGCGAGGACCGTGAGGCCGAGGCCCGGCTTCGGCCCGCGCTCCAGGATGCGGAACGGGCGACACAGCAACTGGAAACGGAAGCGCGCACACTCGCAAAACTTCTCAGCGGGACGGGCGGGCCATGGCCGCGCGTTCTCGATGCCCTGACGGTTCAGAAGGGCTTTGAAGTGGCGCTTGGCGCCGCGCTCGGTGACGACATCGACGCCTCGACCGATCCGCGGGCCCCGGCCCGCTGGGGCGAAGCGGGCGATGACAGCGCCGACCCCGCGCTTCCCGAGGGCACTGCCCCCCTGTTCCTGAGGGTGAAGGCGCCGGTCGCGCTCCACCGGCGGCTCAGACAGATCGGCGTTGTCGAGAGAGCGGATGGTCCGCGTCTTGCCTCACAGCTTCTCCCGGGGCAACGCCTGGTGAGCCGCGAGGGCGATCTCTGGCGCTGGGACGGCTTTTCCGCCGCAGCCGAGGCCCCGTCCGCCGCTGCGCGCCGCCTTGCCGAACAGAACCGGCTTGGCGAGGTCGAAGCGGCCGCACAAGAAGCCGCAACCCGACGCGATGCCGCCCGGACGACCCTTGAGGCTGCATCGCTGAAGGCCCGCGCGAGCGCTGTGAAGGATGCCGAAGCGCGCGATGGCGCTCGCATGGCCCGCCGCGCCTTCGACGCCGCGCGCGATGCCGCCGCCAGTGCCGAACGGGCGCATTCTGAACTTCAGGCGCGCGAACAGGCGCTCCAAACGGCCAAGGACCGGCTGATTGCGGATCAAACCGAAGCCAACGCCGCCCTGGCCGATGCCGAGGCCGCGCTTGCCGCCAGCGGGGATGCCGGCACGCTGCCTCAGCAAGCGGCGGAGGCGCGTGCCAAAGCCGCCGAAGCCCGCTCGCTCGCTGCCGAAGCCCGTGCCATCCTGCAAGGGCTGATCCGCGAGGAAGAGGCGCGCGCGCGTCGGCTTGCGGCCATTGCCGAGGATCGCGTCGCCTGGGACAGCCGCAAGGCCGCAGCCACCGCACAGGGCGCCGAAGTTGCCAACCGCACGGTGGAGGTTCGGGCGGAACGGGCCCGGCTCGAAGGCGTGCCGGGAGACCTGATGGCCCGTCGCAGGACGCTGGGAACCGAGATCGAGGCGGCGGAAGTAGCGCGGAAGTTTGCCGCAGACGCCCGTGCGGAGGGCGAAACCGCGCTTGCCACCTTTGACCGGGCCGCGCGGGACGCCATGGCCGCGCTCTCTGCAACCCGCGAGGCACGGGCCCGCAGCGAAGCGCAACTGGACGCGGCCAATGCCCGGCGCGAAGCCCTCGCAGCCGATATTCGCGATGCGTTTGAGGTCGAGCCCGATGATCTGCGCGCAGCGGCCGGGCTGGGGGCAGACGCAAGCCTGCCAAGTGCAACCAGCAATGATGTCCGTATTGCTGAATTGCGCCGAGAACGCGAGCGAATCGGTGCCGTGAACCTGCGCGCCGAGGACGAACTTCGCGAGGTCGAGACAAGCAAGTCGGACCTGACTCGCGAACATCAGGAGCTTTCCGAAGCCATCCGCCGTTTGCGGCGCGGCATCGAGAGCCTCAACGCCGAGGGCCGCAACCGGCTGGTCGCCGCTTTCGAGATGGTCAACGGCCATTTCGGACGGCTGTTCTCGCGGCTGTTCGGCGGTGGCACCGCAGAGCTGCAATTGATCGAATCGGAAGACCCGCTCGAAGCCGGCCTCGAAATTCTCGCCCATCCTCCGGGCAAGAAGCCGCAGGTTCTCACCCTGCTCTCCGGCGGCGAGCAGGCGCTGACCGCCACCGCCCTGATTTTTGCAGTGTTTCTGACCAATCCCTCGCCGGTTTGCGTCCTCGATGAAGTGGATGCGCCACTCGACGATGCGAATGTCGACCGGCTCTGCGACCTCCTCACCGACATGGCGCGTGAAACAGCGACCCGCTTTGTCGTAATCACGCATAATCCCATCTCAATGGCGCGGATGGACAGGCTGTTCGGCGTCACGATGGCGGAGCGCGGGGTCAGCCAACTCGTTTCGGTCGATCTCAGCGCCGCCGAGCGGCTCGCGGAAGCCGGCTGACGCCCCAATTTCCCGTGCCCCGGCTGCGTCCCGGTGGCAACATTGGTCTAAGACAATACTTTTTTGTTTTTTTTCAATGACTTATAGTTTCCCAACCGCGCTTGACACCTGCTGAGGGCGAAAATATGGTGCGCCCGATTTCAAGGGGTTGGACGATCAGTCCGGTCGCTTGCCGCAAAGAGTGTTTCCGTGGGACCGAACGGGCCTTCCGGAGACGTTTGAAGAGGTCAGAGCGATGGGATCGACCGAAGAAAACCGACCGGGCGACGACGAGGCGTTGAAAAGACGGCTCGAAGCGCTCACGAAAGCGCTTGACGTGAAGCGTCAGGACACCGAAGAAGCCGCACGAAGCGCCCGCGAGGGAGCGGACAGTGGCACGGGCAAGGCAATGGGGGTTGGCTTTCGGGTCGCTTCCGAACTTGCGTCGGCGATTGCCGTCGGTGGTCTTCTGGGCTGGCAGATCGACAAGTGGGCCGGAACCGACCCCTGGTTTCTGCTGGTGTTCCTGCTGCTCGGCATCGCTGCCGGGTTCTGGAACGTCTACAAACTGGCGGTGCGTCCTTCCGGGGGCAATCCACCATCGAAAGATTGAGATTTTGCGCCGACCCGAGGCGGTTGGTGGCATGGCTGAGGGCTGAGACGTGGCAGGAAATGCGCCGGTAATCGATCCGATCCACCAGTTCGAGGTCAATCCGATCGCGAAACTGAGCCTTGCGGGCTATGACATTTCCTTCACCAATGCCTCGCTCTACATGATCATCGTCGTCGCGGTGATTACGGCGATCATGGTTCTGGGGTCGGCCGGGCGGTCGATCATTCCGGGGCGGCTTCAGGCAATGGCCGAAATGCTCTACGAGTTCATCGAGAACACGGTGGATTCGACAATGGGCAAGTCGGGCCGCAAGTTCTTCCCGCTCGTCTTCTCGCTGTTCATGTTCGTGCTGGTCTCGAACTTTGTTGGCATGATCCCGGGCTCCTTCACGGTGACGAGCCACATTATCGTCACCTTCGCGCTGGCCTCGATCGTCATCCTGACGGTTATCATCTATGGCGTTGTCAAGCATGGCACCCACTTCTTCGGCCTGTTCGTGCCCTCGGGCGTGCCAAAGCCGCTGCTGATCGCGCTGGTCCCGATTGAGGTCATTTCGTTCGTTTCGCGCCCGATCTCGCTGTCGATGCGTCTTTTCGCCAACATGCTGGCGGGTCACATCGCGCTGAAGGTCTTTGCGGGCTTCATCGTCATGCTCTCGGCTGCCGGGATGATCTATGTCGGTGTGCTGCCGATGTTCATGATCGTGGCGATGACCGCACTGGAGTTCCTTGTGGCTGGCTTGCAGGCCTTCGTCTTCACGATCCTGACCTGCATCTACCTCAACGACGCGCTTCACCCGGGACACTGATCCGTCCCACCTTTTCCCAACGACCACTCTCTCTTCCTAAGGAGTTCATCATGGATCCCGTCGCAGCCAAGTACATCGGCGCTGGTCTCACTGCTCTCGGCATGGGCTTTGCCGCCATGGGCGTGGGCACCATTTTCGGCAACTTCCTCTCGGGCGCCCTGCGCAACCCGTCGGCGGCTGACGGCCAGTTCGCCCGCGCGTTCATCGGCGCGGCGCTCGCCGAAGGTCTTGGCATTTTCGCCTTCGTCGTCGCGCTCATCCTGCTCTTCGTGAAGTAATCCGGGCCTTCCCGGATTACCCTCTCACAACAGGACGTTCCCATGTCGTTTTCGATCATCAGCGCTGCCCATGCGGCGGGTGCGCCGGCAGCCGGCGGGTCCTTCCCGCCGTTTGACGCGACCACCTTCCCCGGCCAGTTGTTCTGGTTCGCGGTCACCTTCGGGCTGACCTATATCCTGATGTCCCGCGTCGCGCTGCCGCGTGTCGGCGGGATCATCGCGGATCGCCGCGCCAAGGTCGAAAGCGATCTGCAACAGGCTGCGGCCGCGCAGAAGTCCGCCGAGGATGCCCATGCGGCGTTCGAGGCGGGCCTCGCCAAGGCCAAGGCTGATGCCCAGGGCATCGCCCACGTCGCGCGTGACACCGTGAGCCGCGAAGGCGACGCCCGGCGCCACGCAGTCGAAGCGGATCTCGCCGCCAGGCTTGCCAAGGCCGAGGAAACCATCAACGCCACCAAGGCGAAAGCCATGGCGAACGTTGAGTCCATTGCCTCGGAAGCGGCGTCTGCCATTGTCGAACGTCTTGGCGGTGCAGCTCCAAAGGCTGCCGATGTCGCCAGCGCGCTCGGCGCGCTCGCCAAGAAGTAAGGAGACCGGACATGACTGATACCCTTTGGGTTGCCGTCGGCTTTCTGATCTTCATCGGCGTGGTGGTGTACACCGGCGGCCACAAGATCCTGCTCAAGGGCATCGATGCCCGTGGCGAGCGCATTTCGGCTGAACTCAACGAGGCCCGCCGCCTCCGCGAGGAAGCGCAGGCGCTGCTGGCTTCGTTCGAGGCCAAGAAGGCACAGGCCGCCAAGGATGCAGAGGACATCATTGCCTCCGCCAAGGCCGAGGCCGAGCGCCTTAAGGCTGAGACTGCCGCCAAGCTGGATGATTTCGTGGCCCGTCGCACCAAGCAGGCGGAACTCAAGATCGCCCAGGCGGAAGCGCAGGCTGCTGCTGATGTCCGCTCCGCCGCCGCTGATCTTGCAACCCTTGCCGCCGGCAAGTTGCTCTCGGCGACATCGAGCACCGAGAAGGCGTTCACTTCGGCACTGAGCGAGATCAAAGCCAAGCTGAACTGAACAGTGTTGGTGATACCAAATTGAAAAAGCCGCCTCCGGGCGGCTTTTTTGTTGTCGGTGGTGCCCGTTCCGAGCACCGCTGGCGCGTTCCCGGAACGGGGGGCCGAAGGTTGTATTACTCGGCTGCGAGCGCCTTTGGCGCGGTCCACTTGAGAACCGGGTTCCGGGCGGCACGGGTCTCATCCATGCGACCCACGGGCGCGTGATAGGGGGCCCCCGAGAAGCGGCCCGTCTCGCCGCGCAATGCCGCTTGGGCAAGATCTCGCATCGCCATGATGAAGAGGTCGAGCGAGGCGCGGCTTTCCGATTCGGTCGGCTCGATCAGCATCGCGCCATGCACCACCAGCGGGAAGTACATGGTCATCGGGTGATACCCCTCGTCGATCATCGCCTTGGCGAAATCGAGCGTGGTAACGCCTGTGCCCTTCAGCCAGGTGTCGTCGAACAGCGCCTCGTGCATACAGGGCCGGTCGCCGAAGGGCTGGGACATCAGGTCGGCCAGTCCCGCTTTGATATAATTGGCGTTGAGGACAGCATCCTCGCTCGCCTGCTTCAGGCCATCGGCGCCATGGGAGAGCATATAGGCGAGCGCGCGGACATACATGCCCATCTGGCCATGGAAAGCCGTGACGCGACCAAAGGCCTTTGAACCCTTGGTTTGTTCCACGATTTCCAGCTTTTCGCCCTTGCGGCGGATGAAGGGCACCGGCGCGAAGGGCGAAAGCCGCTCGGACAGCACGACCGGTCCTGCACCCGGCCCGCCACCGCCATGGGGGGTTGAGAAGGTCTTGTGCAGGTTGATGTGCATGGCATCGACGCCGAGATCGCCGGGGCGCGTCTTGCCGACGATGGCGTTGAAATTCGCGCCGTCACAGTAGAAATAGGCGCCGGCCTCGTGGATTGCAGCCGCGATCTCGACGATCTGCGGTTCGAACAGGCCGCAGGTGTTGGGGTTGGTCAGCATGATCGCCGCGATATCCGGGCCGAGCAGCGCCTTGACCGCCTCGACATGGACGGTTCCATCCTCACCGGCAGGAACGGTCTTCACCGAAAAGCCGATCAGTGCGGCGGTGGCCGGGTTGGTGCCATGGGCGGATTCAGGCACCAGCACCACGGTGCGGGTCTTGCCTTCACCCTTGGCTTCAATCGCGGCCTTGATCGCCATCATCCCGGCAAGCTCGCCATGGGCGCCTGCCTTGGGCGACAGCGCCACCGCCGGCATTCCAGTCAGCGTCATCAACCAGTCGCTGAGCTGTTCCATCAGGCGGATCGCACCCTGCACCGTCGATTGCGGCTGAAGCGGATGCACATCGGCAAAACCGGGCAGCCGCGCCATCTTTTCGTTCAAGCGCGGGTTATGCTTCATCGTGCAGGAACCAAGCGGGAAAAGCCCGGTATCGATGCCGAAATTCTTCTGCGACAGGCGCACATAATGGCGCATCGCTTCCGGCTCGGAGAGACCCGGCAGGCCGATAGCCTCCTTGCGCTGCTGGCCGCCAAGGCGCGATTTCACCTTAGCCGGAGCCGGCACATCAACGCCGGTGGTCTCCAGCCGGCCAATCTCGAACAGCAGGGCTTCCTGCTGCTGCAAGGCCTTGTTGCCGGTGAAAGTTCGGTGTTCGCCGGCCGTGGCCGCAACAGCGCCCGTGGGGCGTCCCTGATTGTTCAGCATCACAGGGCTCCCTTCAGGGCCGCAACCAGCGCGGTGCGGTCTTCGTCCGTGTTCACCTCGGTCGAGGCAATGATGAGCTGGTTGTCGAGGCCCTTGCCCGGCAGCAGGCGCGAGACGGGGACACCAGCGAGGATTCTCTTTTTCGTCAGCTTTTCCACCACTTTCGCGGCGCTCACCGGCAATTCCACGGTGAACTCGTTGAAGAAGGCCTTGGTCAGCACCTTGATGCCTGCGGCCTCCAGCGCGTCGGCCAGAAGGCAGGCGTTGGCATGATTCACCTCGGCAAGGCGTGTCAGCCCAGCCTGCCCCAGCAGCGACATGTGGATGGTGAAGGCCAGCGTGCAGAGGCCGGAGTTGGTGCAGATGTTCGAGGTCGCCTTCTCGCGGCGGATGTGCTGCTCGCGCGTCGAAAGCGTGAGCACGAAGCCGCGATTGCCGTTCGAATCGACCGTTTCGCCGCACAGGCGACCCGGCATCTGCCGAACATATTGCTGGCGGGTGGCAAAGAGGCCGACATATGGCCCGCCGAAGTTCAGCCCGTTGCCGATCGACTGCCCCTCGCCGACGACGATATCCGCGCCCTGCGCGCCGGGCGATTCCACGAGGCCGAGCGAGATCACTTCCGTGAACACGGCGATGAGCAGCGCGCCCTTCGCCTTGCAGGCCGCCGAGATCTTGCGCAAGTCGCGCAGATTGCCGAACACATCCGGGGTCTGCACCACGACGCAGGAGACGGTTTCGTCAATGGCGGCAACCAGATCCTCCGTCGCGGTCACATCGGGCGGCAGTGACGCGACCGTATCGCCGGCCATATCCGACAGAGTGCGCACGACATCGGCATAGTGCGGATGCAGCCCGCCCGAGAGCACCGCCTTACGGCGCTTCGTGATGCGGTGCGCCATCAACACAGCTTCACCTGTGCCGGTGGAGCCGTCATACATCGAGGCGTTGGCAACATCCATGCCGGTAAGGCGCGCCACCTGCGTCTGGAACTCGAACAGATACTGCAATGTGCCTTGCGCGATTTCCGGCTGATACGGCGTGTAGCTTGTCAGGAACTCGGAACGCTGGATCAGATGATCCACCGTCGCCGGAACGTGATGCTTGTAGGCCCCTGCCCCCACGAAAAACGGCACCGACGACGCCGGGATGTTCTGGCCAGCGAGCGCGGACAGTTCGCGCTCCACCTCCAGTTCGCCCTTCGCCCTCGGCAGGTCGACGAGGCCCTTCAGGCGCTTGGCTGCAGGAATATCGGCGAACAGGGCGTCCACTGAGGCAACGCCGATTTTCGCAAGCATCGCCTCGCGGTCGGCGGGGGAGAGGGGCAGATAGCGCATGAAGGGTTATCCCACCGACTTGAGGAATTCGGCGTATTCGGCCTCGCTCATCAACTTGTCGAGTTCCGCCCTGTCGCTGAGGCGGATCTTGAGGAACCAGCCGGCGCCGGCGGAATCCTCGTTCACCAGGCCGGGGTTGTCAGCCACCGCCGTGTTGACTTCGACCACCTCGCCCGAAACCGGCGCATAGACTTCGCTCGCAGCCTTGACGCTCTCGACAACAGCCGCCTCGCCGCCGGCCTTCACCGCCTTGCCGACGGCCGGGAGATCAACGAACACCACGTCGCCAAGCTGCTGCTGGGCATAGTCCGAAATGCCGACAACGCCGATGTCGCCTTCGACGCGGATGTATTCGTGGTCCTTGGAATAGCGGATGGTCATGGGGTTTTCTCCGGGAAAAGGGTCATTTCTTGCGAATGTAACCGTTCGGGACGAACGGCATCGGGGCGATTTTTGCAGGCAGAGGCTTGTCGCGGACGATCAGCGTGACGTCGGTGCCGGGCGCGGAAAAAGCGCTCTCGACATAGCCCATCGCAACCGGCGCATTCAGGGTGGGACCGAAGCCGCCCGAGGTAACAACACCGATCTTCCGGCCATCAACCTGGATTTCAGCGCCCTCGCGCGCCGGCAGGCGCCCCTCAGGCAGAATGCCGACGCGCAGCCGCGTCGTACCGTCAGCGAGTTCTTTCTGGATGCGTGCAGCGCCGGGAAAGCCGCCTTCAAGGCGGCGGCGCTTCTGCACCGACCAGACCAGCGCGGCTTCGACCGGCGAGGTGGTGGTGTCGATATCGTGCCCGTAGAGGCAGAGCCCCGCCTCCAGTCGCAGCGAATCGCGGGCGCCGAGACCGATGGGCTTGACCGCCGGGCTGAGACACAGCGTGTCCCACAAACGGGCCACCTGCCTTTCATGCACGGAAATCTCAAAGCCATCCTCGCCCGTATAGCCGGAGCGCGAAACATGCACAGGCACACCATCGAAGGTGGTGGTGAGCGCGCCCATGAACGGCAGATCGACAACGCCGGGGCAATGCGCGGCCAGCACCTCCGCCGCCTTCGGCCCCTGAAGGGCAACCAGCGCGCGGTGATCGGCGCGAAGCATCCGGACATTGCCCGGCAAGTTCGCCGCGATATGGGCAATGTCCTGTTCCTTGCACCCGGCATTGACGACCAGCATCAGCACACCATCCTCGGCAGGATCAGTGGGCCGGGTGATCATCAGATCGTCGAGAATGCCGCCATCTGCGGCCAGAAGCTGGGAATAGCGCTGCATTCCGGGCTTGAGATTGAGAATATCCGCCGGGCACAGCGCTTCCACGGCAGCGGCAACCGTCGCATGGTCCCCGCCGATCAGAAACAACTGCCCCATATGCGAGACATCAAACAGGCCAGCGTTCTCGCGGGTCCACTTGTGCTCGGCCATGATGCCGGTCGGATACTGCACCGGCATGTCATAACCGGCGAACGGCACCATGCGGGCGCCGGCAGCGACATGCGTCGCATGGAGCGGGGTGTGACGGACCGGATCGGACGTGTTTTCGCTAGCCACAGGAACCCCCATAAAGATGAACGATCAGCGCGCCTCACGGCGCACCATCGCCCCCTCTGTCCTGTGACCTGAGAGATTCACGCAAGGGCGAAACGCCCCGCCCGCGTTTTCTCCGTCGGTGAGGAACGAAACGTTCCTGCTTTCCAGAGCGGCTGCCTCTCGCGGTCCTTTTGCCTGAGCGTTTCCGGGGCGGTTGCGCCTTCGGCGCCGGTCTTGCGACCGGTCTCTCCCGCGAGATTTCATTTGCCGTGCCGTAGCCCTAGAGCGGCGCAGGGGCTTGAGTCAACGACCCTTTGCGACAATTCACCGCCGCCGGCGTCCCCGCCGCGGGTCAGCCGCCGCGCCGGAGCCGTCGAAGCCAACAAACACATCATAGGTATCGGCCGGATCGGCCCCGGGCAGGATCGGCAGGATGATGTTATCCTCGACATGAACGAAGCCGACGCTGGATTCACCCGCCGGAATGGTCACGGAGACCCTGGCGACGCGGTTGGCAACAACCTTGTCATTCTGCTTCACCGCAACCCGCACCGGCACAGGATAGGTTCCAGGCTTGCCGATCGATCCGATCAGCATCCGGCCCTGAACACCGACCTTCAGCACCATCTGGTTGCCGGAAAAGCGGCATTCGCGCGCCACATCCGTCAGCGATGCCTGGTGAGCGACCTCCGAGGATCCGGCCCGGCCAACCCGCACGGCGGCGGCGCCTTCCATCACTTCAACACCCGGGCAGTTGTAATCGATCTCGAGTTCAGGGGCATTGGCGCGCGGCACGTTCTGCGGATTGCCAAAGAGGGCCTGCGACCCAAGACCGCTGCCCCCGCCCCCTCCCAGAGACGGCAATGTCGGCGAGATTGCATTGCATCCGGCCAGCGCGAAACAGGCGGCCAGTACCGCAAACCCATGAACCTTGGTCATTCCACGCCCTCACTCACGACAACTCTACTGTAGTTGGGAAAATCCCTGTTCAAAGCCGTTGAGGTTCAACGGCAGACCACGCCCGTCATCCGGCGGCAGGAAAATCACGAACAGCGCCTCCTTGCCGGCCTTCAGCTTGGCAATCAGCGCATCGTCGAGTTCCACCTCGGCGACGCAACCATTTGCAAGGCACCGGACAAAGCCGGTGGAGCCGATCACTTCCTGATCAATCTTGAGGCCAAGACCACGCGGCAGCAAGACCCCCAGGGGCGCAATCACCCGCAGAATCGGCTTTCTGGCATTACCGGCCTTGGGGTCGGTTGCCCGCAGGACAACCACGACCAGATTGATCTCGACCTTCTGGCCATCAATCACTGACTGATCGTCGACGAGGCTCTGCAGCAGGATACACTGCTCGCCTTCCTTCTGACCGGCAGCGGGCGGCGGCGTCTTCTCACAGCGCAGTTGCCAGTCGCCATAGTTGGACTTCAGGACGCCCTGCGCGGCGGCTGTTCCGGGCAGGCCCAGCAGCCCCGAAATCACAATCACGGGCAGGACGCCGGCAAGCCACGAGGCGAATCGATCAAGCATGGTGCGCACGCGCGTCTTTCCTGGATCGTTGGTTCTCAAGCGCTAGCGGGTAACAGAGCATCGCGTCAGGATCAAGGAAGGGCTGGCCGATCGGGCCGGAAGGCAACACCTCCGTCGGAACAATGCGCTCCAGCACCGTAGCAACAGCCGTGCCAGATGGTCGCGGCAAGGCGCGCAATTTTGTCGCACCCCCGGCAGCGAATAACCCAGAAGGTGGTGTTGCGTCATGGCTCGTGATGTGTTTGACAGGAAAACTGAAGGGGATCGTCGAATTTTTTTGACGGCCTGCATTTTGGTCGCGCATCCGGGCTTGCAAGCCCTGCGCCGACCGGTGGGATCGGGTAGTTGCAGGAGCGCATGACTCTCATGTTCGGCACAGGACAGGCTATGAATAGGGCAATTTCAAGGGCGGCGCTGGCCGCTGCCACGCTGGCCGGCGCTGCTGGCCATGGCCTTGCAGAGGAAGCCGGGCATCCGGTTCCCTGGCAGATGAACCTCCAGGCTGCGGCCACGCCGGTGGCCGAGAACATCCACACCTTCCACACCGGCCTGCTCTATCTCATCACGGTGATCACGCTGTTCGTGCTGGCGCTGCTGGTCGTGGTCGTGATGCGCTATCGCGAATCGCGCAATCCGGTGCCGTCGAAAACCACGCACAACACGATGATCGAGGTGGTCTGGACCATCGTTCCGGTGTTGATCCTCGTCGTGATTGCCATCCCCTCCTTCCGCCTGCTGAAGGAACAGGTGGTGGTGCCGCCGTCGGACATGACGATCAAGATCACCGGCAAGCAGTGGTACTGGAGCTTTGAATACGCCAAGGATTCGGGCGGAATCGCCTTCGACGCCGTGATGTTGAGCGATGCCGACATCGCCAAGGCGCTCAAGAGCGGTGGCAAGAAGGAAGATTTCCCGCGGCTGCTCTCTGTCGATAACGAGGTTGTCGTGCCGGTGAACAAGGTCGTCCGCGTGCAGGTGACCGCCGCTGACGTGATCCATGCCTTCGCCATCCAGTCCTTCGGCGTCAAGATCGACGCCGTTCCGGGGCGCCTCAACGAAACGTGGTTCAAGGCCACCAAGGAAGGGCTGTACTACGGTCAGTGCCAGGAACTGTGCGGCAAGGACCATGCCTTCATGCCGATGGCCATCCGCGTCGTCTCGCAGGACAAGTACGAGGCCTGGCTGAAGGACGCCCAGAAGAAGTTCGCGCAGGCGGGCGATGCGACCGGCAAGGTCGCCTCGGTCGACGCCCGCTGATCGCAAGAAAGACAATCGAGGAGGGCTGACACCATGGCCACCGCCGCTACCCATCACGACGCAGAACACCATAATCCGACCGGAATCCGGCGCTGGCTGTTCTCCACCAACCACAAGGATATCGGCACGCTGTACTTCATCTCCGCCATCTTCGGCGGCGTTGTCGGCGGCTTCCTGTCGATCATGATGCGCCTGGAGCTTCAGGAGCCGGGCCTTCAGTATTTCTCCAATCCGCACACCTTCAACGTGTTCGTTACGGCGCACGGCCTGATCATGGTGTTCTTCATGGCGATGCCGGCCCTGATCGGCGGTTTCGGCAACTGGTTCGTGCCGCTGATGATCGGCGCGCCGGACATGGCCTTCCCGCGCATGAACAACATCTCGTTCTGGCTGACGCCGACCGCGCTGCTGCTGCTCGTCGTCTCGCTCTTCGTTGAGGGCCCGCCGGGTTCCAATGGCGTAGGCGGCGGCTGGACCGTCTACCCGCCTCTTTCGACTTCGGGCCAACCCGGACCAGCGATGGATTTTGCGATCCTGTCGCTCCATCTGGCAGGCGCGGCGTCAATTCTCGGTGCGATCAACTTCATCGTGACGATTTTCAACATGCGCGCGCCGGGCATGACCCTGCACCGGATGCCGCTGTTTGCCTGGTCGATCCTGGTGACCGCCTTCCTGCTGGTGCTCTCGCTGCCGGTTCTGGCGGGCGCCATCACCATGCTGCTGACCGATCGCAACTTCGGTACGACCTTCTTTGCGCCGGAAGGCGGCGGTGATCCGATCCTGTTCCAGCATCTGTTCTGGTTCTTCGGCCATCCAGAAGTGTACGTCATCATCCTCCCGGCCTTCGGCCTGATCAGCCAGATCATCTCGACCTTCTCGAAGAAGCCGGTGTTCGGTTATCTCGGCATGGCTTACGCGATGGTCGCCATCGGCTTTGTCGGCTTCATCGTGTGGGCGCACCACATGTATACGACCGGTATCAGCCTCGGCGCGCAGCAGTATTTCGTTGCGGCGACGATGGTCATCGCCGTGCCGACGGGCGTGAAGATCTTCTCGTGGATTGCGACGATGTGGGGCGGCTCGCTGCGCTTCAGCACACCGATGGTCTGGGCTGTGGGCTTCGTGTTCCTGTTCACGGTGGGTGGCGTCACCGGCGTCGTGCTGGCAAATGCCGGCGCGGATCGCGTTCTGCACGACACCTACTATGTCGTGGCGCACTTCCACTACGTGCTCTCGCTCGGCGCCGTGTTCGGTATCTTCGCGGGCTGGTATTACTGGTTCCCGAAGATGTCCGGCTACATCATTCCGGACTGGATCGGCAAGCTGCACTTCGCCTTCGCCTTCGTGGGCGCCAACGTGCTGTTCTTCCCGCAGCACTTCCTGGGCCTTGCCGGTATGCCGCGTCGCTATGTCGACTATCCCGATGCCTTCGCCGGCTGGAACTACGTCTCGTCGATCGGCTCCTACATCTTCGCCGCCGGCCTGCTCGTGTTCTTCTTCGGCATTGCCTACGCCTTCGTCCGCAAGGAAAAGGCCGGCAACAATCCGTGGGGCGAGGGTGCGACCACGCTGGAGTGGACCCTGTCGTCTCCGCCGCCGTTCCACCAGTTCGAGACGTTGCCGCGCATTACGGGCGGCGACCACCACTGACACTCATGGGGGCCGGCGGCAGCCGCCGGCCCCTTCTTTCCTGTCCCACCCCGTTTGTTGACGGTATCCGATGAGCGATGTTTCCTACCGCGAGACCGGTTCGGCCCTGCTTTCCGAGGCAGATCCGTCTGATTTCATCGCGCTTCTGAAACCGCGGGTGATGTCGCTGGTCGTGTTCACGGCGCTGGTCGGCCTTGTTGCCGCGCCGGGGAATCTGCACCCTGTCATGGCTGCGGTTGCTATTCTCGCCATCGCCGTCGGGGCCGGCGCCTCGGGCGCGCTCAACATGTGGTATGATGCGGATATCGATCGCGTGATGGGCCGCACGGCGAAGCGTCCGATTCCTGCCGGCCGCGTGACGGGCGGCGAGGCACTGGCCTTCGGCCTCGTCCTCTCGGCCTTTTCGGTCGCCACGCTCGGGCTTGCAACCAACTGGTTCGCGGCGGGCTTTCTCGCCTTCACGATTTTCTATTACGCTGTTGTCTATACGATGTGGCTGAAGCGCACGACGACGCAGAACATCGTCATTGGCGGCGCTGCGGGCGCTTTTCCGCCGATGATCGGCTGGGCGGCGGTCACGGGCGGCGTTTCCATCGAGAGCTTCATCCTCTTTCTCATCATCTTCATCTGGACGCCGCCACATTTCTGGGCGCTGGCGCTGGTGAAGAGTGAGGATTATGCCCGCGCAGGCATTCCGATGCTGCCGGTTGTCGCCGGGCCGGATGCGACGCGGCTCCAGATTCTGCTTTACACGCTGGTCCTGGTTCCGACTGGTCTCGCGCCCCTCTTCGTCGGCCTTGGCGGGATGCTTTATGGCGCGGTTGCTGTGGCGGGCGGCGCGGGAATGCTTTGGCTCGCCATCGATATCTTCAGGACCCGCGAGGGCAAGCCGGCAGTGACGGCGTGCTGGCGTATGTTTGGATTTTCCATCCTGTATCTCTTCGGGCTGTTCGCTGCCATTCTGGCCGAGCGGATGCTGCTGCCGCTGATCAGGGTGACGCTGTGATGGCAGACAAGAAGCCGATCGAGGATGGTATCGAACTGACCGAGGCGCAGCGTGCGGCGCGGCGGCGGCGTTCGCTCGCGCTGGCGCTGGCCATTGGCGGGCTTGCCTTCCTGTTCTACCTCATCACCGTGTTCAAGATGGGTTCTGCCATCGTGACAAACCGGACGCTGTGACTGCCATGGCCAACGGACCGATCCTTGATGCAAAGACCACCGAGCGCAATCGGCGCGTCGGCTGGATCGTCGGCGGCGCGGGTCTGTTCATGCTGGCGCTCTCGTTTGCGGCTGTTCCGCTCTATGATCTTTTCTGCCGCACGACCGGCTATGGCGGAACGCCCATGGTGGTGAAGGAAGCGGCGCGGAGCATCGGCACCAAGTCCTATACCGTGCGGTTTGACGCCGGCGTGGTTGCGGGACTTCGCTGGCAGTTTGAACCGGAGGCTCCGTCGATCACCGTCAAGCCGGGTCAGGTCGTTACCGCGCGCTACACCGTGCGGAATGTCGGGCCAACCGAGACGACGGGCATTGCGAGCTTCAATGTCGTGCCGGAAATTACCGGAGGCTATTTCAACAAGCTTGAGTGCTTCTGCTTTACCGAGCAGACGCTGAAGCCGGGCGAGGCGCGGGAAGAGGCCGTCGTGTTCTTCCTCGATCCAGCTCTTGAGAAGGAAGCGCATCTGTCGCACATCGACACGATCACGCTGTCCTACACATTTCATCCGGCCAAGGGGGCCGGAAAGCCACTCGCAGCGGCAGGTTCAAAGGACAGGGAGACTGTTCAATGATCCGGCGCGTGCCAACGATTTTGATTTACTGAAGGGGAAGAGCCATGGCTGGTGGCAAGACTCATGACTATCACATCATCGATCCGAGCCCCTGGCCGATCGTTGGTTCGGCTTCCGCCTTCGTCATGGCGGTGGGCGCGATTGCCTGGATGAAGGCAATGCCGATTGCAGGGTTGCAGATCGGCAGCCTGCTGTTCGGCCTCGGCCTGCTCGGCGTTCTTTTCACCATGTACAGCTGGTGGACGGATGTGGTGCATGAAGCCAATCACGGCGACCACACCCGCGTGGTGCAGATCAGCCATCGCTACGGCATGATCCTGTTCATCGCATCGGAAGTGATGTTCTTCGTTGCCTGGTTCTGGGCCTATTTCGATGCGTCGCTCTATACGAACGAGGCAATCCAGTACATGCGCGTGGACCTGACCGGCGGGCATTGGCCGCCGAAGGGCATCCCGGTGTTCAATCCGTGGGAACTGCCGCTGTTCAACACGCTTATCCTGCTCACGTCCGGCACCACGGTCACCTGGGCCCACCAGGCTCTTCTGGAGAATGACCGCGAGGGCGTGAAGAAGGCGCTGTGGATCACGGTCGCCCTCGGCCTGCTGTTTTCCTGCGTGCAGGCCTACGAGTACAGCCACGCGGGCTTCAAGTTCGCTGGCAACATCTATGGCGCGACCTTCTTCATGTCGACCGGCTTCCACGGCTTCCATGTTATCGTCGGCACGATCTTCCTCGCTGTCTGCCTGATCCGTGTCTACAAGGGCGATTTCACGCCCAAGCAGCATCTCGGCTTCGAGTTTGCTGCCTGGTACTGGCACTTCGTCGACGTGGTGTGGCTGTTCCTGTTTGCCGTGATCTACGTCATCGGCTCGGATTTCGGTCGTGCCGTTTTGCCGGCTGCGGGCCACTAAGACCGGGACGGCCGGGTATCGGGGCGGCGGCAACGCCGCCCTTTCCATTTGGAGGGCAGCATGAGTGACCGCTTCACCGCAACCGGGGTTGACCCCGTTTCTGCCGGCCTCAGGGGCCGCTGTCCGGCCTGCGGCGAGGGCGCGCTGTTCAAGGGTTTCATTGCCCTGCCAGAAAAGTGCTCGAATTGCGGCCTGTCCTACAAGTTTGCCGATTCGGGCGACGGGCCGGCGGTATTCGTCATTCTGCTCGCAGGCTTCCTCATGATTGGCCTGATGTTCTTCGTCGAGCAGGCCTATGCGCCGCCGCTGTGGCTGCACCTCGTCATCTTCATCCCGCTGACGCTGATCGTCTGCCTCGGTATGCTGCGCCCGCTGAAGGGTATCCTGATCGCCTTGCAGTATCGGAACAAGGCCGAACTCGGTCGGCTTGAAGAGTAATGCGGCGCGACCTCATTCTTCCTGGCCTGTTCACGCTCATTGGCGTGATCGTTCTTGTCGGCCTTGGGGCCTGGCAATGGTCGCGTATGGGCGAGAAGGAAGCACTGGTCGCCACCATCCGCGCGCGGTCCGTGCTGGCACCAGAACCGTTTCCAGCGGCTTCGACCTGGGCCACGATGCCGCTTGCCGACATGGCCTATCGCCCCGTCTCACTCAGCGGTCATTTTGATCATGGCCATGAGAGCCACATCTTCTTTTCACTGGCAAAGCCGGTCAACGGCGTTGGCGGTCCGGGCTATCTGATCGTCGCGCCCTTCGTGCTGGACAGCGGCGGTACGGTGCTGGTCAACCGGGGGTTTGTGCCGCAGGCCCGCAAGGAGAAGGCAAGCCGCGCCGAGGGGCAGACGTCCGGACCGCTCACCATCACCGGTCTTGTGCGCCTGCCTGAAATGCGGGGGATGTTCTCCGGCACCGATGATCCGGGGCGCAATGTCTATTTCATCCGCGACCCGGCTGCGCTGGCCAAGGCGCAAGGTTTATCGGGCATTGCGCCGGTCATGGTGGATCAGAAGACGCCGATGCCGCCGGGTGGACTGCCGATGCCGGCCCAGACGCAGGTTGAAATTCCCAACAATCACTTTTCCTATGCACTGACCTGGTGGAGTCTTGCGGCATCGCTCGCCGTGATCTTCCTTTTGTTTGCGCGCCAACCCCGCAGCTGAGCATTTTTGCTGCCTACGGGGTATGACAATCCCGCGGCAGGGTGATAACGAGGCAACCATGCGTTACGTCTCGACCCGTGGGCAAGCGCCCGCCCTTTCCTTCACCGATGCGCTGCTGGCCGGCCTTGCCCGTGACGGTGGTCTCTACGTGCCCGAAGCCTATCCGCACATGTCGCGCGAGACCATCGCCGGCTTTGCGGGCAAGCCCTTTCATGAGGTGGCCTTCACGGTGCTGAAGCCCTTTGTCGCGGGCACGATTCCCGACGACGTGCTGATGGATGCCGTGCGCGCGGCCTATGCCGGCTTTGGCCATCCCGCCGTAACGCCGCTGGTGCAAACCGGCCCGAACGAGTTCGTGCTCGAACTCTTCCACGGGCCAACGCTCGCCTTCAAGGACGTGGCGATGCAGCTCGTCTCGCGGCTGATGGACTACGTGCTCGAAACACGCGGCGAACGGGCCACCATCGTCTGTGCCACCTCGGGCGATACAGGTGGCGCGGCGGCCGAGGCGTTCCGGGGTCGAACGCGGACGGACATGGTGATCCTGTTCCCGAAAGGCCGCGTCTCCGACGTGCAGCGGCGGATGATGACAACGCCGACCGAGGCCAACGTCCACCCGCTCGAAATCGACGGAACCTTCGACGACTGTCAGGCAATCGTCAAAGCCCTGTTCAACAATCATGCCTTCCGCGACCGGGTGCATCTCGCCGGCGTCAATTCCATCAACTGGGGGCGGATCGTCGCGCAGGTTACCTATTATTTCGTCGCCGCCGCCGCGCTGGGGGCACCGCACCGCGAGGTGAACTTCACTGTTCCGACGGGCAATTTCGGCGATATCTACGCCGGTTTTGTCGCACGGCAGATGGGCTTGCCGGTTCAGAAGCTGGTGGTGGCCACCAACATCAACGACATCCTCGCCCGAACGCTGGACAGCGGGCTCTACGAGGTTCGCGGCGTTGCCGCCACGTCCTCTCCCTCGATGGACATTCAGGTTTCATCGAATTTTGAACGCCTGCTGTTTGACGCCTCCGGGCGCGACGATGCAGCCGTGCGGCAGATGATGGCCGGCCTTGCCCAGTCGGGCGCGTTCACGGTTCCCGAAGCGACACTGAAGGCGATCCGCAAAGTGTTCGACGCAGGAACGACCGACGAGGAGACGGTGAACAACACCGTGCGGTCCGTTCTGAGAGAAAGCGGCTATCTCATTGATCCGCATACGGCCGTGGCGGTCTCCGTGGCCCGGCGCGCGGCCAGCCATCCCTGCACGCCGATGGTGGTCCTCTCCACGGCCCATCCAGCCAAGTTCCCGGAAGCGCTGGTGCATATGTCCGGCGTCCATCCCCGCCTGCCGCCGCGTCTCTCCGGCCTGTTGAGCGATGCCGAACGAATGGTGCGCCTGCCTGCGGAAGTTCAGGCGGTCGAGCGTCATATTGACGCTGTTGTGGGCAAGGCCGGCTGATATGCTGGGGGGGCGGCTGCAACCGCTGCGGCTTCTGGGGGTTGATCCCAGTGCGCCGCGCTGGCCGATGCTGGTGCTCAATGCGGGCGACCTTGTGATTCGACCGCCGCAGATGGATGATTTCGCCGCCTGGGCACAGCTGCGGGCAGACAGCCGCGATTTTCTGGAGCGCTGGGAGCCCGTGTGGCCGCTCGACGACCTGACCCGCAACGCGTTCCGCCGCAGGATCCGGCGCTATGGTGCCGAGATCGACAATGACGAAGCCTACCCCTTCTTCATCTTCCAGGGGCCGGAACGGCGGCTGGTCGGCGGGTTGACGCTGGGCAACATCCGGCGGGGGGCGGCGCAATCGGGCACAATCGGCTACTGGATGGGTGTCGCCCATGCCGGCAAGGGCATCATGAGCCGTGCGGTGGTCGCTGTTAGCCGGTTGGCCTTCGGCCCGCTGCGCCTCGAACGGATCGAGGCGGCCTGCCTGCCGGAAAATGCCGTTTCCATCCATCTTCTTGAAAAGGCCGGATTCCAACGCGAAGGGGTTGCCCGGAACTTTCTCGCCATAGCCGGCAATCGTCGCGATCATATTCTGTTCGCGATGCTCGCTACCGACCGTTGATATCCCTTGTGACACGCCTTTGCCCGCCCGCTGTTGACCAAGTTCCCGCCAATCATGTTGAGGGCGGTCCTGGCTGCCTTGCCCCAACCCGCCCACGGCGTTACCAAGGGCAGATGATTTGGGGGATGCTCCGCGCAACGATCCTGCGGGTCCTGTTGACCGTCTCAGCCGCCCTGTTGGTGGTGGGGGGCGCGCAGGCGCTTGAAGCCGTGCGCGTGACGCCCGACAGCGATGCGATCGACCTGCTGCCGGCGCTCGAATCCTATAAATCCGAAGATGACCGCCTGACCGTGCAGACCGCCCCCGGGGCGGATGGCATCGTCCGGCGCATCGAGGTGCAGGCCCGCGAACAGGGAACCCGCCCCTCCTGGATCGTTTTTGCGCTCAAGAACGATTCCGACGAACAGATTGAACGGCTGCTGGTAGCGCCGCGCTTCCGCCTCATCGATTCCGGGCTGATCTGGCCCGATCTCGGCTCGCCGCGCATCGAGGCCATCACCGCGAGCCAGGGGCCGCGCCCCGAACGCGAGCAGTCGGGCGATGCCGATGTGTTCAACATCATTCTCGATCCCGGCGCCTCGATCACGTTCATCGCTGAACTGAGAACCCCGCGCCTGCCGCAACTGACGCTGTGGGATCCGGAAGCCTACAAGGACAAGCTGAACAGCCTCACGCTCTATCGCGGCATCGTGGTGGGCATTTCGGCACTGCTGGCGATGTTCCTGACGGTCGTGGTGGCCGTGCGCGGCGCGCTGATCTTTCCTGCGGCGGCCGCGCTCGCCTGGGCGGTGCTTGTCTATCTCGGCATCGATTTCGGCCTGTTCGCCAAGTTTCTCAATGTCCGGCCCGAGGTGGAGCGGCTCTATCGCGCGGGTGCGGAAACGGTGCTCGCTGCCACGCTTGTTGTTTTCCTCTTTGCCTATCTCAACCTGAACCGCTGGCATGTGCGCTATTCGGTGCTGGCTGGGCTTTGGATCGCCTTCCTCATGGCGTTGATGGCGCTTGCCATCGTCAATGCCCCGGTTGCGGCCGGCGTTGCACGCATTTCCATCGCGGTGGTCGCCTGCGTCGGCTTCGTGCTGATCGTCTATCTTTCCTTCCACGGCTATGACCGGGCGGTGATGCTCATTCCCACCTGGTTCCTGCTCCTGATCTGGTGCGGTGCGGTGGGGCTGGTCATCGGCGGGCATCTGACCACGGACTTCGCGCCCCCTGCCCTGCTTGGCGGTCTGGTGCTCATCGTCATGCTGATCGGCTTTACGGTGATGCAAAGCGCGTTTTCCACCGGAATCATCGCACGCGGCGCGGTGACAGATGCCGAGCGCAAAGCCCTGGCATTGACCGGTGCCGATGATCTCATCTTCGATTGGGACGTGCTTGAGGACCATGTATTCGCAAGCCCGGAGTTTGAACAATCGCTGGGCCTGCCGCGCGGCACGCTCGACGGGCCGGCTTCGGCCTGGGTCGATGTGATCCATCCGACCGACCGGGATCGCTACCGTGCCACCCTGGAAGCGGTGCTCGAACAGCGGCGCGGGCGCGTCAATCAGGATTTCCGCGTGCGCACCGGCGAAGGACATACGCTGTGGTATCGGCTGAAGGCGCGGCCTGTGGTCGACAATGTGGGCGATGTTGTCCGGGTGGTCGGTACGCTGACCGACGTGACCGATGCACGCACCGCCGAAGAACGCCTGCTGCGCGATGCGGTTCATGACAATCTGACCGGTTTGCCCAACCGCAAGCTGTTCCTTGAACGGCTCGACGCGGCGCTGATCTTTTCACGCACGGAAGGCGCGATCCGACCAACCGTGATCGGCATCGACCTCGATCGCTTCAAGCAGGTGAATGATTCCCTCGGCCAGACCGCCGCAGACACGATCCTGTTGACCGTCGCCCGCCGCCTTGCCCGCCTGCTGAAGCCTGCTGACCTTCTGGGCCGCCTCTCCGGCGATGGGTTTGCGCTGGTGTTGATGTCCGAACAGGATCGCGAGCGCATTCTTGCCCTTGCCGACCTCATCCGCCGGGCGATTTCCGCCGTCATGATCTATGACGGGCGCGAGGTGATCGTGCCGGCCACCGTGGGCGTCGTCTTTCCCGACACGGTGCAGAACGCCGATCGAGATGCCATCCTGAAATGTGCGGAACTTGCGGTAGCCTATGGCAAGCGGGCCGGCGGCGACCGGGTGGAGATTTTCCGGTCGGACATGCAATCGGACAAGATCGACCGGCTCGCCATCGGCACGGAACTCCGCCGTGCATTGGAGCGCAACGAAATTCGCGTGCTGTTCCAGCCCATCGTTCGACTGGAAGACCGCACCATCGCCGGCTTCGAGGCGCTGGTGCGTTGGGACCATCCCCGTCTTGGCCGGATGACTCCTGCCGAATTCATCCCCATTGCCGAGGAAAACGGTCTGATCCATGATCTCGGCCTGTTCGTGATGGAGCGGACCGCACGGGAACTCAACCTCTGGCAGCAGGCACTGGTGGTGGAGCCGCCGATTTTCGCCTCGGTCAATATTTCCAGCCGGCAATTGCTGCGTCATGACCTGTTGCAGGATGTGAAAGCCATTCTGATGCGCCATCCGGTGGCGCGCGGCTCCCTGAAGCTGGAACTCACCGAAAGTCTGATCATGGAGAATCCGGAATATGCCGCGCAGATGATGATCCGCCTGCGGGAAATCGGAGCGGGTCTCGCGCTCGATGACTTCGGAACCGGCTATTCCTCGCTCGCCTATCTCCAGCGCTTCACTTTCGACACGCTGAAGATCGACCAGTCTTTCGTACGGCATACGGGCGCGGGATCACGCCCGGTCATTCTGCGCTCGATCATCGCTCTGGCGCATGACCTAAAGATGCAGGTGGTGGCCGAAGGCGCAGAGACGGAGGCCGATACCGTGGAATTGTCGCAGCTCGGCTGCGAATATGCCCAGGGATTCGCCTTCGGTCAGCCGATGTCCATTGAACAGGCGCGCAAGCTGATCGGCGTTTCGACAACCGAGGCCGCCTGAGGTGTTTCTTGGTGGGCCGGGCAAGCCCGGCATCCCTCGCATGGGCTCGGCGTCGCGTGGCTCCTATCGTGGCCGCCTCCGGCGTCAGGCGCGCCCGGCTTCCGACGACAGCATCCGCGGATCGATACCGATGGAGCGCATTGCCCGCTCGTACTTCGTCTCGTGGTCGGCATCGAAGATTAACTCGGGATCGGGCGGGCAATGCAGCCAGCCGTTGTCCTGAATTTCCTGCTCCAGTTGCCCCGGCCCCCAGCCGGCATACCCCAGCGCAACAATCGCCCGCTCCGGCCCCTCGCCGGCGGCAATGGCTTTCAGAATGTCGATGGTGATCGTCATCGCGAGCCCCTCGTCCACCGGCAGCGAAGAATTCTCGATGAAGAAATCCGTGGAATGAAGCACGAAGCCCCGGCTCTGGTCCACGGGACCGCCGCTGAGCACCTGCACCTTGCCGGCGCGTGGCGGCAGGCGGATTTCCTGCTCCGGGTCAATGACCTTGAGCTGCGTCAGAAGTTCGGGCAGGGCGATGGCGGTGCTGCGGCGATTGATCACAAGCCCCATGGCGCCATCGGCGGAATGGGCGCAGACGTAGATCACCGAACGGACAAACCGCTCATCCGTCATCCCGGGCATGGCCACCAGAATCTGGCCATCCAGAAAGCCACGTCGTCCGTCGGGTGTCGTCAGCTTTTTCAGATTCATCGAGCCATGCTAGGCGCAGCCTCGAAAAAGCCAAGTCCTTTCGTTACCAAAGGTATCGTTAGCAATTGGCCGCGACAATGACGGGCACACCTGTCCGCTTCAGGGAGTTCAGATTTGCAGCCCCGATCGCCTCTTCTTCTTATCGCCTTGCTTCTGACCGCTGTCCCCGCCATGGCCCAGGGCTTCACCGCCACGCCCTGGCAGGATGCGGGCGGCGCGCGCGTGCGGCTGATCATACCGGACGCGCCGAAGGGGGCAACAACGGGAGCCATCGAGGTTGTGTTGCCCGCCGGAGCCAAGACCTATTGGCGGACGCCGGGTGACACCGGTGTTCCGACCATGGCGGATTTCTCCGGCTCAACCGGGGCAGTCGATGTCGCCCTGCAATTTCCGGCGCCCGTTGCGTTCGATGACGGTGTGGGCGGCGTTGCCTACGGCTATCTTGAGCGCGTGACCTTCCCCGTGACATTCCGAGCGGAGACGGCAGCGCCGCTTCTGGCGGTCGATCTTGCCTTTGGCATCTGCACGAAATCGCTCTGCCTGCCGGCTCAGGCGAAACTCACGCTGGCAGCCGCGACCGGCCAGGCGGACAGTGCGCTTACCAACGTCGTCCGTGTAGCACGCGATGCGGTGCCGCGCGCCCTGCCGCTTGCCGGTCAGGGGCCGCTCGCGATCACCGAAACAACCTGGAACGATACGGCAAAACCACCGAAGCTGACCGTTCGGACGCGGGTTCCAGCCGGTCTGGAACCGAGCCTTTTTGCCGAAGGCGACACGGCCGTGTCCTCGCGCCTCATCGCGAGAACCGGCGACACCGCGGAATTTGCCCTGAGTTTTGACAGGCCCGACCGACCGCGCGGCGGATCAATCCTTCTGACGCTGGTAGCGGGCCGTGAAGCGGTCGAAACCAAACTTGATCTCGACGGGGTGAAAAAGGCGCCGTAAGTTCGGGGCGCCAAGCCGCGCCACATCGCGCGGGCAACCAGAGGGATTTTCCATGACGATCAAGGTAGGCGAGCGTCTGCCCGAGGCCACGCTCGTTGTCGCAACCGCCGACGGACCGCAGCCGAAAAGCACCAGCGAACTGTTCGGCGGAAAGAAGACGGTACTCTTCGGTGTGCCCGGCGCGTTCACACCCACGTGCCACAAGAACCATCTGCCCGGCTATCTGTCGAACCTCGATGCCCTGAAGGCCAAGGGCGTGCAGGACATCGCCGTGATCGCGGTCAACGATCCCTTCGTGATGAAGGCCTGGGCGGAATCAACCGGCGGGCTCGGCAAGATTACCTACCTTTCCGATGGCAGCGCCAAGTTCGCGCAAGAGATCGGGCTTGCGCTCGACCTTACGGAACGTGGCCTCGGCATGCGCAACCAGCGCTTTTCGATGCTGCTTGAGGATGGTGTGGTAAAGGCCCTGAACATCGAGGAAACTCCCGGAACCGCCGACAAGACCGGCGCGGAGGCGATGCTGAAAGCGCTTTGAGCGCTGCGAGGTCAATAACATTCACGTTATGGCCGGGTGTGCCCGGTCATGACGTCCGCCCTTAATCCCGATCTAGGCGGCGCCGGGCTTTTCCTTGAAAGGCGCCATGCCGGCGCGGGCGAGCGCGTCCACCCGCTCATTGTCCTCGTTGCCGGCGTGGCCTTTCACCCAGTGCCAGGTCACGCGGTGCCGCTGGGTTGCCTCGTCGAGGCGTTGCCAGAGATCGACATTCTTGACCGGCTTCTTGTCCGCCGTCCGCCAGCCATTCTTTTTCCAGCCGAAGATCCAGCCGCCGATGCCGCCCTTCACATACTGGCTGTCTGTATAAAGATCGACCTCGCAGGGGCGGGTGAGGCTTTCAAGCCCCCTGATGGCCGCCATCAGTTCCATGCGGTTGTTGGTGGTATCCGCCTCGCCGCCCGAGAGTTCCTTCTCGATTGTGCCATAACGCAACAGCGCACCCCAGCCGCCGGGGCCGGGGTTGCCTGAGCAGGCACCATCGGTCCAGAGTTCAACGCGGCGGGTCACAGGCCGAAACCATAATCGGCGATCGAGCCGACGCCCTGATGGAAACGCAGTTTCTTGGCGTATTCGCGCGGGTCATGCGGCTTGACGAGCGCACCGGGCGGCACGTTGAGATAATCGTAGAGCCGGGTGAGCAGGAATCTGAGCGCGCTGCCCCGGCAGAGCAGTGGCATCGACGCCTTCTCTTCCGCCGAAAGCGGGCGCACGGCCTCATAGGCCGCAATCATCGCCCGGCCTTTGGTCAGGTTGAACGAAAAGTCGCTCTCGAAGCACCAGGCGTTCAGACAGATGGCGAGATCGTAGGCAAAGGCATCATTACAGGCAAAATAGAAGTCGATGACGCCGGTCAGCGCATCGCCAAGGAACAGCACGTTGTTGGGGAACAGATCGGCGTGAATCACGCCGTCGGGCAGCGCACGAGGCCAGACCTGTTCCAGATGGCCGAGTTCGCCGTCAATCAAGGCCTGAAGGCCGGGCTGCACGCTATCTGCGCCATCGCGCGCCATCATATAGAGCGGACGCCAGCCATCGACCCCGAGTGCATTGGGGCGGGTGAGCGCAAAGCCGCCCGCAGCATTGTGCAACTGGGCCAAAGTGCGACCCAGCTCGGCGCAGTGCTGCGGCGTCGGCCGGCGATAGGACACGCCGTTGAGGAAGGTGATCAGCGCGGCGGGCCGTCCGGCGAGCTGATGCAGCATCTGACCATCACGAGCGCGCACCGGCAGCGGGCAGTTGATGCCCTTTTTCTGCAAATGCTCCATCAAACCGAGGAAAAACGGCAGATCCTCCACCTTCACGCGCTTTTCATAGAGCGTGAGGATAAAGCGGCCCTTTTCCGCCTCCAGCACATAGTTGGAGTTTTCGACCCCTTCGGCAATGCCGCGAAAAGAGACAAGCCCCCCGACATCGTAGGGCTTCAGGAACGCGCCGAGATCTTCGACACTCACTTCGGTATAGACAGCCATGGCCTCATCACGGGATCGGGGGGCGGAAAGTCTGTTGCGGCCCCGCGTCCCCGTGTTATCGGCTTCGCGGGCCGGGCGCAAACGCGCCAATAGCTGGAAAGGCATCAATCCCCATGCTCTGGGCGCTCTTCACCATCATCGCTGCCGCCGCGCAGACGGCCCGCAACGCGACACAGCGTGATCTGACCGCCCGGATCGGCACTGTGGGCGCCACACTGGTGCGTTTTCTCTATGGCTTTCCGTTCGGCTTGGCCTGTCTTGCGCTGGCCCTGTTCGTCACCGGCGAACCATTGCCCGGACTGACCAACACGAGCCTTCTCTGGGCTTTTGCCGGCGGTGTGACGCAGATCCTGGCAACCGGCCTGATGCTGAAGGCGATGACGTCACGCTCCTTCGTCGTCACCACGGCCTATACCAAGACCGAGCCGGTGCAAGTGGCCCTGTTCGGGCTGATCTTTCTTGGCGACCACCTGACGCCGCTGCTCGCACTGGCCATCCTCATCGCCACCGCCGGGGTGATGATACTCGGCTGGCCTGCCCGGCGGCCCGGCGAGGATGCAAGCCCGATGCGCGATTACGGCCCGGCGCTGATCGGCATTCTCTCCGGCGCCTGTTTCGCGCTCTCCGCCATCGGCTATCGCGGGGCGATCCATGCGCTCGATTCCGGTGGAACCTGGGTGCGTGCCAGCATGATTCTCGCCCTCGGCCTTGGCCTGCAAACCGCGCTGATCCTGATTTATCTGCTGCTGCGTGATCGGGAAACGCTGCGGAAAGTCATTGCCGCCTGGCGGCCCTCGCTGGCGGCGGGGCTGCTCGGCGCTGGCGCCTCCCAGTTCTGGTTCCTTGGCTTTGCGCTGACGAGCGCGGCGCGTGTACGCACGCTGGCCCTCATCGAGGTGCTGTTTGCCTATGCCATCTCCGGCAAGGTGTTCAACGAGGCGATGAGCCGCAATGAACGCATCGGGCTTGCGCTGGTTGTTGTTGGTGTCGCGCTGAGTTTAAACGCCTAGGCGCCCTCCCTCAGGCTGCGCGGCAGGGGGAAAAACACGCTCTCGTCAGCGGTGGACACAACTTCCACCGTCACCACGAAGCGGGCGGCGAAAGCGTCGATGATCTCTTCCACCAGCACTTCCGGCGCCGAAGCGCCTGCGGTGATGCCGAGGCTGGTGATGCCGGCGAAGGCCGCCCAGTCGATATCATCCGCCCGGAGCAGCAACCGCGCGACTTTACACCCTGCCCGCTCCGCAACCTCGCGCAGGCGCTGGGAATTGGACGAATTTTCCGACCCCACCACGATCAGGGCATCAACCAGCGGGGCGACGCGCTTCACCGCCTCCTGACGATTGGTGGTGGCGTAGCAGATGTCTTCCTTGTTTGGGCCGTGAATGGCCGGGAACCTGGCCTTCAGCGCTTCCACGATCTCGCGGGTATCATCCACTGAAAGCGTGGTCTGGCTTGCGTAGGCGAGTGTCTCGGCAGGATCGGGGGCGAGCGCGGCGACATCCTCCAGCGTTTCCACCAAAACAACGGCTCCCTCGGGCAATTGCCCCATGGTGCCGATCACTTCGGGATGGCCAGCATGGCCAATGAAAATAACCTTGCGGCCGCGCCGATGGTGGATTTCCGCCTCGCGATGCACTTTCGTCACCAGCGGGCAGGTTGCATCGATTGCGACGAGATTGCGACGCACGGCCTCCGCCGGCACGGATTTTGGCACACCATGCGCGGAGAAGATGACCGGCGCGCCGGCATCAGGCACCTCATCCAGTTCATCGACGAAGATCGCACCCTTGCGTTTCAGGTCCTCGACGACATAGCGGTTATGGACGATCTCATGCCGGACATAGACCGGCCGGCCGAAGCGCTTCAACGCCTCCTCAACGGCATCGATCGCCCGGACAACCCCGGCGCAAAAGCCGCGCGGCGCGCAAAGCAGGATTTTCAGCGGCGGCTTTTCCATCACACTTGCCCTCAGTTTAGGACCTGGCCGGCGTTTTGACCCGCACCCGGGGCCGGGTCAAGCCGAACGGATGTTGACCGGCCCGGCGAACCTGTCAGAACCGGTTCATGACTGAACCAGCGACCCCGCCCACTTCGCCGCCCCCTGCCCGATTGACCGTCGGTTCGACCATGCATCATGTCGTGAGCATGACATTTGCCGGGTCGGTTGGGCTTGTCGCCATCTTTCTGGTCGATTTTCTGTCGCTCTTCTATATCTCGCTGCTGCGTGATGAAGAACTGACCGCTGGGGTCGGCTATGCCACCACGCTGCTGTTCTTCACGGTTTCGATCAATGTCGGGCTGATGATTGCCAGCTCCGCGCTGGTAGCCCGCTCGCTCGGTGCCGGCGACCGGGAGGCCGCGCGACGTGTGGCGACCGCCGGCGCGATCGTCTGCTCGCTGGTTGCGGCAGCGGTCAGCATCGGCGCCTATGTCGGCAGGCACGCGCTTCTCGATGCGCTGGGCGCTCATGGCATCCCGCATGATGTTGCGGCGCGATTTCTGGCCATTGTTCTGCCCTCCAACGCCGCGATGGCTTTCGGCATGGTGCTCTCCAGCACGTTACGGGCGGCGGGCGATGCGCGTCGGTCTATGATGGTGACGCTGCTGGGTGGCATTGGAACCGCAATTTTCGATCCGCTCTTCATCTTCGGCCTCAAGATGGGAACGGATGGGGCCGCGATGGCGACAGTGCTGTCGCGGATCATCTTCTGCGCGGTCGGCTGGCGCTATGTCGTCGGTCTGCACAAGCTGATGGCGCCGCCGTCGGTCCATGATGTCATCCGCTATCTCGGGCCATTGGCTGCCATCGCGATTCCAGCGGTGCTGACCAACCTTGCCACGCCCTTTGCCTCCGCCTTCACGCTGAGTGTCATCCGGCCTTTCGGCGCGGAGGCGGTCGCGGCCTTCACGATCATTGACCGGCTGGTTCCGCTCGCCTTCTGCGTCGTGTTCGCGCTCACGGGTGCGGTGGGCCCGATTCTGGCACAAAACCTTGGTGCCGGTCGTTTTGATCGTGTGCGGATGGCGCTGCGGGATGCGTTGATGTTTTCCCTCGCCTACTGCGTGGCGGTCTGGGCCGTGCTGGCGCTGGGACGCAACTCAATCCCGGCACTGTTTGGAGCAAGCCCGGTAGTCAGCGACTACATCGCGTTCTTCTGCACCGTGGGCGCGGCGGCCTGGGTGTTCATCGGCCTGCTGTTCGTCGGCAACGCGGCGTTCAACAACCTCGGATTTCCACTTTATTCCACGCTCTTCAACTGGGGGCGCGCAACGCTGGGCGTCATCCCCTTCGCACTGCTCGGCGCCAAGCTCTGGGGCTACAAGGGCGTCATCGCCTCATGGATCGCCGGCTCGGCCATTTTCGGCATTGCAGCCGTGCTGGTCGCTTTCCGCGCCATTCGCCAGCTTGAGCGGAAGGCCGAGGCTATCGCGGCGGCAAAATCGGCAAGCTGAGGCTTTTCTTTTGTCGCCCAGGCCTTACCGTGCAGGCATCGGGAGGATGATCGACAATGAATCTCAATGACATGTTTGCCAATGCCTACGGTCCGGATGCGTTTCAGGACATGGCCAAGCAGTTTGGCCTGAGCGTTGAACAGACGCAGGCAGCCGTAAACGCCATGTTGCCGGCGTTTTCCGCCGGGCTCCAGCAGCAGATGCAAACGCCCGACGGGCTCGCCAATCTTTTCAGCATGATGGGCCAGGGCCAGCCCTTTGCCGCCTATGCCGCGCCGCAGGCCGCGATGATGAAATCCGGCCAGGAGTTCATGCAGCAGATTTTTGAGGGCTCGCAGGCACAGACACGACAGGTGCAGGATCAGATGATCCAGCAAGCGGCGGCTTTCAGTGGCATCGGCAGCAGCATCCTCGCAAAGATGATGCCGATCATCGCCAGCATGATCATGGGCGCGCTGTTCAAGGGCGCCAGCGACAAGGGCCTCGGCGATCTTCTGGGACAGGTTCTGGGCGGCGGCGGCATGTTCGGCCAGCCGGGCCAGCCCACCCAGACACACCCCGGCAGCAACCCAATGGGCGATCTGTTGAACGACATGCTGGGCGGCGCTATGGGCGGCAGCAAGGCCGGCGCGCCGGCGGACCCTTTTTCCGCCGGGATCGACATTCTCAAGGGAATGTTCGAGCAGGGCAAGGCGATTCAGGATCAGCAGACGCAGTCGATGGAAAACATCTTTGACCAGATTCTCAAGGCCAACAAACCCTCTGCCTGAGGGCGCGATTGACTGCCTTCCCGATGCAAAACGCCGGCCTTCTGGGCCGGCGTTTTCATTTCGATTGCTGTGTGCTGCTTACAGGCCGTGGCGGCTCCGACCAGCCGCAACGCGCGCGAGGCGCAAGGACGGGTCCTGATCCAGCGGCGAATCCAAGGCGGCTACAACATCCGAGCGAACGAGGCCAATGTCTTTGAGCATCCGGTCGTCAAACTCGTGGAGGCTCGCAACGGCACGGCGATTCACCAGGACGGTCCAGATGCGCTGCACAGCGTTGCCAGCCTGGGCCGCAATCGCGGCGAAGCTCAGGTGGGAAACCAGCGAACGGTTGGCGATCATCTGCGCCATTGGACTCTCCTGTTGAATAACCCTGACCAAGGACTGTTTTCCCTCAGGGTGCTTAGGGATATAACATATCTTTTTTTCTTATTGAAACGAGAGTTTTTTATGCTATCCATTCCAATGGTTGATGGAAGAGGTTTCCATGCATCTGCTGGATATTGATCAGCTGCGGTCTCTGATTGCGATTGCCGACACAGGCTCCTTCACGCGCGCGGCCGAGGTGGTTTTCAAGACGCAGTCGGCTGTTTCCATGCAGATGAAGCGGCTTGAGGAGCAGGTGGGGCGCCCGATCTTTGCCAAGGAAGGACGCGGTGCGCGCCTGACCGAGGATGGGGAGCGACTTCTCGAGTATGCGCGGCGGATCGTCCGGCTTTCGGGCGAATGCATCGCCTCGTTCTCCGATGCGGCCCTTTCAGGGCGCGTGCGCCTCGGGGTGCCGGATGACTACGCCGACCGCTACCTGCCGGAAATCCTGATCCGCTTTACGCGCTCGCATCCGAAGGTCGAGGTCAATGTGGTATGCGAGCCGACGCCGATGCTGATGGAACGCATTCACGGCGGCGACATCGATCTTGCGATTATCTCCGTCCCGCTTGGCAATCCGCGGGTTGAGGCGGAAGTCGTGCGGCACGAACGGCTGCTGTGGGTTTCGTCGGCGCAGCACAATGTCCATGAATTGCGGCCCGTGCCACTTGCCGTCGGCAGGACAACCTGCGGCTGGCGGCTGGCCGCGACAGGGCAACTTGAGGCGACCAACATCCCTTACCGCGTCCTTTATGCCTCGTGGAACTCCACCGCGTTGGGCGCCGCAATCCTCAGCGGGCTCGCCGTTGGCGTCCTGCCGGAAAGCGCGATCCGCTCAGGGATGCGCGTGCTCGGTCCCTCGGATGGATTTGCGCCGCTGCCGGTTGTCAAGATCGCGCTCCTCAGAAGCCGCTCCGCCGACAGCAATATCACCGATGCGCTGGCGACGCAGATTACCCAGAGCCTCGACAACCTGTCCCAGCCCCGGCCCCGCGCCGCAGAGTAAACCCCGTGAAACGGTCAGGATCTTACCGGATCCCGGCGCAGAATTAGCACATTGCCCGCTGCGGCCAGCACCAGGCCGACAATCGCCAGTGGCGTCCAGCGATAGTCTTCCAGCATGGATGAGATCATCAACGCGAAGACCGGAAAGATGACTGTCGCATAGCTGGCGCGAGCCGCGCCAATGTGTCCGAGCAGCGTGAGATACGAATAGAACGCCAGAATGGTCGCGGACAGGATCAAAAAGACGCTTGAAAGCCAGAAAGGCAAGGTCAGCGGGACGGCAAAGGAATTGCCGCGCACGATGACATAAATGGCGGCCATGATCGTGCCATAGACCATGCCCCAGGCTGCGGAGGCCAGGACGGTGAGCCCGGATTTTTGCAGGCGGGCCGAGGCCTGATTGCCAATCGAGAAGCAGACAGTACCGGCAATGGCGAGCGTCAGCCCCCGCATGGTACCCTCCGAGGCACTGACGCCGGCAAAGCGCGGCGAGGACAGCGCGGCAACGCCGAGCACGCCAAGCAGGCCGCCGATCGCCAGACGCCAGCGGAACGGTTCACCAAACAGCGCCATGCCCAGCACGAAATTGATGATCGAGGCGAGCGAAAACACCACCGCCAACAGGCCGGAGGGGATGAAGGACGCCGCATAATACATCAGGATGAAATTGGTGGAGAACATGCAGAGACCGGAGATGAACAGCCCGACATGCATCTTCGCAGGGTAAACCAGCCGTTCGCCCCGCCAGCGGGCCAGCCCGAACATCAGCGGCGCGGCGAGCAGAAAGCGCCAGAACACCGCTGTCTCTCCGGGCACCACGGTCTGATAGGTCATCGCGTACCAGCTCGTGCTCCAGCCCCAGACCACACCGGCATAAAGCAGGATGTCAAAGCCGGAGAGTGCAAAGGACGAGCGCTGGGGCATCTTAACAATTCATTTACAACATTGATTACTTCGATGGCTTATCAAACGCCGGGCGCGGCGGCAAACAGCAGTTGCGTTTCGCCTTGATCGCGCCGGTCGTGCAGCACGAGCCCCTCTGGCAGTACCACGGTTGCCTCTGCCGCCTCCTCGATGACGACGAGGCCACCGGGGGCGAGCCAGCCCCCTTTCAATGCCGAAGCAACGGCGCGATCCGCCAGCCCCTTGCCGTAGGGCGGATCACAGAAGATGAGTGTAAACGGCTCGAAGGGCGCGACCGCCCCCAGACGCGTCGCATCGCGTTTCAGAAGCCGTGCCTCACCGCCGACGCCGAGGTTCTCGATGTTCTGCCGGATGAGGCCGCGCGCCTCGAAGCCTTCATCGACCAGCACGGCCAGGGTCGCGCCGCGCGACAATGCCTCCAGCCCCAGCGCGCCGGTGCCGGCGAAGAGATCAAGCACACGTCCGCCGTCGACCAAAGGGCGATGGCGATGCATCAGCACGTTGAACAGACTTTCCCGCAAGCGGTCCGAGGTCGGGCGGATATCGCGCGATTTCGGACCCTGCAACGGACGGCCGCCGAATCTACCGCCGACGATCCGCACCCCTGCCCCCGGAGAACTTGCCACCGCCACCAGACGGGCGCGGACCACGCGGGCCGCCGCCGGGCCTGCCGCCGAAACCGCCGGGCTTGCCACCAGGCTTGCCACCAAAGCGCGGCTTGAACGGACGATCACCATCACGCGGCGGACGGTCGCCGAAAGATGGGCGATCCCCGCGCGGCTTGAACGGGCGGTCGCCATCCTCACGCGGACGGAAGGGCTTGCGCTCGCCATCCTCGCGGGCGCGGAAGGGGCGCTCACCACGAGGCTTGCCGCGATCTTCGCCGTCCCGCTCCCGGAACGGTCGGTCCCCGCGTGGCTTGAACGGACGGTCCCCATCCTCACGCGCGCGGAAAGGCTTGCGCTCGCCATCCTCGCGGGCGCGGAAGGGGCGCTCACCACGAGGCTTGCCGCGATCTTCGCCATCCCGCTCCCGAAACGGTCGGTCCCCGCGTGGCTTGAAGGGACGATCTCCATCCTCACGCGGACGGAAGGGCTTGCGCTCGCCATCCCGCGGCGGGCGATCCCCGAAGGACGGGCGCTCGCGTCGCGGCTCGCGGCCCGGACGGAAGCTGCGGTTCGGATCGGCGAGTTCGGCGCGCGAGTAGCGGTCGAGCGGATTGTCATCCGCGCTGCGCTCCAGCGAGGCGATACGGTCCACCTTCACTTCGCGTCCCTTGCGATCGGCCACCTTCTCGTGCGAGACTTTCAGATCATCGCGCTTGCCGAGGATGGCGGCGTCGCGTTTCTCGCCGGGCTTTTTCGGATCATAGCGGCGCTTGGGCAGTTCCTCCTCGGTCGCGGCAAAGCGCGCGCGGCCCTCGCGGTCTTGCGGCGGGCTGCGGAACCCCTTCGGCTTTTCCGGAGCCAGGACCTGTTCGAGGTGGGTAAAGACGGGCGAATCGAAATCGGCGCCGGCTTCTTCAGCCAAGCGCTCGCCAAGCTGATCGCGCAGATGGCGACCCCGGATTTCCTCTGCCGTGCCCTCCGGCATGTCGCCAAGCTGGAACGGACCGAAGGAGATGCGGATGAGGCGCGTCACCTGAAGGCCGAAATGTTCAAGAACGCGCTTGATCTCGCGGTTCTTGCCCTCGCGCAGGTCCATGGTCAGCCAGGCGTTGTCGCCACGGCTGCGTTCGAACTTCGCGACGATGGGCGCGTAGGTGATTGGCCCTTCCTCGGGATCTTCGATGGTGATGCCCTCGCGCAGCGTATCGAGCTGGGCCTGGTTCACTTCGCCATGGACGCGCACGCGATACCGCCTGAGCCAGGCTGTCTTTGGGTGGGCCAGCACGCGGGCGAGGCCGCCGTCGTTGGTCAGCAGCAACAGCCCTTCGGTGTTGATATCAAGCCGTCCCACGGACATGACGCGCGGCAGGCCGGGCGGCAGGTTGTCGAACACCGTCGGCCGCCCCTCGGGGCTATGCTCGGTGGTCTCCAGCCCCTTGGGCTTGTGGTAGAGCCAAAGGCGGGTGCGCTCGCGCTGCGGCAAAGGCGCGCCATCGACAAGGATCACATCGGTATCGGCGACATCCAGCGCCGGGCTGTCGATGACCGTGCCGTTCACCGAGACACGACCATCGACGATCCAGGCTTCCGCATCGCGACGCGAGCAGAGGCCGGCGCGGGCAATCACCTTGGCGATGCGGTTGGTATTGTCCTCCGCCTCTTCCTCACGCGTAGGCCGACGATCGACATCCTCACGCTTGCGGAAGGGTTTGCGCTCACCGTCATCGCGGGCGCGGAACGGCCTGTCACCATCGCGGCGCGGCGGACGGTCGCCGTAGGGGCGATCTTCACGCGCACGGAACGGACGGCCTTCGCCGCCCTCTTCGCGCTTCCGGAAGGGCTTACGCTCGCCATCCTCACGCGGGCGGAAGGGCCTGTCACCATCGCGGCGCGGTGGACGGTCGCCATAGGGGCGATCTTCACGCGCGCGGAACGGACGACCTTCGCCGCCCTCTTCGCGCTTCCGGAAGGGGGTGCGCTCGCCATCCTCACGCGGGCGGAAGGGCCTGTCACCATCGCGGCGCGGCGGACGGTCGCCATAGGGGCGATCTTCACGCGCACGGAACGGACGGCCTTCGCCGCCCTCTTCGCGCTTCCGGAAGGGTTTGCGCTCGCCATCCTCACGCGGGCGGAAGGGCCTGTCGCCATCGCGGCGCGGCGGACGGTCGCCATAGGGGCGATCTTCACGCGCACGGAACGGACGGCCATCGCCGCCCTCTTCGCGCTTGCGAAACGGCTTGTCGCCGGAGGCGCGCTTGTCGAACGGCTTCTTCCCGCTGCGCGGAGCACCATCACGCGGGCCGCTGCGCGGGCGGCGGTCGTCCCCGCGCTTGTCATCATCACGATTGTCTGTCATGCGCGCGCTTCTAGCAGCGAGTGTTGTCCGTAGCGAGGACTATTTAGGCCGATATGAGCGCTCCGAATATCTTTCTCGATGTCGCCTTCGACGAGGCGCGGGCAGCGGCTGACCGGGGCGAGGTTCCCATCGGCGCCGCAGTGGTGCGCGACGGGCAAATCATCGCCCGAGCCGGCAACCGGACCCGTGCTGACAACGACCCGACAGCCCATGCTGAAATCCTCGTCATCCGGGCCGCCTGCGCCCTGCTGAAGGACGAACGCCTGCCGGGGTGCGACCTCTATGTGACGCTGGAACCGTGCGCGATGTGTGCGGGCGCGATTTCCTTTGCGCGCATCCGGCGGCTCTATTTTTCGGCGCCGGATCCCAAGGGCGGAGCTGTCGAGAACGGGCCGCGCCTCTACGGCCAGCCCACTTGCCATCATGCGCCGGAGGTCTATGGCGGGCTGCGCGAGCGCGAGGCAGCAGCGATGCTGCGCAGCTTTTTCGTGGCCTTGCGATAGTTCAGAAAAACGCTGTCAGCGCTTCAAGCGTCGCGGACGGATTTTCCTCGGCCAGAAAATGTCCGGCCTCGATGCCGTGCCCTTCCGCTCCCGGTGCGAAGGTAGCCCGCCAGACATCGAGCGGTGTCTGGGCGCCCGCTGCGATTCCCGCTTCGCCCCACAGGATCAGGGTCGGGCAGTCGATCGTCTTCTTCGCCTTGAGATCAGCTTCGTCAGCCTCGGCATCCAGTGTCGCGCCGGCGCGATAATCCTCGCAACAGGCGGTAATCCGCGAAGGATCGGAGAAGAAGGCGCGATAATGCGCGAGCGCAGCTGACGAAAAATCCTTGAGCGTCTTCTTTGCCGTCCAGCTCGCCAGCGTGTGTTCCAGCCACTGGGTCGGCGCATGTTTGATGAGGTTTTCCGGCACAGGGCGCGGCTGGGCAAGGAACGTCCAGTGATAGACCTGCACGGCGCGGGTGGCGTCCATCCGTTCCCACATCACGCTGGTTGGCACGATATCGAGCAGCGCGAGCTTGGAGACACGTCCCGGGTGATCGAGCGCGAGGCGGTAGGCGACCCGCGCGCCGCGATCGTGGCCGCAGACCATGAACTGGACATGGCCCAGATCTTCCATGACCTTGATGACATCGCCGGCCATTGCACGCTTGGAATAGGTCTCGTGATCCTCGTCCGGCGCGGGAGCGGATGACCAGCCATAGCCGCGCAGGTCGATCAGCACCACCTTGTAATGCCGCGCCAGCGTTGGCGCGATGCGGTGCCAGCAGGCCATGGTTTGCGGGAAACCGTGCAGCAGCACCAGCGGCTCTCCGCGCCCCGCGATACGCACGAAAATCTTGCCCGCATCGGTGGGAATGTAGTGCGAATCAAAGCCGGGAAAGAGGTCGATCAGATCGGACATGTCAGGCTCCCGGATTCGTTGTGGTGCGAACCATGCACAGCGCGCGGCAGCGATGCAAGATGGCTTTCGTCAGAGTGTGCATTCGGCAAAGGCCGGCAGAACCGACCCATTCCAGCGCCCGTTGAAGGCCGCAATGAGATCATCAGCGGCGCTGTGACCGCTGGCAACACGCGCATCCAGCAGGTCGAGATAACGGGTTTCATCCGCCCCCGTCCCATCCCTGAGCGCCCTGGCGGCCAGGCCGGCACGGGAAATGGCGAGGCAATCGCGCGCAAGGTCGCGCATCGACCGGCCACAGATTTCCGCATCGAAGCCAAGACGCGGCACATCATCACGCAGTTTCTGCCGCTCGGCGGCCGTCCAACCCTTCGCAAGGTCAAGAGCGGCGTCAAGGCTCGCTCCGTTGTAGAGCAGGCCAACCCAGAAGGCAGAGAGAGCGACGATATGGTCGCGGCCACCGACATCCGCACCGCGCATTTCGAGATAGCGCTTCAACCGCACTTCCGGGAAAATCGTCGAAAGGTGGTTCACCCAGTCCGATTTCGTCGCCCTTTCGCCCGGCATGGGCGCGAAGTTACCGGAGAGAAGGTCGCGGAAGGAGGCGCCGGTGACATCGTGATAAGTGTCGCCGCGCTTGATGAAATACATCGGCACATCGAGCGCGTAGTCGACATAGCGCTCGAAACCGAAACCATCCTCGAAGGCGAAGGGCAACATGCCCGACCGGGCGTTGTCGGTGTCGCGCCAGATTTCCGAACGGAATGAGCGAAATCCGTTCAGCTTTCCCTCCGTAAACGGCGAGTTGGCAAAAAGCGCGGTCGCCACCGGCTGAAGCGCCAGCGAGACGCGCAGCTTTTTTGCCATGTCCGCTTCCGAGGTGAAGTCGAGGTTCACCTGCACGGTCGAGGTGCGGAACATCATGTCGAGGCCGAGGCTGCCGACCTTGGGCATGTAGTTCATCATGATGCGATAGCGCGATTTCGGCATCACAGGCGTTTCTGCCCGGGTCCACAGGGGGCTCATGCCGAGACCGAGAAAGCGGATGCCCAGTTTTTCAGCCACAGCATTCGTGTCGGCGAGATGGCTGTCGAGTTCCGCCGCCGTCTCGTGCAGGCTGAGGAGCGGGGCGCCGGAGAGTTCGAACTGGCCGCCGGGTTCCAGCGAGATCGCGCCGCCGTTCGCATCGTCAAAGAGACCGATGGACTTGCCGTTCTCGATGATCGGCTGCCAGCCGGTGCGCTGGCGTAGCCCTTCCAGCAGCGCGCCGATGCCATTCGCGCCCTCGTAGGGCACGGGCGCGCAGTTCGCAGCGTAGAATGGGAACTTCTCATGCTCGGTGCCGAGACGCAGCGGGCCGGACTTCGCGCCCGCTTCAAGCCAGCCGACAAGCTCGTCGCGACTGTGGATCAGTTCCATATCAACGGTATCGCGGGCCATGATCCCTCTTACGACAGGCCGGCAAAGCGCCGACGCCACACCCATGTGCGGACGGATGCGTTTCCGTCAACCGCCAATATCACCGAGAGCCGCCTGCACCAACGTCATGGCGGCCACAGCGGCCGTGTCAGCCCGAAGGATGCGCGGCCCCAGCGAAAGGCGGACATGGTTGGGCCGCTCCAGCAGGCGCGCCCGTTCTTCCGGATCAAAACCGCCCTCCGGGCCGATCAGAACCGCAAGCGGTGCCCCGCGCGCAATCGCGCCCAGTGCGGCCAGCGGATCGGCAAGCGGCGCATCCTCGTCGCAGAAGATCAGCGTCCGCCCTGCCGGAAGCCCGGCCAGCGCGCGGGAGAGTGGCGCCTCCTCCGCAACATCGGCAACGGACAAAATGCCGCACTGCTCCGCCGCTTCAATGACATTGGCGCGCATCCGGTCGCGGTTGACGCGGGAGGCGACCGTGCGGTGCGTCATCACCGGAACAAGGCGGCTTGCCCCCATTTCGACGGCCTTCTGCACCATATAGTCGAGCCGGGCGGCCTTCAGTGGCGCGAAGAGATACCAGATGTCGCCGGATGTTGTCTGCGGACGGGCCAGATCCTCCAGCAGGATCTCGGGCGCCTTGCGCGTTCCGCCGGACAGGCGCGCCCGCCACTCCCCATCCCGCCCGTTGAAAACGTGGAAGAGATCCTTTTCACCAAGACGCAGCACGTTCAGAAGGTAATTCGCCTGCTCGCGCGTCAGGGTCAAGCGGGCGCCGGCCATCATTGGCGCATCCATGAAAAGGCGGGGTGCGGTAAAGTCGTATGCGGCCAAGACTGATGCTCCGATTGGTCCTTCTCCTGCGGGGAATACCGGCAAAAATCAACTTCCGCCTTGATTCTGCCGGTGTTCCTTGATCAACAAAGGGCGGCGAACGGGAACAACAAGGAGTTTTAACAATGCAGCGACGCGCGACGGGACTGGTTGCCGGCTCCATGCTGGCGCTTGCACTGGGAACGACCGCAGCGCTGGCGATGCCTGAGAGCTGCCAGAAGGATTTCGTGCCGCTGATGGACAAGCGGCAGAAATATATCAACACCATCAACGGCTACCAGAAGCGCAAGCCGACCGCCGCGCAGGCCTGCTCCACTTTTCGCGGCCTTGCCGATCACAACCAGAAGATCGCCAAGTGGATGACCGCGCAGAAGGAATGGTGCCAGATTCCCGACGACATGCTGAAAGGCGTCACCGACGCGCAGGGCCAGATCAGCCAGACCCGTGACAATGTGTGCTCCGCCGCCGCCAAGCAGGCCAAACAGATCCAGCAGATGAAGGCACAGGCAGCCCAGCAACAGCAGGGCCGGCAGCCTGGGGTGGGTTCCGGCGTGCGCCTGCCTGCCGGCGCGCTGTGAGCGAGATTTCCGGCCGCCACGATCCCAAGCCTGCCGATGCTGTCCGTTCGCTGATTGTCGACCGGCTGCTGCCTGGCGGCGCGCGGCCCTATGCGCGGCTGATGCGGCTTGATCGACCGATCGGCTGGTGGCTTCTGCTGTTGCCGTGCTGGTGGTCGAGTGCGCTGGCCTCTGCTGCAACCGGCACTGCGCCAAATCTCTGGCATTTCATGCTGTTTCTCCTCGGCGCCGTCGTAATGCGCGGAGCGGGTTCGGTGTGGAACGATATCGTGGACCGCGACCTTGATCGTTCGGTGGAGCGGACGCGCAACCGGCCCATTCCCTCAGGTGCAGTGACCGCGAGGCAGGCCGCCGCCTTCATGGGTGCGCTGCTGCTCACCGGCCTGATCATCCTGTTCCAGTTCAATGGCGCCACGGTGCGGCTCGGTTTTCTCGCAATGCTGCCGGTGGTGGTCTATCCGTTCATCAAGCGCTTCTCGAACCATCCGCAGATCGTTCTGGGGTTCGCTTTCGCCTGGGGCGGGCTGGTCGGCTGGACGGCGATCACCGGTGCGCTCGCCCTGCCCGCAGTGCTGCTCTATCTCGCGGCCATCGTCTGGACGATCGGCTACGACACGATCTACGCTTTGCAGGATATCGAGGATGATCCGTCGGTCGGCATTGGTTCGACGGCGCTTGCCTATGGCGAGAAGGTGCCGGTGTTCGTCGGCGTCATGTATGTGCTCGCCGTGGCGCTGGTCACAGGCGCGACCACGCTTGCGGCGCCAGGGTTTTTCGCTTTTGCCGGCGTTGTCGCCTTTGCCGCGCATCTTGGCGCGCAGGTGAAGGTGATGCGGCTCGACGACCCCGCATTCGCACTCCGGCAGTTCAAGTCGAACCGTGATGCGGGGCTGCTTCTGACCGCAGGATTTCTGCTCGAAGCGCTTTACAGGGCGTTCTGAATGTCGCCGGATTCCCGGCTTGCGACCAGCACAAGGCCGGGTCTGCGGCGCGCCAGAAAGCGCGGGCGACGGCTCGCCACAGCCGAACCGTAGCGGCGTGGCAGTGCGGTCAGGGCCGGCATCGGCTCGATCTGCACGATCTGGCCATCGTCTGTTTCAGCAAAGAGGGTGAGGTTGAGCTTGCGCCCTATGGAGCGCCAGAGCGCGATGATATCAGTGTCGTCATCTGCGGTTTCGACCCGCTTCGACAGACCGGGCTCAACATGGCAGAGCAGGATTTCATAACCCTTGCCACCGCGCCGGAGCAGAAGCCCCCTGTAGCCCCGCGCACCCTTGATGCCCGGTTCGTTGTCATTCGCCGGTCTTGGTGGGGCGGCTGCCGATCCGGCGAGCGCAAAGCGCGCCGGATCAAGCCCCTCGAAAGAGCCTGTCATTGCCTGATGCCTTTTCCCTGCCGGGGCTCTTTGTCCCCGATCTTGTTTTCGACTATGGGCCCGACAGACGGAAATCGGCTTAAAATTGCTGGTTAAGAGGGAGTTTCGGGGCCAAACCGTCGCGGATGCTTGAAAAAGGCTTAGCGGTATCGGTTCATTTATCATGCGGTCGAACCGCGCGCCCATTGCACGGCGCCCGCCATGGTGACACTCTCACCACCTTCAGCCCTGCCATTTGCGATGGACTATCCAATGTCTCTTGATGCCGTTCTTGCCCGTATCGACCGCGATCAGGGCGCCGCCCTCGACCGCCTGTTTGCGCTGATCCGCATTCCCTCGATCTCAACCGATCCGGCCTATAAACAGGACGTCGCGGCCTGCGCGGCAGCGCTCAAGGCCGATTTCGACAGCCTCGGCTTCACAACGACCATTCACCCGACGCCGGGCCATCCGGTTGTGGTCGCCCATCGCCCGAAAAAGGGCGCGCGGCACCTGATGTTCTACGGCCATTACGATGTACAGCCGGTCGATCCCGAAAACCTGTGGTCCACGCCACCCTTTTCACCATCGCTCAAGGAATTGCAGCCGGGGCGCACGGTCATCCACGGGCGCGGCGCCGCCGATGACAAGGGCCAGGTGATGACCTTTGTGGAAGCCTGCCGTGCGATGATCGCCGAGACCGGCGACCTGCCGGTGGGCGTGACGCTGCTGATCGAGGGTGAGGAAGAGGTCGGCTCCAAACACCTCCCGGCCTTCGTCGAGGCGCACAAGGCCGAACTCAAGGCCGATTTTGGCCTCGTCTGCGACACGGGCATGTGGGACCCGGATACCCCGGCGCTCACAACCTCTCTGCGCGGCATGGTCTATGAAGAGATCGTGATCCGTGCTGCCGACCGCGACCTCCATTCCGGCCTTTATGGCGGTGCGGCGCAGAATCCGGCGCATATCCTTGCCCGCATCATCGCTTCTTTCCACGACAAGAACGGGCGCATCCGCATCCCGGGTTTTTACAAGGGTGTGCGTGAACTGCCGCCGGAGCAGCTTGCCTCGTGGAAGGCGCTGGGGCTGACAGAGGCAGAGTTTCTTGGCCCGATCGGCCTCAAGCATTCCGTTGGCGAAAAAGGCCGCGATGTCATCGAGCACATCCAGTCGCGCCCGACCTGCGACGTCAACGGCATCTGGAGCGGCTATATCGGCGAAGGAGCGAAGACCGTCATCGCGGCCGAAGCCCGCGCGAAGGTGTCGTTCCGGCTGGTCGGCGATCAGGACCCCAAGGCGATCACGAAGGCATTCCGGGCCTATGTGACCAAGCAGGTGCCGTCTGACTGTTCGATCGAGTTCATCAACATGAAGGGGTCGCGAGCCTTTGCGATGGCTTACGATTCGCCGGCGATCATGGCGACGCGCGCCGCGCTGAAGACCGAATGGGGCTGCGAGCCCGCCTGCATCGGCTCGGGCGGCTCGATCCCCATCGTCGGCGATTTCAAGCGCATCCTCGGGCTTGACTGCATCATGGCCGGCTTCGGCCTTGAAGATGATCGCATCCACTCGCCAAACGAGAAATACGACCTCAAGAGCTTCCACAAGGGCACCCGTTCCTGGGCGCGCATCATCGACACGTTATCGAAGCTGTAGGGCCGCGCAATAAAGCCGCCGGAGCGACCGGCGGCTTTCACATGCGATACCGCGCTGGCTCAGGCGAACTGGCCCAGGCCCGGAATGGCGCCGACGATCGAACCGATCACGTCCTCGCCGGCCTTCTCGCGGCCATAAGCGAACACTTCCTTGGAAACGGTCTGGATCTGGCCCATGGAAAGGCCTGCGCCCATCAGCTGGGTGCCGAGACCCATGACGCCGCCGCCGCCCATCATGCCCATCAGGCCACCCATCATGCCACCGCCGCCGCCGGCATTGGCCGCCGCGAGCGCCTCGGCACCGGGGAGCGCATTCATCAGGGTGGCTACGCTGTCCGACGGCCCATCCTTCTGAAGGAAGGCCAGGATCATGCCGAGCGCCTTCTGCGCCAGCCCCTGATCAATGCCCGCCGCACTTGAAATCCGCCCGATCAGCTCTTCCATACTTCTCTCCCGTGGGGTCCGTTCGCGGCCCGTCAGCGTCATATACGCGATTTTCGCCAGACCGCAAGATAGTTTATATATGAACTACCTGCTTTTCCGTGAAATTCGTTGTCCCGAGGTCCCCCGGGACGGTATAGGAGCCGCTGGATGCGCGAGGCGCGGGATTCTGGAACGGACGGAAACGATGGTGAAAGAGCTTGTGATCCCGGAAGGGACCATCCTGATCGGCAAGAGCGTGAAGCCAGAGGTGCTGACGCTGAAGCTCGCCAACCGGCACGGGCTTGTGACCGGCGCTACCGGCACCGGCAAGACGGTGACGCTTCAGACCATGGCGGAAGGCTTCTCGAACGTCGGCGTGCCGGTCTTCGCCGCCGACATCAAGGGCGACCTTTCGGGCATTGCGGCGATGGGACGGGGCGAACCGCATTTCGTGGAGCGCTGCGAGGAAATCGGCGTCAAATATCACCCTGACGTGTTCCCGACCGTGTTCTGGGACCTTTTCGGCGAGCAAGGCCACCCGATCCGCACCACGGTTGCGGAAATGGGGCCGCTGCTGCTTTCGCGTCTCCTGCAACTCAACGAGGTGCAGGAGGGGGTGCTCAACATCCTGTTCCGCTATTGTGACGAGAACAAGCTGCTGCTCCTCGACCTGAAAGATCTCAGGGCGATGCTGGCGGAGTTCGGCAACAACAAGGAACTTCAGCAACAGCTGATGGCGACCTATGGCAACGTGACGCCGCAAACGGTGGGCGCCATCCAGCGTCAATTGCTGGTGCTGGAGAACCAGGGTGCCGCGAAGTTCTTCGGCGAGCCGGCGCTCGACATCCATGACTTCCTGAAGAAGGACAAGGACGGGCGCGGCTATGTGAACATTCTGGCCGCCGACAAGCTGATGAATTCGCCGCAACTTTACGCGACCTTCCTGCTCTGGCTGCTCTCCGAACTGTTCGAGCAGCTTCCCGAGGTAGGCGATCTCGACAAGCCCAAGCTCGTGTTCTTCTTCGATGAGGCACATCTTCTCTTCAACGATGCGCCGAAAGCACTGCTCACCTCCATCGAGCAGGTGGTGCGCCTCATCCGCTCGAAAGGGGTCGGTGTCTATTTCGTCACGCAAAACCCGCTCGACGTGCCGGAAACGGTGCTGGCGCAGCTTGGCAACCGCGTGCAGCACGCATTGCGCGCCTTCACGCCGCGCGACCAGAAGGCGGTCAAGGCCGCCGCCGAAACCTTCCGGCAGAATCCGAAGTTCAAGACGGAACAGGCCATCACCCAGCTTGCCGTGGGCGAGGCGCTGATCTCGATGCTCGAGGGCAAGGGTACGCCGTCGATGGTCGAGCGCACGTTCATAAAGCCACCGTTTGCGCGTGTGGGGCCGCTGACACCGGCCGAACGGGCGGCGCTGATTGCCAAAAGCCCGATGAAGGGCGCCTATGATGAGATGATCGACAACGAAAGCGCCTACGAGATGCTGCAAAAGCGTGTCGAGGCGTCGCAGGCTGAAGCCGAAGCGCCGACCGAGGGCGGCGTGCTCGACAGCCTTGGCGGAATGCTCGGCGGGTTGTTCGGCGGCGGCGATGCGCCGCGCCCCAAGTCCGGGCCCGGCTCGCGCGGTGGGCGCGTGCAGCCAACGCTGGCTGAAAAGATGATCACCAACGCGGCAAAATCGGCGGCGACCTCGGTCGGCCGGCAGATCGGGACCGCCATTCTCCGCTCGGTGCTCGGCAGCATCACCCGCAGCAGCCGATAAGTACGGGATCACCTGTCCAGTCCTTAAGGAGACAGTCTGCGCAGCCTTCTCGACATCGCCCTCTTGCTGATGGGCGCCCTTGCCGGATTTTTCGATGCCGGGCGGTGTTCGCCTGCTGGCGTGCCGGGCGCACCGCTGCTGTTGCTGCGACAGGCCAGGACTGCGCCGGCACGGTCGATTTGACTCCATGGTCCGGGGACGGCACAACGAACGCATGTTTGCACTGCACAATGATCCAGCTGCCGCCCTGCCGATCCTGATCCGCGCTGCGGAAGCGGCGGGCGCGGTGGCCATGGCCTACTTCCAGCCCGGCGCGACGACAACCGCGCGCGTCGATTACAAGGACAACAATTCCCCCGTCACCGAGGCCGATCTTGCCGCAAACAAGGCTGCACTGGCGGTGATTGCCGCTGAAATGCCCGGTGCCGCGCTGTTTTCCGAGGAAATTGCCGATAATTCCGACCGGTTCAACCATGCCGATGTCGTGGTAATCGATCCTATCGATGGCACCCGTGCCTTCATTCAGGGACGCAGCGAGTGGTGTGTCTCCATCGCGCTGATGCGGAAAAGCGTGCCGGTTGCGGGCGTCATCCATGCGCCAGCGCGGGGCGAGACCTTTGCCGCCGCGCGCGGTGGCGGCGCCTCGCTCAATGGTCGCCCCCTGCCCCGCCGCACGCCTTCTGCCGCGGGGGGGCGGATCACCGGCCCGCGCCCGCTGCTCGACACGCTCGCGCCGGTATGGCCAGCGTTTCAGCGGGGTGAGACATACCGGGCGCTGGCCTATCGGCTGGCGACCGTCGCGGCAGGCTGCGAGGATGTGGCTGTTGCCACCGAAGGCGCCCATGACTGGGACATTGCCGCCGCCGAAGTGCTGCTCTGTGAAACCGGCTGTGCGCTCCTGACACGCGACGGCGCGCGCGCTGTTTACAACGCATCCAATCCGGTGCATCCAGCGCTCGTCGCGGCAGAGGCGGCGACTGCGGAGCGGCTGATCACCGCGTTGAGCGCAGTCGGGGCCGAAGCCTGACGCCTTCATTTTTGGACGAGACCCCGGATAGACGACAATGGCTGACGACAGCGCAAACAAACAGCTTCTTCATCTTGTGATTGGCGGCGAGTTGATCGATCTTGAACGCAACGAGTTCAAGGACCTTTCCAAGGTCGATTTCGTCGGGCTTTTTCCCAACTACAAGTCCGCCGCCGCCGCCTGGAAAGCCAAGGCCCAGATGAGCGTCGACAATGCGCAGATGCGTTATTTCATCGTGCACCTGCACCGGCTGCTTGATCCGTCGGGCGACGATCATCACCACTGAGATTCAGGGCGCACGGTGTGCTGAAAACCCTCTGGCGTTCCAGACCGGTGCAGGAAACGATGGGCAGCCTTCTGGCGGCCTATCTCCGTTTCGTGCAGCACACCAACCGTTTTGTCGTTGCCACGCCCGACGCCTATGACTGGCTGAAGACCCAGGAGCCCTACATCCTGGCGATGTGGCATGGCCAGCATTTCATGATTCCCATCGGCAAGCGGCCGGATCAGCGCTATTCGGTGCTGATCTCGCGCCACGGCGACGGGGAAATGAATGCGATCGCTGTCACCAAGTTCGGCATCAACCTCGTGCGCGGCTCTGGCGCACAGCGCTCCGATCAGGTGATGAAGCGCGGCGGTGTCAAAGCCCTGCTCGCCATGCTCGATGTGCTCAAACGCGGCGACAACATGGTGCTGACTGCGGACGTGCCGAAGGTTTCGCGCGTTTGCGGGCGCGGAATCATCACGCTGGCGCAGAAATCGGGTCGGCCGATCATTCCCATCGCCCTGGTGTGCAGCCGGCGTTTCAATTTCGACACCTGGGACAAGACCAGCATCGGCGCGCCTTTCGGGACGTCCGTACTCGCGCTCGGGCCGGCGATCAGCGTGCCGACAGATGCCGACGATGCGGCGCTGGAAGCCGCACGTCAGCGGGTGGAAGTGGAACTCGACCGCGCCCACGCCATCGCCTACGGAACCATTAATGATACCGACCCCGGCGCCGGGCGAGACAGCGTCGAAAAGGCGCGCGCAGAAGCCCGGCTGTTGCCGCCATGAGCCTGCCGCCGGGCCTCCTCCTCTATCGGTTTGCCTCTTATGCGCTGACGCCCTTTGCCCCGATTTTGCTGCGCAAGCGCCTCCAGCGCGGCAAGGAGGACGCGGCGCGGCTCAACGAGCGGCTCGGGCATCCCACTTATCCGCGCCCTGAAGGTCCGCTCGTCTGGCTGCATGGTGCAAGCGTCGGCGAGACCGTGTCGCTCCTGCCGCTGGTTGCCGAGTTCCAGGCGCGCGGGCTTGCGGTGATGCTGACGACCGGCACCGTCACATCCGCCGCGCTTGCCGCACAGCGCCTGCCAGCGGGGGCTTTTCACCAGTTCATCCCGGTCGATCTGCCGGGCGCGACGGAGCGCTTCATCGCCCATTTTCGGCCAGACCTTGGCTTGATCGCGGAATCGGAGGTTTGGCCCAACCTCATTCTGGCTGCTGCCAGAGCAGAAGTACCGCTCGCCATCGTCAACGGGCGAATGTCAGAGCGCTCCCGGCAGTCGTGGTCGCGGCTGCGGGGGACAATCCGGACGCTGCTGGCGCGCTTTACCCTGGTGCTGGCGCAAAGCGAGGCCGATGCCACGCGCTATCGGGCGCTCGGCGCAGCGGATGTGCGCTGTCCGGGCAATCTGAAGTTCGATGTTGCGCCCCTCGGTGCCGACCCTGCCGAGCACCGGCTGCTCGCCGAAACCATTGGCGCGCGCCCGGTCTTTATCGCCGCCAGCACACATCCGGGCGAAGAGGAGATCGTGGTTGGGGCGCATCTGGCCGCGCGACACACAAGGCCCGGCCTTCTCACCATCATCGCTCCGCGCCACCCGGAGCGCGGCGCCTCATTACGTGCACTGGCGACGACCAGCGGGCTCGCGGCGGCCCAGCGCTCGCTCGGCGAGGCGATTACGGCGACGACGGATCTGTACATCGCCGACACCATCGGTGAGCTTGGGCTGATCTACCGGCTTGGCGGCTTCGCCTTTCTCGGCGGTTCGTTCATTTCCCACGGCGGGCAAAACCCGATCGAGCCCGCCAAGCTGGGTCTTGGCGTGCTGCATGGTCCACATGTCTTCAACTTCACCGATGTCTATGCCGCCTTTGATGAAGCGGGCGGTGCGCTGTGCGTCAGCGACCCTGACGATCTCGCCGGGCTGATTATCGGCCTCATCACCGATACCGCACGGCTTTCGGCGATGCAGGACCACGCGCGCGATACCGCCGAGCGTTTCGGCGGCGCCAAGCAGCGTATTTTTGCGGCACTGGCGCCGCTGCTGCCGGTCGCTAGGGATAAACAGCCATGAAGGCGCCGGATTTCTGGTGGGATCGGTCACCGGGCGTTCTTGCCCGGCTGCTGCTGCCGTTCGGTGCGCTCTATGGCGCAATCACAGCCCACCGCATGGCCGGCAAGGGCCTCGAACCGGCGGTTCCGGTCATCTGCATCGGCAATTTTACGGCGGGCGGCGCGGGCAAGACCCCCACCGCGCTCGCACTCGCCGAAGCGTTGATGGCGCACGGCGAACGTCCGGTATTCCTCAGCCGTGGTTATGGCGGGACAGAGGCCGGGCCGCTGCTGGTCGAGACCGGACGCCACAGCGCTGCCGAGGTGGGCGACGAACCGCTGCTGCTGGCGCGACTTGCCCCTACCATCATCGCACGGGATCGACTGGCGGGCGCACACGCGGCGGTGGCAGCAGGGGCGAGCCTCATCATTATGGATGATGGCTTGCAGAACCCGGCGCTGCAAAAAGACATCGCCATTGCCGTGGTCGATGGCGGGGCTGGCTTCGGCAACGGTCTTTCGGTTCCTGCCGGCCCTCTTCGCGCACCGGTCAGGGACCAGAGCCGGCATGTCGATGCGCTGCTCGCCATCGGCATGGGCAAGGGTATTACGGAAGCGGTCGGGGTGGGCGCGGCGGCGGGCAAGCCAGTATTCCGCAGCAATTTTTCAGTGGACGATGCGGTCGCAGATCGGCTCGGCGGCACCCGCGTCCTGGCCTTTACCGGCATCGGGCGACCTCAGAAGTTCTTTGAGACGCTGGTCGATCTTTACGCAAAGATCGAGGGCGCGCACCCCTTCCCCGATCATCACGCCTTCACAGATGCCGAGGCGACCATGCTGCTGGAGGCGGCCAAGGCGCGGGCTCTCCTGCCCGTGACGACCGAAAAGGACCTTGCGCGACTGACCGGCACGCCCGCGCGCGACGCTTTGCGTCAGGCCAGTTTCGCCCTGCCAATCCGCCTGCCCCTGCCGGAAGGGCTTGTCACCCTGGTGGTGGAAAAACTCAGCGCTTGCCGCGCTCGGCGGCAAGGGACGCCTCCGGCGTCGCATATGCCTCCTGGCGCTTGACGCTCCAATAGCGCAGGTCATCGAGCGGGATCGGCTGGCTCGTCACCGCACAGCGCACGAACGAGCCCTGACGCATGATGCGATAGTCGCCATCGAGAAAGTCGATCTTCGCTTCAAGACCGAGTTTTTCAGGCCGTTCAAACAGATTCATGGCGCCAATTGATCCCCTGATGATCCCCCTTATCGCCCGTGGTGCCTCGCGTTGCAAGGGGCGGTCCACCCCGCAAAGACACTGCTTGCCAGTCGCCCGATTTCACGCTTAATTCGTATTCACAGGGTCTGGGCAGGGTTGCGTATGGGAGGCCGGAATGGCGCTGGGCAGGCGGGAGTTGCTTTTGGGCATGGCCGGAGCGGCCTTGTTCAGCGGACGGGCGGCAGCGCAGGCCGAAGCGCCTGCCAACTGGGAACGCTATTACGACGGATACGCCCAGGACGGCACCGTCACCTTTCCCAGAACGCGGCTTTCGACACTTGATCCGCAGTGGCGGCGCCAGCTTGTGAAATACAAGCACAAGGAACCCCCAGGCAGCATCGTCGTCGATACCCGCAACAACTTCCTTTACGTCACCTTCGAGAACAACACGGCGCTGCGTTATGGCGTCGGTGTTGGCCGCGAGGGCTTCCAGTGGTCCGGGCGGGCGCAGGTGGGGCGCAAGGCACGCTGGCCGGATTGGGTGCCGCCGCCCGAGATGCTGCAACGCCGGCCCGATCTGCCGCGCCACATGGAAGGCGGCGCCGACAATCCGCTGGGCGCACGCGCGCTCTATCTCTACCGCGATGGTCGCGACCTGCTGTACCGCATCCACGGAACGAACGAGCCCTGGAGCATCGGAGGCGATAATTCCTCGGGTTGTATCCGCATGGTCAACGAGGATGTGATCGACCTTTACCGCAGGATTCCTGTCGGAACGCGGGTGCTCGTGCTTGAACATCTCGATAAGTCTTTGCCGAGTTGAGGCCGGGTATCGTTCATTTCGCGGGTTGCATGGCTTGAAAATCCCAGGAGACGCCTGATGTCCGGTTTCATTCCGCGCGTATGTGCGGTGGCGATGGTTGTGGCCCTCGGCGGCTGCCTCGGAACGGACGGGCCTTTAAGCTCAGGCCCGGTCGGTGATGTGACCAATGCGCCGGTGGGGGCGGGAATCAATGTCACCGCAGGCTCGAAGGAGGATTTCATCGTCAATGTCGGACGGCGAATCTTCTTTGCGAAGGACGAGGCCACCCTCGACGACACGGCCCGCGAAACCTTGAACAATCAGGCGGCGTGGCTGAATCAATATACCCGCTACCGCGTGAAGGTGCAGGGCTATGCCGATGAGCCGGGCGGGCCGGCAGCCAACAAGGCGCTGGGCCTGAAGCGGGCGGAAGCGACCAAGGCCTATCTGATGGAGCGAGGCGTCGATGGCGGCCGCATCCGCACAACAAGCCGTGGCAACAGCGAACCCACCATGCGTTGCGCCGATGTCTCCTGCTGGGCGCAGAACCGGCATGTCCGGACCGTGCTGGAGTGACAACGCGCCGCCCTTGACCTTCGCCCGGCAAGCGTGTCCCTTCGGCAGGAATGTAATTCTCCGGTGAGGGTGCGATGAAGAGCTGGTCGGAAACGTGGACGTTTTTCGGAGGGCGCTGGCTGGAAGGCAATCCCGGCCTCACGGGGCCGCGCAGCCATGCCTTCTGGCTTGCATCCAGTGTGTTCGACGGTGGGCGCTATTTTGACGGCGTGCAGCCCGATCTCGACCTGCATCTGGCCCGCGTGAACCGTTCGGCAACCAGTCTCGGCCTCAAGGCCACCATGAGCCTCGAAGACATGCTGGCGTTGGCCGCCGAGGGCGTGAAGCGCTTTTCCCCTGGCACAGCGCTCTACATCAAGCCGATGTACTGGGCGGAATTCGAGGACGGCAATGCCGTGCTGGCAGATCCTGAATCGACGCGCTTCTGTCTCTGCCTCTTCGCCGCACCGATGCCGGAGCCGACGGGCATGAGCGTGACGCTCTCGCCGTTCCGTCGCCCCACGCCCGAAAGTGCGCTGACCGAAGCCAAGGCTGGCTGTCTCTATCCCAATAACGGGCGGGCGTTGCGTGAAGCCAGAGCGCGCGGGTTTGCCAATGCGCTGGTGCGCGACATGCTCGGCAATATCGCCGAAACCTGCACCTCGAACGTGTTCATGGCGAAAGATGGCGTGGTGTTCACGCCCATTCCGAATGGAACCTTCCTCAACGGCATCACCCGCCAGCGCACCATGCAGCTGCTCCGTGCGGACGGGATCAGCGTGGTTGAAACCTCGCTGACCTATGCCGATTTCCAGAGTGCGGACGAAATCTTCTCATCCGGCAATTACTCGAAGGTGGTGCCGATTACCCGCATCGACGACCGGGAATTGCAACCCGGCCCGCTGATGCGCCGCGCGCGCCAGCTTTATATGGATTTTGCGCACAGCCGGTGAGATTTTCACCGGCTCGCGCCCCGTCATCACTCGCGCGCGCAGCTCGAAATGCCGAAGGGCAGATAGGCCGGGCAGAAACGGAAAATTGCCGTGGCCAGCGGAATGATGCCGATCCAGCCAATCCAGTTATAGCCGGTCTGGGCAAAGCCGATCGGGATAGCGAATGCGATCAGGATCAACCCGAGGAACATGCGCAGGATGCGGTCGAGGCCGCCGACGTTCGTTTTCATGACACCCTCCATTTTAGGTTTTTCTAATATACAGGAAACACCGCCGGCTGGACAACCCCCGATGCGCTTCACGACTGTGACAGAACGGCGCGGAGAGCGCTCGACGGACGGCAAAAAATCCTTATCCTGAGGGTCGAGTCTTCTGGAGAAAGCCATGCTGCGCCGCCTCGTTTTCGCCGCCCCCCTGCTCGCTCTGTTCTCGCTGGAGGCCGGCGCGCGCTCCCTGCCCGGTCCGACCGCCTATGACGGCCCGAATTGCCGGGCCATTTCCCACGCCACCGGGCTTGATACGCTGTATGTCGGCACGGTGCTGGGCGGGCAGAACCGCAACGGGGCATGGGGCGACGGCACGGGCCGGGACTATCGCACCTTTCAGGGCTGCTTCACCACCGCCAGCGCTTGCGAGGCCTTTATCGCCCGCAACCGGGCGCATCATCCGATGCCTCCCGGCTATGCCCGCTGCACCGCTGTTTTCGTCGGAAAGTATCCGGCGCGCACGAATCCGGCGCGCACAGCTTCGCCCCCGGTCGTGACGAAGTACTGAGCGTTATCGCCGTCTGAGCGGCACCTTGAAGAGCCGTGCCCCGAGGATGATCAGTCCGCCATAGAGCACTAAACCGGCAAGTCCGAGCAGGACGAGCGCGACCTCCCGTGCGTAATGCGCGGACATTTGCGCGGCGAAAGCTGTCACGGGGCCCCGCAGCAGCACCATCGCCAGCGCGAGCGCCACCGAGGCAAGGCCGACCATTGCCGCTGTGCGCAAGAGCATTGAATCGGGGCTGGCCTTGCCATCGCGCAGCGCCAGAAACCACAGGATGCCGATGTTGATCCAGGCACCGATGGCCGTGGCAAGCGCCAGGCCGGCGGCGCCATAAGGGCGCCAGAGCACCAGCTTCAGCACAAGATTGCAGGCAATGCCGGTCAGGGATGCCCAGAGCGGAGTTGTCGTGTCTCCCCGTGCCGTAAAGGAGGCGATCACGCTGCGCAGCAGCAACACTGCCGGCAGGCCAACGGTATAGGCCGCCAGCACCATCGCAGCCGTCCGGGCAGATGTGGCGTCAAAGCTGCCCCGCTGGAACATGGCCGCGACGATCAGATCGGGAATGACGAGAAATGCCGCGAAAAACGGCGCCGAGAGCACCAGCGTGAAGCCAATCGCCCGGTTCTGCGCCCGATGCGCACCTGGCTCATCGCCGCCGGCAATCAGACGGGCCATCTCCGGCAGCAGCACGGTTCCGGCCGCGATACCGATCACGCCCACCGGCAACTGATAAAGCCGGTCCGCATAATACAGCGCGGATGCGCCGCCCGCCGGCAGGAAGGTGACGATCACGGTATCGGCAAGCATGGCGAGCTGTACCCCCGCCGATCCGACCACCGCTGGACCGAATGCCCTGAAAAAAGCCCGCACGTCGGGCGACAGGGTGGGCCATCGCGGCCCAGCCAGAACTCCACCCCGATGGGCCGCAAAAAGCAGTGACGCCAGTTCCAGCCCGCCTGCAATGAAGACACCCCAAGCCGCCGCATGGGCCGGCGTCCTGAACAGAAAAGCCACAGCGAGCGTTCCGATCATGGCCAGATTGAGCAGGATCGGCGCGGCGGCGGCAGCGGAAAACCGCTTCTCCGCCGCCAGTGCGCCGGACAGGAGCGTCACCAGCGTCATGCAAAGGAGATAGGGAAAGGTGATGCGGGTGAGGTCCACCGTCAGGTCATAGACCCCGCCCTTCTGCGCAAACCCCGGCGCGAGCACCGCAACGAGCCCGGATGTCCAGATCAGCGCCGCGGCCAGCAACAGCAACTGCGACAGCAGGAGGAGCGACAGGATGCGCCCGAGGAAAAGATCGCTCGCCGCCGCGCCCTGCTGCGTGCGCACGCGCGAATAGGCCGGCACGAAGGCGCTGGAAAAGGCGCCTTCTCCGAAAATGGCGCGAAAATGGTTCGGCAGACGGAAGGCGACTGCGAACGCATCCATCACTGGCCCGGCGCCGACGATGGCCGCCATCAGGATGTCGCGCGCAAAACCCGTTACGCGGGAAAGGAGAGTCCAGCCACCGACACGCAGGAGGTTCTTCAGCATTTTCCACCCATGCGTGATTCAGGCCGGGACGGCAATTCTCCTTGCCTGCGCCTGCAATCGCAATGCGACATCGCAAACGGCTGCGCGCGTCAGAACAAGCTGCCCTGCCCCCCAGGACCAGAGGTCTTGGCGCTCCGTGTGGCAGGCTTTCTACCCCCGTCACCCACGGTCGCCTGCACCTTGCCGTCTGCGAACTCAATGGCCAGCGCCGCGCCCGCAGCAATGCCGGCTGCGCTGCGCAGCGGCTTGCCCTCGCCGTCGCGCACCAGCGCATAGCCGCGCGCCAGCACCTGCCGGTAACCGAGCGAATTCAGCAAGGCATCAGCGCCCGCAAGGCGCCGAGCGCGATCGGCCTTGAGCGCCGCCATGGCTTTGGCAAGACGTTCGCCGGCCCCGGCGACGCGCTCCCGCCCGCGCGCAAGATCGCGCTTTTCCAGAATGAGGCGGGATTTCAGCGCTGTTTCCAGCCTTTGTGCCAGCGTTTCGAGGCGCTTTGTCCGCTCCCTCCCGGCAGAAACATGCATAGCCTCCAGGCGCGCCGAAAGACCGCGCAGCCGCTCAACAAAACGGGCGAGCCGTGCTTCGGGTCGCTGCGCCATCAGGCGACGTGCGCTGCCTTGCAGGGTCTGGCGGCGGCGCTCCAACCTGCTGCGGGTGGCACTGCCAAGGCGCAACGCCGCCATGTCGAGCCGCTGACGAGGCGTGGCGAGCAGCGCTTCCGCATCGGGCAGCGCGCGGGCGGCGCTGCGCAGATCCGTCCGCCGACGCTCGAAACCGCGCGCAACCGCGCCGGTCAGCCGGGCGGCCAGGTCCCGCGTGGTGGCCAGCAGGTCCGTGCGCACCGGCACAGCCATTTCAGCCGCCGCGGTGGGGGTTGGTGCGCGCACATCCGCCGCAAGGTCAATCAGCGTCCAGTCCGTCTCATGGCCGACTGCGGCGATCAGCGGAATGTCGCTCATCGCCGCCGCGCGCACCACGACTTCCTCGTTGAAACCCCAGAGGTCCTCCAGCGAGCCGCCGCCGCGCGCAACAATCAGCACATCCGGGCGTGGCAAACGCCCCCCCTCAGATAGAGCGTTGAAACCATTGATTGCGGCGGCGACCTCAGCGGCAGAGGTTTCGCCCTGCACCCGCACCGGCCAGACAAGGACATGGCGGGGAAAACGATCGGCCAACCGGTGAAGGATGTCGCGGATGACTGCCCCCGTTGGCGAGGTAACGACGCCAATCACACGCGGCAGATAGGGCAGAAGCTGCTTGCGCGCCGGCTCGAACAGCCCCTCGGCGCCCAGCTTGCGCTTGCGCTCCTCCAGCAGCGCCATCAGCGCGCCGACACCGGCAGGCTCCAGCGAATCAATGACAATCTGGTAGCTCGACTTGCCGGGGAAGGTGGTGATCTTGCCCGAGGCGATCACCTCCATGCCTTCTTCGGGCCGAATGCGCAGGCGCCCGAACACGCCCTTCCAGATCACCGCATCGATGCGGGCGCTGGCGTCCTTCAGCGAAAAATAGACGTGGCCGGAAGAGTGGGGGCCGCGATAGCCGGAGATTTCGCCGCGCAGCCGCACATGGCCGAAGGCATCCTCGATGGTGCGCTTGAGGGCGCCCGCAAGGTCGGAAACGGAGAGTTCCGGGGCATTGGATTTCGGCTCGGCCATGGCCGCACCAAAGCCGATTTGCCGGGCGGGGAAAAGGGGGCAGGCGCCCCCTTTTCCCGTTTTGTCAGATCAGACCCTCGGCTTTCAGCGCCTCCTGCACCTTCGGGCGTTCGGAAACGCGCTTGCGGAAGGCGACGAGTTTGGGGAACTTGTCGAGGTCATAACCGGCAACCTTCGCCCAGTTCAGCACAACGAAGAGATAGGCGTCAGCGGCGGTAAAGGTCTCTCCGCTGAGATAGGGCCCATCGCCGAGCGTCTTTTCGAGCCATGCCAGGCGCCGGCCGAGGGTCGCTTCCACGCCCTTGCGCCAATCCGGTGTCATCATGGGGTTAAAAAAGGCACCCATGCCCTTGTGAATTTCGGTCGAGATGAAGAACAGCCATTCCTGCTGCTTCACGCGCGCGGCGGTTCCGGCCGGCGGCATCAGCCCGGCTTTCGGGTTGATGTCGCCGAGATACTGGAGAATGGCGCCCACCTCGGTCAGCACCACCCCTGCATCAGTGCGCAGCGCCGGCACATAGCCTTTCGGATTGACGGCAAGATAATCACCGCCGGTCGCGTCCTTCTTGGTGCCGAGGTCCACGCTGATCGTGTTGAGGGGCAGCCCCGCTTCAACGGCGACGATATGGGGGGCGAGCGAGCAGGCTCCGGCCTTGTAATAGAGATCCATGGGATTTTCCTCTTCGGCTTCGATGCAGCCAAACTGGCATCTTGCTTTCTGCATTGCAAGTACATACCTTACAGTAAGTTTTGAGATCGAGGGCGCGTGCGATGTCGTCAGGCGGGCCTGGCAATGTGTTCAATGCGGATTGTCCGTCGCGGGCGGTGATGGAGCAGCTTTCCGAGAAGTGGTCGCTGCTCATTCTCCACCTGCTGGCGGAAGGACCGCAACGCACATCGGATCTGCGCCGCGCCATCGGCGGGGTTTCGGAAAAGATGCTGATCCAGACGCTGCGCAAGCTGGAGCGGAACGGCTTTGTCGAGCGGCGCTCCTACAACGAAGTGCCACCGCGGGTCGATTACCGGCTGACGGACCTTGGCCGATCGCTGGTGCCGGTGGTCAAGGCCTTCGACCACTGGATCGAGGCCCGCATCGTCGATGTCATCGCCGCGCAGCGCCGGTTCGACGGGCGGCAGGGGCCTTGAATTTTCCGCTGCGGGGTTGCCCTGCCCCGCGCTCTTGGCCATAGACGGCACAGCAAATGAAGGGGTTCTCCATGAACGTTCTGCTGATCGGTTCCGGTGGCCGCGAACACGCGCTGGCCTGGGCGCTCGCCAAAAGCTCGCGCCTTACGCGGCTGTTCATTGCCCCGGGCAACCCCGGCACCGCCGCTTGCGGAAGCAACGTCGCGCTCGATGCGAAAGATCACGCCGCCGTCGTCGCCTTCTGCAAGGCGGAGAACATCGCGCTTGTCGTCGTCGGCCCGGAAGCGCCGCTGGTGGCGGGGCTGGCCGATGATCTCGCCGCAGCGGGCATCAAGGTGTTTGGCCCCTCGAAAGCTGCGGCACAGCTTGAGGGTTCGAAAGCCTTCACCAAGGTGGTCTGCGATGCCGCCAATATCCCCACTGCCGCCTATGCCCGCTTCACCAATGCAGCAGCGGCGAAAACCTATGTCTTCGAGCAGGGCGCACCGATCGTCGTCAAATACGATGGGCTGATGGCCGGCAAGGGCGTGACCGTTGCGGCAACGGTGGCCGAGGCGCAGGCTGCCATCGACGCGCTCTATGCGAACGAACCGGCTGCGACCGTGGTGATCGAGGAGTGCATGGTGGGCGAGGAGGCCTCGTTCTTCTGCCTCGTCGATGGCGAGACGGTGCTGCCGCTCGCTTCCGCGCAAGATCACAAGCGGGCTTTCGACAACGATCAGGGCCCGAACACCGGTGGCATGGGCGCCTATTCCCCTGCCCCCGTGATGACCCCGGCCATGGAAGCGCGGACGCTCGCAGACATCGTGCAACCGACGGCGCGGGAAATGGCGCGGCGCGGCACGCCTTATCGCGGCGTCCTCTTCGCCGGGCTGATGATCACCGATGAGGGGCCGAAACTGATCGAATACAATTGCCGCTTCGGTGATCCTGAATGCGAGGTGTTGATGCTGCGCCTCAAATCCGATCTCCTCGCGCTGTTGCTCGCGACCGTTGACGGGACGCTCGGCGCCGAGCAGGCGGAATGGCATGACGACACGGCCCTGACCGTGGTTCTGGCGACAAAGGGTTATCCCGGCAGCTACGCCACAGGCAGCGAAATCCGCGATCTTGACAAGGCAGAGGCGATGGCGGGCGTCACCGTTTTCCATGCCGGCACGCGCCGCGAGGGCCAGTCCCTCCGCGCCAACGGGGGGCGGGTGCTTTGCGTCTCGGCCATGGCAAGCCGCGTGGAAGAAGCGCGGGCGCGGGCCTATGCCGCCGTCGGCGCCATCGACTGGCCGGAGGGCTTCTGCCGTTCGGACATTGCAGCGCGGGCACTCAACCGGTCATGACACTCGACGGGCTGACGCTGTTCGGTCTCTTTGCGGTTTCGGCAATGCTGGTTTTCTATGCGCTGGAGCCGCGCGGACGCATCTACATTCTCGGCTTTGCCATCGCCTGCGGGCTCGGCTCTGCCTATGGCTTTTTGCGGGCGCCTGGCCATTCGGGGTTGTGGAAGCGATCTGGGCGGGGGTTGCGCTGCGGCGGTATCTTGTCGCAGGGCACGGCTGAAGGGCAACGGTTTACGAGCCGTTAGCGCCGGGCCGCTAGCGTGGGTGCGCGACTTCAGTTCGGCCCCCCCGCGAAAGAAAGCCCATGGATGTCCTGAGCCAGAAACTCGACAATTTCCTTGCCGTCGCGGCGAGCATCTTTCTCAATTACGGCTCGGTGTTTTCGCTGACTTCGCTGGGCTGCGCCCTCCTGATCGCGAGTGGACACATCATCTGGCGGCGGCTCAATCGCGGGCGGCGGCTCAGGGTTCGCACGCTGGTTGCCGGGCTGTTTCCGCGCCGGATCTGGCGGCATGCCTCCACCCGCGCCGACGTCTGGATGTTCCTCATCAACGGCTTTGTGCTGGGCGGGGTGCTCGGCTTTGCCGCCATTTCAGGGCAGGCGGTCTATAATGTCGTCTCCGGTGGGCTGACCGCGCTGTTCGGCGCGCCGACCCCGACCACCCTGCCCGACTGGGCCGCGCGATCGATCATTACGCTCGTCCTATTCCTCGCCTATGAGTTCGGCTACTGGTTCGATCATTACCTCAGCCACCGCATTCCGATCCTGTGGGAGTTCCATAAGGTCCACCATTCAGCGACCCATCTGACGCCCTTGACGCAATGGCGGATGCATCCGGTGAACGCGATCATCTTTGGCAATATCCTTTCCATCTGCCTTGCCGTGGCTATGGCGATGATGACCCAGGTGTTCGGTGGAAATGTGAAGGAATATGCGCTTTCGGGCACCAATATCGTGCTGGTCGTCTTCATCCATCTCTATATCCACCTCCAGCATTCGGAGGTGTGGATTCCGTTCCGGGGCATCTGGGGCAAGCTGTTCATGAGCCCTGCGCATCATCAGGTGCATCATTCGAACAACCCCATCCATTTTGACAAGAACATGGGAAGCTGCCTGTCGATCTGGGATTGGGCCTTCGGCACACTCTATGTGCCGGCGAAGGAAAACGAAAACCTGACCTTCGGCATCGACGCGGCCTATGACGTGAATACGCTCGAAGCGGGCCTCGTGACGCCCTTCATCGAAGCGGGACGCCATGTAACGGGGCTGATCGGCGAGAAGGCCGCGCCGGCGAAAGAGGCCTGACTTTATCGCCCGAACAGCCGCTCGATATCGGCCAGGCTGAGCGAAATCCAGGTGGGGCGGCCGTGGTTGCACTGGCCGGAGCCGGGCGTTGCTTCCATTTCGCGCAAGAGCGCATTCATTTCCTCGACCCGGAGCCCGCGCCCGGCCCGCACGGAATGGTGGCAGGCAAAGGTCTTCAGCACATGATCAACCCGCGCGGCGGCACTATCGGCACCCCGCCACTCGGCGAGATGTTCGCCAAGATCCCGCACCATCGCTGTAACATCGCTGCCGGCGAGCACGGAGGGCACCTCGCGCACGATCACCGCACCGGGGCCGAAGCCTTCGAGCACCAGACCGATGGCTTCGAGTTCGCCTGCGGCGGCAGCCAGACGCTCGGCCATCTCCTCCTCACACTCGACCACGGCCGGGATCAGCAGGATCTGCCGCGCGATACCGCCTGTCGCCCGCGCTGCCTTCAGCCGCTCGTAGACGAGGCGCTCGTGGGCGGCGTGCTGGTCGACCAGAATGAAGCCGTCCTGCGTCTGGGCGACGATGTAGGTGTTGTGCAGCTGCGCCCGCGCGGCGCCGAGCGGAAACTCCGTCGGCTCCGCCGCCGGCAGCGTCTCGGCGCGCGCAGCGGGCGCAAAATCCATGGCAAGGCCCGCCTGCGGCGGCTCATGCAGTACGCTCGGCGCATAGGGAGAGGCGCGCCAGTCAAAATCCGCGCGCGGCGCGACACCTGCCGCGTGATGCGGCATCGGCCCGGGCTGGAAGGCCCTTTGCAGAGCGATGCCACCCGTGGTGGCCGCGCGGTGGCCGGCGTTGGTGAGCGCGAGCCGCAGGGCCCCCACAATCAGCCCGCGCATCAGACCGGGATCGCGGAAGCGTACCTCGGCCTTGGCCGGGTGAACGTTCACATCCACTTCCGCCGGATCGAGCGTCAGGAACAGCGCCACCACAGCATGACGGTCGCCGGACATCATGTCCTGATAGGCGCCGCGCACCGCGCCATGCAGCAGCTTGTCGCGCACCGGACGCCCGTTGACGAAGAGATATTGCTCTTGGCTGGTCGCGCGGTGATAGGTCGGCAGGCCGGCAAACCCTTCCAGCACCACGCCCTCCCGCGTTGCGCTGACCGGCACGGAATTGTCGCGGAACTCCCGGCCCAGCACCTGCCCGAGGCGCTGCAACTGTCCTTCGGCACCGGAAGCGCAGGCGGCATAGTCAAAGCCCGAAATGTTATCGCCCGCCAGGATGAAGCGCGTTTCGGGGTTCGCCATGGCGAGGCGCTTCAGCATCTGGCTGACGGCAAGCGCCTCAGCGCGGTCGGATTTGAGAAACTTCAGCCGCGCCGGGGTGGCATGAAAGAGATCGCGCACCTCGATGCGCGTGCCCCGCGCCATGGCAGACGGGCGCACCTCCTCCTTCTGTCCGGCATCAACGAGGATGCCCCAGCCGTTCGGCGTTCCCGCCCCCCGCGTCTCGATGGCGAGGCGCGCGACAGAGGCGATGGAGGGCAGCGCCTCGCCGCGAAAGCCGAGCGTCATGATGCGGGTGAGGTCGCCGTCAGGCAGTTTCGAGGTCGCATGACGCTCGACTGAAAGGGCGAGATCGCCCGCATCCATGCCATGCCCGTCATCGGTGACGCGGATCAGCCGTCGACCGCCGGCTTCCAGCACCACCTCGATGCGGCGGGCGCCGGCGTCCAGCGCATTCTCGACAAGTTCCTTCACCGCCGCAGCCGGGCGTTCGATGACCTCGCCGGCGGCGATGCGGTCGATCAGGATGGGGTCGAGGCGGCGGACGGGCATGGTGATTCCTGTGGCGGCACCATAGCACCGGCAGGCGCATCATGATTGCCCGCGCCCGATAATTTTCCGGACCGGGAGTTGCTCCAAAAAGCCGATGTCATTCGACCAAAATTCAGTCGCAATTCAACAACATCCTCTGCCAACTCATCGTTCAGGAATTGGCGGTCATGACTTTTTTCAGGCTGGCAAGGGCATTTTTCATCCCGTTTATTTTAACAACAGCAATCCTCGTCGGCTATGTTGTCGTTATGAAAACAATCAATGGCAATCGACCTCGGGCGACCAGAAGCATTGACACCCCGCTGGCTACGTCCGAACTGCGCACGGGCGTCAACGTCTACGGCCAACTTGATCCATCCGACATGGTGCGCGTCCGAGCAGCGGGCTTCCGGACAATTGTCGATCTCAGACCGGAAAACGAAGCATTTTTTCAGGTCGACACTACGAAACTGCGCAGCGCCGCGAATAAAGCCGGCATTACCTTCATCTACCTGCCAACGCCGGCAGACAGCTTCCCGGATGAAATCGTCGATGAACTCGGGGCAACCCTTGCGCAGGTCAAGGGGCCGGTCCTGCTTTATTGCCGAAGCGGACAGCGCGCCGCCCGCGCCTGGGCATTGGCGGAAGCGTCACGGCCTGGTGGGCTTACTGCTCACAAGATTGCATCGGCCGTCAAGAAGAGCGGCCATCCGATTGATGACCTGATGCCGGCTGTGAACCAGCGCATTGCCAACCGCGCCAAACTGTGAGGCTGCCGCCGTGACCGCCCATGTCAGACTTCAGGAAAACGACGCTTCCATGCCGGCCACGCCACCTGTCACCTCGCCATTGGCCGACAGCCCGTCCGATAAAAAATTTCCCATACTCCGGTTTGTGCTGGGCACGTTCGGAGTTCTCGCCGGAGTTGTGACGAGCCTAATCATTTTGGTCTTGATCTACGGATTTACCTGCTGACCGCCGGGCCTCCTGTGGAGGTCCTCAGCTTGCCAGCGCTTCCTTGGCCTTTTCCTCGCGCTTGCGGTCGTTCGGATCGAGCAGGCGCTTTCTCAAGCGGATCGACTTCGGCGTCACCTCGACGAGTTCGTCGTCCTGAATCCAGGCAAGCGCACGCTCCAGCGTCATGCGCACCGGCGGGGTCAGCTTGACCGCCTCATCCTTGCCGGCGGCGCGGATGTTGGTCAGCTTCTTGCCCTTGAGCACGTTCACTTCAAGGTCGTTGTCGCGGGTGTGGATGCCGATGATCATCCCGCGATAGACCTTCCAGCCCGGCTCGATCACCATCGGGCCGCGATCCTCAAGGTTCCACAGCGCGTAGGCGACAGCCTCGCCGATGTCGTTGGAGATGAGGACGCCGTTGCGGCGGCCTTCCACCTCGCCCTTGTAGGGCTGGTAGGAGTGGAACAGCCGGTTCATGATCGCCGTGCCGCGCGTATCGGTGAGGAGTTCCGACTGATAGCCAATGAGGCCACGCGTCGGAGCATGGAACACGAGGCGGACGCGGTTGCCGCCCGAGGGCTTCATTTCAAGCAGGTCCGCCTTGCGCTCGGACATCTTCTGCACGACGACGCCGGAATGTTCCTGATCGACGTCGACGAAGACCTCTTCGATTGGCTCCAGCGTCTGGCCGGCCTCATCCTTCTGGAACACAACGCGGGGACGCGAGACTGCCAGTTCGAAGCCCTCACGGCGCATCGTCTCGATCAGGATCGCAAGCTGGAGTTCGCCGCGGCCCGAGACGATGAAGCTGTCCTTGTCGGCGGCTTCCTCGATCTTGAGCGCGACATTGCCCTCGGCCTCCTTCAGCAGGCGGTCGCGGATGACGCGGCTTGTCACCTTGTCGCCCTCGGTACCGGCCAGAGGCGAATCGTTGACGATGAAGCTCATCGAGACGGTCGGCGGGTCGATCGGCTGGGCCACCATCGCCTCGGTCACATCGGGCGCGCAGAAGGTATCGGCGACTGTGCCCTTGGTCAGGCCCGCGATGGCGACGATATCGCCGGCGACGGCCTCTTCAATCGGCTGGCGCTCGATGCCGCGGAAGGCGAGGATCTTGGAGACGCGTCCGGTTTCGATCAGCGAACCATCGGCGGCCAGCGCCTTGATCGGCATATTCGGCTTGATGGAGCCGGAAACGACCTTTCCGGTGATGATGCGGCCCAGGAAGGGGTTGGCTTCAAGAATGGTGCCGATCATCCGGAAAGCACCGTCTTCGGTCGAGGCTTCCGGCACATGTTTCAGGATCAAGTCGAACAGCGGGGCGAGGCCCTCGTCCTGCGGACCTTCGGGGCTTTCGGCCATCCAGCCACCGCGGCCGGAACCGTAGAGAATCGGGAAATCGAGTTGCTCATCGTCGGCATCGAGGGCGGCGAAGAGGTCGAACACCTCATTGATGACCTCGCCGGCGCGGGCGTCGGCGCGGTCGACCTTGTTCACGGCAACGATGGGGCGCAGGCCGAGCTTCAACGCCTTGCCGACCACGAACTTGGTCTGCGGCATCGGCCCTTCGGCTGCGTCCACAAGCACGACCACGCCATCGACCATGTTGAGAATGCGCTCAACCTCGCCGCCGAAATCAGCGTGGCCGGGCGTGTCGACGATGTTGATGCGCGTGCCCTTCCATTCCAGCGAGGTGCATTTGGCCAGAATGGTGATGCCGCGCTCTTTTTCGAGATCGTTGGAATCCATCACGCGTTCGGCGACGCGCTGGTTCTCGCGGAAGGCGCCGGATTGCTGGAGGAGCTTGTCGACAAGCGTGGTCTTGCCATGGTCGACGTGGGCGATGATCGCGATGTTGCGCAGGGCCATTTGGGGTGTCCGAGAAAGCGTCGCCGGACGGGGTCGCGTCCGGCGGACAAAAGAAATTTTGCGCTGCAATAAACCGTCGGCGGCGAAAGGGCAACCGGAGCAGCGGATTTTCGCCCGATATCCTAACCTGCCATGCCGCCAAGCTCGTGCGAAAGTTGCGTGCGGCGCTCGTCCACGGCGGTTCGCACCTCGGATAGCGCGATGGTGAAGGCGCTCAGCACAGCCTCGTCGATATCGCTGCCTGCCGCGCGTTCCAGCGTTCGGCTGAAGGCATCGTCGGCATCGTGCTGCACGCGATCGAGTTCCTCGGTCGTTTTAGCCGAGCGGGCGCGCCGCAGCAGCATCAGCATCTTGTCGATCTCGGTCTTGCCGGCAGGACGGGCCTGGGCCATGTGGCGGCTGAACAGGGCGGCAATGAGCGAACCGAGCAGGCCAACCACCATGACCGATATGTAGATCCACTCGCCATATTCCTCGATGAAGCTCTTGCGCTCGCCATCGAAATAGGCTGCCGCTCCGGCGTGGACGACCAGCGGCCCCAGCACCTCGGTGTTCGGAGCCTCGATGCGCGCAAAGCCCGGCACCTCGGCAGCAACCGTCTGGCGCACGTCGAACAGGCTTTTGGCGAGATCCCCCACGGTGCTCTCGCTCAACGAACGATCAACCACCAGCCGGTGTGTGACCGAAAGGGTCATGATGTCGGACGACGGCAACGGCGGTGTGCCGCCGAAAATGCCCCGCAGAACCGTGAGGGTATCGAACGCAGGATTGCGCTGGGCAATCGCCTCGGCGGGCGAGGCCGGGATCAGTACCGGCGGACGGCCTTCCGCGTCAAAAAGATCATTGAACACCCGACCGAGCAGCCCCCCTGCCGGCGGGCCGACCACGAGAATTGCGTCAAGCGAGCCATCCTGAATGGAGTGCCGGATGTTCGGCGGCGCAACCGGCACCCGCGTCACTTTCGCAGGGTCGATGCCGTTGCGTTCCAGCAGCAGGTCCAGAAACTTGCTGTTCAGATTGAAGCCGCGGGCGATGCCGACCTTCCGGCCAGCCAGGTGCTCCAGCGCGGTGATGCCTTTGTCCCTCGGAGCCATGACCAGAAACGCATCACGATGCAGGATCGCCACCGTTGCAGCGTTGGGCGGCACATTTCCGTCGCTGCGGACGACCGCTGCATCCACCCGGCCCTGGCGGAGCAGTTCGGCGCTGCCCGTCGGCCCGTCCGTGGGCACAAGCCGGAGGCGGATGGGGTGCTTTTCTCGCGCAAAGGTCTGGAGGATGGTGACAACGGCCTTGGTATCATCGCTGCCCACCGGGCCAACCGCGATGCGCAGAACCGTCGGCGCGGCGAACGTGTAGATGAAGGCCGCCGCCAGGCCCGTCAGGCCCAGGATGATCGCGACGACCAGCATGAGGAATGACCGCTTCACTCCTGCCATCACCGTTCCATCCTTGCTGCGCCAGAAACCTGAGACGTCAGGTGTAACCCGCCGAATCGGGCAACACCATGGCATTCCCGGCGACGAGACTTAAGCATTATAGCTTTCAACTCGTTGATTTTACGGTGCTTTAACCAGAATGTCGGATTCTCGCGGGCGTATTTATCCGGAGACGTGCCGACATGACCATTCGCCGCAGCCTGTTCGGCGCCCTGCTCTGGCCCATTCCGATCCTGGTGGCCGTCATCGGGATATCGCTGTTCGTGGAGCTGAAGCAGTTCGTCGAGCGCCGGGCCATCGAGGATGTGGCCCGCGAGGATACCTCGCAGCTGGAGTCGCTCAAGCGGATCCGCTCCTTCTACAACGAACAGGTCGTGCGCAAGGTTCTGCCGGCGGGCGGGGTCGAGACAGGCTCTGACTTCCGCGGCAAGGACAAAACCATCCCCTATCCCGCAACTTTCCTGCATGAGATCGCCGCGCTTTCTGCCGACGACAGCCGCCGTTTCTCCCTCGTCAGTCCCTTTCCGTTCTCCAACCGCAAGGACCGGGTGTTGAACCCATGGCAGGCGGAAGCCTGGCAGTTTCTGAAGGCCAATCCCGACCAGCATTTCATCAAGGAAATCACGGTGGATGGACAGGCACATGTCTATGTGGCGGTTGGTGACCGGCTCGTTGCACAGACCTGCGTCGATTGTCACAATTCCCATCCCGACAGCCTGAAACGGGACTGGAAACTCGGCGATCTCCGTGCCGTGTTCGGCAGCACCATTCCGACATCGGAAATCGCCGCACGCATGACCGATCTGCGGAACTGGATCATCGTCATGTTGGCCAGCGGCTTTGTGATTGCCACGACCGTCTATCTCATTCTGGTGCGCGTCGCACGCCAGCGGTTGATGTCCGCTGTGACAACACTGCGCGATGTCGTGACCGGCAAGGCGACGAGCGTGCCCAAGGTACGGTCAAAGGATATTGAGACGACGGAAATCTACACCGCCGCCGCCGCCTTCCTTGCCGGGCAGGAACAGCGCATCCATCTGGAACAGGAGCGTCTGATGGGCGTCGAGCAACAGGAGCACCGCGCCGAGGTCATCACGGCCAGCGTTGCGACCTTTGATGCCGCAACGGCAAAGACGCTCACCCGCCTCAACGCCCTTTCCGAAGGGTTGACCGCAAAGGCGATGGCGCTTGATGGTGCTGCGATTGCGCTTTCCAAGCGCGTCGCCTCGGCCGAGGCCGCGTCCTCGGTCACGGCCTGTGAAGTCGCGGCTGCACAGGCCGCCGCCGGTCAGTTGTTCCAGTCCATCACCGCGATGTCGCAGACCTCGACCAAGGCGATGGATGTCACGCAACTCGCGACCTCCGAATCCGGACGGACACAAGCGACCATCGAGACGCTGGCCGCCACCACGGAGCGGGTCGGCGCCGTTGTCGAAACCATTCACGCCATCGCCACGCAGACCAACCTGCTTGCGCTCAACGCAACCATCGAAGCGGCGCGGGCGGGCGATGCCGGACGCGGCTTTTCCGTCGTCGCGCAGGAAGTCAAGGCACTGGCCAACGAAACGGCCCGGGCCACCGAAGAGATCAATCGTGAGATCGCAGCCATTTCCCACGCCTGCTCCGATGTTTCTACCTCATTCCGTGAAGTGACGAGCATCATCGGCGAGATGGGCCGCATCGTTGGTTCCGTATCGCGCGTGGCACAGGATCAGACAAGCTGGGTCGATACAATCCTGTCTAATGTCCGCCGCGTTGCGGTCGCCTCCGATCAGGGTGTTAGCGCTACGCTGGAAGCCGGAGAGGCGATGCGGGATGTCGAAGCGGTCGCCAAGGAGTTGCGCGACCTGTCACAGGAGGTGGCGGGTGACACCACCGCACTCGACACGGACGTTAAGACCTTCCTTGGCACGGTGCGTGCCCGCTGAAGCCTCGCTCGCGCTTGCCGCATCGCCGCTCGCATTAACGAAAGGCCCCGTCTCCGGGGCCTTTCATTTTGCCTGGATGTCGCGGTCTTACGCCTGCTGGATGGCCGAAAGACGCCAACCTTCCGGGCTTTCGCCGGGGCGGCGCACGAAGGTCCAGAGTTCGGTCGCTTCCTCGGTCCGGTTCGGATCACCTTCCACGATGCGACCCGTCGCCTGCTCCACCTTCACGTCCGTCAGCGCAAAGCGCATGGCCACCGTTGCATATTCGGCGCCAGGCTCGCGCCAGGCTTCGGCAAGGTCGCCCTGCAACAGCTTGACGTTGCTGATGCGGTTGACGAGGCCACGGCGGGCGAGGTCGCCGATGTCGTGGCCGAAATTCTCGACCATTTCCGGCGTCGCGCGCAGCATGAGGGCGTTGCGGTCGACAGCGCTGTAGGCGGCCTGAACCTCGCCCAGAAGACGCTCGAACGCGTTGAAATCCACTTCAGCGAGCTGGAGCGGCTGCACTTGCGGCACACTGGCGCTGCCGGCACCGGGTGTCGTCATGCCAGGCGCATTCATGCCGGGCATTGCGGCCTGGCGTCTAAAGTCTGGAGCATTGCCCGCCACGGCGGGCTGGTTCCGGTTCTTCCACCAGTTGAACGCAAAGCGCGCCACGAAAAACACCAGCGCCACTTGCAGCAGCAGGCCGAGGAAGCCCATCAACGAACCGATCCCGCCAAGAAAGCCCTGACCGGTCAGCAGGCCGAAGAGGCCGGCGCCGAGAAAACCCATGGCAAAGCCGCCCATCAGGCCACCGAAGCGCGAGCCGGAGGCCTTGCTGGCCGCGGCGGCACCGCCGGCAGCCATGCCCGGGGACGGGCTTTGCGCGCCCGGCAATGGCTGAGCCGTGCGCGGCGCAGTATCCGTGGCGGGCGGGGCCGTGCGCGACATCGAGCCACGGCTTCCGAACGACTTGCCGCCGCCGGCCCTTGCGAACGCATCGCCTGCGCCAAACGACAACGCTGCAGCGAGCGCAAGGCCCGTGGCGACGCGACGCGCAATGGACGAATTGGAACGCTTCATATCTCTCTCCCAAACGGCGAAACCTTTCGCCGCAGGTCGAAATATAGTGCATTCCACCTCAAAATAACAGGGGCACCAGCCCGACCGGACCGGCACCCCCCAACATTTCCAAGCTTGCTTACTTACTTCTTCGCCATTTTGGCCCGGCGCATCCCCAAGGTGCGCAGGCGCAGCGCGTTCAGCTTGATGAAGCCTGCCGCGTCGCGGTGATCATAGGCAACCGCCCCTTCCTCGAAGGTGACAAGTTCCTGATCGTAGAGCGAATACGGGCTCTCGCGTCCGACCACGGTAGCATTGCCCTTGTAGAGCTTGACGCGCACGCGGCCCGTGACGAGTTCCTGGCTCTTGTCGACGAGCGCCTGGAGCATCTCGCGTTCGGGCGCGAACCAGAAGCCGTAATAGACCAGTTCCGCATAGCGCGGCATCAGCGAATCCTTGAGATGCGCAGCCTCGCGGTCGAGCGTGATCGATTCGATGCCGCGATGCGCCGCGTAAAGGATCGTACCACCGGGCGTCTCGTAAACACCGCGCGACTTCATGCCGACGAAGCGGTTCTCGACGAGGTCGAGCCGACCGATGCCGTTGGCCTTGCCAAGTTCGTTCAGCTTGGTCAGCAGCGTCGCCGGGCTCATCTTCACGCCATCGATGGCAACCGGATCGCCCTTCTCGAAGTCAATGGTGATGTAGGTGGCCTTGTCGGGCGCCTCTTCTGCCGAAATCGTCCGCATATAGACCATTTCGGGGGCTTCGACGTTCGGATCTTCCAGCACCTTGCCCTCGGACGAGGAGTGCAGCAGGTTCGCATCGACCGAGAACGGCGCCTCGCCGAACTTGTCCTTGGCGATCGGAATCTGGTGTTTCTGGGCAAAGTCGATCAGCTTTGTCCGGCTCATCAGGTCCCATTCGCGCCAGGGGGCGATGACGTGGATGTTGGGATCGAGGGCATAGTAGCCGAGTTCAAAGCGGACCTGATCGTTACCCTTGCCGGTTGCGCCATGGCAGACCGCGTCGGCGCCGACCTTGTGGGCAATCTCGATCTGCTTCTTGGCGATCAGCGGGCGGGCAATCGAGGTGCCGAGCAGGTACTGGCCCTCATAGAGCGCGTTGGCGCGGAACATCGGGAACACGTAATCGCGCACGAACTCCTCGCGCACGTCCTCAATGAAGATGTTCTCCGGTTTGATGCCGAGCAGCAGCGCCTTGTCGCGGGCCGGGCCAAGTTCCTCGCCCTGGCCGAGATCGGCGGTAAAGGTCACGACCTCGCAGTTGTATTCGGTTTGCAGCCACTTGAGGATGACCGATGTATCAAGCCCGCCCGAATAGGCGAGTACGACTTTCCTGATCGACTTTTTGGACATGTGCGCCCCGGCAATGAAAATTGGATCGCCGCGATCTATAGGACAGCGGCGGGTTGGCGCAAGGGTTTACCGTTGAAACTGCCTGTAGGTGGTCTCCGCTTTTCCTGCCCGCGCCCTTCAGGTAAAAGCGCGGCATGTCCCTCTCGCCCGACGAAATCACCCGCTATGCCCGCCATATCGTGCTGCGCCATGTCGGTGGCCCCGGCCAGCAGAAGCTGAAGGCCGCGCGGGTGCTGGTGATCGGCGCCGGTGGGCTTGGCGCGCCGGTGCTGCACTATCTGGCGGCGGCAGGGGTAGGCACGCTCGGCATCGTCGATGACGATACGGTGTCACTGTCCAATCTCCAGCGGCAGGTGATCCACGGCACCGATGACGTGGGCCGGCCAAAGGTGGAGAGTGCGGCAGCCGCGCTGGTTCGCCTCAATCCGCATGTGACCGTCCGCTGTCATTCCATCCGCTTTACACCGGACACCGCATCGGCCCTGCTGGCCGATTATGACATCGTGGCGGACGGATCGGACAATTTTGCCACGCGTTATGCGGTAGCCGACGCCTGTGCAGCGGCGGAAAAGCCGCTGGTGACCGCTGCCGTCAATGAATTCGACGGGTCGCTGACAACGCTGCGCCCGTTCGAGGCGGGCCCCGATGGCGCGCTGAACCCTAGCTATCGCTGCCTTTTCCCCGAACCGCCGCCCGAGGGCGTCATCCCAAGCTGCGCGGAAGCCGGCGTCCTCGGCGCGCTCGCCGGCATCATCGGCACGATGCAGGCGCTGGAGGTGATCCGGGAGATCGTCGGCTTCGGCGAAGGTCTGGTGGGACGGCTGCTGCTCGTCGACGCGCTGACGATGCGGTTTGAAACGATGGCTTACGCGCGGGATACGGGCTGAGACCTCACCGCGGGGTGATCGCCAGCCGGACGCGGCCGTTTTCCACCTTCAACGCCCCTTCGGGCAGTTTCGGATTGCGGATTTGCGGCGCTTGCCGCCCGGCGTTGCGGCGCGGGGCCGATTCTGCGGCTCCATCGGGCGGGCGACGGCCACGCCGCCGCGCCTCGGGCGAGCCGCGCACGGGCGACAGCGAGGCCAGACAGAGGTTGAACTCCATCGGGTTCTTGATGGCCTCGCAGTCCTTGGCCGTCTTGGCTTCGGCTGAGCCCGCGAGAATCAGAAGCGCCAGTGCGGTGAGACGGATCATGTGCCTAGCCTGACGCCAAAATGCGGCGACACTTTGAGCCCATCAACCCCGCAATGTCGCACCGGTCTTTTTCGCCATTTCCGCCACCAGTTTCTGGCTGAAAGCGTCGATTTCCACATCGGTCATCGTCTTGTCGCGCGGCTGGAGACGCACCTCGATGGCGACCGACTTCCGACCCGGCTCGACACCCTTGCCCTCGTAAAGATCGAACAGCGTGACGCCCGAGACAAGCGCGCGGTCAATGCCACGCGCCACCTTCAGCATATCCTCGGCCTTCGTTTCTGAGGCAACAAGGAAGGCAAAGTCGCGCGTCACCGGCTGGAAATCAGACAATTCAAGGCGCGGCTTCACCTTGGTCGGCTTCGCCTTAGGCGCAGGAATCGCATCAAGAATAATCTCGAAAGCATAGACCGGCCCATCGACATCGAGTGCTTCGAGCGCGGCGGGGTGGATTTCACCGAAATGGCCGAACACGTCCCTGCCCATGTGCAGTGTCGCAGAACGCCCCGGATGAAACCAGGCAGGGCCACCGGGCGTCACCTGCACGCCGGTCATCGGCGCGCCGTTGAGCGCAAGAACCGCAAGCGCATCGGCCTTGACATCGTAGAGATCGGCATTCGCACTGCCGGACCAATGACGCCCCTGCCCCGAAGCCTTGGCGCGGCCACGACGCAGGCCCGACGCCGCGATCTTCTGATCGTCCGGCCTGTCCCCCATGAACACCTGGCCAACCTCGAACAGCGCCAGATCATCAAAGCCGCGATCAACATTGCGCTGTGCACCGGCCAGCAGCCCCGCCAGCAAGGTCGGGCGCATATCGGAAAGCTCCGAGGCGATGGGGTTGGCGAGCGCCAGTTCGGGCTTGCCGCCCCCGAACAGGGTCGCGGCGGCCTTCGAGATGAATGACCAGGTGACGGCTTCCAGCATCCCGCGTGCGGCAAGGAGGCGCTTGGTTGTTCGCGTACGTTTCTGAATCAGCGTCAGTACGGGGGCGTGAATGCGGTTTTCGCGCAGGAGCGGGATCATCGGGACGTTGTCGACCCCGGCGATGCGGGTGATTTCCTCGACGAGGTCGGCCTTGCCCTCCACATCCGGCCGCCAGGAGGGCACCGAGACCTTCACTCTGTCACCGTTGCCAGAAACCCAGAAACCGAGGTTCTGAAGGGTCACCTTCGCTTCAGCGCGCGGCACATCGAGCCCGGTGAGGCGTTTGGTCTCGCTCCACGGGAAGTCGATGACGAGGCCCGCTTCCGGGATCTCCCCCGCCAGCACCGAATCCGTCGGCGTGCCACCGCAAAGGTCCAGGACAAGCTGCGTGGCATGGTCGAGGCCCGGCACCGTGTAAGCGGGATCGACGCCCCGCTCAAAGCGGTAGCGCGCATCCGAATTGAGGCCGAGCGCGCGGCCCGAGCGCGCCACCGTCATCGGGTCCCACAGCGCCGATTCGATCAGCACATCGGTGGTGTTCTCGTCGCAGCCCGAAACCTCGCCGCCCATGATGCCGGCCAGCGATTCAACGCCGTTGTCGTCGGCGATGACGACATGGGCCGGATCGAGCGCATAGGTCTTGCCATCCAGTGCAAGCAGGCTCTCGCCAGCCCGCGCACGGCGCACCACGAGATTGCCGTGCACCTTCCCCGCGTCGAAGACATGCAGCGGGCGTCCCTGATCGAAGGTCATGAAGTTGGTGATGTCGACCAGCGCATTGATGGGGCGCAGGCCGATGGCCTTCAACTGGCGCTGCATCCATTCCGGCGAAGGGCCGTTCCTGACCCCGCGCACGAGGCGCAACGCGAAGGCCGGGCAGAGGTGCCGGTCTTCGGCGGCAAAATCGAGGCTCACACCGACCGGGCACGGCCCGTCGGTTTTCAGTGGCAGCGGCTTGGGCACGCGCAGGGTGCCAAGCCCCGCCGCCGCAAGATCCCGCGCGATGCCGTAGACGCCCGTGGCATCGGGGCGGTTCGGCGTCAGGTTGATCTCGATGACAGGATCGTTGAGGCCGAGATACTCAGCGTAAGACACCCCGACTGGCGCTTCGGCTGGCAGATCGATGATGCCGTCGTGATCCTCAGACAGTTGCAGTTCCGCCGCCGAGCACAGCATTCCGCCCGATTCGACGCCGCGGATCACGCCCTTGCCGAGCGTGATGTCCTTGCCGGGAATATAGGTGCCGGGCGGGGAGAAAACGCTCTTCATGCCGGTGCGGGCATTCGGCGCACCGCACACCACCTGCACCGGCGCGCCCTGCCCCGTCTCAACCATGCAGACACGGAGACGATCCGCGTTCGGGTGCTGTTTTGCCTCGATCACATACGCAATCGAAAAGCCCGCGAGCTTTTTTGCCGGGTCCTCGACGCCCTCGACCTCAAGGCCGATGCGCGTCAGCGTTTCCACCACCTCATCGAGCGTGGCGGTGGTGTCGAGGTGCTGCTTGAGCCAGGAAAGGGTGAATTTCATCGGGCGCGCTCATCGAACATGGAATTTCGTCAGCGAGGCGTGTCCGCCATCCCGGCGCGCACGTCAAGGGGCGCGGCTCAATCGCCCGAATTTCCCCGCGTCGCGATTATAGCGGGAGACCGCCTCGGGGCGGATGCCGCTGATCGTATGGTGCGGGTGTTCCGGCCCCACGAAAATCTCCGGCAGGACATGGTGCATGATGACGCCGGAGCGGAAGGCCTTGCCGTATTTCCCCAGATCATCGACCGGCAGCGCTGCTTCATCAAAGCCGACCAGTTCGCCATATCCGCCCGCGATGGAGCCCTCCGGCGCTTCCGTATCCGGCTCGAAGGCGAGATGCAGGAAGGTCGCGATGCCGTAGACACCGAAACAGCGCGCAGCGCCGCCTTTCCAGGCGACCGCGGAGATCACCACATCCTCGCCAATCGCCAGTTCCGCAAAACGCGGCAGAGCCAGCACCTCGTCGAGCACCGCGCGGCTGACCCAGAGCATCTTCTCCTTGAAGGGCATGATCGGCCCCTCGGGATCGATGAACGGCCAGTATTCCAGCGCAGGGTTCTGGCCAAGCTTGATCGAATAGGCACGGTCGTCGTGGGCAATGAAATCCCTGGCCGCCTGCCGCAGATTGGCATCCACCGCCGGTGTGGCCCGGTAACGGCTGTCGTCGTCCATCAGCATGGCGAGGCGATAGTCCGCGCGGGCGTGGATGGCGCCAAGCGCCGCCGCATAGACCTCGCCGATGCAGGAATGGGCGCGTTCCGCCACAATGATCACCAGCCTGCCGCCCGCAATCGCCGCAGCGTGATCCGCCTGCATCCGCGCAAGAAATTCCGGCGCATAGGCCTGGGCATAGACAAAGGTGCAGGCGGAAAGGCCGCCGGCCTCAAGCGCCGGCATGAAGGCGCGATCCATATCCGCAACGAGCCGCGCGAGCATGGCCTCGCGCCCCCGGCTGCAAATGATGATCGCGATGTCGCGTTTCACCCCGTCAAACCACCCGCCAGCGTCGGCAGGTCGAGCGGACGGAAGCCGTAGTGCTGAAGCCAGCGCACATCCGCATCGAAGAAGGGGCGCAGGTCCGGCATTCCGTATTTCAGCATGGCGATCCGGTCGATGCCCATGCCCCAGGCGTAGCCCTGATATTCATCGGGATCGAGGCCGACATTGCGCAGCACATTGGGGTGGACCATGCCGCAGCCGAGGATTTCGAGCCAGTCGGTGCCCTGCCCGAAGCGGATGTCCTTGCCGGAGCGGTCGCACTGGATGTCGACTTCCATGGACGGTTCCGTGAAGGGGAAGAACGACGGGCGGAAGCGCATCGTCACGTCCTTCACCTCGAAGAACGCCTTGCAGAACTCGGTCAGCACCCAGCGGAGCTGACCGAGGTTCGCCGTCCTGTCGATCACCAGCCCCTCGACCTGATGGAACATCGGGGTGTGGGTCTGGTCGCTGTCGCAGCGATAGGTGCGGCCCGGGCAGATGACGCGGATCGGCGGCTTCTGGCCGAGCATGGTGCGGATCTGCACCGGCGAGGTGTGCGTGCGCAGAAGCTTGCGCTCGCCATTCGCGTCCGGGTTGAAGAAGAACGTGTCATGCATCTCGCGGGCCGGGTGACCGGCGGGGAAGTTTAACTTCGTGAAATTGAAATCGTCGGTCTCGACATCCGGACCCTCGGCGATGGCAAAGCCGAGATCGGCGAAGATCGCGGTCAGTTCGTCGATCACCTGCGAAATCGGGTGGATACGCCCGGTTTCCAGCGCGGAAGGCTGAACGGGCAGCGTCACATCCAGCGTCTCGGCCTTGAGACGCGCATCAAGCGCGGCGGATTTCAGCACGGATTTACGGGCGGCGAGCGCCTCGTGCACCTGATCCTTCGCCGCGTTGATGGCAGCGCCGGCGACCTTTCGCTCGTCGGGCGACATCTTGCCCAGCGTTGCGAGCAGCGCGGAAATCGAGCCCCTCTTGCCGAGTGCGGCGACGCGCACTGCTTCCAGCGCCGCCTCATCGGGTGCGGCGGCGATGTCAGCAAGGATGGTGCGGCTGAGCGTAGCAACGTCGGTCATGGGGCAATCCGCATAATCTGATGGGTTGCGGCGCTTTTAAGGGTATTGTGCCGGCCTCACAAGCCATTCCCTCGCGCGGGGTGGGCGGCGGCCTTCCGCAATCCTCCCCACCGTCAATCAGGAGCCTTTCGTGCCCGACACCCCCGCCAACAAGGCCTCGCCGACCTATCTGCCGGCGATGCTCGACAGTCCGTTCCTGCTGGGCGATTCGACGCGCGGCGCACGATTCATGCTCGAATATCAAAAGACCGAGGAGATTCTCCGGGCAGCGGGCATCCGTTCCACCATCGTCTGTTTCGGCTCGGCACGGGCGCATGAAGGGGAGGCGAACACGCTCGGGCGGGCCTATGATGCAGCGCGCGCCTTCGGGCGGCTCGCCTCCGAGCGGGGCGGCGCGCTTTGCGACGATGGCGGTGAGCATTGCAATGTCATCGCGACGGGGGGCGGTCCGGGCATCATGGAAGCCGCGAACAGGGGCGCCATCGAAGCCGGCGCCCCCTCGATCGGCTTCAACATCACCCTGCCGCACGAGCAGGAACCGAACCCCTGGACGACGCCGGGGCTGACTTTCCAGTTTCACTATTTCGCCGTGCGCAAGTTCCATCTTGCCATGCGCGCGGCGGGGCTTGTCGTGTTTCCGGGCGGGTTCGGCACCCTTGATGAACTCTTCGAGGTGATCACGCTGCAACAGACCGGCAAGATGCACCGCTGTCCGGTGGTGCTCTACAACCGCGCCTTCTGGCGAAGGCTGATCAATCTTGATCTTCTCGTTGAAGAAAAACTGATCGCACCGAAGGATGTCGCGCTATTCCGCTATGCCGAGACGCCGGAAGGTATCTGGCACGAACTGGTGGCCGGCGGGCTTCAGCCTCATGGGCCGTGCACCAGCAGTTCCTTCAAATAACCGGGGTCACCGCCCGCGACGAAATAACCGTTGCGGAACACCCCATCGCGCGGACCATAGGTGAAGGGCTCGCCTTTGGCGGTCAGCACCGTGCCGCCCGCTGCGCGCAGCACCGCATCGCCTGCTGCGGTATCCCATTGCATCGTCGGCGAGAGGCGCGGGTAGATATCGGCCAGGCCCTCGGCGATGCGGCAGAACTTGATCGACGAGCCGACGACCTGCGCCCTGCCCTCGGTGATGCGGGCGACAAAGGCATCGGTGTCGGGCGAACGATGGCGCAGACTTGCCAGAACAACCATCTCGCCGGCTGCGGCCCGGCGGGACATGATGGGGCGGCGGTTGTGGGCGCGTGTTGTCCGTGCGCCGGGGGTGAGCGTCATCATTTCCGCGCCGTTACGCGTTCCCGCCCAGAGGGTTTCCAACGCCGGGGCATAAACGACCCCCGCAACCGGCACATAGTTCTCGATAAGGCCGATGTTGACCGTGAACTCCCCCGAATGGTTGATCATTTCCTTGGTGCCATCGAGCGCATCGACCAGAATGAAGCGGTCATTGCATTCAGGCGTACGCCCATCGCTCACGGCCTCCTCGGAGACGACGGGAATACCCGGCAGGATACGCTCCAGCCCTTCAAGGATGATCGCCTCGCCCTCCCGATCCGCAGCCGTGACCGGGCTGCCGTCCCGCTTCAATTCCACGGCGGGATCGGCAACATGGCTCATGATAGCCGCGCCGGCCCGGCTCGCGAGGTCGATCAACGCCTCCATTTCGGCACTGGTCACGATTTTGGGCTCCCTAGGGCAGTTTTCCCTACCATTTCAGCGAGTCAGCGCCGCGACAAGTTCGATATGCGCGGAAAATGCAAACTGATCGACCGGGGTGACGCTTTTCAGTGAAAAACCGGCATCGGTCAGAAGCGCGGAATCGCGCGCAAAGCTGGCGGGATCGCAAGAGACATAGACGAGGTGGCGCGCCTTCGACCTTGCAATCTGGCGCACCTGCGCCTCGGCCCCTGCACGCGGCGGGTCGAGCACAAGGGCGTCGAAGGCATCGAGTTCGTGCGGCAGCAGCGGACGGCGGAAGAGGTCGCGGGCTTCCGCCGCGATTGGCCGCAGGCCGGGCGTTGCGCGGGCCGCTCGGCTGAGCGCCTCGATGGCCGGACGGTCGGAATCGAAGGCCGAAACGGATCTTGACTCGGCAAGGCGCAAGGCAAAGGGGCCGACGCCGCTGAAGAGATCAGCGACTTTCCTTGCCTTGCCCAACGCTGCAACGACGAGTTCGGCCAGCGTTTGCTCGCCGGCAGCCGTTGCCTGCAAAAAGCCGCCCGGCGGCGGGTTCACGACGGCCCGGCCCATGCGCAGGGTTGGCGCGCGGCGCTCGACGATGATCTCGCCATGCAAAGACAGGCGGGCAAGATCAAGCGCAGTCGCCATTTCGGTCAGGGCGAGGCGGTGGCTGAGGGCCTCGCGTCCCGGTCCGCGAATATCGACATCGATCCCGCCATCGGTTGCGGTGATCTGGACATCGGCGGGTTTGCCGAGGCGCACAAGCGGCTGGAGAATGCGTCGCGCAAGCTCCGGCGCCGTGCCAAGGGCTGGCACCAGCACCGGGCAGGAGTCGAGGTCGACGAGTTCATGGCTCTTGGCCACCATGAACCCGGCCTGCCAGCGGCCCTTTTCCACCCTGGCGTGCAGAATCACGCGGCGGCGGCCCGCGCCATGCGCCCCAACCATGGGCGTAATGTCCGTCTCCAGCCCGGCGCGGCGCAGCGTGCTTGCCACAAGGCCGCGTTTCCACTCCGCGTAAGGCCCCGGTGCGAGATGCTGCATCCGGCAGCCGCCACAGCGGCCGTAGTGGGGGCAAAAGGGCGCGATGCGGTCCGGGCTCGACGGCTCGACAGTGTAGGTTCCGTCCGACGCAACGGTCACGGTCTCACCGGGGAGCGCAAAAGGCACATGCTCAATGCCAGCCGGCCCTGCCGCGATGCCATCGCCACGGGCGCCCAGCGCGCTGATCACCAGACCTGTCATGGCTGCCCCCTGAAGGCTGCGATAAGATATTCGACGTTGCCATCCCCACCGGTAATCGGCGAGGCGATGGCGTTTCGGGGCGAAAACCCCAGCCGAGCGAGTTCTGCAGCAACGGCAGTCACCGCCGACTGGCGAACGCGCTCATCACGCACGATGCCGCCCTTGCCGATCTCTTTCCGCCCGACCTCGAACTGCGGTTTGACCAGCGCAACCATGGCTGCTTTCGGGGCCAGAAGCGCCGCAACGGTCGGCAGAACCAGCGCCAGTGCAATAAAGCTGACATCAATGACGGCAAGTTCGGCCGGTTCGATTGTGCCCGGGGCAAGCGTGCGGATATCGGTCTGTTCCAGAAGGCGCACGCGTGGATCGCCCCTGAGGCTCGTGTGGAACTGGTCCGTGCCGGAATCGATGGCCGTGACATGGGCCGCGCCCCGTCGCAGCAGCACATCGGTGAAGCCACCTGTCGATGACCCGACATCGAGGCAGCGGCGCCCCGCCGGATCAACGGAAAAGTGATCGAGCGCAGCGGCAAGCTTCACCCCGCCGCGCGAGACATAGGGATGCGGCGCCTCTGCTGTGATTTTTGCGTCAATCGCGATGGATTCGGACGCTTTTCGCACAACAATGCCATCTGCCGTCACGCCACCGGCGGCAATCGCCTCCTGCGCGCGGGTGCGGCTGTCGAAGAAACCACGCCGCACCAGTTCCAGATCAGCCCGCGCACGCATTGCATTCATTCAAAAAAACCATTGCATGTCGTTGGCAAAACCGCACACGATTATTCGGTTTTCATGTCAACGGGGGAAGGTGCGGTAGCACAGTGTGTACCGCACCGAAAAGTGGAGGATTTCAATGGTGCATTCCAATCGCCGCCAGTTCCTGGCCGGGACCGCTGCCAGTTTTGCCACGCTGGCGATGGGACGGGCCTACGCACAGGCGCCGGAAGGGCCGTTCAAGCTGCCGCCACTCGGTTATGCTTATGACGCGCTCGATGCCAACATTGATGCCAAGACCATGGAAACGCATCACCTGCGGCACCATGGCGCCTTCATCACCAACCTGAATAATTTCGCCAAGGACACCCCCGCGCTCGGCACAACACCGGTTCAGGACCTGCTTGCCAAATGGCAAGAGTTGCCGGAAGCGATTCGCACGGGCGCCAAGAACAATCTCGGTGGTCACGCCAACCACTCGATGTTCTGGCAGATCATGGCGCCGGGCGGTGCCAATACGCCGGATAGCGATCTCAAGGCGGCCATCGACCGGGATCTCGGCGGTTTTGACAAGATGAAGGCCGATTTCAATGGTGCCGGCGGGCGGGTGTTCGGATCGGGATGGGTGTTCGTGACGGTGACCAAGGACGGCAAGCTCGCGCTTGTCTCCCGGCCCAATCAGGATACGCCGCTGATGGACGGCCAGCGCGTTCTGTTCGGCAATGACGTGTGGGAACACGCCTATTACCTGAAATATCAGAACCGCCGTGCCGAATACCTCGCCAGCTGGTGGAATGTCGCCAACTGGTCGGTGATCGGCGCCCGTTATGCCGCCGCCAAAGCCGGCACACTGACCATCTGATCCGGCCCGCACCGGGACACTTCGTTCATGCCCGCTTCATCACGCAGCGGGCATCAGCACGCCCGGATGTGGCCGGTTTCGCCTTGTCTGGGCGCTAACCGGTAACGACGATGCTGCAATGCAAAAATGCCATTTTGCACCGCACACATTTTGTCGTATTATTCCGCCGGAAAGTGAGGAGCATGAAAATGCGTTCCCAGAAGAAAGTGCCGCCGGCCAATTTGCGCCCCCGGCATGAACCCCCGACGCTGGAAGAAGCGCTCTATGCAGCCGAAGGCTTCATCGACGAGCGCGACCGGCAGATTGAATTTGCGGCGGACCTGATGGATCTGCCGGTTGATGTCGTGCGCCCGAAGGCAGAGGCCTTCTTCAAGGCCCAGGCGAAAATGCTGGCGGTCGAAGGCGTCCGCAAACCGGTGATCGTCGAGAAGCGCTCGGCCGCCCCGTTCGGGCTGGAGCGGAAGAGACCGTCCTTCACCGTTGAACACAAGAACGCCGGTCCGGCCTTCTCCTTCGAGCGCAAGCCGGCGGGATCGAAATTCGCGGTCGAAACCCGCAAGCGGGTCATCACGCTGCCGCACTGAGCCTTCGGGCCATCCCAGGCGTCACCAGAGAATTTCCCTTCTCTGATGGCGCCTTGTTTTTGTTTTTCGTAGTTTCTTGCGAGCCGGCAGCCCCGCGATTCTGTGTGCGTATCAAGCGATGCCGCGCATGGCCACTGCTGCATCCTTGCCGAGCGCCTCGAACACCTTCGCCACAATACCTTTCGCATCGAGGCCGGCCCTGGCGTACATTTTCGCCGGCGTGTCGTGATCCTGAAAAATATCCGGCAGCACCATGGACCGGACTCTCAGCCCCGAATCGAGCAGGCCATCCTCGGCCAAACGGTGCATGACGAACGAGCCAAAACCACCGATGCTGCCCTCCTCCACCGTCACCAGCACCTCGTGATGGCGCGCAAGACGGTGAACGAGATCGACATCGAGCGGTTTGGCAAAGCGGGCATCCGCCACCGTCGTTGACAGCCCCAGCGCCGCGAGTTGATCAGCGGCCAGCAAGGCTTCCTGCAACCGCGTTCCCAGCGACAGAAGCGCGATTCGCGTCCCCTCGCGCAGGATTCGCCCCTTGCCAATGGGCAGGATCGTGCCCCGCTCGGGCATGTCGCAGCCCACGCCATCACCACGAGGAAAGCGGAAGGCGATGGGGCCGGCATCATGGGCGGCAGCCGTACGCACCATATGGCAGAGTTCGGCCTCGTCGGCGGCTGCCATCAACACCATGTCGGGCAGACAGCCGAGATAGGCGATATCGAACGAACCGGCGTGTGTCGCCCCATCAGCCCCGACGAGCCCCGCCCGGTCGATGGCGAAGCGCACCGGCAGCTTCTGCAACACGACATCGTGCATTACCTGATCGTAGGCGCGCTGGAGAAAGGTCGAATAAATCGCACAGAACGGCTTGTAACCTTCGGTTGCCATGCCAGCCGCAAAAGTGACCGCATGCTGCTCGGCGATGCCGACATCGAAGGTGCGGGCGGGATGCACCTTCTGAAACAGATCCAGCCCGGTGCCGGACGGCATCGCAGCCGTGATCGCGACGATCTTCGGATCGGCATCCGCTTCCTTGATCAGCGACTGGGCGAAGACCTTGGTATAGCTTGGCGCATTCGACGGCGGCTTGGCCTGCACACCGGTCACGACATCGAACTTGACGACGCCGTGATACTTGTCGGCGCTGGCCTCGGCCGGAGCGTACCCCTTGCCCTTCTGCGTCACGACATGGATCAGCACCGGCCCGCCGACATTGGCGTCGCGCACGTTCCGGAGCACAGGCAGCAGATGATCGAGGTTATGCCCATCGATGGGGCCAACGTAGTAAAACCCCAGTTCCTCGAACAGGGTGCCGCCCGTGACATAGCCGCGTGCGTGCTCGACCGCCCGTGTGATGGCACTATCGATGCGCTTGGGCAGCTTGTGGCTAAGTTGCTTGCCGATGTCGCGCAGCTTGAGATAGGTCTTGCCCGAGCCGAGACGGGCCAGATACGCGCTCATCGCGCCCGTGGGCGGGGCGATGGACATGTCGTTGTCGTTGAGGATCACAATGAGCCGCGAATGCATCGCACCGGCGTTGTTCATCGCCTCATAGGCCATGCCGGCGGACATCGCGCCATCGCCGATCACCGCGATGACGTTGTTGTTCCGTCCGTCCATATCCCGCGCAACCGCCATGCCGAGGCCGGCGGAAATCGAGGTGGAGGAATGCGCCGCGCCGAAGGGATCGTATTCGCTCTCATCGCGCTTGGTGAAACCGGACAGACCGCCGCCCTGACGCAGGGTGCGGATGCGATCTCGCCGCCCGGTCAGAATTTTGTGCGGATAGGCCTGATGCCCGACATCCCAGATCAGCCGGTCACGCGGGGTATCGAAAACATGATGCAGCGCCACCGTAAGTTCGACAACGCCCAGGCCCGCGCCAAGATGCCCACCCGTGACCGAGACCGCATCGATCATCTCGGCCCGCAACTCGTCCGCAACCTGTCCGAGACGCGCGTCATCAACCTTACGCAGGTCGTCCGGCGTGACAATGGTATCGAGAAGCGGCGTATGAACGGGCACGATCTGGCCTTGCTGGGACTATGGAATATCCGGTCTAATACGTTAATTCAGGCCCGGCAATGGCACGAGATGCCGCGGCGCGACCTCAGTTGCAGCCACCGATTGAGTTGGCCTTGCAGATTTTCTTGCCATCGGTCCAGGTGGCGCCGGAGAAATTGGCGCCGTCGAGCCGCGCGCTTTCCAGCGAAGCTCCGGTCAGATTTGCGCCCTGAAACAGCGCATTTTCAAGATGCGCATAGTCAAAATTGGCATTCCGGAGATTGGCGTTCACGAATAACGCCCCGCTCGCATAGCCATTCTCGAAGCGCGCGCCCTCAAGATTGGCGCGGGTGAAATTCGTCCCGTCCGCCAGCGCACCACCAAAATTCACGCCCGGCAGCACACGTCCCGTGAAGTTCTCGTTGGTCACATCCGCATTGGCGTAAGTAATGATATCGCTGATCGACGACCGGCCCGTGCCACCTGTCGCATTGCAACCGGCGAGCGCAAGCGCAAGAACCGTAATGGTGGTGAAGCGTGACATCATGACGTTCCTCTGCGGGCCAGTTCTCTTCGTTCCTTAAGGGAAGAAACGGACATTCACCAGATGGGACGGCCCGGAATGCCGCCCGCCATCAGCCGGCATCGAAAGCCTCGGTGCCGGCGGGCTTGCCGTCAGCGCCCAGCGTAATCTTCTCGATCCGGGCTTCCGCCTCGCGAAGCAGCGCATCGCAACGCTTCTTGAGCGCCTCGCCACGCTCGTAAAGGGCGATAGATTCTTCCAGCGCGACCTCGCCCCGTTCCAGCTTCTGGACGATCTGCTCAAGTTCGGCCAGCGCCTTCTCGAACGGAAGGGCAGCGATGTCCGTCTGGGGGGATTGTGCGTTCATGGCTGTTGTTCTACCGGATTTCTGCGCCGGGCTCCACCCGGCAAATAACGGAATTGTCCAACTGCGATGTCCAAGCCCGGCCCCCGCCATTCCGGCAGTAATCGCCGCCAGATTCTCGGCGCCGGCTTGGCGGTTGTGATCCTGCTGGTACTCGGGATCTGGGTGTTCAGCCGGCTCGATGCCACACAGAAGGCACAGGCCTGCATGGAATCAGCCGGGCGCCGCTGCGCCGCCATCGAGGTCGACAGCCTGCCCAAGCGATAGGCCTTGGGAGGCGCGGCGCGCCGACGCCTGCCCTACCCGCGCGAGCCGACGCGGATGCCGGGCGCGGGACGTTCAGCCAGCACCTCGCGCCGGAATCGGAACAGGGCTGCCGGGCGGCCGCCCGTGGTTGTCCGCCCGCCGGTCGGTTCGACCAGTTGCGAGGTTTCGACCAGTCTGCGGAAGTTCTGCTTGTGCAGCAGGCGGCCCGAAATCGCCTCGACCGTATTTTGCAGCGACGTCAGCGTGAATTCCGCTGGAATCAGTTCAAAAATGACCGGGCGATACTTGAGCTTGCCGCGCAGACGACCAATGGCGGTGGCCAGAATGCGGCGATGATCGAAACTCATTGGCATTCCGAGCCCCGGCCCGATCCCGACCGAAGGGTCCGCACGACCATCGCGGATTGCTTCCATCACCAGGCCGGCCTCGTACAGCAGTTCGTAACGCTCCAACGCCTTTTCCTCGTCGAAGGGCGCGCCCTCGCCGCCGAAACACAGCTTCATGCGCTCGAATCGCGACAATCCGCGCCGGTCAGTGATTTCCGCGTCGCTCTGCTTCTGCGAGGCCCAGGGCCGCAACGCCGGCAGGATGATTTCGTCGATCATGCGCGGGCGGCCGCCGCGCCAATCCTCCCACGGCAGGAAACGGTACCAGGGCAGGAACTCGGTGTTGCCCCGCGCCGTCCGGCTGAGGCCGGTCAACGCCAGATAGCCAACCGAAACGACATGGGGGCCGACATCGCCGGGCTGGGCATGGCGACCACGATCGCCGAATGTGTAGAGCTGCTCCGCATAGCCGAGGTTCAGGCCGGCCTGTTCATTCACCCAAGCGCGCAGGCCGATCTCGAACGTCCGATGCGTTACCGGATCAAACGGGCCGGAGGGAAGCGCCGGCAGATTACCCGAACGCGTATCCGTGACGAAAACCAGCGGTTCATCATCCCGCACGGTTACAATTGCCGCTGCGAGTCCGATTTCGATCCGTGAGGGGCCTGTATCTCTTGTCATTCCCGGCGCGGCCTATCCTTGACTGATCTTTCGTGTCTGCCCGTTCGGTTGAAATGGCCTGAACCTGCAATGTGCGCCGCCGCCGGCATCACCACAAGTCTCGTTCATTGCAACCTTGCGACTCATTGTTCTATCCGCTTGCGAAACCAATAGCGCAAACACGCTTCGCAATGGCGAGAACTTTCTTGGCCTTTCGACAAGGATCGCATGGCTGGTCGCCGGTGAAACCCCTCTTCGCGGCGAGCCCCCCGGATAGCAAAAAGGAGCGGAACTCGATTTACCTGTTGATTCAATGCGTTGTTTAGCAGACGATGCCCTGTGTCTCCCGCGCGACACCCATGTTGAAATCGCTCTGGCAGCGGCAGAATATGACGCTCCAGACGGGGCTGCCGGCACAGTGGTGCCGATCCTGGCCGGGAGCCGTCTGTCTGTGAAGCGTCTTAATACTTCCGCCACCGAAACATTGCCTTTCGTGCTGACGCTCCGGAATGAAACCCGCTCCGTTATCCTTCTCCTGCAAGTTGCCTGAATCGCGCAAGGAACCGCATCTTTGCCAGATCCGCGCTCCACGGTCGCAACAGGGACCGCACCTCCTGATCAAGTGGCACGGGCGCACCAAAAAATGTCCGTGCCTCTGCCGGCGAAAAGCCCGCGAGTTCAACCGCTTCATGGTGGGCCGCCACGCCATCGGCCTGCTTGGCCAGGGTGGCGACATCACGGGGAAACACAGGCGGCAGACCGAAACGGATCATCACAGCCCCCAGAATACGGGCTTCCACAGGCTTGTAAGTGTCATTCAACACAGCTTTCAGAGGAGAGATCATATCCCCAATCACGTATTCTGCCGAATCGTGGAGCAAAATCGCAAGACAGGTGCGATCCGGCAGGCCAATGCGTAACTGCCGGGCCACCGCCTCGACCAGCAGCGAATGCTGGGCCACGGAGAAGATGTGCTCGCCCGATGTCTGACCGTTCCAGCGGGCGACACGGGCCAGACCATGGGCCACGTCCTCGATCTCGACATCAAGCGGCGAAGGGTCGAGCAGATCGAGCCGACGGCCGGACAGCATCCGCTGCCAGGCGCGTGGGGTCTTTGGCGCTCTGGCCATGGGTCAGCGCCCCCTTGCCAGCGCCGCGCATTCCTCATGGCGGAAGCAGCCGACAAGATGATCGTTCACCATGCCCGTGGCCTGCATGAAGGCGTAGACGATGGTGGGGCCACAGAAGGCGAAGCCGCGCTTCTTCAGGTCCTTCGAGATCTTTTCCGCAAGCGGGGTCGCGCCCGGCACTTCTTCGAGGCCACGGAAACGGTTCTGCACCGGGCGCCCGTCGAGATAGTTCCACAGATAGGCCGAGAAGCCGCCCTTCTCCTGGATGTCGAGATAGGCCCGCGCGGATTTCACCGTGCCCTCAACCTTCATGCGATTGCGCACGATGCCGGGGTCAGCCATCAGGGCCTCGATCTTTTCCGGGCCATAACGCACGATGCTTTCCGCATCGAAACCGTCGAACACCTCGCGGAAATGCGCGCGCTTGCGCAGGATGGTGATCCAGGACAGGCCGGCCTGAAACCCGTCGAGCAGGAGTTTTTCGAACAGGGCGCGGTCGTCGAACTCCGGCACGCCCCATTCCTCGTCATGGTAAGCGACATAGAACGGGTCCGTGCCCGGCCAGCCGCAGCGGCTGAGGCCGTCAGGATGCAGGATGGGCGGTCGCTTGATCGTCTCCATCTCAGGCATCGACGCCCGGCAGGTTGAAACTGGCGAAACTTGGCTTGGAAGCGGTGAGGCCGATGCCCCCGGCCGTCACCGGAACGCCGGTTTCGAGCGCATCGCCAAGACGATCGAGCCGAAGCATCGCAAGGCCCCGCCCCTTGTGCTGCGACCCGGCTTTTCCGATGACTTTCCCGCCGGCGACAACATCCACGCCCTCGACGGGAGCGAAGCCGCCCTCGTAGGCCACCGGCACAATCCGATTGCGGGCCGTGCCGCGATGCTCCATGCGGGAGACAACCTCCTGCCCGATGTAACAACCCTTCCTGAAATCGACGCCATGGAGTTGATCCATCAGCACCTCGTGCGGGAAAGCGTCATTGTACGCAAAGTCCTTGCCGCCCTCGGGCACGGCAAGCTCAATGCGGAACGCATGGTAATCCTCAGGGGTGCCACCCAACCTCTCAAGATCGGCACGCTCGGCGATCAGGCGCAGGCCCAGTGCGGGCAGGCGCGGATCGGTAAAGCTGAGATAATCCTCCGGGTCGATGTCCGGCGCTCCAACCACCGCCGCAACGCCCAGCCGGTGTGACATGTCCTCGATCGTGACCTTGGCGCGCAGGCGATACATCGCCAGCCGTTCGATCAGATCGGGCGCGAGCACGCGGGGAGTATCGAGATAGAAACCGCCGCCATCCTGCGGCTCGGCTTCGACAATCAGAAAATCGAAGAGAATCTTGCCCTGCGGCGAGAGCAGCGCTCCGAACCCGGCTTTACCGGGGATCACCTTATCCATGTCGCAGGTGACAAGGCCATTCAGGAAGCCCCGCGCCTCATCACCCGCAATCCTGACGACGCCGCGATCGGGCAAATAGATGGCTGGCATGGCTGTCCGGTCTCCGTAGCGGGCGTTGCCCTGCTGACATATGACCGGATGCGTCCTTCCTCAAGCGCAATCGCTTGAGGGCGTTGTAGCCTCATCGTTACTGGCGGGTGCGATCCACCGTGAATTCGCCGGCCCGGATGCGGCCGGGCAGACGCTCGGCAAAGGCTGCGACCGGCTCTTCGCCATAGGTTTCGACAAATTCCTTCAGAGCGGCGAACAGGGCTGCCTGTGCGAGACAATCACCTTCAATGCCATCCATCCGGCCTTCTGCAAAAGCTTCGGACATGTAGGCGAAGGCCGCCTTGCGCTGCGCGGCGAACATTTCGGCCTCGTCAGTGTCTCCATCTGTCTTCACCAACGCCATTGCTCTGCTCGCCACTGTTTCCGGGACCGTCCCGTCTTTCAACGGAAGCACCCTAGGGCTTCCAGGCAGCGAAGGGGAGCCGTTCCTTTAAAAAAGGTTAATCCGGATGGTCGCAGTTGAGCGGGTCAGGAGCCAAAGCGACTGCCAAGCTCATGGGCAAGCCGTCCGCCCTCCGCCAACAGGCGGCGCAAGGCCTCCTGGCCTGCCGGGGTGCAGATGCGATAGGTGATGCGATAGTCGTCGAGCCCGCGATTGTAGGCGCCGGCGAGACGTTCCTTCTGGGCGGGACCGATGGATTCAGCCTCCATCAGTTCGGCCATCTTGGAGCGCCAGGCTTCGCCCTCCGCTTCGGGGCGGAGGCGCGGCCCGTCGGGCCGGCACAGTTCGCTGAGGTGGGTGACAGCGCCGAGCACTTCCGACAAGCGCAGCAGTTGCGGCTCATAAGCTGGCGGTGGCGCTTCCACAGGCGGTGCCGGCGGTTCGGGCGAGCGGGCGCGCTGGGCCATTGCCACGCTGCCGCCGAGCAGCAACATCGCGGCAGCCAAGCGCGGGAGCGCCGTTCTCATGCGAATTCCCCTGTCATCAGGTCCACAGCCTTGGCGAGCACGGCGCGCAGCCCTTCCGTCATCGGCAGGTCACCGGGGTCATGCGGGTCCACCCAGCGGATGTCGGCGGCTTCCGGACCGATTTCGCCCTCTCCGGCCTGCCAGACGCCCGCGAACACGCAGACGACCGCATGGTTGCGCACACGCCGGTCGGGATCGCGGATGATCACCTCCACCGTATCGACAAAGCCGGCGATGGTGGCGGCAACGCCGGTTTCCTCGCCCAGTTCGCGCAAGGCCGTCTCTTCGAGCCGTTCGCCCACCTCTACCATGCCACCGGGCAGCGAATAGCAGCCTGCCCCTGCCTCGCCCGTCCGCTGGGCCAGCAGCACGCGCCCATCGCGGAACACCGCGACGGATGCCGCCAGAAAGGGACGGTCAGGATAAAGACGGCTCATACGTGCTGGCCGCCATTGATGTGCAGTTCGGCGCCGGTGACATAGGACGATTGCTCCGTGCACAGGAAGTAGATGGCTTTGGCAACCTCCTCGGGGGTTCCGAGCCGCCGCATCGGCAGGGTTTCGACAATCTTGTCGGTTCCCGGCGAAAGAATGGCGGTGTCGATCTCACCCGGCGAAATCGCGTTGACGCGGATACCCTCAGGGCCGAAATCCGCCGCCATCTCGCGCGTCAACGCCGCCAGCGCTGCCTTCGAGGTGGCATAGGCCGCGCCGGCAAAGGGGTGCACCCGTGAACCGGCGATGGAACTGACATTGACCACCGAACCGCGCGTGGCCCGCAATTCGTTGATCAACCCGCGCGCCAACAAAACGGGCGCGTAGAAATTGACCTGAAAGACGTGGGCCCAGGTGTCCAGCGGCGTATCAATGGTGCCAAGCCGGGCGCCGCCCGGCCCCTTGGGTGAAATGCCGGCATTGTTGACCAGCGCGTGCAGTCGGCCATCGGGCAATCGACGACGGATTTCCGCAACAGCGCGTTGCGTATCCGCCGGGTCCGCCAAATCCACCTGAATGTGATCATCGCGCCCCGCTTCCCACGGGCAATCTTCAGGGAAGGGCTGGCGCGAACAGGCGATGACCCGCCAGCCGGCGGATGAAAAGCGCTTGACGGTGGCATGGCCGATGCCGCGCGAGGCGCCCGTCAGCAGCAGGGTCCGGCGTTCAACGTTGCTGGTCATGACGTTTTCTCACGGGTAGAGACGCGTTCGCGTCCAGGGTTGGGCGGGATCGGCGCGGCGGAACACCGTCCGATCATGCAGCCGGAATGGCCGATCGTGCCAGAACTCGATTTCAACCGGCGCGATGCGAAAGCCGCTCCAGTGGGGCGGTCGTGGCACCTCGCCCACCGCAAACCGAACGCCCTCGCGCACCACCGCCTTTTCCAGCGCAAACCGGCTTTCAAGCGGGCGGGATTGCTGCGAAGCCCAGGCGCCGATGCGGGAATCGCGCGGGCGGGACGCAAAATATGCATCTGCCTCCGCATCGCTGACAACGCTCACATTTCCGCGAAACCGCACCTGCCGTCTGAGACTCTTCCAGTGGAACAGCCCCGCCGCCTTCTTCGCCGCCAGCAGTTCCCGCCCCTTGGCGCTTTCGAAATTCGTATAGAAAACAATGCCCTCCGCATCATAACCCTTCATCAGAACCATGCGGATGTTCGGAAGTCCCGCTTCATCCACAGAGGCGATGGCCATGGCATTGGGATCGTTCGGTTCGGTCCGGGTTGCATCAGCCAACCAGGCGCCGAACAGAGAAAACGGCTCGTCCGCTTCCGTGAAGTCATGAGACATTAACGCATTTCCCTTGAAATAGCGCAGGGCTTAGAGTTTTGACGGGTTGTGGCGTCGTGCGCCGGTTGTTGAACAGCGTTTCCTTTCTTTCTGCCGTGTTTCGGTCTGCCGGAGCAAGGCGTGTTTTTGTCCGTGCGACTCTTGTGGCGGCCGCCTGCCATCTTACAGGCGCTTGCAGTCTCACCATGCCCATCGCTTCGCTTGCCAGCGACAACGAGATCACTGGCAGCATCGCCAGGCCCGAACCGCAGCTTTCTTCCAAGCTGAATGCCGAGGACTGGCGCCGCGCCCAAGCTGCGCTGGGACTGGCTGTGGACCCGCAGGGCAACGGCGCGCCCGTTTCCTGGGATAACCCCGAATCGGGGATGAAAGGCAGTTTCGTCGCGGCTGGCCCCCTCTATCTCCTCGAAAATAGGGTCTGCCGCTCGTTTGTCGCCACGCTCGGACAGGTCGCGCAACAGGCCCCGCTTCAGGGCAGTCAATCTCAGGGTAGCCAACTTCAGGGCAGCACCTGTCGCCTTGGCCCCAATGAGTGGCAATTGCGCGATGTTCAGCCTATCACGACCTTGCGCGCCGAAGACAGCCGACCGCCGCGATAAAAATCACCGATGGTATCGGTGCTCGCAGTTGCAAAAATGTATCGCTTTCCCCACATCTGGGGCAGTATTCCCATTTTGCTCCACGAGACCCCATGCGCGATCCCTATACAGTTCTTGGCGTGCCGCGCTCTGCCAGCGAAGCGGAGGTGAAATCCGCTTTCCGCAAGCTCGCCAAACAATACCATCCTGATCGGAACGCTGATGATCCGAAGGCGAAAGAGCGCTTCGCCGAGGTCAACAATGCCTATGAGATTGTTGGCGACAAGGAAAAGCGTGGCCAGTTCGACCGCGGCGAGATTGATGCCGAAGGCAAGCCCAAGGGATTCGAAGGCTTTGGCCCGGGGGGCGCGGGCGGCCCCTTCCGCGGCGGCAATCCGTTCGGTGGCAACGGGCAGGATTTCCATTTCGATTTCAACATGGGCGGTGCGCAACGTGGAGGCCGGGCCGGCAGCTTCAACGAGGATATCCTCAGCGATATCCTGCGCGGCTTTGGCGGCGGCGGCGCCGGTTCCGGACCCGGCGGCATGGGCGGGCGCGGCCAGCGCCCGGCGCAGCCCGGGCGTGACATTACGGGCGAGGTTTCCGTAACGCTGGAAGAGGTTGCCGCGGGCGTGACCAAACGGGTCGGCCTGCCCGGCGGGCGTACGCTGGAGGTCAAGGTTCCGGCCTTTGTCGGCGACGGCAAGACGATCCGGCTTGGCGGCCAGGGCGAGGCGAGCCCGTCCGGCGGCAAGGCCGGCGACGTCCTTCTGACCGTACGCTATCTGCCGCATCCGCGATTCAGCGTGGATGGCGCGAACCTGAAGACGCGGATCGATGTGCCGCTGGCGACCGCCGTGCTCGGCGGCGGAATTCGCGTACCGACGCTGGAAGGCGAAGTCGAGATGACCATTCCCGCCTGGACAAATGGCGGGCGCACCTTCCGCCTGCGCGGAAAGGGCTTGAAGGGCAAGGACGGACGCGGCGATATCCTCGCCGCCATGGATATCCAGCTTCCGCAGGGCGACGAGGCGCTCGCCGAACTGATGCGCAAAGGCACGTAAGGTTCCACTTCCCGCGTATTCGGGCTTGCGCCTTGCCCCTCATGGGGCTATGCGCCAAAAGTTCGAAGCGGCACGGAGAAGAAGCATGACGGGCGTTGGCGGCATACTGGCCGGAAAGCGTGGCCTGGTGATGGGCGTGGCCAACAATCGCTCGATTGCCTGGGGCATTGCAAAGTCCTGCCGCCTGCAAGGCGCTGAACTCGCCTTCACCTATCAGGGCGATGCCCTCAAGAAACGCGTCGAGCCCTTGGCTGCCGAACTCGGCGCCATCGTCGTCGGTCATTGTGATGTCACCGATGGCCCCACGATCGATGCCGTGTTCGCAGATATCGAAAAGCGTTGGGGCAAGCTCGATTTCGTCATTCATTGCATTGCCTTTTCTGACAAGGACGAACTGACCGGCCGCTACGTTGAAACGAGCGAGGGCAATTTCAGCAAGACGATGCTGATCTCCTGCTATTCGCTGACGGCGGTGGCCCAGCGCGCCGAAAAGCTGATGACGGACGGCGGCTCGATTGTGACGCTGACCTATTACGGCGCGGAAAAGTGGATGCCGCACTACAATGTGATGGGCGTGGCCAAGGCTGCGCTGGAAGCTTCCGTGCGCTATCTCGCCGCCGATCTCGGCCCCAAGGGCATCCGCGTCAACGCCATTTCCGCCGGTCCGATCAAGACGCTTGCGGCTTCCGGCATCGGCGATTTCCGCTACATCCTCAAATGGAACGAGTATAATTCTCCGATGCGCCGCACGGTGACCATCGAGGAGGTTGGCGATGTCGGCACCTACTTCTGTTCGGATCTCTCGCGCGGCGTGACGGGCGAGATCCATCATGTCGATGCCGGCTATCACATCGTGGGTATGAAGAACCCGGAGGCGCCGGACCTCAGCCTCGACCGCGAGTAAGGCGGAGCGGGTGGGCTTCAGCGGAGCAATTATTCGGCCTCCAGCGTGATTTCGCCATGCGAATCAGGGCAGATTGCGGTTTTGGTGCAAAGGGTAACGGTCATGCGGTTTCCGGTTTTCCTGCTGACAGTAATGATGACGGGTGCGGCGCTGGCGCAAACACCGGCGCCCGGCTTCCAGCCACCGCCGCAGGCTGCTCCGGCCACCCCTGCCGTGACGGATGTGTCGCAGGCTACGGTCACCAAGACCGCCAAGCCGGACCGGGATGTTTTCATCGGCTCCTACATCACCGTCGACAAGACCTGCAAAGTGGGCGCGACGCCAACCGTCGAGTTCACGCAACAGCCGACGCAGGGCAAACTCAGAACGCGGCGCGATGCCGTGAACCTGCAACACGCCCCCGGTGTTCCGCGCAACAAGTGCCTCGGCGTTTCCCCTGCCGGTATCGCCGTGATGTATCGCTCTGCCCGCAAGGCCAAGGGCGACGATGTTTTCACCTACAAAGTAACCTATCCTGATGGGCGCGTGCGCGAGGTTTCGGGCACCGTGACAGTACAATGATCCAGCGAACACCGATCGCGCCGCTCCGGCCTGGCGCCAAGCATACTCCCGTCATCTATTACATCCGCCATGGAGAAACGGACTGGAACCGGCAGGGCCGGTTGCAGGGCGGGCACAACATTCCCCTGAACGATCTGGGGCGCTGGCAGGCGCGCGAGGTGGCGCAGCACCTGCGCGATGCAGCAGGTGTCGCGCTCGATTCGATGCCATGGATCGTCAGCCCGATGGACCGGGCGCAGGAAACCGCCCGCATCTGCCGCAGCGCACTCGGCTTTGATGCCAACGGCTTCACCACCCTTCCGGGCCTGACCGAGATTACCTTCGGCACGTGGGAGGGCATGACCTGGAAAGAGGTGCGCAAGTCCGACCCCGGGCGCGCGGCGCAGCGCACCGCCGACAAGTGGGGCTATGTGCCCCCGGACGGGGAAAGCTATGCCATGGTGCACCGGCGGACAAAGCCCGTGTTCGATGCGCTCACCGTGCCGACCGTGGTGGTGGCCCATGGCGGCATCGCCCGCGCTCTTCTCTGGGACCGCACGGAGGTCAACGAGGCGGACGCCGCTGTTTTCGATATCTGGCAGGGCCGTGTGATGGTGTTTGACGCGGAAGGCGCCACCTGGGTGCCGTGAAAGGCTTGACGCACGGGGAAACTCGGGGCACCTCGCTTTTTCATGTCACACAATTCCTTCGGCCACCTCTTCCGTGTCACCACCTGGGGCGAAAGCCATGGTCCCGCCATCGGCGCCGTGATTGACGGCTGTCCGCCACGCATTCCGCTGACCGAGGCGGATATCCAGCCGTTTCTTGATCGCCGCCGCCCCGGCCAGAGCCGATTCACCACCCAGCGGCAGGAACCGGATCAGGTGCGCATTCTCTCGGGTGTCTATACCGAGACGGACGGTATCCAATACACCACCGGCACCCCCATCGGCCTTGAGATCACGAACGTCGACCAGCGCTCGAAGGATTATTCGGCCATCGGCAACCAGTTCCGACCGGGTCACGCCGATTTTACCTATGACGCCAAATACGGCATTCGCGATCCGCGCGGCGGCGGGCGTTCCTCGGCGCGCGAAACCGCAATGCGTGTTGCCGCAGGCGCGGTGGCCCGCCGGATCATCCCCGGTGTCACCATTCGCGGCGCGCTGGTGCAGATCGGCCCGCACAGAATCGACCGCAATCGATGGGACTGGGCGGAGGTGGATAACAACCCGTTCTTCTGCCCGGATGCGGGGTCGGTCGATCTCTTCACGACTTACCTCGACGGTATTCGCAAGGCGGGCTCTTCTATCGGCGCGGTGATCGAAATCGTGGCGGAGGGCGTCCCGCCGGGGCTTGGCGCACCGATCTATGGCAAGCTCGATGGGGATCTGGCTGCCGCGATGATGAGCATCAACGCGGTGAAGGGCGTCGAGATCGGCGCCGGATTTGGCGCGGCGGAATTGACGGGCGAGGAAAACGCCGATGAAATCCGCCTCGGCAACGACGGAGCACCCTACTTCCGCTCAAACCATGCGGGCGGCATTCTGGGGGGTATCTCCACAGGGCAGCCGGTGGTGGCGCGCTTTGCGGTCAAGCCCACCTCGTCGATCCTGACGACGCGGCAATCCATCGACCGCTTCGGCAACGAGATCGACATCATGACCAAGGGCCGGCACGACCCCTGCGTCGGCATCCGCGCCGTGCCTGTGGGCGAGGCTATGATGGCTTGCGTGATCGCCGACCACTTCCTCCGCCACCGGGGACAGGTGGGGTAGGCCCTACGCCCCCATCAGGCGGTCGACATGAGCGGCCACCGAGAAGGCGAGACCCTTGAGGTCGTAACCGCCTTCGAGCAGCGAGACGACCCGCCCGTTGCACCGCTTGGCGGCGATGTCCATCAGCTCTTCCGTGGCCCAGGCAAAATCGCGTTCAACAAGGCGGAGATTGGCCAGCGGATCGCGCTCATGGGCATCAAAGCCGGCGGAAATCAGAATCAGATCGGGCGCAAAGGCGCGGACGCGCGGCAGAATGACCGAGCGGAAGCTATCGGCAAACACGCTGCCATCATCGCCGGCCCTGAGCGGCGCGTTGACGATCGTGTTGTGGTCGCCTGTCTCGCGCAGGTCGCCGGTCCCTGGATAGAGCGGCATCTCATGCGTCGAGCAGAACAGCACGGATTTGTCGCCCCAGAAAATGTCCTGCGTGCCGTTGCCGTGGTGGACATCCCAATCGACAATCGCCACGCGCTCGGCGCCATGGGCTTTCCGGGCGTGGCGGGCGGCAATCGCGATGTTGTTGAAGAGGCAGAAGCCCATGGCGGTCGCGGTTTCGGCATGGTGGCCGGGCGGACGGCAGGCAACGAAGGCATTCTTTGCCTCACCCGTCATCACAGCATCCACCGCGCGCTGGGCCGAACCGACTGCGTGAAGCGCCACGTCTGCTGAATCCGGAGACATCGGCGTGTCGCCATCGAAGTAGTGAAAGTCCATCATCGGGGCTGCTGCCAGCACCCGGCGGACGTAATCGGCAGGATGCGCGAGTTCCGCCGCTTCCGGCGCGGCGCGCACGGATTTCTCACGCTTCAGGGCACGGAACTGGTCTTGCGCCAACACCTGTTCGATGGCCTGAAGCCGGGCCGGTCGCTCGGGATGGCCTTCCGGCATCACATGCTGGCGAAACAGCGGGTCTTCAATCAGCAAGGTCGACACTGGCACTCTCCGGTTTGCCCCAGAATGCACGTCCGAAGCAGGGCGGCAACGCCACCCGCACAACAATGTGAATCGGTTCTGTGGACATTTTGCCACAGAACTCGCCCGCTGTTGCAGGGTTGCACTGGTCTTTGGCGTCGTCAGCCATTAACGAGGAGTGAAGACTTATGGTTCACGTTTCGTGAATCACCCCGACTCGACAGGTTTCCTCAATGACTGCCCTCCGTTTTGTCGCCGCCATCGCCGTTGGACTTGTGCTGTCCGGCTGTAATTACCAGACGATTGCCGATCCCAAGCTGTCTGGGCGTGATCTCGAACTGATGGCTCTGGCGCCGCCGCAGCCGCGCGACATTGATCCGCAGCGCGCCCGCTATCGCATCACCAACCCCACCGCCGAGAAGGTGCCGGGCACGATCGTCGTCGATTCCAACGAGAAGTTTCTCTACCTGATCGAAGACAACAACATGGCCCTGCGCTACCCCATCGCGGTGGGTCAGGATGCTTATGTCTGGTCCGGCGTCGCCAAAGTAGGCCGCAAGGCCGAGTGGCCGAGCTGGACGCCCGGCAGCGATGCCCGCTCGCTCAATCCCGGCCTGCCCGGCGTGGTGCCCGGAGGCCCGCAAAACCCGCTCGGTGCCCGCGCGATTTATCTCTACGATGGCGGCAAGGATACGCAGTACCGCATCCATGGCACGAACGAGCCGGAGTCCATCGGGCGCAACCAGTCGCTGGGCTGTATCCGGATGTACAACATCGACGTGATCGACCTCTACAACCGCGTCAAGGATGGCGCGAAGGTTGTTGTTCTCTGACGACCTGCGCTTCTGGCATGAATTTGGCCGGCGCAAGCCGGCTTTTTCATGCCCTTTTCAGACCGACGCCTGAACGTCCGCGTCATCATTGGCGACCTTGTTGACCCGATCCGATACCGGCACCAGTTCCAGCGCCTCGTCGGGTGCCGGTCGCAACAGGGACAGAACGTCTGGTCCGGTGCTGTCCGGGTCCAGCCAACAGTCAAAGTCGCGGGAGGAGAGGATGACCGGCATCCGGTCGTGTACAGCAGCCATCGTGCCGTTCGGCCCGCAGGTGATGATGCAGGCGGTGTCCACCTCGCTGCCATCGGCGGATGACCAGGTTTCCCACAGACCGGCGAAGGCGATGGGTCCCCGGTCTGGACGGCGGATCAGGAACGGTTCCTTCGCGCGCGCCTCGCGGCGCCATTCATAGAAGCCATCGGCGGGCAACAGGCAGCGCCGTCGGCGGATGGCTGCGCGAAAGGATGGCTTTTCGGCAATCCCCTCAGCCCGCGCATTGATGATCAGCGGAAAGGTCTTCGGGTCCCGGACAAAGCCCGGTAGAAACCCCCAACGCATCAGGACAAACTGACGCGCCCGTTCGGACAGGCGCACCACGCCGACCGGCTGGGTCGGCGCGATGTTATAGCGCGCCGGAAAATTCGGCTGGTCCTTATAGCCAAAATAGGCCCGTACCGCTGCCGGCGGCAGGGTCAGGGCATAGCGGCCACACATCAGATCTGGCCGGAATAGGCCTCATTGACCGCATCCGCGCCATCGACGATCGTCGTTTCCAGACCACCCCAACCAGCAGAATGCGTTTCGACGAAATAGCGTGCGTCAGCGATGCGCCGCATATAGGCGGGATCGGTTTCGCCTGAAGCCTGCGCGACGCGGGAGGCCAACGCCTGCTCGACGAGATAAGCGCCGCCCGCCGCAACCCCAAACAGCCGGAGATAGGGCGTCGCCCCGGCCAGCGCGTCGTTCGGCGCAGCGGCAATCGCCTTCAGCATGTATTCGGTGCAGCGCCCGAGCGAGTTGACCGCCTCGCCGAGAATGCGGCCAACACGATCAAAGCCGGGATCGTTGATCATCCGCGCCTTTTCCGCCGAGTCCTTGTAGGACTTGATAGCGGCGGCAACCGTTTCGCCACCCGACAGCGGCAATTTGCGCATGACGAGGTCAATCGCCTGAATGCCGTTGGTGCCTTCGTAAATGGCTGCGATGCGCGCATCGCGAAGATACTGCGCCGCACCGGTTTCCTCGACAAAGCCCATGCCGCCGTGAACCTGCACGCCGGTGGACGCCACTTCGATGCCGATATCCGTGCCAAAAGCCTTTGCCACCGGAGTGAGCAGCCCGGCCATCTCATGCGCGGCCTTGCGCGACGCAGGATCGGACAAGCGCTCGGCCCGGTCGAGCGCGCCGGCCGTCGCATAGCAGATGGCGCGCGCTGCGGCGGTCTTGGTCCGCATGTCGAGCAACATGCGTTTCACATCCGGGTGGTGGATGATGGCGCTGGAACCGGTTGAGGTCTCGCCCACGGCACGGCCCTGCTTACGCTCCCCCGCATAGGCGAGCGCGTGCTGGTAGGCGCGTTCAGCAATCGCCACGCCTTGAAGCGCCACGCCGAGGCGCGCATTGTTCATCATCGTGAACATGTGGTTGAGGCCGCGATTTTCCTCACCGATCAGATAGCCGACCGCTCCCCCCTCGTCGCCAAACACCATCGTGCAGGTGGGCGAGGAATGGATGCCAAGCTTGTGTTCAATCGAGTGGCAGCGCGCATCGTTGCGCTTTCCAAGTGTACCATCGTCATTCAGGAGGAACTTCGGCACCAGAAACAGCGAGATGCCGCGCGTACCGGCCGGCGCATCAGGCAGGCGCGCCAGCACGAGGTGGATGATATTCGGCGTCATGTCGTGTTCGCCGTAGGTGATAAAAATCTTCTGCCCGGTAATCCGGTAAGTGCCATCCCCTGCCCGCTCGGCCTTGGTGCGCAATACCGAAAGATCGGAGCCTGCGCCCGGCTCGGTCAGGTTCATCGTGCCGGTCCATTCGCCGGAGATCATTTTTGGCAGATAGGTCGCCTTCAACTCGTCCGAACCATGGGCGTTGAGCGCCTCGATCGCACCCATCGTCAGCAACGGATTCAGCGAAAACGCCATGTTGGCGGCATTCCACATTTCCGTGCAGGCAGAGTTGAGGAGTGTCGGCAGCCCCTGCCCGCCGAACTCGGCATCCGCAACGAGGCTGCCCCAGCCCGCTGCCGCCCAGTCGCGATAGGTTTCGGTCCAGCCAGGGGGCATCGTCACCTTTCCGTCCTTGAAGGGCGTACCGTGCTGATCACCGATCCGGTTCAGCGGCGCGAGGCGCTCGCTTGCGAACTTGCCCGCCTCTTCCAGAACCGCTTCAGCCACACCATCGGCAAGATCGCCGTAAACGCCATCGGCGATGCCATGGGCCATGCCCCCCGCATGGGTCATGGCGAACAGAATGTCCTCGACGGGTGCGCGATAAGTCATGGCCTCTCTCCTCACTGGCGGAGATAGTTTAGTTAACAACTGTCCCAAGCGCCAACAGGCATCTTCGGAATTCCCCGTTTGACTTTCGCCCAAGAGGTGGCAGGGCTGCGCTTGCATCGCGCTGGAAACCGGCAGGAAAGTGCGGTACGGGCCAGCACATGACCCGACGCCTTGCCGCCAACTCCGCTGGAATCACCGAGGCTGTGCACTTGCTGCGATCCGGCAGGCTGGTCGCCTTTCCAACAGAGACTGTCTATGGCCTTGGCGCAGATGCCACCGACAGCGCGGCGACGGCACGGATTTATGCGGCGAAGGGCCGCCCTGCGTTCAATCCGTTGATCGCCCATGTTCCGGATGTGGCCGCCGCAGAACGTGAGGGTCTGTTTGACGCGAGGGCGCGTGCGCTTGCCACGGCGTTCTGGCCGGGGCCGCTGACGCTGGTTGTACCCGCCCGCAGCGATGGCACAGTGTGCGAGCTTGCGCGGGCGGGGCTCGCGAGCGTCGGGCTCCGGGTGCCGTCCGATCCCGTGGCGCAGGCACTGCTGCGGGCGACCGGCAGGCCGGTTGCAGCCCCCAGCGCCAACCGCTCCGGTCATGTCTCGCCGACCACCGCGGCGCATGTCCTGGCGGACCTTGAAGGCGCGGTCGACGCCGTTCTGGAGGGCGATGCTTGTGCGGTCGGGCTTGAATCGACCATTGTCGGCTGCATTGACGGACGTGCGGTGCTGCTGCGACCGGGCTCGATCACCCGTGCGGCGTTGGCGGATGTTCTGGGCGAAGCGGTGGCCTCACCGGCAGCAGACGACCATGCGGCTCCCCAATCGCCGGGGCGGCTGCTTGCCCATTATGCGCCGGCAACCCCCATGCGCTGGCTGGGTGCGGACACGGTTCCGCATGGTGCAGCGGTGCTCACCTACGGCTCCGCGCCGATCCCCGGCCTGGAACACGCAAGCGTTGTTCACAACCTCTCAGCGAACGGCAACCTTGTCGAGGCTGCCGCAAAGCTCTACTCTTCGTTGCGTCAACTGGACGCAGCGGGAGCCGATGTCATTCTTGTTTCAGAAATTCCGAAATCGGGCCTGGGAGAGGCCATTATCGACAGATTGACCCGGGCAATTGGGGCATCATCTCTCATCTAATGAACAAACGAAGTCTTTACGCCAGATCGCACCAACAGGTGCAGACACTTTCAGGTTGTGCGATAAGTGAACCATGCAGACCATGGAATGGGACGACTTCAGGCTCGTCAAAGTCATTGCTGAACATCGCGCGCTCGGCCCCGCGGCCGACGCACTGAGGCTCAATCACTCGACCGTATTCCGAAAACTCAACGCGCTAGAAGAGCAGATCGGAACCCGTATCTTCGAGCGATCGCGGAGCGGCTATTCGTTGACGTCCGCCGGTGAGGAAATGTTGCTCGTCGCCGGACAGATGGCGGAAGCCGTATTCGATTTTGAACGGCGGGTCGCCGGCATGGATGCGCGCCCCACCGGCGAGTTGCGAGTGACCACCACAGGCACAATCTATGGGCACCTGCTTGCACCCATCTTTGCCGGTTTCCGCGAACACTTCCCCGGCATCACCCTCGAAGTTGTCGTTGATTCCCGGGCGCTGAACCTGTCGCGGCGCGATGCTGATGTCGCGATTCGTGCGGCGCTCGAACCGCCCGATGCTCTCGTCGGTCGACGCATCGGCGTCATTGCCTGGGCGCCCTATGCCACCAGCAGCCATACGATGCCGCCAGACGGCGACCCCTATGGCAAGGACGGCAACTGGGTGGGCTTCGGCGACATGATTTCGGGCTCCGCAGCCGGTCGCTGGTTGCAGAACCGCTTGCCGAGCAACCGGTTCGTGCTCAGTGTCAATTCCGTGTCGTCCATCGCCGCATCCGTGCAAAGCGGTGTCGGCTTTGGCATCCTGCCCTGTTTCCTGGGGGACCGAACGGAAAGGCTCGTGCGGATTGGCGAGCCGATCAAGGACATTTCCAGCGCGCTCTGGATTCTGACCCATGCAGACCTCCGGCGCTCTGTCCGCGTCCGCGCTTTTCTCGATTACGTCGGGGCGGAACTGGTCAAGCGGCGCAAGCTCATCGAAGGCGGCGGTTGAAGGCTGTTGACGTACGACCAGCCGCATCCAAGAAAAAACCCGCCAGCCGGCGGGTTTTTCATTCCGTTCGAAGGGGCCGTTCTCAGGCCGCCACAACATCCGCCGGCAGCGCTGCCTTGGCCTTCTCCACAAGGGCCTTGAACGAGGCCGGCTCATGGATGGCGATGTCGGAGAGGACCTTGCGGTCAACTTCGATGCCCGCCTTGGCGAGGCCGTCGATGAAGCGCGAATAGGTGAGGCCGAATTCCCGCACCGCCGCGTTGATGCGCTGGATCCACAGGGCGCGGAAGGTACGCTTGCGGTTCTTGCGGTCGCGGTAGGAGTACTGCATCGCGCGGTCGACAGCGGCCTTGGCAGCGCGAATGGTGTTCTTGCGACGCCCGTAAAAGCCCTTGGCGGCCTTCAGGGTCTTCTTGTGCTTGGCATGAGCGGTTACACCGCGTTTTACACGAGCCATGACTGATCTCCTGTTTTCTTAAAATCAGCCGTTCGGCAGGAAATACTTGATGACGTTATCGCCATCGGACTTGAAGAGCACCCGCGTACCGCGGTGATCGCGGATCTGCTTGTTGGTGCGCTTGATCATGCCGTGGCGCTTGCCGGACTGGGCGTACATCACCTTGCCGGTCCCGGTAATCTTGAAGCGCTTCTTGGCGCCCGATTTGGTCTTCAGTTTGGGCATTTTGCTCTCCATGCGGGCAAGCCCGCCAGAAAAAAACTCGACAACGCGAGCAACAAAGAACCGCCACGGCAGCCCTTACAGCCGGGCGGTTCAGCGAAGAAACGGCTTATAAGCAGAAATGCGGCGCCGATGCAAGGCGCTGATCACCCCTTACCGCATCTCGCGACCGCTTCAGGTCATTGACCTCCGCGGGAAACTTGCATCAAGTGGCGTCAGTGGGGAAATGTCGTGATGGCGCTGCGTGAAATCCGGTTGTTGCCGCTCGTTGCAGCGTTCATCGCCTTCATCCTTTCCGCAGCCATCGCCTTCTTCGTAGGCCAGCGTGCCCAATATCAGGAGCGGGAGATTTATGAAGCCACCGCACTACACATCGAGGAGCGCGTTGGCGCCCATATCATACGGCTGAATGCCATCGCCGGCACAATCGTGGCGCTCGACACGATTCCGGAACGGACCTTCTTTGCCGAACTCGTTGAATCGATGATGGGCCAGAGTGGGATGGCAGGCGCACAGGGCTATGGCTTTGCCGAGCGGATCAGCGCCAGCACCCCCGCCGATGCCATTCTCCGGGTCCAGCGCGGCTACGACATGGTGCGCGCACCCTGGCCCGCCACCACCCAGCCGCTGCGTTATCCGATTGTTCTGCTGGAGCCGCAGGACCGGCGGAACGCTCTCGCGCTCAACTACGACATGTATTCAGAGTCTATCCGGCGCGAGGCCATCGAGAAGGCCGTCACCAGCGGCAGGACGGCGGTTTCGAGTGTGGTCGAACTGGTGCAGGAAGGCTTGGAAGCGCAGCGCCAGCGTGGTTTCCTGCTTTATACGCCGGTCACGCTGAAGACGCGCGCAGCAAACACAGCACCGAGCCAGCAGGCCACGCCCGTCGGCCTCGTCTACGCCCCTTTCCGCGCGGGCGACCTGATTGAAGACACGCTGGATCAAGCGCAGAAGACAACCGTCGCAATACGGGTCTATTCAGACAGAATAGCACCCGAAAATCTACTCTATGCCTCAAACTTCCCCCTCGAAAAAGGCACCGCATTCCCGATCCGGGTTGCAGACCGTACTTGGTACGTTCTGGCCGGTCCGGGTCCCGAGGAGGGGCGCATCAATCCCGCCGTGTTCGTGCTGCTGTTTGGTGTACTTCTGGCGGGGGCCGTGGGGGCACTCGCCAACGAGAATCTCAAGAAGTTGGAGGCAACTCGGCAACTGGCCTTGGAAATGCAGGCCCATGCCGAACAGCGAAACCTGATGCTGGGAGAGATGCAGCACCGGATCAAGAATTCAATTGCCCGGATGATGGCGCTCTTCCGCCTCACTGCGCGCGAAACCAGCGGCCGCGACGATCTGGTTTCGCTGTTCGATGACCGCTTGCAAACCATGGCGCGTGCGCAAAACCTGCTGATTTCAGAGACATCCGAGGCACGGACCCTGAAAGATGTGGTGCTGGAGGAAATGCGCCAATGGCAGCGCGAGGGCTTGGCGGAGATCATTGACGGCCCGGTCGTGCAACTTCGGCGCTCCCAGACCCATGCCTTGCTGCTTGTCCTGCATGAACTCTCGACCAACGCCCTCAAGTATGGTGCGCTGGCCGCCGGCCTGCCGGTTTCCGTGCACTGGCGTCAGGAGCCTGACGGGGATGTCATTCTGACGTGGGACGAGGTGCGCGACGTCGGACAGGCGCCAGCCTCCGTCAGCGCAGGCTCGGGGTTCGGCAGCCGCTTCCTGCGCATGATGATCGAAGGGCAACTCGGCGGACGCTACGAACGCGAACTCACCGATACGGCGTTCCGTATGATCATCCGCTTTCCGTTACAGGATCGGGCGACCGGCAATTAGATCAGCGCGGCGCCAGGATCATGATCATCTGGCGGCCTTCCATCGAGGGCTCGCTCTCGACCTTGGCAATCGTCGCCGTCTCGGCCTTCACGCGCATCAGCACCTTCATGCCGAGATCCTGGTGCGCCATTTCACGACCGCGATACCGAAGCGTTACCTTGACCTTGTTGCCTTCTTCGAAAAAGCTCTTCATGGCGCGCATCTTGACCTCGTAATCGTGGTCGTCAATGCCCGGACGCAGCTTGATTTCCTTGACCTCAACGGTCTTCTGATTCTTGCGCGCCTCGGCGGCCTTTTTCTGCTCCTGGAACTTGAACTTGCCATAGTCCATGATCTTGCAGACAGGCGGCTGGGCCTGCGGCGCCACCTCGACGAGATCAAGCCCCTGATCTTCCGCCATTCGCAAGGCATCGAACGTGGGCACGACGCCCTTGTTCTGACCATCGGCGTCGATCAGCATGACTTCACGGATGCGGATGTCCCGGTTCACACGCGGCCCGTCCTTGGGGGGCAGCGGAAGCGTTCTCATAGGGCGACGAATGGCGGCAAACTCCTGATTGTTGAGCGAAGAGCGCGTTAAACGACGCGCGGGGTGAAAACGTCAGAAAACGCGCGGAAAGTCAATGATCTCGCGCACGGGACTGCAACAAAGCCGCATAAACATCCAGCGTATCGGCCACCATGCGATCCAAAGAGAAATGTTGCTCGACATGCCGGCGCGCCCGCTCGGCAAGAGCATCGCGGGCGGAGGGACGAAGACCGAGCGCCATTCCCAGTGCATCGGCGAGCGGAGCGGCCTCATTGGCGGGCACACGCCAGCCCGTCCGCTGTTCGGGACGGACCTCGGGCGGAGCCAGTACCGTCTCGGGCACCGCGCCGAGTTCCGACACCACAACCGGCGCCCCCATCGCTTGCGCCTCGACCGCGACCCGGCCGAATGCTTCGGGTTCCGTCGACGGGACGGTGACGACCTGTGCGGCCAGAAACGCCGCCGGCATATCCGTGACATGGCCTACGCGCCGCACCACGGAGTCGAGCTTGCGCTCGGAAATGCGTTGATCGAGTTCACGCACGTAGGATTCCCGCCCCTGCGGATCGCCGGCGAGCACGAAAACGATATCCTTCATGCCCTGCGCTTTGAGAATCGCGGCAGCATCAATCAGAACGCGGTGCCCTTTCCAGCCTGTCAGACGGGCCGCCAGCAGCACCACCTTCTGCCCCGGGGCGACCAGCCAGGAGCGGCGCATCCGCTCCACGCGATCGGTGGCGACCTGGGCGGGATCGAACACCGTCAGATCCGTGCCGCGATGGATGACGCGCAGGCGCTCGGCCGGCGTCTGATGCTGGCGACGGATCAGGTCTGCTGTGTAGTGGGAATTGGCGATGACGACATCGCCTCGCCCCATCACCGAATTATAGAGCACTTTGGGCGCGGAATTGCCCGAATAGCTGCCGTGATAGGTCGTGACAAAGCCGAGGCCGCAGGAGCGGGCAGCGGCGAGCGCGACCCAGGCCGGCGCCCGCGAGCGCGCATGGACCACCGACACATTCTCGTCTTTCAGAATGCGGCAGAGACGCCCGACGTTCAGCGCCATCGCCAGCGGATTCTTGGTCTTGGCCGGGAACGGCACCCAGATGCCCCCCTTGGCCTGCAACTCGCCAATCAGACGCCCCCCTTCGGTGGCGACAAGCGCCCGCGCACCGATGCGGTTCAGCGCTTCAGCGATGTCGATGGTCGTGCGCTCGGCGCCGCCCGCCTCAAGATCGGGAATGATCTGGAGGATCGTTCGGCCTTCCAGCGGATGCGCTGTGGCGCGGGAAGCAGGCAGGTTTGACACGGGGCTCCGGCTCGGGTTCAGCGAAAAGCTCGCGATGATGCGGGCAACATGCAACAAAGCGAATCAGTTCCGCGCTTGCCGCAAAGAATGACACAGGTCCTACAGCCATGACGGATGCGCTTCAATTTCTCGATGTGGATAGTGGCTCGGGCCGGGTGGAGATCGCGGTTCGAAATCGTCCGGGCAAGGGGCCGGCCATCGTCTGGCTCGGCGGATTCATGTCTGACATGACCTCGACCAAGGCCGCCGCGCTCGATGCCTGGGCTGAGGCGCATGGTCATGCTTCCGTCCGCTTCGACTATTCCGGCCATGGCGCCAGCAAGGGGCGCTTCGAGGACGGCACGATCAGTGGCTGGCTTGATCAGGCCCTGGCGGTGATCACAGCCTTTGCCGGGCCACACCCTGTCCTCGTCGGCTCGTCCATGGGCGGCTGGATCGCGCTGCTGGCGACGTTGCGCCTGAAGGCGGCAGGTTCACCGCACCACCCTTCGGGACTTGTGCTGATTGCCCCTGCGGTGGATTTCACCGAACGACTGATGTGGGCGCAATTTTCCGACGCTATCCGCGATGAAATCATGACGAAGGGGCTTTGGCACCGCCACTCGCAATATTCGGAGACGCCCTATCCCATTACACGGGCGCTGATCGAGGATGGTCGCAGGAACCTCATCTACGGCGCTCCGTTCCACCTCGGCTGTCCGGTGCACATCCTGCAAGGCGGGCTGGACCCTGACGTACCGCAGGCCCATGCCCTGAAGCTGGTTGAGCATCTGCCGCAGGATGTCGTGCGCGTCACGCTTGTCCCCGACGGGGATCATCGGCTCTCACGCGACCAGGATATCGCCAAGCTTGTTCAGGTGACCGCGACCATGGCGGCAGGGTAGCCCCTGCCGCTTCTGGCCCTTTCCGCGGCTCAGTGAAGCGAAACCGTGGCGAGTTCGTGCTCCCAGGCGCCTGCAATCGCCGCATCCTTCGAATCGGTCAGAAGAATGGGCGAGCCATCGGCCGACAGAAGCGCAAACAGGCGCATTCCCGGCTCCAGCTGCGGCGCATTGGGGTAAATCCGGTTGACGTCCTCAGAGAGCATCGGCCTGACGTAGGCGACCTTGCCGCCGCCAAGCGCCGCGAGTTCCTGAGTGGTGACCTCGGAAGCGTGTACGAGCTTCAGACCTGCGTTGCGACCCTGCATGGCATCGCTCCTTTCTGTAGCATCCTTGCCATTATTCCCGGCCAAGAATGTCTATTCTCTTAATGATCCGCTCCGGTTCCGGACGCGCAAGGTCGATGGACAACAAACCGTTTGCAAGTTCCGCACCCAGCACCTCCATCCCGTCAGCCAGCAGAAACGAACGCTGGAACTGGCGAGCGGCAATGCCGCGATGCAGAAAGTGCCGGGACTTGTCGTCAATCTGACGCCCGCGAATCATCAGCTGGTTTTCCTCCAGCGTGATGTCGAGCTGATCGCGCGTGAACCCAGCGACGGCCAGCGTGATGCGCAAGCGCTCGGGTTCATCCTCACCACGCGGTATCCGCTCGATATTGTAGGGCGGATAACCGTCATTTGCGGCCTTGGCTACACGATCAAGCGCACGCTCGATCTCGTCAAAGCCCAACATGAACGGCGAGGACAGGGTAGGCACACGCGACATGATCGAAGCCCTTGAACAGGAGTGGCACTTCGTTCGCCCCGACCCGTTGCGGCGTCGGAACATCCCATCATATGGAAAGGACCTGCCTGGGATGCAAGGGGGGCAGCGGCGCCCCGCGCAGTTTTCAGCTGCGGGCCAGTTCGCTGTAACGATCCCGCGAGCCGGAGAGGTGATGACGCATGGCAAGCCGCGCACCCTCGACATCCCTTGCTGCAATCGCCGCGATGATCCTGTCGTGCTCGGCAGCAATGGCCGTAAGATAGGTCACCCGCTCTTCGTGCGTCGGCAGCGAGGACGGCATTGACTGCCGGGGAATGATGATCTGGCCGAGCGAGGAGAGGATGCGCGGAAAGTAAGGGTTTCCGGTCGCTTCCGCGATCGCCTTGTGAAATCCATAGTCGGCGCCGATCACAACATCGCCCTGCTCTGCACCGGTCATGAATTCGCGCTGGATCGACCGCATCGTCTCAAGATCGGCCTTCTTCGCCCGTTGGGCCGCCAGCCCCGCCCCCTCAACCTCCATGCCGATCCGGAGTTCGAGAATTTGCAGTATGCGTTCAATCGAGCCGATATCCTCCGCCGCGATCTTGAACAGGCCCTGTCCCGGTGCCGCCGTCACAAAGGCGCCGACGCCCTGGCGCGTCACCACAAGCCCCTCGGCGCGGAGCGCGGCCACCGCCTCGCGCACGACGGTTCGGCTCACACCGGTGAGCCGCACGATCTCCTGCTCGGTCGGCAACTTCTCGCCGGGTTTGATGCGGCCCGAGCGGATATCCTCGGACAACATGCGCACGAGATCTGATGTACGGCTCTGGGTTCCGCTCACCGGCTTCAGCGAAAATCCGTTATCAACCATATCGACCCCCGTTTCCATCAGTTGTAGGACAACCGTGCAACGAAGGCAATTATCCCTTTGTTTTGATGCAGAAAGCACATTGGAGGCGGCGTTATCGCCGCCTGCCATTTATTTCGTCCCGAACATCCGGTCGCCCGCATCGCCAAGACCCGGAACGATATAGCCGTGATCATTCAGCTCACTATCGATTGCTGCGGCCCAAACCGGCACATCCGGGTGGTGCGCATGGAAGTTGTCGATGCCCTGCCGGGCAGCCAGAAGACAGACGAAACGCATGTTCTTCACGCCCCGTTCCTTCAGACGCTCCACGGCGGCAATCGCTGAATTGGCGGTCGCCAGCATCGGATCGAGCACGATCACCAGACGATCGGCGACATCGGGCGGCGCCTTGAAATAATACTCCACCGCCACCAGCGTTTCGGGGTCGCGGTAAAGTCCGATGTGGGCAACGCGGGCGCTCGGTACAAGGTCGAGCATCCCCTCGACGAAACCGAGGCCGGCGCGCAGGATCGGCGCCAGCACCAGCTTCTTGCCGTCGATCATCGGCGCCTGCATCCTGGCCAGCGGCGTCTCGATCTCGACCGTGTGCAGGGGCAGTTCGCGCGTCACCTCATAAGCCATCAGCATCCCGATTTCATTCAGGAGCTGACGGAAGGTTTTCGTCGAGAGCGTCTTGTCCCGCATCAGGCTCAGCTTGTGCTGAACCAGCGGGTGATCGACAACATTGACCATCTTCATGGTGGATTTTCCTATTGAGCCTCGACCTTGGCGGCCTTGATGACGGCTTCCCACTTGTCCATTTCCGCATTGTGGTAGGCGACGAATGCCTTCGGATCGCGCACGGACAGGACGAACCCGAGCTTGGCCGCGCCCTCCGCCAACTGCGGCTTGGCCATGGCCGTCAGCACAGCCTTCGACAACCGCTCCTGCACAGCAGCGGGGGTTGCAGCGGGCACGAAAAGGGCGAGCCAGCTGTCAGCCTCGGCCCCCTGAAGCCCCTGTTCCTTCAGCAGCGGCACATCCGGCAACTGCGGATTGCGCACCCCGCTCGCCAGTGCAATCGCGCGCATTGAGCCGGCCTTGATCTGCCCCAATACACTCGGCAGCGTCGCAAAGGCGAGATCGATCCGCCCGGCCATCACCTCTGCCGCCATCGGCCCCGCGCCTTGATAGGGAATATGCGTCATGTCGGTGCCGGTCTTGGCCTTGAACAGTTCCATCGCCAGATGCGAACCGGAGCCGACACCGGTGGAGCCGTAGTTGAGCTTGCCGGGGTCTTTCTTCGCCAGCGCGATGAGTTCGGGAATGGTTTTGACCGGCAGGTCGTTGCGCACCACCAGAACATGTTGAAGATCAGCCAGGCCGGCGACCGGTGCAAAATCCTTCACCGGATCGTAGTCGGCGTCCTTGATCAGGAACTTGTTGTTCACATGCGTCTGGTTGTTGCCCAGAACGAGGGTGTAGCCATCGGCCTCGCCCTTGGCGACACCGCGCGTGCCGATGGAACCCGAGCCGCCCGGCTTGTTCTCGACGATGACCGACTGGCCGAGATCACTCTGGATCTCATTGGCGACGATCCGGGCAAGCGCATCGGTCGGCCCGCCCGGCGGATAGGGAACCACGATGCGAACGGGCTTTGTCGGGAAGGTCTGTGCCCATGCAGCCCGCGCGGTCGCAAGCAGGGCGCCAGCCCCTGCGAGAAGGTGGCGTCTGGTCCAGTCAGCGTTCATCATTCTGCCTCTTTACCGTAGGCACGGGGGCGCCCATGCCAAAAGTTCTTGATGCCTCGGACAGGCTTGCTAGAAGCAAACGTCCGTTCCCGGACAGGTTTGCACAATCCGGAGTGTTCCGTCATGGCCTTTCTTGCCGATGTCCTGAGTGTCGTAAAGCCGTCAGCCACCATTGCGCTGACCCAGGCCGCGCGTGACCTGAAAGCGACCGGGAAAGACGTGATTTCACTGTCCGTCGGCGAGCCGGATTTCGATACGCCGCAGAACATCAAGGATGCGGCGATTGCTGCCATCAATCGTGGCGAGACCAAGTACACCCCCGTTGCCGGTATTCCGCAGCTGCGCGAGGCGATCTGCGCCAAGTATAAGCGCGAAAACGGGCTCGACTACAAGCCGGGCCAGGTCATCGTCGGCACGGGTGGCAAGCAGATCCTGTTCAACGCCTTCATGGCCACCATGAACCCCGGCGACGAGGTTGTCATTCCGGCGCCCTACTGGGTCAGTTATCCGGAAATGGTCGCGCTTTGCGGCGGCAAGCCCGTGACCGTGACGACGAAGGAAGAGAACCAGTACAAGCTTCAGCCTGCCGAACTTGAGGCCGCGATCACGCCCAAGACCAAGTGGCTCGTGTTCAACTCACCGTCGAACCCGACGGGCGGGGCCTATACGCGCACCGAACTCAAGGCGCTGACCGACGTTCTGCTCAAGCATCCGCAAGTCTGGGTGCTGACCGATGACATGTATGAGCACCTGACCTTTGGCGACTTCGTGTTCACGACGCCGGCGCAGGTCGAGCCGAAACTCTATGACCGAACGCTGACCATGAACGGCGTCTCGAAAGCCTATGCCATGACCGGCTGGCGCATCGGTTATGCCGCCGGTCCCGAAGCGCTGATCAAGGCCATGGACATGATCCAGGGCCAGCAGACCTCGGGGGCCTGCTCCATCGCCCAATGGGCCGCCGTGGAAGCCTTGAACGGCCCCCAGGATTTCATCCGCGAATCGAAGAAGGTGTTCGAGGAGCGGCGCAATCTCGTTGTCTCGATGCTCAACCAGGCACGCGGCATCAAATGTGCCACGCCCGAAGGCGCATTCTATGTCTATCCCTCGATGAAGGCGCTCATCGGCAAGAAGACGCCGGAAGGCAAGATCATCGATACGGACGAGACTTTTGTGATGGAACTGCTCAAGACCGAGGGCGTCGCCACGGTCCATGGCTCGTCCTTCGGCTTCGGCGACAGCTTCCGCGTCTCCTACGCCACCTCCAACGACAAGCTGGAGGAAGCCTGCCGGCGCATCCAGCGCTTCTGCGCAAGCCTGACCTGAGGCGCACCTTCAAGGTGGAAGCGTGGCTCCGCCTTGATTTGGCTGCAATTGGCCTTCAGATGCCGCCGTCCGATCCAGAGTGGAGCCTGCGCTTGCTGAAATCTGTCCTGCGCGCAATGTCCATGGTTGTGCTCGCCATGTCAGCCATCGGTGGCCACTCCGGCCCGGCACAGGCGCAGGATTCGGCGTTGCAACTGCTGCCACAGGAACAGCCTGCGAGCCGCCAGCCGTCCATCTGGAATTTTTTCCAGCCCGTGGCGCCGAAGCCCGCACCGGTTGAAACGGAGGCAGTGGAAGACGAGGCGCAGCCCGCGCCCTTCAAGCGGGCGAACGTGCCCCTGCCGCCTACCCTTCCCCGACGCGCTGCCGCGCCTGTCGCGCCCCGGCCTGCGACATCCGCTGTAACGAAAGCACCGGTCGATGACAGCGAGACTGTAGCGGCCGGAGAACCGGAGACAGCCGCATCGACGCCCGAACGGCGGGCCAGCTATCAACCCGCGCGCGTTCCGCTGCCGCCGGTCATTCACCGGTCCGCCCGCAATGCACCGGTCACTTCACCGGTCGCCGACGCGCCGATTGCGGTGACAGCGCCGCCGCAGCCCCGTCCGACCGGGCTGTTTGCCATGCTGGCGGCTTATTCGGAGCCGGAACGGACTTCGCCGGGCGTCCTGTCCGATTCTGATTCCGCGCGCCCCGTGTTTGCGCCGCCGGCGACCAGCCGCCTTGCGCCTCCATCCGAGCCGGCGACCCCCTCGGCCCGGACGACCAAGCTTGATCTCTCCGATCCGTTCCGTCCGAAGCGACTGAAACAGTCGCCGGATGAACGCGACGACGATCTCGATGACGAGGGCGGCACCAAGCTCGTGGAGAAGCAGGTCGATTCGGTCGAGATTCAATGCCTCAAACCGGACTTGATGGCGATGATCTACAAGGCGGGCGACCATTTCGGCGCGACGCCCGTCATTACCTCGGGTTTCCGCAATCGGGGGCGGCGTGGCAGCCATCACCGCAAATGCGAGGCCGCAGATTTCTTCATTCCGGATGTGGCATCTGCGACACTGGTGCGTTATCTGCGCGCCCTGCCCGGCGCCGGCGGCGTCGGGACGTATTGCCACACCAAAGCAGTCCATCTCGATGTGGGCGAACCACGCAACTGGCATCAGTGCGGGCGGCGACGCAGCTTTGCCTTGCGTGCACCGGTTACCGAAATCGGGTCGCGTTGAGGGCGCGCATCCTCTAGGTTCAGCGCCTCTCAACCGAGGCCATCATGACCGTTCCGTCTTACACCACGCGCCCCATGAATACGACCGAATGGGCGCTGATTGCCTTTCTTGCTGCCATCTGGGGCGGATCATTCTTCTTCATCGCAATCGCGGTGAAAGAACTGCCGCCGTTCACCATCGTATTTCTGCGGGTGTTTATTGGCGCGCTTGGGCTGCTTGCCCTGCTCGCATTGACCGGCCAGCGCATTCCGATGACGCGCGAAGCCTTGATCGCGCTTTTTGCGATGGGGCTTTTCAACAATGTCATTCCACAGACGCTGATCGTATTCGCTCAACAGACGCTGCCGAGCGGCCAGGCCTCGATCCTCAATGCGACAACGCCCTTCTTCACGGTGCTGTTGCTGCACTTTCTGACCCGGGATGAGCGGGCGACGCCCCTGAAATGGGCCGGCGTTGCGGTCGGATTCACCGGCGTTGCGCTTATGATCGGGCTTGATGTGCTCAAAACCTCCGGCGCGCTGCTGCTGCCACAGCTTGCCATGCTCACGTCCAGTTGCAGCTATGGTATTTCGGGTTTGACAGGGCGGCGGGTTGCCCGGCTTGGCGCCCATCCGACGGCAGCAGCGGCTGGCCAGCTCTGCGCCTCCAGCATCATGATGGCGCCGATGATGTTGGTCTTCGACAAGCCGTTCTCGCTGCCAATGCCATCGCACACCGTCTGGCTGGCCATCCTCGGCCTCGCACTCATTTCGACTGCACTCGCCTATATCGTCTATTTCCGCATTCTGGCGACGGCGGGGCCCACAAACCTGTCGCTTGTCACCTTTCTCGTGCCGGTGAGCGCGTTGCTGCTCGGCATCCTGTTTCTGGGCGAAACGCTGCATCTCAGGCATCTGGTCGGCATGGTTGTGATCGGGCTGGGGCTGGCGCTGATCGACGGACGGCCTGTGCGCCGGTTCACGGAAAGGCGCGCCCATGGCTGATGTTTTCACCACGGACGATGCCCGCTGGCAGGCCTGTCTTGCCCGCGATCCGGCGGCGGACGGTCACTTCCTGAGCCTTGTCAGAACCACCAGGATTTTCTGCCGTCCGGTCTGCCCGGCCCGCCCCTTGCGCAAGAATGTCAGCTTTGCCGCTACGGCAGAAGCGGCGCTGGCGCTGGGCTATCGCGCCTGCAAGCGCTGCCGGCCGCTGGGATGAGAGACTTGCGCGGGGCGGCAAAACCTTGTTGATGGCGGCGTGATCGACGCTGCCACCCGTTCCGAGCTTGCTGCTGCCCGCCGCCTTGTCGCCGGGGCGCGCTGCTGGGTTTTGTCAGATGGCAAGATTGGCGACGAGGTACAATGCCTTGGCGTTGCCGAAGCACTCGGGCTTGCCGCCGAGGTGCGCCGTGTGGCGCCGCGCAAGCCCTGGGTCTGGTTGATGCCCTGGGGAGGCATTGACCCCGCCGAAGCGCCGGCAAAGCCTGGCAGCCCACTCGCTGCCCCCTACCCCGATATCGCCATTGCCTCCGGGCGTCGTACCGTCAGCTATCTCCGGCATGTCAAACGGGCCAGTGGCGGCAAGACCTTCACGGTTTATCTGAAAGATCCGCGCTCCGGCGCCGGTTCCGCCGATTTCCTCTGGGTGCCACAACATGACCGCCTGCGCGGCGAGAATGTGCTCGTCACGCTGACCTCACCGCACCGGCTTTCGCCGGAGCGGCTTTTGGCCGCGCGCGCCGCCCCGCCCTATGGGCTCGACAGATTGCCCCACCCGCGCGTGGCGCTGGTCATCGGTGGCAACAGCCACCATCATCGCTTCACCGATGCTGACATTGCGGACTTTGCCGGCCATGTGCGCCAGCTTGCCGAAGCAGGCGCCGGGCTGATGGCCACGGCCTCGCGCCGCACCCCGCCTTCGCTGGCGGGCGCGCTCCGCACCATCGTGACTGAGCGAGGCGGCTTTTTCTGGGACGGGACGGGTGAAAACCCCTATCCGGCCATGCTGGCGCTGGCCGACGCCGTGGTTGTCACGGCGGATTCGGTGAATATGGTCGGCGAGGCGCTGGTGACGGGCAAGCCGGTCCACATCGTCGAACCATCCGGTGGCTCGGCAAAAATCACAAAATTTTTGTCTGAACTTCGGGCCGCCGGCCTTGTCCGCCCCTTCGCCGGGCGTATCGAAGGCTCTACATATACCCCTGTCGATGCCACGCAGACGATTGCCGTGGCTCTTGCGCAGCGCTTTGCCGCCGTCCGCGCGCAGCTGAAGGATTTGCCATGACCACGCCCCGCCACGCCCAGGTTGTCATCATCGGCTCCGGCCCCGCCGGCTACACGGCAGCGATCTATGCCGCCCGCGCCATGCTGAAACCGGTGATGATCTCCGGCTTTGAGCCGGGGGGACAGCTGATGATCACCACGGATGTCGAGAATTATCCGGGCTTTGCCGATGTCATCCAGGGGCCGTGGCTGATGGAGCAGATGAGGCTTCAGGCTGAACATGTCGGCACGGAGATGATTTCCGATCACGTCTCGGCGGTCGATCTGGCGCGCCGACCCTTCACCATCACCTGTGATTCGGGCGCCGTGTTTACGGCCGATGCGCTCATCATCGCGACCGGCGCAAAGGCCAAGTGGCTGGAAACGCCATCCGAGCAGAAGTTCAAGGGTTTTGGCGTTTCCGCCTGTGCCACCTGCGACGGCTTTTTCTATCGCGGCAAGGATGTGGTGGTGGTCGGCGGCGGCAATTCGGCAGTGGAGGAGGCGCTCTATCTTGCCAATCTCGCCAGCTCCGTGACGCTGGTGCACCGGCGCGACCATCTGAAGGCGGAGATGATCCTTCAGGAGCGGCTGCTCGCCCACCCGAAGATCAAGGTAGTCTGGGATTCGGCCATCGAGGAAATCTGCGGGACCACCGAACCGCTCGGCGTCACCCATGTGCGGCTGAAGAACGTGAAGACCGGTGCGATCAGCGAAGTTTCGACGCACGGGGTCTTCGTGGCTATTGGACACAAGCCCGCATCCGAACTGTTCATCGGCCAGATCGATATGCGGCCTTCAGGCTATCTTGCGACGGTTCCGGGCTCTACCGCCACCAATGTGCCGGGCGTGTTTGCCGCCGGCGATGTCGCGGACGAGACCTATCGGCAGGCTGTCACCGCCGCAGGCATGGGCTGTATGGCAGCGCTGGAGGCGGAACGCTGGCTCCACGCCACGGCCGCCAACCGAAAAGCCGCAGAATAAGCAGCCGGCCACGAAAAGGCGCTTGCCAATATCCGCATGGCTTGCCACCCTTCCATGCATAAGGGGAGGCGGCAGACAGATCGACACGGGACCAGCGGGCGTTTATCCGGCGGTCCCGGCGTGGTGATGCCGGAGTGTCGATGGATTGGGACAAGGTTCGCATCTTTCATGCGGCGGCTGCCGCCGGAAGCCTGACAAAGGCCGGCGACGCGCTCGGCCTGTCGCAATCCGCTGTCAGCCGACAGGTCAGTGCGCTTGAGGCGGAACTGAAAATCCCGCTGTTTCATCGCCACGCCCGAGGGCTCGTGCTGACCGAGCAGGGCGAACTTCTGTTCCGCACCGCGCGCGACCTCGTGACCAAGCTGGAACAGACGCAGGCGATGCTGATGGACAGCCGCCAGAAGCCCGATGGGCTGTTGAAAGTCACCGCGAATATCGGCCTTGGCGCCCATTGGCTGACGCCGCGTCTCGACGAATTCCTCGATCAGTTCCCCGATATCCGGCTTCAGGTTATCCTGACCGATGACGAGCTTGATCTTGCCATGCGCGAGGCCGATGTGGCTGTGCGCCTGCGTGAGCCGGTGCAGGGTGATCTTATCCGGCGCAAGCTTTTCACCGTGCATTTCCATGCCCTCGCAGCGCCCGAGTATCTGAAGCGGCACGGCCAGCCGCGCGTTGTTTCCGATCTCGACCAGCACAGGCTGCTGCTCTTTGGCGGGGATATTCCGTCGTATCTCAAGAATCTGAACTGGCACATGACCGTTGGCCGTGAATCACGCGAGCCGCGCGAACCCGTTTTGATCGTCAACAATCTCACCAGCCTTCTACGCGCCGTGCAGCGGGGGGCAGGCATTGCCGTGCTGCCAGACTATCTGATCGAACAGAACTCCGGGCTGGTTCAGGTGCTGGCCTCTGAATCCATGCCTGAACTTGAGTGCTTCCTCGTCTATGCTGAAGCATTGAAGGGCGTTGCGCGCGTGCAGGCCTTCCGGGACTTTCTGGTGGCCAAGGCCCAGCGCTGGTCATTCTGAACGGGACGCGTCGCACCGGAAGACAGAGTTCAATCTGCAATCGTCGGGTGTTCTGCCCAGAAAAGCGCCGTTTTGCGCTTTTGCAACAGGACATGGCAAACTGTTCGGATATGAAGCAAACGCATATCAGACATTACGATTTTACGGATTGTGCAATGCAAAATAATGCCCGATATCTAAGCACATCAAGGGCGCGGGCCACACATCTCCTCCCGGTGTCGAGCTCCCCTTGAATCGGTGGATCGTCCAATCTCCTCCCGTTTGGACCCACCAAGAGCCGGGTGCTTCGGTTTCCATGCCGAAGCGCCCGGTCTTTTTTTCCAAAAATTACCGCATGTGCGGCATTCGGGCATAGATCAACGGTCACGACCGCGCAATCAGGTGAAAAGGCGCTCGCCCTTCAGGCTCGTGTAAAGCCCCGCAACCTCAGCGGCATAGCCATTGTAGAGCTGGGTCGGGACCCGTTTGCCGGTGCCGAGCAGTTCCTCGGTGGCCTGGCTCCAGCGCGGATGGGGCACCTCCGGGTTCACATTGGCCCAGAAGCCGTATTCCATGGGCTGCAATTGTTCCCAAAGACTGACCGGCTGCTTGTCGGTAAAGGTGAACTTCCGGATCGACTTGACGCTCTTGAATCCATATTTCCACGGCACGGCGAGACGCAGCGGCGCGCCGAACTGTTTTTGGGCCGGCTTGCCGTAAACACCCGTCACAAGGAAGGCGAGATCGTTGGCGGCCTCCTCGATGGTCAAGCCCTCGACATAGGGGAAGGGGTAGCCGGGGTTGCGCTGTCCCGGCGCCATTTTCGGATCGAGGAAGGTTTCCATCCGCACAAATTTTGCGCCAGACAGCGGCTTTGCGTAATCAAGTAAGGCCTTGAACGCAAAGCCGCTCCACGGCACGGCCATGGCCCAGGTCTCGACGCAACGGAAACGGTAGAGCCTCTCTTCCTTCGGCATCGCCTTGATGAGGTCGTCAATGCCGACTTCCATCGGCTTTTCCACGAGACCATCAATGACCACCGTCCAAGGGCGGGTCTTCAGCGCCTGTGCAGCACGCGCAATCGATTTCGAGGTGCCGTATTCATAGAAATTGTTGTAGCTGGACGCCGCCGCCTCTTCCGTTAACGAACGGTCCAGTGTGTATCGCGCGTTCTTCGGAAACGGATAGCTCGCCATGGACGGATCATCGTCCAGACGCTGGGCCACAGCCGGTGCGGCAGCCATCGCTATCGAACCCGCCAGCAGCGCCCGGCGATTGAAGAAAACCGCCTCGGGCGTTGCTTCGGATTCTTGCAGCGTATCCCAGCTGCGTCGCGTTCTGATCAGCATGGCCGGCTCCCTCAATTGCTCCGCGTGAGGGTGGCAAGCCGGCGTGGCGGTTTCAAGTCAAAACGCGGAGAGGTCGCCGCAATCTACTTCTTTTCGGCCATCACCTCGTCGCGCAGCACACGGCGGAGCAGCTTGCCGACATTGGTCTTCGGCAGTGCATCCCGGAAATTGACATGACGGGGCACCTTGTAGCCGGTCAGCTTCTCCTTGCAGAAGGCGCGCACATCTTCAACTGTCAGATTCGGGTCCTTCTTCACGATATAGGCTGAAACAGCCTCGCCCGAGCCCGCATCCGGTACGCCAATGACTGCAACTTCGAGAACGCCGGGATGCGAGGCGATGACGTCCTCAACCTCGTTCGGATAGACGTTGAAGCCCGAAACCAGGATCATGTCCTTCAAACGATCAACGATCTTGAACTGCCCATCCGGCAGCATCACGGCGATATCGCCCGAGCGGAAAAAGCCATCTTCCGTCATCACCTTGGCCGTCTCGTCCGGTCGCTGCCAGTAGCCAACCATGACCTGGGGGCCGCGAATGAGCAGTTCGCCTGATTCGCCCTGGGCGACATCGTTGCCGTTTTCATCGCGGATAACGATATCGGTCGAGGGAACGGGGAAACCGATCGTGCCGGAGAACTCTTCCAGATGGCAGTTGTTGAGCGTGGCAACAGGCGAGGTTTCCGACAGGCCATAGCCCTCAAGAACAGCGACGCCTGTCAGTTCCTTCCACTTCCGCGCAACTGCCGACTGCATCGCCATGCCGCCCGCGACGGCGGAAATGAGATGCGAGAAATCGACTTCCTTGATCTTCGGATGGTTCGCAAGGGCGTTATAAAGCGTGTTCACACCCGAGAAGAACGTGACCTGGGACTTTTTAAGGGTCTCTATGAAGCCGTCAAAATCACGCGGGTTGGCGATCAGCAGGCACATGGCACCGATGCGCGTCATCAGGATGCAGCAGCAGGTGAGCCCGAAGATATGATAGAGTGGCAAGGCCGTGACCATCACATGGTTCGGCGTCGCATTCAGCTTCGGCCCCAGCCAGGCTTCTGTCTGGAGAATGTTGGAAGCCACGTTCCGGTGCGTCAGGGTCGCGCCCTTGGCCACCCCCGTAGTGCCGCCGGTATATTGCAGGAAGGCGATATCATCCTGGGAGACATCAACCGGCTTGAAGCCCCGCGCGCGGCCAGCGGACAGCACTTCGGAAAATGTATGTGTTCCGGGAATTGACCAGGACGGAACCGATTTCTTGACGTGCTTGGCAACGAAATTGACGATTTTGCCCTTGAGACCGAGAAGATCGCCCGGCTGGACGATGACAACACGCTTCACGCCCGTGTGCTTCAAGGCTTCCTGCGCAACATGGGCGAATGTCTCCATCACGAACAGGGTGGTGGCGCCCGAATCCTTCAACTGGTGCTCAAGCTCACGCGGAGTGTAAAGCGGATTGACGTTGACAACCGTATAGCCGCCCACCAGCACGCCGAAAATCGCCGCCGGATAGGCCATGATGTTCGGCATCATCAGCGCGATGCGCTCACCGCGCTGGCAGCCCTGCGCCTGAAGCCAGCCGGCGACCGATTCGGACGCCGCCTGGATCTCGCGGAACGTCAGGCGCTTGCCGAAACTCTCGAACGCCGACTTTTCGGGAAACTTGCGGCAAGCATCCACGATGATCGAAGCGAGCGTTCCGACCTTGGCATAATCAATTTCAGCCGGCACATCGGCAGGATAATGATCCAGCCACGGACGCTTGATCGCAGGCGCTGCGTTCATCATTCACCTCCCCGACAACGGCCCCGGCTGCGCCGGGGCATCACGTTAGTTTATATGTGAAGCAATATGCTTCATTCACTGACGATCTGTCGAGAGGGCCGAGCCTTGTTTTCTGTCTTTTTTTAGCGGAACGCGACCTCGACGATTTCGTAGCTCTTGGCGCCGCCCGGCGTTTTCACTTCCACGCTGTCGCCGGTCTTCTTGCCGATGAGCGCGCGGGCGATCGGCGAGGAAATCGAGACCATACCCGCTTTTACATCGGCTTCCTGATCGCCAACGATCATGTAAACGCGCTCCTGCTCGGTATCCTCGTCCACCAGCTTGACGGTGGCACCAAACTTCACCGTCGAGCCGGACAGCTTGGCGACATCGATCACCTCGGCCCGGCCAATGAGGCTTTCAAGTTCGGCGATGCGGCCCTCGTTCAGCGCCTGCGCTTCCTTGGCCGCCGAATATTCGGCGTTCTCCGACAAATCGCCATGGGCGCGCGCTTCCTGAATGGCCAGGATAATGCGCGGACGCTCCTCCTGCTGGCGGAACTTCAGTTCAGCCTCAAGAGCGGCAAAGCCTTTCGGCGTCAGGGGCACACGTTCCATGATCTATCCAATTCAAGTCCACGCAACCGGCAGTCAGTCCACGCCAGTTGCAGTCCACATCAACTTCTCAGCCTGCCTTCGCGGTCAGGCCGAAAAGTACTCCTGAAGAGCCCGCACCTGAAGGTCTCCCTCCAGATAGGCCCGGATGCCTTCCGCCGCAGCGATGGCTCCTGAAAGAGTGGTGTAATATGGCACCTTGTGCAAGAGGGCGGCGCGACGCAATTCCCGGCTGTCGGAAATTGCCTGTGCACCATCGGTTGTGTTGAACACCAACTGAACCCGCGCATTCTTGATATCATCGACGATATGCGGGCGGCCTTCCAGCACCTTGTTGATGCGTGCTGCCGGAACACCGTGGGCTTCCAGATACCGCTGCGTCCCGCCGGTCGCGATGATCTTGAAGCCGAGATTGGCAAGCAGGCGCACGGATTCGAGGATGCGCGGCTTGTCGTCCTCGCGAACGGACACAAACACCGTACCGGACTTCGGCACCTTCACCCCGCCGCCGAGCTGGCTCTTGGCAAAGGCGGTGCCGAAGGAGGTGTCGAGGCCGATCACCTCGCCCGTCGAGCGCATTTCCGGGCCAAGGACTGTATCAACGCCCGGAAAGCGATTGAACGGAAACACGGCCTCCTTGACGCCGACATGCCTCAGCACTTCCGGCTTCAGCCCGAAGGATGCCAGCTTCTCGCCGGCCATGACCCTTGCTGCAATCTTGGCGAAGGGCTTGCCCATCACCTTGGCAACGAAGGGCACCGTGCGCGAGGCGCGCGGGTTCACTTCCAGAACGTAGATGACCCCGTTCTTGATCGCATACTGCACGTTCATCAGGCCGACGACGCCAAGCGACAGCGCCAGTTCGCGGGTCTGGCGCTCCAGTTCGGCGATCATGTCGGGCGTCAGCGAACGGGCGGGCAGCGAACAGGCCGAATCGCCCGAGTGGATGCCGGCTTCCTCGATATGCTCCATGATGCCGCAGATGAAGGCGTCCGTACCGTCCGCGAGACAATCGACGTCCACTTCGACCGCATCGGTCAGGTACCGGTCGAACAACAGCGGATTTCTGCCCAGAACCGTATTGATCTGGCCGGTCTTGTCGTTCGGATAGCGCGCCTTCACATCCGAGGGGATGAGGCTGGGAAGCGTGCCGAGCAGGTAGTCGTCGAAGGCCTCCTGATCCTGAATGATCGCCATGGCACGACCGCCCAGCACGTAGGACGGGCGCACGACGAACGGAAAACCGAGCTTGTCGGCCTCGTCGCGAGCCTTTTCCACCGAGTAAGCGATACCGTTCTGCGGCTGGCGGAGCTTGAGCTTGTCGAGCAGGCGCTTGAAGCGGTCACGGTCCTCGGCAAGGTCGATCGCGTCCGGCGAGGTGCCGAGAATCGGGATGCTGTTGTTTTCAAGCGCTTCGGCGAGTTTCAGCGGCGTCTGCCCACCGAACTGCACGATCACGCCGGTCAACTCACCCGCCTCCTGCTCCTTCCAGAGGATTTCAAGCACGTCTTCCTCGGTCAGCGGCTCGAAATAGAGCCGGTCCGAGGTGTCATAATCGGTCGAAACCGTCTCGGGGTTGCAGTTGACCATGATGGTCTCATAGCCCGCATCCGACAGCGCAAAACAAGCGTGGCAGCAGCAATAGTCGAACTCGATCCCCTGCCCGATGCGATTCGGACCACCGCCGAGGATAACCGCCTTCTTCCGGTCCGAGGGGCGCGCTTCGTCGGCCACCTTGCCCGCGAAAGGCATCTCGTAGGTCGAGTACATATAGGCAGTCGGGGACGCAAATTCCGCCGCACAGGTATCGATGCGCTTGTAAACCGGGCGCACATTGAGCGCGTGACGGCGCTCGCGCACCTCTTCCTCATTCGTCTTCGTCAGCGTCGCAAGGCGCCGGTCCGAAAAGCCGAGCGCCTTCAGATGGCGCAGGGCGCCGGGCGTTTCCGGCAGACCGAACTTGCGGACCTTGTTCTCCGCATCGACGATTTCCTTGAAACGCTCCAGGAACCACGGGTCGATCTTGCAGGCCTGATGCACCTCTTCAACCGTGAAACCAAGGCGCAGTGCCTGAACCACCTGAAGCAGCCGGTCCGGGGTGGGCGTGCCGATGGCCTTGCGGATAGCATTCCGGTCTTCGCCCTTACCGAGGCCGTCGATTTCGATGTCATCGAGGCCGGTGAGGCCGGTCTCAAGGCTGCGCAGCGCCTTTTGCAACGATTCGTGGAAGGTGCGGCCAATGGCCATCGCCTCGCCCACCGACTTCATCGAGGTGGTCAGCACCGGATCAGCACCGGGGAACTTCTCGAAGGCAAAGCGCGGGATTTTCGTGACCACGTAGTCGATCGTCGGCTCGAATGAGGCCGGGGTCAGCCCGCCGGTGATGTCGTTGGCGATCTCGTCGAGCGTGTAGCCAACGGCAAGCTTGGCGGCGACCTTGGCGATGGGGAAGCCGGTCGCTTTCGAAGCAAGCGCAGACGAGCGCGAGACGCGCGGGTTCATCTCGATCACGATCATGCGGCCCGTGGCCGGGTCCACCGCGAACTGGACGTTCGAGCCGCCCGTCTCCACGCCGATCTCGCGCAGAACCGCCAGCGAGGCATCGCGCATCCGCTGGTATTCCTTGTCGGTCAGCGTGAGCGCCGGGGCGACAGTGATGGAATCGCCTGTGTGCACGCCCATCGGGTCAATGTTCTCGATCGAACAGACGATGATGCAGTTGTCGCGCTTGTCGCGGACAACCTCCATTTCGAATTCCTTCCAGCCGAGCACCGATTCCTCGATCAGAACCTCGGAGGTGGGCGAAGCGTCGATGCCGCGTTCGACGATATCGATGAACTCTTCCTTGTTGTAGGCGATGCCGCCACCGGTACCGCCCATGGTGAAGGAAGGGCGGATGATCGCCGGCAGGCCGATGTCCTTGAGGGCATCCAGCGCCTGCCCCAGCGTCTTGATGTGATGCGAGCGCGGCGTTTCGAGGCCAATCTTCGTCATGGCCTCGCGGAAGAGTTCGCGATCTTCGGCCTTGTCGATGGCATGGGCGGTGGCGCCGATCATCTCGACGCCGAACTTCTCCAGCACCGAGATCTTGCCGCCATTGCCGTCATCCAGCGTCTTCTTGTTCAGGGAAAGCGCGCAGTTGAGCGCCGTCTGGCCGCCCATGGTGGGCAGCAGTGCAAAGCCCTTCGAGCGGTCACCGCGCTCCTTCTCGATGATCTTGGCGACAATTTCCGCCGTAATTGGCTCGACATAGGTCGCATCTGCCAATTCCGGGTCCGTCATGATGGTGGCGGGGTTGGAATTGACCAGAACGATCCGGTAGCCCTCCTCCTTCAGCGCTTTGACCGCCTGCGTGCCCGAATAATCGAACTCGCAGGCCTGGCCGATGACGATCGGGCCAGCGCCGATGATGAGGATGGTGTGAAGGTCGGTTCTCTTGGGCATTTCGGCTTCGCTTTGGGCGCAAGGGTAACCACGCGGACCTCCGGGAGGCGCGCGGGCGACGGTGAGTTCTGTTTGCTAAAGCGCCGCTATAGCGGGGCAAGGGCCGAAGGGGAAGGGAAAAAGGGTGCGGTGGATAAATCAGGGCCCCATGCCACCTGCCAGGGCCGCGCGCATAACCATCGGCGGCATGACAACCCTGCCGTTTCCGGCTATCCCGCAAGCCATGCTCGCGCTTCTTCGTCAGTTTACAGCTTTCTTCGGCGTCGGCCTTATCGCCGCGATTGTGCACTACGGTGTTCTGATCACCGGCGTGGAGGGCTTTGGTCTGCGCGCGGTGCCTGCGACGCTCACCGGGTATGTTCTCGGCGGCTTCGTCTCCTACATCCTCAACCGCCGCCACACCTACCGTTCGGATCGTCCGCACGGGGAAGCCGGCTGGCGCTTTGCCGTGGTTGCCGGGGTCGGCTTTCTCCTGACCTACGGGCTGATGAACGTGTTCGTCGAGCGCTGGGCCCTGGCCTATCTGCCGGCGCAGGTCGTGACCACCGGCATCGTGCTGGTGTGGAGTTTCTTTGCGCACAAGTGGTGGTCGTTTGGACCGTCGGGCGACCAGCGCAACAGCGTGAACTGAAGGCCCTCAGCATTCACTGACCGCTATCGTCCTTCCTTGCCTCAAAGCTCATGCGCGCCGGATTGTGGCCGATGTTCCGCGCCATGCGCCGGCCGGTAAAGCCGTGCTCCCTGAGCCGCGCCAGAATCTCGGCTTCAGTATGGGTTGAAAGCCCGAGTTCACCGCGCAGCTTGCGGTAGTCCGAAAGCGCAGTGCGCACGAGCCCCACACCCGCGGCGATGAGAAAGCCGCCCTCCCTCGCAAAGGTCAGCAGCGCCATGGCGTCAGTGACCGGCGAGACATCAGGTGGGATCACATCGGCAAGGATCAGCCGCCCCTCAGGCTTCAGCTTGTCCTTCCAGGTAAGGAGGCTGTCGTCGAATGTCGCATCGTCGAGATATTGCAGGACCGAATTTGCAACGATGAGGTCGATGCTGTCATCGGCGAGCGCGGAAAGATCCTCAGGCGCGACCGGTATAATGCGCGGGTCATTCGCAAACTGCGCGGCGATTTTCGCACGCGTGTTCGGCGCGGCATCGCACAGGTACAGCCGCGCACATTTCGCAGCAACAAGATCGGCAGCGGTTGCTTCTCCGGAGCCGTGGTCCAAAACAACCGCATCCGGCCCAGGCACAAGCGCCGCAATGTCCTTGGCCACCTGACGGTAGTGCAGCATCTTGTGGCGCGGGTTGACGTAGATCGACGTGTCCCTGTTCCAGAAGTCTACCCAGCCGGACGTCTCGCTCATGCTTGCCTTACCCTTGCGTCGCCCCATGCCTAACCGGGGCAATCTTCTCGCTTAACAAAAAATGAAACTGCTCTGGAACCATTTTCGCACCTGCCCGTTACAGGCAGGACGGGAACGGATTGTTCCCAGGGTTTCTGGTCAGCCTGTGTCGTAACGCACATCAATTGGCTAGCAAACCGTTAAGACGCAGATATGGGCGACAATCAACCGTTGCCCGGCAGAGACGGCGGGAAACCGCCAGAGGGAGTTGATGATGAAAACGCAAGACCCCATTCGCCTGAACGCTTTTCGTAAGAGCGCCGGACGCAGGAGCACGACTGCGATCGACCATCAGTTCCGCCTGTCCTTCGGTCTGGCCGCCATTCTGCTCGCTGCCTCGCTCACTGTCGGTCTGACTACCCTTTCAAGTGCACCTTCCGGCGTGGCGCCGGCGGCCCAGGCTTCCGCCGAGGTGGGCGCTGCGCGCGGCTGATCATCCTGGACTGTTGACGTTATGAGACCCGGCCGCGATGGCCGGGTTTTTGTTTCTCAATTCCTCTCAAGCACCTCGGGATGAAGGATCATCGCTGTAGAAGCGGGTAGTCGGGAGCAATTGCCGCAATTTCGTCACCACTCCACCGCGCTTCAGCCGCCGAATCACAGGAAAAGAAACTGCTGCCAAGGATACCGCCGGTGTCCGGCCAGCCTGCCAAAACCGCTCAAGAGCGGAGAGTGACATGATCCGTAGCGCTCTGACTCGCGATTACCTTGCTGGCGCCATTATCGTTTCGGCGCTGCTGGCCGGAATTGTTCTGGCCTTTGCCACATTGCTACCAGCGGGCGTCAGAGCCGCGACGTTGGTGGGGCTCGGCTGAGTTCAGTCCACTACTGCCAGGCGTGGGCGCGGTGTCAACACCACGGACCAGTGGTTGATGAAATCCGCGCCCAGGACGTAGTGAAAGGGCGCGAAGCTCTGCATCAGGTCCTCTTCATAGAGGCTGACCGCCGCCTCCCGGCAGATCAAGAACTTCGGCGCCGCCACGATGTCTTCACGGTCGATAATGGCGAAGACGCGCATTTCCGGGTTTTTCTCCAGATAGCGCATCACGGTTGCAACCAGCGTCGGATAGCCCGGATGCAGCATATCATCGAGGCAGATGATGCCGTTTTCATGCAAAACGGCCGTGGCGAGCGCCAGATCCTTGGTGAGGCAGACGTCTGAATGGTCGCCATCAATGTGGATGAAGCGAACGACCCGGCCATCGAGCTTTTCGCGGAGATCCTGGACGGACATGTCGCGCGTGTCGGCTTTCCAGACGACCATGTCCGCTTCGGGGATGCCATGCAGCGCGCAATTGGCGAGGAACTCGTCATAGGTCGACTCGCTTGGCCAATTGAACAGGTCGATGGCCAGCCCCTTTTCGCCGGGGGCCGCCCCCATCATCATTGCGATGAAAAAGCGCCCCTTGAAGGCACCGATCTCCGCAATGCCACCGGAGATTCCGAGCGCGGTCTGGCGCTTGAGAATATGTCCGACAATGGCGGCGGCAAAACGTGACGACATGCCCTTTACCGCCTCATAACCATCGGCAAGGAAGGCATCGAGACGCGGCAAGCCACTGCTGATCGGCGTATCGGTCATCGGTCGTTCCGTCTCAACGTCCCTGAAAAATGAAGAAGGCACCCGCCGCGATCAGGGCAAAGCCGACGGCATGGCGCCAAGTCAACGCCTCGCCAAGGACGGTAACTGAAAATACCGCGAAGACCAGGAGCGTGATGACCTCCTGCATCGTCTTGAGCTCAGCCGCCGTATAGAATTGGTGTCCGATGCGGTTGGCCGGTACAGCCAGCCAGTATTCAAAGAACGCGATGCCCCAGCTTGCCAGCACCGCTAGCCAAAGCGGAGACGCCTTGACCTTGAGATGGCCGTACCAGGCCACCGTCATGAAAATGTTCGAGGCGAAGAGGAGCAGGATTGGGGCAATCTGGGGCGAGGTCAGGGCGGGCATGGGCGATCTAGAATCATCCTTTGCAGTCGATGCGCTCACTATGCACAGCGCGGGTGCGTCCGTCCCGGACATCCTCGCTGTTGGCAAAAGTGGCAGTGTGCTGCGTATGTTTTGGGCAGCCTGCCGAGGCGCCGTGCAATTGTGCCACAGCAGTGTTGCTGCGACGCAACATTTCTCTAACAGCTTGAGTAAATTCCGCTTTTTCGACACTCGCACCGTTGATCTCTTTGATCGGGCGGCCTCATGGTCCGGAAAATTCTTCACCACAGGGGTTGCCTCATGAAATTCCGTTCCGCACTTGCCACGCTCGCCGTTGGCCTTTTTGCAACCCCGGTTCTGGCAGCCGATCTCGGCGCCCGCAAGCCGGCCCCGGTCGCCGCGCCGGTCTCGACCTCCTGCAAGGAGACGGCCCAGACGGCTGTGCCGGCGGATGCCTTTGGCTTCTCGACCGGTTCGGATGTGTCGGATGTCGGCGCGTGGGCGCTCGGCCTTGAGTATAACGGCGCTTTCAATGGCGGCGGCTTCAAGACCGGCCGTTTCGACGGTCACCTCGGCAAGATCCAGGCGAGCACCGCCTTCCTGCCGTGCTGGGAAGTGGGTCCTTATCTGCTCGGCACCACCGCCACTGGCAAGTATGACGGCGTGAGCGGCTCGGTGAAGTACAATTCCTACGGCGCGGGCGTCGAGAACAAGTACAAGATTTTCGGTCGCGCTACCCATGGTTTCGGCCTGACGCTGGTGTTCGATCCGAACATCCAGGGCTTCCATGCCAAGGATTCGACCCTCGTTGCGCCGTTCAGCTACAACAACACCCAGTTCAACTCGACCTATAAGATCCTGCTCGACAAGGAACTGATCACCGGCAAGCTCTGGGGCGTGGTGAACGTGCAGTATGACCAGATCTGGACAGGCCGTTCGGCTGGCCTCACGCCGGACATTTCGAGCGATTACGTCCGCAACTCGAACCTGACGCTTTCCGCGGCCCTGTCCTATCAGGTCATGGATGGGCTCTTCCTCGGTGGCGAGGCGCGGTATGTCCGCACACATGCCGGATCGTTCTTCAACACCTACACGGGCGACGCGCTGTTCCTGGGGCCGACCGTCTACTGGCAGGCAACGAAGTCCCTCTCGCTCTCCGGCACATGGGGCATCCAGGCGACGGGCGACGCCAAGCTGCCGGCGACTGCCCCTGCCAACCTCCGCGGATCCGATCTGAACCTGATCACGGCGAACCAGCACATCGCCAAGTTCAAGCTCGGCTATTCGTTCTGATCCTGTCTTGCTTGACTGCTCATCAACCAACTTGCGGCGCTTCGGCGCCGCTTTTTGTTGGTTTCATGCGACCAGTCCGGCGAGCGGACGGATCGCGCCACTTTCGGGGAACACCGAGGCGTTGAGCACATTCGCGCCCAAGCCAACATGATCCTGAAGCAAGCCTTTCATGACTGCCCTCAGGTCCGTGGTCGGCCTGAGATCGCGGCGCTCGTGCAGGTTTGCTTCTTTCAGGCCGGGCCAATCGGCGATGATACACCCGCCCTTAACCGCACCGCCCGCCAGAAGCGCAACGGTCGCCGTGCCATGGTCTGTGCCCTCGGTGCCGTTGACGCGGGCCGTGCGGCCGAATTCGGTAACGACGAGAACCGCCGTTTCCTTCCACACCGTCTTCAACTGTTCCTCAATCGCAGCAAACGCGCCATCGAGCCCGCCGAGCAGATCGGCGAGGCGCCCCTTCGCGCCCCCCTCATTGGCGTGGGTGTCCCAGCCATCGAAGGCGAGGACAGCAACACGCGGCCCATCATCTGCTGCCATCAGGCGCCCGGCGCCCCGGGCCACTTGCACCATGCCGCGCGGATTGGCCGAGCCGCCCTGCGCCTTTTCGTCCATACCGCCGGCTTTCGCCATCTTGTCGGTGTCGAGCCCGGCCTTCAGCGCCTTGTAGAGCGCCGGATCGCCATGCTGGTAAAGATCAAGCACACGGGCGGCGAGATCATCGCCGACGGGCTGCAACTGCGGCGGGGCCCAGCCGAGCACCGGCGCTGCACCGCGCAGGATGATCGGGGTGGTCGGGCCGACCGCGAGACCACCGCGCCCGGCAATCCGTTCACCAGCCGGCAGCGCCGCCATCGCCCGGTTCAGCCAGCCACTGTCAATACGCCCCACGCCCGGCAGGCCGGTTTCCAACACGTCCTGCCCGTCGAAGTGCGAGCGCTCGCGATAGGGCGAGGCCGCCGCGTGAATCACCAGCCCCTGTCCAGCCCTGTAGAGCCGCGCAAAATTCGGCATCGCCGGGTGCAGGGCGAAAAAGCCATCCAGCGGCAAGGCGGCGTGTTCACCCTCCTTCTGAAGCGCGATGCCGGCGCGCAGGGCCTCATAATCGGGATCGCCCAGCGGCGCGACTGTGGACAGACCATCAAGCGCGCCGCGTAGAATGACGACCAGCAACCGCGGATCACGCGCGCCAGCGGCATGGACAAAGTGCGGCAGATGCGCCCAGGCGGTGAAGCTGACGCCCGCGCCCAGAAGCGCACGACGGGAGAGGGACGGCGTTTCGCACAGCATGTCAGCGCCTCAGGAATTCGGGGGACATGAGCAGGATCGCATGACCCTGCGGTTTGGTTTCGGCCCGGGAAATGGCAAGGTGTGTCTCGCGGGACAGTGTGCTGCCGTAGAGTTCCCCGGCCAGTTGCAGCGGATTGATCGGACCACCCATGCGCCGTGCCGTGGCAGCAGCCGCTTCCAGCCGGGTTTTCATCGCTTCGGGCGCAGCAATGCTGTCCACGCTGTCGGAATACCCGTTCGGACCATGCGGCCCCCAGAGCGGTTGACCGGCGGCGCTCAGCGCACCGTTGATTTCCCACGGCAATTCCGGCACCCGGTCAAAGGCGCGGAAGGTCGCGATGAGGTGCTCATAGGGCGTGCGCAATTTGACGAGTGGCACCGACCAGGCGCTTTCCGCTTCGATCAGCACACTGATTACTTTCCGGAGATCGCCTTTCGTCTCCAGAAAGCTGTGTTCGAGACGGGCCACCAGATCCTTCGGCGGATCATCGGAAATGAAATGCCGGGCCAACTTTCCAGCGATGAAGCGCGCTGTCGCCGGATGCCGGGCAAGATCGCGCAGGGCCGCGGCCCCCTGCCTCACGTCCCACTCCCCGTAGGTTTTCCCCAGAAGCGCATGGTCGCCGGGTTCGTGCGCATGGGCGTTGAAGGCAAAGGCGCCTGGCGCGGCAAGGCGGGCGTCCAGCCCGGCCACGGTCCAGCCGGTGATGATGCGCGCAAGGTTGGTGACATCCGCCTGCGCATAGCCGCCATTGACGCCAAGCGTGTGGAGTTCCAGGATTTCGCGGGCGAGATTTTCGTTCAGGCCGCGTTTCTGGTTCTTGCCCGCGCGGGAATTGGGGCCCACCGAACCACGGTTATCAAGAAAGATCAGCATGGCCGGATGCTGCTCGACAGCCAGCAGCATGTCTTCAAAACGCCCGAGCACATGGGGGCGGATCGCCTCGCGCTCGAAGGGGCCGGCCAGCGCCCGCAGCGGCAGTCCCTTCTGGATCGACACAGCAAAATGATTCGACCAGAACATCACCAGCCGTTCGACCAGACCCACCGGCTGGCGGATGGCATGAACCACACGCGCCTGCGCCTCGCGGCGATAGAACAGTTCGCCTACGCGGGGCGGCTCGGGCGGGCGCGGGGTCGTGGCGGGGGCAGCTTGCATCTGGCCGGCCTGCATCCCGCCGCCGCCCATGTCGTTGCCCATCGCAGGGGACGCCATCTGCGCTGCGGCTTTCCGCGTGCGCCGCGCTTCTGCAATCCGCGCTTCATCCGACAGGTGGACCGCGAACATCTCCGGCCCGCTCATCGGCGGGGCCGCGCCGCCCATGTCGATAAGGCTGCCGGCGATGATGCCCGTCCGGCTGGCGGCGATGATTTCATCGGTGGTGATCAGCGCTCCGGCAGGGGTCGCCAGTTCGGCCTGAAGCGCCGCGCGTGGGTCCGGCAGGGGCACCCCCTTGCGCGCGCCGAGGCCGAACCGCTGGCAGGCAATCAGCCGATCCGTCTCTGTTGAACGCGCCATGGCCTACCTCCCGATGGATCGAGGCTAAGCCTGCAAAAATGTCATTCTCGTGAACGATTCGGCAACGGACCTCATGCCACCACAGTCAGCCGTTTGGCCGCGCGCGTCACCGCCGTATAGAGCCAGCGCTGACGATGCTCGCGAAACGCCCAGCTTTCATCGAACAGCACCACGTCGTCCCATTGCGAGCCCTGCGCCTTGTGCACCGTCAGGGCATAGCCATAGTCGAATTCATCCGTATGCCGACGGAGTTGCCAGGGGATGTCCTCGCCGTTGCCCTCGAAGAAATCCGACAGCACGGAGACCTTGACCGTCGGCCCATCGCCGCTTTCGGTGGCGACACGCATCTTCACAAGGCCACCGCTGCGATCGCCGACCAGCTTTACAGTAAAGGTCTCGCCGTTGAGCAGGCCCTTCTGGCGATTGTTGCGCAGGCAGACGAGCTTCTCTTCCTTGGCAGGAAAGGGGTCATGATAACCATGCAACTCGCGGATGCGGCGGTTGAACTTGCGACGCGTCTCGTTGCGGCCCACGAGAACCTGATCGGCAGCCATGATCTGCGCAGCGTCGATGTCATCGCGCCCCACAACGCGGCTTTCGCCAAAAATGCCCCGTTCCAGTGTGCCTCCCTCCCGGATGGTCATGGACATGCGAACGATGGGGTTGTCGCGCGCCTGTCTGTGCACCTCGGTCAGCATTGCGTCCGGTTCATGTTCGGTGAAGAACCCCCCGCCTTTGACCGGGGGCAACTGGGCGGGATCGCCCAGAACCAGCACCGGCACCCCGAACGAGAGCAGATCGTTGCCCAATTCCTCGTCCACCATCGAGCATTCGTCGATGATGACCAGTTTGGCGTGGGCGACATCGGAGCGGCGGTTCAGGATGAAGGTCGGCTCCTCCGCCTTCGATTCCTTCGAGCGGTAGATCAGCGAATGGATGGTGGACGCATCCTCGCAGCCCTTGGCGCGCATCACGGATGCTGCCTTGCCGGTGAATGCACAGAAGATCACATTGCCGTCGATATCTTCAGCAATGTGGCGGGCCAGCGTCGTCTTGCCTGTCCCCGCAAAGCCGAACAAGCGGAACACCTGTGGCCCCTTGCGCCGCACAGCCGACTTCTGCCAGGCGTTGACGGCCTGCAAAGCACTGTCCTGCTGGGGCGAGAATTCCATTGCCAACGCCAGAATCAAAAACGAAAATCCGTTGATCCATATCATGGCTTGATTGCAGCATCGGACGACAATTCGCCGGTTATTTTCAAGAGAGGGGAATTTCCTGAATGAACACTGACCCGAAACTGACTGTTGTTTCGCCTGCCGCCAAAACGACCAAGCCGGCGCCGGCGGCAGCCGCTGAGACAGTGCCTCCGAAAGCAGCCTCCGTTGCGTCGGTCGAGCCTGTTGCACCTGCCGCGCCCGAGCGGCAGCCACGCCCCGAAGGGCAAGGTCCGCAGCATTTGCCTTCGATGCCCGAAAAGGTCCGCGGGTTCGAGGCAATCGGCTATCCCTATCATGACCGGATGAGCAACCGGGCTTATGAAAAGGACATGCAACTGCTTCAGATCGAGCTGCTCAAGGTTCAGAACTGGGTGAAGGAAACGGGCCAGAAAATCGTCATCCTGTTTGAAGGGCGCGACGCTGCCGGCAAGGGCGGCACGATCAAGCGCTACATGGAGCATCTCAACCCGCGCGGCGCGCGGATTGTGGCCCTCGAAAAGCCCTCCGAGCGCGAAAAATCCCAGTGGTATTTCCAGCGCTATATCGGCCACCTGCCGACCGCCGGAGAAATCGTGTTCTTCGACCGCTCCTGGTACAATCGCGCCGGCGTCGAGCGCGTGATGGGCTTCTGTTCACCGCCCGACTATCTCGAGTTCATGCGTCAGTGCCCCGATCTTGAGCGGATGCTGGTGCGTTCGGGCATCCGGTTGTTCAAGTTCTGGTTCTCGGTCACCCGCCCCGAGCAGCTCGCGCGCTTCAAGGCGCGGGAAACGGACCCGCTGAAGCAGTGGAAACTGTCGCCCATCGACAAGGCCAGCCTCGACAAGTGGGATGACTACACCGAGGCCAAGGAGGCGATGTTCTTCTATACGGATACGGCGGATGCTCCGTGGACGATCATCAAGTCCGATGACAAGAAGCGCGCCCGCCTTGCCTGTATGCGGCACTTCCTGTCCGAACTCGACTACCCGCTGAAGGACCAGGCCGTGGTCGGCGCTCCGGATCCAATGCTCGTCGGTTCTGCGGCGCATGTCATCGGCAATGATGCCCATATCATCGGCAAGTCGCTGCATCCCGAAGCGCGCAAGAAGGACAACAAGAAGTAGGTTCTGGCGACGGGGCGGTCAGAACACCGTCCCGTCGCTGACAATGCGAATGGGCGAGCCACCATCGGCGCGCGCGGCGGCGGCGAGTTCCCGCCCCGTCGCCCAGGTTCCGCCCTCCAACACCCGTGCCAGCGGAAACACCTCTGCGCTCAGACCGAGTTCGGCGCGCACCAGCGGCGCGATCTCGTCCAGCAGCGCCACCGTCAACGCCCGCCATTCGACGACCAGCAGACTATCCACCGTGTTTGCAGCGCTTGCCATGGACGGATCGCGCAGGACAAGCACCCCCATATCCACGAACAAGCCACCGTTCCGATATTCCGGCAGGCCAGTCAGTCCATCGACTTCGGTGACGCGGCAGCCCGCCGCCTGCAAAGGTTCAATCAGCGAGTAGCTAAGCCATTGCGACAGCTTGTGGAAGGGTACGAGCCCGGCCGTTGAAGGATCACCGCCGGCAATCAGCGGATGCCGCCAGGTATCGCCCAGCGGCAGGCCTTCCAGCACGATGCGGCTCGGCCAGATCGGCCCGAGATATTCCAGCACCGCTGCGAGGATCGTTGGGGCGGCCACCTCTTTGCCCTGCCGCACGAGAATGTCGAAGAGCCCGCCTGGCCGCCCGCCCGGCAATGCCGCGACGGCCCGTCCCAGCGCGTTCAGCAATCCCGCACGCCCCTCGACACCCACCAGCGGGTTCGTCTCGGAGACCTGAAAGCCGGCGGCAATGTCTCTGGGTTCGAGCAGGCAAAGCCGCGCCGCATCCGCACGCAGCGGTTTGCCATGGTAGGCTGAAAACGCGCCGCTCTCGAACATGCGGAACGACGCCAGCGCCAGCCCTTCGGAACGGGAGGAGACAAGCCCGAGGCCAGGATCGGAAAAGCGCCAGGCCATGCCGGCACCTGCATCGAGCAGCACACTGACGATAGCGAGATCGAAGGCCGCGCGCGCCCGTTCTGCCGGGTCACCAAAGGTCGGTGCGATGTCGGACCAGAGGTCGTGTCCACCGAAGGTGAAATGCCGCCAGCGCGCGTGGAAGGGAATGTCCAGCGTCGGATAATTGCGGCGGATCGTTTCGACCACGCGCGCCGCCGTCGCCGGCAGGCGGTCGCGGTTGACGGTGAAGGCTGCCAGTTGTCCGTCAAGGCCGAGCCGGAGCATTTCAGCGGCACGGGCCCGCACGGCGGCAGGGGTGAGAAGCGCTTGGGCAGGAGTCATGATCAGGCCGTCACCATCAGAACTCTTCGATCTTGCGGCCAACGGTTTTCTTCAAATCCTCAGCCGTCGGCGCAGCGCCGGGCGTGAAATACCCCGCCGCTTTCTTCGCTTCCATCTCGACCGAGGCATCTTCGGGGATCAGATCTGCGGGGATCGGCACACGCTCGCCAATCGCGATTCCTGCCTCCACCAGTGCATCGTGCTTCATATTCGACATCGACATGAAACGGTCGATTCGCCGCACGCCAAGCCAGTGCATCACGTCGGGCATCAACTGCTGGAAGCGCGCATCCTGCACACCGGCCACGCATTCGGTGCGCTCGAAATAGGTCGCGGCCTGATCACCGCCGTCCTGCCGCTTGCGGGCGTTATAAACGAGGAACTTCGTTACCTCGCCCAGCGCACGGCCCTCCTTGCGATTATAGACGATGAAGCCGATGCCGCCCTTCTGCGCATCGTGCGCGGCTTCTTCGATGCCGTGGACCAGATAGGGCCGGCAAGTGCAGATATCCGAGCCGAACACATCCGAACCATTGCATTCATCATGCAAGCGGCCCGATATGAAGGTGCGCTCCTGTCCGAGTTTCGACACATCACCGAAGAGATAGATCGTCGTGTTGCCGATCGGCGGCAGGAACACCGACAGGTCTGGCCGCGTGACGAGATCGGGATACATGCCGCCCGTCTGCTCGAAGAGCGTGCGGCGCAATTTTGTTTCCGCAACACCGAAGCGCTCGGCGATGCCGGGCAGATACCAGACCGGATCGATGGCAATCTTTACGGCGGCGATATCGCCTTCCTCGCGCACGATCTTGCCGTCGACCTTCAGCCGGCCCTTCAGTTCGGGCACGGTCAGCCGCGCCTTCGTGACCGCGATGGAGGGGCGGATGTCAATGCCCTCCGCCAGTTCCTTGCGAAAGGCCTGCGGCACCATATGGCCCCAGGGATCGAGCGAGACGATGCGCCCCGGCTCAGACCACTGCGGGAACGGCCCGATTTCCACCACCGGATGGGTGTTGGTCAGGTCCGGGCGGGCGATGGGGTTCATGGCGCCCGCTGAAACCGCCAGCGCGCGATAGAGCGAATACGATCCACCATGGGCGCCGATGGCGTTGCGGTCCGTGCCGGCATTGACGGTGGCGACAATCGGTCCGCGCTCCTCCGCCGTGGGCGCGCCCCAGTGCAATTTGAACCGGGAGGGCGCGGTGGCGCCGGGGTGGGAGTTCAGCCGGATATGGCCAGACCTGTTCCCAGTCATCAGAAGCCCCTTCCGCTGCTGACTAAAAACCGAGTGTGACGGCAGAATCCGACCGCTGCAAGGGATTTATGCCGCGCGTCAGACCGCGCGCCCCGTCACAGGGTAGGCCGGGTCGGTATAGCCCGGCGTCGAGGCGTGGCCCGGCGCAACGAGACTGCTGACCAACGCCTCGTCCTCTGCTGTGAACGGCTTGTCGCAAGCCGCAACATAGGATTGCCACTGTTCCAGCGTGCGCGGCCCGGCAATCGCGCCCGTCACCAGTCGATTGGCGAGCACCCGGCCCACCGCAAAATCGGTCGCACTGCGGTCGGTTGCCTCGGCGCGGGCCAACAAGCGTTCGGCGATGGCGAAGGATTCGGCGCGGAATTCGGTTTCCATCAGGCGCTTGTCAGCACGGGCGGCGCGGCTTCCTTCGGCGGGCGGCATCTCGGCGCGATACTTCCCGGTCAGCACACCGCGCGCCAGCGGCGAATAGGCAATCACGCCCATGCCGTAATGGTTGGCACAGGGAATCACCTCGGTTTCGATTCCGCGCGTCACGGCGCTGTAGGGCGACTGCACCGCAACGGGCCGGGGCACGTTGAGACGATCACAAATCTCCGCGATGCGGGCCATGCGCCAGGCGCGGAAATTCGAGACGCCGAAATAACGGATCTTGCCTGCGCGAATCAGATCCCCCAACGCGGCCACCGTCTCTTCCAAGGGCGTCGTCGGGTCTTCCTTATGGAGGTAATAAAGGTCGATATAGTCGGTGCCGAGCCGCGAAAGGCTTTCATCACAGCCCTGCATAAGCCAGCGCCGCGACAGGCCGGCGCGATTGGGATCCGTACCCGATGGGTTGGCGATCTTGGTCGCGAGCACCCAGCGGTCACGGTCCTGCGCGATCAGCCGGCCCGTGATACGCTCGGATTCGCCATTGGCGTATTGATCGGCCGTGTCGATCGCGTTGAAACCCGCCTCGCGTGCGGCGGACACGATGCGCCCCGCTTCCGCCTCGTCTGTCCGGAGGCCGAACATCATGGCGCCGAGCCAGAGGCGCGAGACCTTCAGGCCACTGTTGCCGAGACTGACATAGCGCATGTTCATTCCTCCTCGCTGGCGACGAAGGCATGGTAGCCTTTCGCACGAAGCTCACAGGCCGGACAGGTGCCACAGCCAAAGCCCCAGTCATGTTTCTCGCCGCGCGTCCCGAGATAACATGTGTGACTTTCCGCCACGATGAGTTCGACAAGCCGATGCCCGCCGATGCGTTTTGCAAGCGCCCAGGTTTCGGCCTTGTCGATCCACATCAGCGGCGTTTCCAGCACAAATCGCCGATCCATACCAAGGTTGAGCGCAACCTGAAGCGCCTTGATCGTGTCGTCACGGCAATCGGGATAGCCGGAGAAATCCGTCTCGCACATGCCGCCGACAATGTGCTTCAGCCCGCGCCGATAGGCGAGCGCGGCGGCGAAGGTGAGGAAGATGATGTTACGACCTGGCACGAATGTGTTCGGCAGGCCTCCCGTTTCCATCTCGATGGCGATGTCGCGGGTGAGCGCCGTCTGCGACACCTCGCCGAGCGAGGCGAGATCAAGGGTGTGATCCTCGCCGAGCCGGCCTGCCCAGTCGGGATGCAGCTTCACCATGCCCTTGCGCAGCGCGGCGCGGCACTCCAGTTCGATCCGGTGGCGCTGGCCATAGTCAAACCCAAGGGTTTCCACACGGTCAAACCTGTCGAGCGCCCAGGCCAGACAGGTGGCAGAATCCTGCCCCCCCGAAAACAGAACGAGCGCGCCTTTATCCTGGCTCATGACCTCTCCACTTCAAACGAAGGATAGCCTGTACCCTCGGGGGCGCGTCAACGGATTCCAATGACCTTGTGCGTCTGCACGCTCAAGCGCCACTGGGGATGGGCGAGGCAATAGGCAATGGCCGCCTGCGTATTGGCTGCCTGTTCCGGGCCATCCATCGGTTGCAGGAAATAGTGCTCGAAAGCGAGGCTGGCGACGGCTTCCGGCAGCAAATCCGCCTGCGGATAGACGAGTTTCAGCTCCTGCCCCCGGGTCAGCTTCAGCGGTGCACCGGCCTTGGGGCTCACGCAGATCCAGTCGATGCCGGCGGGCGGCACCTGCGTTCCGTTGGTTTCGACAGCGATGAAGAAGCCCTCGCGATGCAGGGCATCGACCAGTGCACGATCCACCTGCAACAGCGGCTCGCCCCCCGTCAGCACGACAAAGCGCCGTGCGCGCGACTTGCCCCAGATGGCGGCGATTTTCGCGGCAAGATCCTCAGCGGTCTGAAAGCGGCCGCCGTCGGTCCCGTCCATGCCGACAAAATCAGTATCGCAGAACTGACAGATGGCCGAAGGGCGGTCGTCTTCCAGACCTGACCAGAGATTGCAGCCCGCAAAGCGGCAAAACACCGCCGTGCGACCGGCCTGTCCGCCCTCGCCCTGCAATGTCCTGAAGATTTCCTTGACCGAATAGGCCATGTGTTCACCCGGCTGAAACCGAAGCGCGCCGGATAGCGGGGGCAGCGTCCGGGGTCAAGGCATGGCGGGGTCGCGCGACACAATGCGCATCCCGTTCGCCTGTGCCAGTTTGAGCAGCGTGAGCACAGCGTCCCGATCCTTCTGCTGATCGGCGGGGCTGAGATCATCGAAGGGGACAAGGCAATTGTGCTCGCGCCGCGCGTCATTGCGCTTGGCGGCATGGCGCCAGCCAAGATCGATCCGATCCGCCATCCAGCGCCGATGTTCGACCCGGCAGAGCCGTTCCAGCATGGCGGGATCGGGCGCGAAAATGGCTTCGCCGGCGCGCGTCCGCTCCGCCATCAACCCTTCGGATGCGAGCAGGATCGACAGATGCGCCGCCGCCGCCCGGTTGGCATGGCGCATGTTCTCGGGGATCTGACGCCAGGCAGCGAGCGCGGCGGTGGACCCCAGGGGCTGCTGGCTGGACCGGTCGAGATAATGATTATGCAGCGCGGCAGCGAGGAATTCGTTGCTACCGTCGAGAATGCGCTCAATGGTTTCGGCACACAGTGCGCCGCCAAAGGCCGCGACATTGCGAAAATCGGTCTGTTCAACGCCAAGACCGGCAAGACGCGCGATCAGCCGGTCCGGCCCGGTGCGGCGGATGAGCAGCGGCGGCGCCTTCAGCCGGTCGTCCGCGACCGGCGCACGCAACTGCAACATGCGCTCGATGGTTTCGGTGTCGGATCCGAGGATGACAATGAGATTGGGCAGGCATTTGTCCTCGTCCCAACGCTTCACGACCTCTGCAGGCACCACCACGCCCTTTTCGGCCGGGATGATCGTGGTGTCTGCAACAAGCGACAGGTCGGGGATGCGCTTGCGCCAGGCTGTGAACTCTTCTGCCTCATCATCATCGAGCAACACCGAGAGCAGCGGCGTTTCATCGGCGCTGTCCTGCATCGAAACGATCAACTGCCGGATAACCTGCCGCCAGTGGCCGGCAAGGCCGATGATCAGCGTGTGGCTCACCGTGCCGCGTTCTTTCGTCAGGGCCGGGGCAAACCGGTCAAGCTGGAGGCGCAGGCCCTCGCGCTCCGGACTGAGGCGCACATAGCGGGCCTTCCGCGCCCGCGACAACGTATCGAAGGCGACATCGAGTTCGCGCGCCAGCGTCTCGCGATCAATGATATTGGCGAGCACAAGCGGCGCCATGCTCTCCGGCCGCCGGCCGATCCGGTCGAGCGCCAGGGTCGCAAGATCCAGGTTGCGCAGATCATCGTCATGGGTGAGGAACAGCGCTTCCGCCCGCGCCAGATTGATGGAATCGAAGGTGTTGACGTCACCGGGATCCGCCTCGACGACGACGATCCCCTGCCCTTCCAGAGCCTCGCGCCGCGTCCCGTCGACCTTCGGGGCCACGAATACGATGTCGCGGTTATGCGCGGCCAGCGCATCCACCGCCCCCTGCGTCATCCGATCGGTGCCGCAAATGACGATATGCCCGGTGGTTTGCGGCATCAGCGCCATGCGCAGCGGACGGGCGATCGCGCCAATGATCAGGTGGAAAGTCGCCAGCGCTGCAATGACGGGCACAAGAAAGCGGGCGATGTTGAGTTGCCAGACAATGTCCTTGTCAAGACTGGTCGGGAATTGAAGCGTCACCAGCTGCACGGTGCGAAACAGGTTGTTGAACCAGTCTGCGGCATCCTGCGGCGGCTTCTCGATGGTCCAGCCCCAGAGGCCGAGTGCGAAGGCAAACAGGCCCGCCACGACCTTGAATGTCATGTGGTTGTAGGCCAGCAGACTGGCGAGGCGCCCGGCCAGCCGGGTCAGGAGCAACAAGGGCTTGGTCATGATCGCGGGCGAGGTTAGCGCTGGCGCAACCAACCGACAACGATGTCGTATTTCTCCTTGTTGATCCTGGTTGCGAAGTTTGCATTGTCCGAGCCGCGGACGTGCACGGCGAGGATGGCGCGCTCCTCCTTGTTGCCCTGCTTCTTGTAGAAGTAAGTGGAACTGCCGCTCATGCCCCCGGCAGTATCGCAGCGATAGCGCAGCTCCCAGGAGCTGAAGGCATCGACCGGGCAGGACGACATCCAGTTGGTCAGCCCGCCCATGTCGCCGGGATAGCCGGAAATGTTGAGGATGTAATTGCCGAATGGCTCTTCCCAGCGCACCCCCATGTAGCCAAGCTGATTGCCGATATCGCGATCAAGGATGATCATCGCGATATCATACTGGTCGAGGTGCTGATCCGTGTAGCCGCGCGGCGCAAATGCGCGGGTCCAGTTCACCGTGCCATAGGGAGCGTAATTGCCGTTGAGCCCGGGGCTGAACTGCAAATCCTGCAACCAGCGGTCCTCATCGGTGCTGTAGACGCAATGAGCCGCCGTCAGCACATGGCGTGGGCCGACCAAGGTGCCGGTACAGCCCGTCGCGATCTGGCCGATGATCCGGAAAGGATAGCGCGTCGTGTCGGTGACGCGCTTGCGCTCGTCGCGGCCGATCACCTGCCGCTGACCATCGGACGTGCTGCCAGAGCTGGCGGCAATCGATTCACGGTCGCCGTTCTTCGGTTTGGCGTTATCGACGGGCTTGAGGTCGGTGGCGGTGGTGGTGCCGTCCGCCCCCAGTGTCAGCGACTTGCTCTTCAGGCGCTGCCAGATGGCGGGCGGCGCATCGAGTGTGGAGACCGTGCCATCCCGCGTGACCGAGCGGGTGCCGAAGATGTTGGCGGGGGTTGCAGGGCCCGAGCGCATCTTGCCCGGCAGCGGACCGTTGCCCGATGGCGGAACGGCCTGCTTGGCCGTCGCAAAGGCGTTGGTGGATTTGGGGGCCTCGCTTTCGATGGCGCCGCGCTGTCCGCCGGTTGTCTGCATCGACTGGGCGAAAGCAGCCCCGGTGCCGCAAACCAGGGCAAGGGTAACGACAGAAACCAAACGCATGGCAATCTCCCGATCGTGGCCATAACTTCCGAGGGTCTGTGGCAGGCGGCTCCCGGGGCGCGAACGCCCCGTCTACTTTGTTCAATGCGCAGGCGGGGCGTCAAGATCACATGCAACGCGCAGGCCCACCGTGGGCCAGCCCGGCTCCCTTGATCCGTTGCGAAGGCCCGGGCGCGGCATGGTCCCTCCCGCCGCGCCTTTCGTTCTGTCTGCCAATGGCGACAGATCGATGGCATCAATGCGGGTGGAATATGCCCCGCCCATCACGCGCCCCGGCGCGCATTTGCCGGCGGCAAGCTCTACCGCTCCGCAAGGATCGGGGGATGCCACCCACTCCCAGACATTACCGACCATGTCATGCAGCCCGTAGGCGTTGGGCGGGAATGAGGCCACTACGCTGGTGCTGCGTCCATCCCACGGTGAACCGCAGCCCGCACAATTGGCCCGGCCAGCCACCGGAGCATCGCCCCAGCCATAACGGCTGGCGCTGCCGCCGCTGGCCGCTGCGCGCCATTCCGCGGCATCGGGCAAGCGATAGCGTCGACATTTGCCTTCCGGTTTCTCGTGTGCGTTGAGAAAATCGAGATAGTCGAGCGCATCACCCCAGGTCACATGGGTCGCGGGCCTGTCGCCGCCGGCAGCATCGGATTTCCAGCGCCGGCAGAAGCCCAGCCGGAAGCAAGCACTCCATTGGGCTGCCGTCACCTCGGTCTTGCCAATGGCGATGCGCCGTTCGATGCCCGCGCCACGCATGTCACCGAGTTCGGCCATCACCGGGCAATCGAGACAATCGGCGAAAGCGCCACCTGGCAGGATCGCGCGCTTGCGCTCGAGCGCCGAATGATCGCGCCGGACCTCGGCGCCTGCCGGGCCGCGCGGCGAAAGGAACACGAAATCGCCGCCCTCTGCCGCCTCTCCCGGCACCGGCAGCGCCACGAACAGCGGATCGTTGGGCCGGCCCGCCTTGTAGGTTTCGCGCGCGACGCGCGAGCGGACATGCTGGCCGAGTTCGGCAGCCAGGATCAGTCCGTCGCCGTCAAGATCGGCTGCGCCATAAAGCCCCTCGACGAACGCGCGGCCAAAGGCGGCATCCTCATCCGGCACTGTCTGGTTGCCATCCCCCGCTGTCATCACCAGATGCGCCGGGCGGGTGAGCAGCGTTTCCACCCAGTCCGCAACCTCTCCGGCCAGGGGCGCCGCGCGTGGGCGACCGGCATCCGCCGGTTCCGCCGACCGGGTGCGCATGGCGGGAACAAGCGCGCCGGAAAAACAGGTGTTGAAGGCGATGAGCAGATGCCGGGCGCGTATTTCCGCAATATCCTTCGCGATGCCGGTAACCGGAACGGCACGGGCGGAAAAGCCAGCATCGTTTTCGCCCGGCGTATCGGTGGCGATGATGAAGCCGGTTGCCTCGCCGCTCCGCCCCGCGTCCGCTTCGCGCACGGCAAGACCATGACTGGCGACATAGACGATCAGGCGGTTTTCCGGATTCTGTCCGTATTGCCGGACGAAATCGCCCAGCGCTTTACGGATGTCGCCCGCCGTCACCCGCCCGTCAAAGGTTCCCGGTGCAACTTCGCGCCCCTGTAGGCGCACCACGTTGAAGCCATGCACCCTGAGCGCGCGGATAACGGCCTCCACCTCGGATTTCACGCCTGGAAGTCGCTTCCAGGGCGCCATTTCATAAGCCTCGATGCCGATGACAAGGGCATGGGCCTTCTCCCCGCTTTCAAGCCGCGCAGCGATGCGCTGGCGACCAAGGCCAGCGTTGTTTTCAAGATCGACAGGGGGTGGTGGGTCGACCGCATTGACGGTTTCCGCGCGCAGGGCCGGCCCGGCAAGAAGCAGAACGAGGAGCAGCAGGCGCTGCAAGAGGCGGCTCATGTGGACTCCCCGATTGCCTGATGGGCTTGGCCAATCTCCTCGCCAAGAATGGCCAGAATATGGGGAATCGCCCGGATCTGTTGCCGGTCCTTGTCCTTTTCCACGTCTGACAACGCATCGTAGGGGACAAGGCTCGGATGGAGGCGAAGCGGCTCTGAGCGTTCGGGGCCATAACGCCAGCCGCCAAGCAGCCGGCCAGCCATCCAGCGGGCATGGGCCATTGCGGACATCCGTTCGATCTGGTCGGCGTCAAGCATCACCGGCGCTGCCGTTGAAGGCCGGCGCGTAAGTCCGGAAGCCATCAGCATGTGGTCTATGTGGTCTGCGACCGCGCGATTGTCATCCCGGAAGGCCATGGCCAGCGCATCCCAGGGCCTTTCAGCCGGCGCTGTGCCGAATTCGCCCGTCGCCTGCGCTTGCTGATGGGCGAGATAAGCCTCATGCACTGCCCGCGCAACGCGGTCGCGCCGGTCATTCTCGGCAATCACGGTCGCGAGATTTTCGGCAGCGACCACAATGACGCCGGCGGCTATTGCCGCATCCGGCACGTCTTCTCCTGCGCTTGCATAGGCGATGACGGGTGGTGCATGGGCAGGCTTGAGCAGGGCGAGGGTCGCAGCGGCAACCAGCGCGCTCGCCAACGCTTCCCCGGGGCTTTGATCGATGCAGTGGATCGCGGCAATGGCGTCGGTATCAGCGATGAGCGTTGCGAGTGTACGCTCCAGCGCCACGGCATCCGCACGATCGATGCTTGCAAACCGCAGATCCGCCACGCCTCCGGCAGCACGGAGCCGCTCGACCACAGGCAGCGTGCCGGCCCCTGCCGTGCTCACGATGCTGAACCGGGGCATGGCCCGCTCCAGCCCGTAGCCGAAGGCTGCCAGATGCAGGGCAAGTTCGCCCAATCGCGGCCCCGCGCCAACAAAGACGATGTGGGCGGGATAAGCCCCCGCCGCGAACAATCGCCCCGGATCTCCAAGGCGCGCGCCCGTGCGGAACATTGTCTGATCGAGCGAGATTTCCTCGATTCCGGTCCCGCCTGTCCGCTGTGCGGCGCGGATAGCTGCGTTCTCGATGCGCAGTGTGACGGGCGGAAGGTCCGCATTGGCCAGTTTCAGCCGTTCGACAAAATTGAGGTTGGCGACATCCGAGCGCGAGACCGCCAGAATGCTGCGCGCCCGGCCCGCGCCGAACCGTGCCGGTGGCCCGTCCGCCGTACAGGATGACAGGCGCCAAAATCCGCGCCTGATGTCCTCCAGTCCGCGACGGTCGCGCCCGACCAGCAGGAGGCTCCCTGCTTTGCGCAGCGGGCCCGCGAGCGGCGCGAGGTCTGCGCCATCGCCCAGCACCAGCGCATGGCGGCCGCGCCACACCAGGAACGCGCGCAGCAGATCGTGACGCCACCATTCGTAAAGCCCTTGTGCGAGCAGTACGCCACCCAGCACGGGAAGATACCAGCCGGCGGCATCGAGCACAGTGGCGACGCCGCCACCCGCCGTGCAAAAGGCGCCGCCTTCCGGCGCTGTGCCAGCGATGCGGGCCAACACTGTTTCGATGACATGGCGCAGGGTCCAGAGCGTATCACCCGGCAACCAGGTGGCGCAGGCTGCCTCCGCCGTCAGAAGCGCGGCAAGTCCCGCCAGGACGATGGCGAGAAAGATCGATAACTGCAACAGTACGCGTTGATAGGGCATCTGAAAACCGCTTGGCGGGCGAACCGTGCCCTATTCCGCGGCTGTTGGGAAGAGCCGGGCGTTGCGCTTGCTAACGGCGCGGACCGGGGCCACATTCAGGCCGGAACTCACAAGGGCAACATGACACGGATCGTGTTTTTGCTTGGCGCCATGATGATCTGGCTTGGGCTTGCGCCTGCCAGCGCAGCCACGCATGTGCTGCTGGTCGGCGCCTCGCGTTATGACAACCTGCCCCCCGAAAAGCACTTGCAAGCCCCCAATGCCGACGTTCTGGCGATGCGGGACGCGCTGAGAGGCTGGGGTGTGCCGCCGGATACGATGCGACTTCTTGGCGACGGGCTTGCCGGCGCGCAGGGGCGGCCAACCCGCGCGGTGATCTTGAGCGAACTCGACCGGCTTGCCACCGCTGCCGTGCAGCCCGGAGACTGGGTGGTGATCTATCTTTCAGGCCACGGCGCCATCGTGCGCGATGCCACAGGCACGCAGCGGTCCGGGCTGAACAGCGTCTTTCTGCCTGCCGATGTGCGCTGGCCCTCGCCGGATGATCTTGATTCGACACCCGAAAATGCCCTGTTTGACACCCGCATCGGCCAGGCGCTGGATGCCATCCGCGCACGCGGCGCCGATGTCTGGTTCATCAACGATTCCTGCCATTCGGGTGACACCGTGCGCAGCGCCAATGCCGAGAATGTGCGCGAGAAATCGGTGGCGCCTCCCCGGCGTAGCGCCAGACCGGCACGACCGCAGCCCCTTGCCGCGCGCAAGCCGGCGGAGAATCTGCCGGGGCGGCTCGTCGCCTTTTATGCCGCGCAAGTCACCGAAACAGCGCGGGAATTTCGCGGTGAAGATGGCGTCTGGCGCTCCGCTTTCACCCAAGCGCTGGCAGGCGCCATGCGCACGGCGCCGGTGCGCGATGCGCGCAGCCTCATCGCCGCCGCCGTGTTCGCGACCCGCGCCATGCGGCCCCTCGGCATCTTCCAGACCCCCTATGCCGACGAGGATCTGCCGCCGGGCGCACTTCTCCTGGGGGCTGATGCGCCACCGCTCCGCAATCCGCTGGAAGGAACGGCAACAACGCTCAATGCCGGACTGCTCGACGGCATCGACACGGGCGCGGAAATCACCCTTGCCGACAATGCGACCAGCACGACCGTGCTCGCCCGCGCTACCGTCGCAGCGGGTGGGCTGACGCGCAGCCGCATTGCGCTGATCGAGGGCATCCTGCCCTCCGGTGTCTGGTTTGCCCGCCTCGCCGCTGCCGCCCCGGAAACACGGCTGAGCATCGCGGCGGGCGATGGCAGCGGGCCCGAAGCTGCCGCGCTTGCAGCCGCTCTTGATGCGATCTCAAGCGAAAAACTCCAGCCTTTCAGGCGCGCGGAAGCGCAGGCTTCGGCAGATGTTGTCATCCTGCCCGAGCCAGGCCGGCTGCGGCTCGTTGCACGGCGCGCGCTTCTGGGCATCGTCGATGGGGGGGAGATTCCACTACCAAAGATAGAGGCAGGCGACCTCAAACGGATGCTGGCCACGCGCCTGCAACGGCTCGATTTCCTGCGGCGGATCGAGCGGGCGCAAGGGGCCGCCAATCTTCTGACCGCTCGCGAACGCTACCAGGTGCAGATGAACCTTCGCCGGTTTGCTGGCAAAAGCGGCTCGCCCTGCCCGTCGCCGGCGCGCGACGTCATCGCTGAAGGCATAACCCCGGCGTTGCCGCTCGCAGCCTGCGACGCCATCGAGGTCGAGATCCGGAACGTTTCTGACAGACCCCGGTATGTTCAGGTGCTGGCGATCCATCCGGACGGGCGCATCCAGACCATTGCGCCCCGCTGCGGGGCGGGCAATGCGCTGAAACTGGAGGCCGGACAGGCGACGGCGGCACGCCATAGCGCCGGCGCAAAATCTGCCCTGCCTGTGATCTGGTTCAGCCTGCCGCATACGGGCAGCGTTGACGTGCGGCGCATGGCCATCCAGCTTGTCTCAACACCGATCGACGGTGCGGCTCTTGCGCCTGACCCCTGTCAGTTTGAGCGTTTCAACGGCCTCAGCGCTGTGCCAACGCGCGGTCAGGCGCCGCTGTTCGAGGAAGATGCCCGGGCCGGAGCAGCAAAACCGGGCGAGATCCTGCTGACGAACCGCATTCTCACCTGGGCGGCGCGCTGAAGAACCGCGCACCCTGCCCCCACGATTTCAGCGCGCCATCACCTCGGCCAGCCAGTCGCGATATTTCGCGACATCGGTGAAAACGCCCTCAACATCGCGGGTCCGACAGGAAATGCCCCAGCTGACAACGCCGAGTTGAACCGGCTTTCCATCCGCGCCCTCGGCGAACAGCGGCCCGCCGCTGTCGCCATAGCAGGGGCTGCGATTGCCGAATTCGGCGCTGGCGCAGATCACCTTGTCGCTGAGCGCGGGGCCAGACGCCTCGCTCAGCACGCGGCGCAGCTTGCCCTCGCTCTCCTTCGACCAACCGACCATGCCGGCGATTTCCTTGATGATGCCGCTCGCCTGCCGATCGCGCCAACTCGTATGGTCTGCAAGACAGGCGCCGTGGTCCACCAACATCAGCGGCACCTCTCGCAACACGCGGCTGCTCGGACCGCCCTGATCGAGTGCGCCCCAGCCGATGACACGCACCCCGACCGTTGGACGCGGCGCTGTGCTTTCCGGCGTGGCGGCAGGCGCCATCTGGATGATCGTCGAACGCGTTTCGGGAGCCGGCGCACGGTCGAGTTCCAGAACAGCGATGTCATTGGCGAGAGAGATCGCATTCCATTGCGGATGCCGCGTCAGTGACTTGACGGGAATGCGCTCACCACCGCGAAAATTCGTCTGGCCCAGATAGACATTGACGTCGCTCGCCAGCACGTTGTCGCCGCCGTCCTTACTCTGAAAGCAGTGGGCCGCCGTGAGAATGTGCCGTTCGCCAATGCGCGTGCCACCACAGAAGAAACCTGCAAATTCCTGCCCCTCCGGCGTATCGGCGACCACAAGCGCAACCTGAAACGGATAGGAGCCGGGAATCGCCTGCATACCGCCGACAATACGCTGTCCGGGCCGGTCCGGTTGCTGGGTCGCCATGCGGGCCGCCGCCGCATCATAGGGCGCAAGACGCGACTGCGCCGACGCCGGTGCGGTCGCGAGCCCGATTATCAGCGTGGAGAAGATGAGCGCCGTTTTCATTTCCGCATCGTCTCCCTGATCCAGTTGGCGAAGGGTGCGACCCGCGTATAGACTGCCGGAATGCCGGGTACCTCGCAGGCTTCGAGGCTGGTGAATACGCCCACCAGTTCCTCGCCGCCGCCGGATGCAGGCGCAAGCAGCAACGAACCGTTGTCGTAATCACACGGCACGCCATCCGCCGGGCCCGCACAGAGCATGTCGGACGAGAGCAGCCGGGGCATCGCCTTCGACAGTTCCTTCCAGCTCGACAATGCCACATCAGGCGGCACATTCATGCGTGCGACGAGGTCGGCGAAATTGTCCTGGGCCTGGGAAAGCCGCTGGTCACGCATGACGAGTTCGCAGCGATCCAGCGAGATCGGCGGCATCGCCATGCGCATCACCGTCTCCTGCATCTCGCCGACATCCACCATCCAGCCAACGTTGGTGAGGCTGCGCACCGCGTTCACCGGCGTCTCGGACAGCGCAATGGTGCTGACCGGACCTTTCAGCGGTTCGGCCAGCTTCAGGATGGCGATGTCGCCGCGGTAGGTCAGCGGGTCATAGGTCGGGTGGCGGAAGACTGCGGCCACCTGTTTGGGCTTGCTGGCCGGATCAATCCGGTTGCCAGTGTAGACCTCAATCGTCTCGGGGCTTACCAGCGCCGCCTCATCCTTGACCTCGCCCACGCAAAAGCCGGAAGCGAGCACAAATTGCCGCGACAGCAACACGCCCGCACAGCGGTGATTCGGCAGGCCGTCGCCACCGTCTTTCACCGGGCTCGCAATGCTGACGACGAAGCCCGTCGTCGCCCCGCCCGGCGCCCAGCTTTTGCGCGCAAGAGCGCTGCGGGATGGCGTGGGTGCGGCCTGCATCATCAGACGTTCATGCCGCGCCGATTTCTGCGCAACCGCCACGTCGGCAGTTATCACACCACACGCGGCGATGGCGATGATCAGAGCGGACATCTGGTTCATTTCATCGTCTCCCGCATCCATTCGCGCGCCGTGGAAAGGCGCGAATAGACACCGTAAAGGCCCGCAAGACCGCAGCCGTCGCCCCAACTGACGACGCCGACCTGTACCCAGCCGTTGTTGCCGTCGCGCACAATCAGGGGTCCGCCGCTGTCCCCCTGGCAGGAATCCTTGCCGCCATCAGGCACGCCGGCACACAGCATCGTGCCGGTGATGACATTGCCCGCCTCGGTCATGATGAAATCCTCGACGATTTTGCGCCGCGATGGATCCAGCCGCATGATGTCGGTGAGGTTGCCGGCCACTTCAAGCGCGCGCTGGCGCCGCGCTTCGATGATGTTGATGTTGCACTGGCCGCTGTCGGCCATGGCGATGGGGACCTGCAACAGCTTGTCCGAGAGGCCTCCGCTTTCCGTTGTGCCCCAACCGATAACGGTCGCCCGGGTGCCGGATTTCGTAAGGCGCGCGTCGCTTTCGGCATCGACCAGCCTGACCTTTCCGGCCTTCCGGTCGGTGCGGACCGGCCGGGCCAGTTCGATCAGTGCAAAGTCGTTCTCCATGCGGTCGGCATCGTACCTTTCATGCTTCACGATCCGGGCAACCTTGATGCGGTCACCTCCGCGAAAATTGACCGAGCCGGCGTAGATATCGATGTTCTCCGGCGGTTGGGTGGATTTGGGATCGTCTTGCGAAACCACGCAATGAGCCGCCGTCAGCACCCAACGATCCGCGATGAGGCTGCCGCCGCAGAAGTGGCCATTCGCCTCGTTGCCGGGTGGGGTCTCCGCCAGGAGCAGCGAGACCTGAAACGGATACTGCCCTGCCCGGACCGGGGTGCCGCCGATGATCTTGCCGCCGGTCGGGGTGCTGGCCTGGATTACCCGCTCAACGCGCGCCTTTGCGGCATCAAAGGGCAACGGGCGCGACTGGAACCTCTCGGCTGCGGCGGTCGGTGCCTGCATCTCCAACACAGCCACCAGGCCGAAACACAGCAAGCCGGTCCATCGCATGTCCTGAACTCCCGCAGAGCCACCCTCGGTCAGCATCGTAGGCACACCGCGACCGGATAATGGCAGACTGCGACCGGGCAGGACCGTCGTCAAGCCACGTTCGGGCGAGAATGGCGACGGAGACATGGGTCGATCTGGATGCGCGGCCCGGACCTCGGGCTATCCCTCATGCGGGGCCAGGTTTCGGGTCGCCAGAGGGCGGTGCCGGTTGCTGCCCTTCCTCCATGAACGGCTGCCCCACGGGGCTATTCCGCTCACTGTCAGAGATCAGACGGCACCGCCCCTTGGGTCAAGGCTTGATCGTCTTGCCGAGCCAGCCGGCCATGAAGCCCGCCACCTCGAGATTGTTCTTTTCAATCATCATCATATGGCCGTTGCCCTTGATGCCATGATCCTTCAACCGGACGAATTCGAGCGGAACACCCGCCTGTTTCATGTAGGCCGCTGTGCAGTGGTCATAGGGCGCATGGTACGATGATTCCGAAACCGCGAGCAGAACCGGTATTTTCGACAGTGCCACGAGCTTGCGGGGCGTACCCTTCTGCAACGTGCAGGTGATCAACCCCTCGCCGTCCGGTGCGGCCTGTCGCTCCACAACGAGTTCATCGGCGCTGGCAATCGGCGGATCATAGGCCAGCGGCAGATCCGAGATGCCGTAGGCGCGTGCCTTCGGATCATTCGGGGCGTTATTGTGGAACGGCGGACCGGACGGCTCCAGTGCGACAATCGCCTTGACGAGATTGGGCCGCGCTTCCGCAATAACCCAGCCAAGCAATCCGGCCTGGGAGTGCGTGAGCAGGATGGCGGGTCCGATCCTGTCGAGCATTGCGCCGCCCGCTGCCTTCACAAGCGTCTGGGTCTCGACGTCGCTGAGCAGCGATTCCACCTGGGTTGCGTAAAACGCATCGAAAACAGGATCGCCCTTCTTGCCCGTTCCCGGCCATTGGGTGTGAAGCTTGGCCTGCGGCCATTTCCCGAGCGTCTGCGACGCCGTGAACAGTGTTTCTATCTGTTCGACGGTGAACATGCGCAGCTTGCCATTGATGTCCGGATGCCAGACCGAGCGGCCCCGCGCCGGCTGGTCAACCATGTAGACGACGTATCCCTGCTCGATGAAGTACTCGGCCCAGCCCTTGCGCCCGTCGGGGGTCTGCATCCAGTTCGTTGCAGTCTGGGCTGCGCCGTGGATCAGCACGATGGGAAAGGGCTGCCGGACCTCGCGCGGGGCGAGGCGTTCGACATACATCTGGCCCGCCATGACCTGCTTGCCGGGCTCACCGACATATTGCCCGCCCGCATAGAAGAAGCTGCGGTTGGCAACGGTGCTGGCGATGCCGCCTCCGGCGCCCGGTTGTTGGGTCTGGGCAACCACAGACGACGCTGTGGCGACCAAGAGGCAGAGGGCGACGGAAGCGGCTTTCAACATCGGTCCCCGCCCTCAGTTCAATTTGAAACCGGAAGCGGCGATGACCGTTTTCCAGCGCGCGGATTCGGCTTTCATCATGGCCGCGAACTCCTCAGGCGAACTGCCGATCGGCTCCGCGCCTTCCGAGGCAAGGCGCCCCTTGATGAGGTCGCTCTTGATCGAATCGATAATGGCCCCGCGCAATTTGTCCGCCACCTCCTTCGGCGTACCTTTGGGGACGACAAAGCCATACCAGGCGGTTGCATCGTAATCGGGATATCCGAGGGATGCGATGGTCGGTACGCCCTTGAGCTGCTCCACCGGCTTCTTGCCCGTGACGGCCAGCGCCTTGAGATTGCCGCCCTCGATCAGGCCGATCACCGAGGGGATCGTTGTGATCATCATCTGGGTCTGACCACCGACAAGATCATTCAGCGCAGGGCCAGCGCCGGCGTAGGGCAAGTGCTGGATCTGCAACCCCGCCATATGGTTGAACAGCAGCACGGCAACGTGGCTGGCCGATCCATTGCCGGCCGAACCGTAGTTCAGCTTGCCGGGGTTCGCTTTGGCGTAATCCACCAGGTCCTTGAACGAGTTGAAGGGCGAGGCCTTGGGCACCACCATGACCAGCGGCGCGGCGGCAATAAGGGTCAAAGGATCGAACGCGGTCAGCGGGTCGACCTTCACTGACTTGAAGAGGTGGGGGTTGACGGTCATCGGCCCCTGGTTGGCCATCAGAACGGTATATCCATCAGGTTCGGCGGCTGCTGCCTGCGATACGGCGAGATTGCCGCCCGCCGATCCGTTGTTCTCGACGACCATGGACTTGCCCAGCCGCTCGCCAACGCCTTGCGCAACAAGGCGGGCGATCGCATCGGTGCCGCCGCCAGCCGCATAAGGCACCAGCAACTTGATCGGACGGTTCGGGAAATCGGCCTGCGCGAGTGCGGGGCCAGAAGCGGCGGCCAGCAGAAGCCCGGCACAAAGGGTTCGGCGGTTGAGTGACATTCAGGTATCCTCCAGAGTTCAGTTTTATGGACAAGGTGTGCCGCGCAACACGCGGCGTTGGCTCAAGCGGCGAGTGCCGTCGGAAGGTGCAGGTAGCCGTCGAAAATCAGGCGGGCGGTGCGGATGACGGACACCACCGGCGCGCCGTCAGCGCCGGGATCGATCCCGAGTTCCAGCTTGCCGGAGGGGTGCTCGATAACGACCCGGCTCGGCGCAGCGATTCCGCTAAGCGCATGGACTAAAGTCCCCTGCGTCGCAGCTGCGGTCGCAAGGCCGACAGCGCCGGTGACAGCCAGCGCCTTATGGCACTCATGCGGCATGAAGTAGCGGGCCGAGAATGTTCCGCCGAACTGCGGTTCGGCAATCAGCACCGGCTTCGGGATGACCAGACCTGACACATCGCCCAGCCCCATCCGGCGACCGGCCTCGCGCCGGATGACTTCGAGCCAGCGCATGAAGGTTTTGTCGGCATCAAGATCGGCCGGTGTCTCGTGGCCCGTCTTGCCCATGGCGGACGCCGGGATCACGACCAGCGGCATGGCGGCATCAATCAGGGTGACGGGAATGCCGTCGATTTCTTCGCTCGGCTTGCCGGACGGCAGCAGTTTCCCCGTCTTGGCGCCTGCGGCATTCAGAAAGGCGAGGCGCACCGGGGCGGCGGTGCCGGGCACGCCGTCGATATGCGTGCTGCCCTCGTAACAGACCTTGCCGTTGGGCGTGTCGATCCGCGCCTCGATGATCTTGCCGGTGTTGACGTTGTGGATCCGGACCAGGGTGATGCCATCGGTTGCCGGTACCAGGCCGCGCTCAATCGCGAACGGGCCGACGGTTGCCAGCATGTTGCCGCAGTTGGGCGAGGTGTCGACAGCCCGCTCGCGCACCTTCACCTGAGCAAACAGATAATCGACATCCGCACCTGCCTTGGTGGGCGGCCCGACAATCGCAACCTTGCTGGTGAGCGGGTTTCCGCCACCGATGCCATCGACCTGCAACTCGTGTCCGGCCCCGAGCGCCGCAATCAGCGCGGCATCGCGCTCGTCAATCCGTTCCGGCAGATCGGAGGCCAGAAATACAGGGCCACGCGATGTACCACCGCGCATCAAGGCGCAAGGGATCGTCATAGGGAGCATTGTCAACCTGATCCGATTTATGTATCAATAACCACGATCAATGCTGTATCGATCTTTGCGTTGATTTTGAAATGCAATGAATCTAGTAATTGATCCGATATGCGCATCAATTTTGAACTGAACGATCTCAGAGCTTTTCTGGCCGTGCTCGATCTCGGCGGATTTCACCGGGCGGCAGAGCATCTGGGCATGTCGCAGCCTGCGCTGTCGCGCCGCATTCAGGCACTGGAGCAGATGGTGGGTTCGCCCTTGCTTGAGCGCACAACGCGCCGCGTGGCGCCGACCACGATCGGCGCCACGTTTGCGCCGCTCGCCCGCAGGCTTCTCGGCGAGTTCGAAGACAGCCTGCTGGCAATGGCAGGCCTTGGCGAGCGGCAGAGCGGGCAAATCACGCTGGCGTGCGTGCCAACGGCCACGTTCTACTTTCTCCCCCGCGCCATCGAGCGATTCAATGCGCTCTACCCGCGCATCCGCTTCCGAATTCTCGATCTTTCCAGCAATGATGGCCTGCAAAGTGTCAGCCGTGGCGAAGCGGAGTTCGGCATTAATCTGGCCGGATCGAGCGAGGCGGATCTGACCTTCACGCCGATGATCGATGACCCGTTCGTGCTGGCCTGCCGGCGCGACCATCCGCTGGCGCAGCGCGACCACCTGTCATGGCGCGAACTTGAAAGTCAGACGCTGATCGGCGTCAGCCGCGCCAGCGGCAACCGGACGATCCTTGAAACCGCGCTTGCCAAGCAGAACATCCGGCTCGACTTCCAGTATGAGGTCAATCACCTGACAACGTCGCTCGGTCTGGTGGAAAAGGGCCTTGGCGTATCCCTCCTCCCGCGGCTGGCCACCCCGCCCGATGACCATCCGGTGATCATCACGCGACCGATCGGCAACCCGCCGATCCAGCGCACGATCGGGCTTGTCGAACGCCGGACGGCACGGCTTTCACCAGCCGCGCAGCGCTTTCGCGATATGCTGATCGAGAGCTGGAGGGTGTGACGTCCTTCGTGAACCGGCGCTCAACGGGCATTTTGGTTCGATCAGGACAGCTCATGCTTCCAGAGACAGGCGCGCGCACAGGGCGCGGAGCCAGCGGTTGGCAGGATCATGATGATAGCGGCCGTGCCAATGCTGTTTGACGGAAAAGCGCTCAATCGGGAACGGACATTCGTAGACAGATAGTCCGCCAAGTTCCGCAAGGGTCGTCCCGATGTGGCGCGGCAGCGTCACGATCAAATCGCTATTGGCAAGGATGGAAGCCAATCCGAGAAAGCCCGGCAGGCGCAGCGCGATCCGGCGGTCAATGCCCTGTTCGCGGACACTCCTTTCCAGCAAGGTCTGTCCGGTGCCGGAAACAATGCCGATATGACCTTCCCGTTGATAGTCTGTCAGCGTCAGGGGTGTCCCCAAACGAGGATGATGCGGGTTGGCAAGGCATATCCAGTCCTGTTCGAACAGGGTTTGCTGAAAAAAGCCGGCTTCGAGCATCGGGATCAGCCCCAGCGCCAGATCAACCTCGCCGTTCTGCAGGGCGAATGGCAGATCGTTGTCGATCCGCGCGGCCTCCAGGGTCACTCCCGGCGCGAGGGAACGCACTTCTGACAGGATCGTCGGCAGCAGCGTGATATGGCTCGCATCGGTCATCGCGATGCGGAAAACGCGCGTTGCCGTAACCGGATCGAAATCTGTCCGCCAGCCGGAGATCTGTCTGAGCGCCTGCAGGGCATCCCTGACCGGCGTGATCAGCGTATCCGCCAGCGGCGTTGGCAGCATCCCCTCAGGCGTGCGCACAAACAACGGGTCGCTGAAGTGCTCACGCAACTTGCCAAGGCCGACGCTCACGGTCGGCTGCGCCAATCCCAGAGCTTCCGCCGCCCGGGTGACGCTGCCGGCGTCATGGATCGCTTCAAAAAGCCGCAACAGTCGGATGTCGATGAGGTCGAGGGACGGTGGGTTCATGTCATTGCCATTTGCAATGATATCTATTTGTCCCATTGCATAGACAATATCTGACGCGATGCCTAGCCTCTGGGCAGATGTGGATTTGACGGGAGGCGCGGTGTGCGGGTCTGCATTCTTGGCGCAGGCGCATTGGGGTCGGCAATCGGCGGCACGCTCGCGGAAGCGGGTCATGATGTCACGCTGATCAACCGCAATCGCGCGCATATCGAGGCAATCCAGAAAAATGGTCTGAGGCTTCGCACTGACGGGGTAGACCGTATTGTCCGGCTGGAATCGGCGCTCACAACGGATGGCATGGCACCGGTCGATCTCGTGATCGTGCTGGTCAAGTCGCTCGACACCGAAAGCGCAATCCTTTCCGCTCTGCCCATCATCGGGCCTGAAACCATCGTCATCTCGCTTCAGAACGGGCTTGGACAGGAAGAGACACTGGCCAATGTCGTCGGCCAGAATCGCGTGCTGGCCGGCAAGACCTACGCCGGTGGCGTGATGATCGCGCCGGGGCATGTGATTTCCGGCACGAGGGGCAAGGAAACCATCATCGGCGAGTTGGATGGCACCATGAGCGCGCGCGTCACCGGGCTTGCAAAAGCCCTGACCGACGCCGGACTGGAAACCATGATCAGCCCGAATATTGTCGGCGCGATGTGGGACAAGCTGCTGGTCAATGTCGCCACCGGCGCCCTCGCCGGGATCACCGGCCTGACCTATGGTGCGCTGTACGCAATTCCGGAGATCGAGGCGACGGCGATTGCGGCGGTCAGTGAGGCGATGGCGGTGGCTGAAGCCATGGGCATCGCCTTGCAGACGAACGATCCGCGCGCGCCATGGGTGAAGGCGGCTGCCGGGCTACCGCCCGAATTCAAGACCTCGATGCTTCAAAGCCTCGAAAAGGGCGCGCTGACCGAGATTGATTTCATCAATGGTTCGGTGGTGCGCGCTGGAGCACGCGTCAACATCGCCACCCCCGTCAATGCCACGCTCGTTGCGCTGATCAAGGGCGTTGAAAGAAAGCGTGTCCCGCAATCGAAAGAGCCCTGAATGTCTGCTCCCGGCGCCTATCTCGAACATGCTGCGTTTCGCGTCCGCGATATCGGCTGGCATATCCGCTTTTTCGAGGCCCTGTTCGGCTGGAAAGTCCGACAGATTGATGGTGATGATGCTGCGCCGAAGCAGGTCTGGATCGGCGGAATGCAGCTGATCTCAACACCGGATTTTGACGGCACGGAAGGGCGGGTCAACCATCTGGGCATCCGTTGCGAGAATGTCGAGGCGGCGATGGCGCTTGCCTACGCGTTCGAGGGCGTGACGGCTGATCCGCGTGGCCGAAACTGGCTGAGGTTGCCCGAAGGGTTCATCATCGAATTGCTGCCGGCGAGCAGGACAGCCGTCGCAACGGCCCTCACCGTCCATCCCGAACTTTGAAAGCAGAAGCCATGGAAGCGAAAAGCCCGCCCAAAAAGGCACATGAACTCTACTACGACGAGGTCCGGCTTGGCGATGAGGGCATCACGCCCGTTGTCACCGTGACAAAGGAAATGATCCGTACCTATGCCGATCTCACCGGTGATCATACGCCGGTTCATGTCGATGAAGAGTTTGCCAAGGCAAGCCATTTCGGCGGCATCGTCGCGCATGGGTTGTTCGGCCTCAGCCTGGCGGATGGGCTCAAGACACGCGGCACGATGCAGTTTCCACCCGGTGCCTCGCTCGGCTGGAACTGGGATTTCAAGCTGCCGATCCGCGCCGGCGATACCTTGCATGTCAAATACCGGGTGAGCGCGATGCGCGAGACCAAAAAGCCTGGTTGGGGTATCCTCACCATCGCCTCGGACCTGATCAACCAGAAGGGCGAGATCGTGCAGCAAGGCGAGCACAAGCTGATGATCCTCAGAAAGCCGGAGGCTTGAAATGAGCCAGCCACTTCCGCTCAAAGGTATCCGGGTCATCGACTACAGCCACTTTCTCGCAGGCCCGCATATGTCGCGTTCGCTGGCCGCGATGGGGGCCGATGTGATCAAGGTCGAGCGCCCCAAAGCAGGCGATGCCGGCCGCGCGCATGGCTATTTCAAAGACGGCCAGTCGGGCTATTTCCTTCAGCAGAACATGGGCAAGCGCGGCCTCTGTATCGACATGAAGGACAGTCGCGGCTTCGACATGATGATGAAACTTGTCGAGACAGCGGATGTTTTCGTCGAGAATTACCGCCCCGGCGCGCTCGACAAGCTGGGGCTCGGCTACAAGGCCCTTTCCAAGCTTAATCCGCGCCTCGTCTATTGCTCGGTCTCGGCCTATGGCCACACCGGGCCGGATGCCGCAAAAGCCGGGTTCGGCCTGATTGCGGAGGCGAAATCCGGTGCAATGGCGCAGCTCGGCACAGATGGCGAGGCACCCCCGCTCTTCCGGATTCCCATCGCGGATATGTATGCCGGCACCCATGGCGTCGCGGCGATCTGCGCGGCGCTGTTCGGGCGCGTGACCAGCGGCAAGGGCCAGCACATCGATCTTGCACTTTACGATTGCATGATCTCGATCCACGACTATGCGGTTCAGCGCTACACCTTCTCCGAAGGCCGCGACCTGCCAAAGCGCACCGGCTCGGATGCGCCGGATTCGCCGATCTACGGCGTCTTTCCGGCCTCCGACGGTTATCTCGTGATCGCGGCGCAGGTTGACGACAGCTGGGCGCGGCTTGCGGCCCTGATCGGTGGCGCGGCGCTTGATCCGCGCTTTGCCAACCCCGCCGGGCGGGCAACTCATTACAAAGACGCAACCGCCATCGTCAAAGGCTGGACCACGGCCCGGACGGTTGCCGAGTGCCTTGCCACGCTAGATGCTGCCGCAGTGCCTTCCGCGCCGGTCGCGACCATTGATCAGGTGCTGGCCGATCCGCAGGTCGCAGCGCGCGACATGGTGGTTGAGCAGGAGCATCCCGTTCTGGGCAGGGTCAGGCTTCCCAATCTGCCCTACCGCTTCTCGGATTGCGATACGACGCCGAGGCGCGTCGCGCCGCTGCTCGGCCAGCACAATGCCGAGATTGCCCGCGAGCTCGGCATCCCGGAGGCGGATATTGCGGCCATGCAGCACGATGGCGTGCTCTACGCCGAGGACGCCGCCCGATAACAGGGTGATCGGCTGATCGGTAGGCGGCGCGGCAGGCAGGGACCGGACCTGTCACCGCTAGTCGCAGGCAAAACCCCGCTGGCCATGCGCGGAATCGATGGAACCGAGGGTATTGGCCAGCCTTTCAAGCGCGAATGATCGGTCGTCATCGCTGATCCGGTCATCATCCGCGTCCAGCCCCTGCAGCAGGGCAAGAATGCTGTAGCGGTCCGGACCGCGGTTGCAGACCGCATGAATGAAAGGAAGCAGGGCTACGCGCCCTTCTTTCTTCGCGTCGTCGATCACGAACTCGACGATATCGAGTTCGAAATCCGCCGCCTGCAAGATCAGCCCGCCAAAGCCACAGCCGCAGCCCGAACCCGCCGACATGTGCTGGCGGGAAATCCGGTTCCACATGTCCGTCAACTGACGAGCCCTGGAAATCGGCTTCGACTCCGGAAACTGGAGCATGGCGGGCGCCCTCTCCTGTCAGCCTGCAATGACTTCGAAATTCTGGCGATTGTCGCTGCCAGACCTGCGGCTTGCGCGCAGGCGCTCCGTTGCGCCGGTATCGAGCGTCCCCTGCCCGGTCACGATGACGGCGTAAAGATCCTGCGCTGACTGGCGGCTGACATAGCCTTCCCGCACATCATGCGCCACCTTTTCCGGATCGCGCAACAACGGATCGCCAAAACCGCCGCCGCCACCCGATTGCATCAGATAGGCATCGCCCTTCTTCACGCGCACCGAGAAAATCTTGGCATTGGGCATATCCGTCTCCCATTCACCATCGCGCCGGATGCCGATGCCGTTGCCAGCCGCATCAAGCCCGCCATGCAGGCCCCACGGCTTGCAGTGCACACGGTCGATGCGGGTCGTGACCGAGAAGGGGGACAGCGCCTGCACCACCATTTCCGCGCCGAGACCGCCACGGTTTTCACCCGCACCGGCACTGTCGGTGCGCAGCGCGTAACGTTCGACCAACACAGGATATTTGGATTCAAGCTGCTCGGTCGGGCTGTTGTGGGTGTCGCCATCGTTCATGCAGACGGTAGCAGAAATTCCATCCTCGGACTTCTTGGCACCCCAGCCGCCGCCCAGCGGGCCGATGCCGACGATGAACAGGCGGCCATCCTTCTGGGAAATGCCGTGGATGTTCGGAAAGACGAGATCGGCATGGTGTCCGGCAATGACCCGGTCAGGGATTGCGTTCGACAGCGCCTTGAAGATCGTGTCGATCACCGTCATCGGGAAAGTCATCCACACCCGCATCGGGAACGGCCGTTCCGCGCTGATGACGCGGCCCATGGGCATGATCACCTTGAGCGAGCGGAAGCTGCCGTCGTTGACCGGATAATCGGTCGGCGTCGTCAGGCATTTATAGGCGACCTGGGCGCAGGCGATACCGGTGGTGTAGCCGGAATTGTAGAAGCCGCGCACCTGCTTGGAGACATCCGACAGGTCGATGGTCATTTCATCGCCGCGCTTTTCGACGCGAACCTTGATCGGAATGCGCTGGCCGATCTCGACGCCGTCGTCATCCATGTAGCTTTCCGCTTCATAGACACCGTCGGGGATGTTGCGCGTATTGGCCCGCGCGATGGCTTCGGACTGATCCATGAGGATCGAGACAGAGCCAAGGACCGCCTCCTTGCCATAGCGCTGCACGAGTTCGGCGAAGCGCCGCTCGCCGGTGGTGACGGCAGTGATCTGCGCCCTGAGGTCGCCCATGGCGCGCTCGGGCAGGCGCACATTCATCGCGATGATATCGACGAGGTCCTGATTGACCACGCCGGCTTTCTGATACTTGACGATCGGGATCTGAATGCCTTCGGAGAAGATGTCCGTCGTCACCTGCCCCAGCGTGCCGCCGACATCGAGCCAATGCGCCATGCAGCAGGCGAAGGCGACAATTTCGCCCTCGTGATACACCGGCTGCGTGAAGGTGAAGTGGTTGAGGTGACTGCCTGTGATATAGGCGTCGTTCGTCACCAGAATGTCGTTGGGGTGGATGTTCTCCAGCCCGAAGTGCCTGATCTTCGCCTTGACCGTCTCTGCCATGCCGCGAATGAACATCGGCAGGCCGAGCCCGATGGAGATCGTCTCACCTTTCACGGTGAACAGACCGACGGTGAAATCCAGAGCCTCATAGATAATGAGGTTATAGGCCGTCCGCATCAGGTTGGTCTTCATCTCCTCGGTGATGGAGAGCAGGCCATTGCGGATGATTTCGACGGTGATGGCGTCGATGGCTGGAGAGGCTGTTTCGGTGGTCATCGGTTCAGCTCCCGATCGCGATGAGAAGATTGCCGAAGGCGTCAACGGTAAGATGGTCGCCAGGCTGGACGACGGTGGTCGAGGCATGTTCCTCGATCAACGCCGGGCCGGTGATCTCGTTACCCCGTCGAAGCTTCGTGCGGGCATAGACAGGCGTCGGCACATAGCCCTTGGCATCACGGAAATAGACCGGCTTGGTCCTGAGCAGCGCCGCCGGCTCCGGCGTCTTTCCGCCCTCTTCAACCGCGCGGGGCGCCGGCTTCTTCATCAGGCCGGTCACGGTCAGTCGCAGGGAAACGAGGTCAGCAGGCTCGCCCGGCGCAGATGTGCCGTAGCGGACCGCGTGTACGCGGTCGAATTCCGCCTTGATGGCCTTCCGGTCCTGCCGGGTGATCAGGTCGGTCGGCAGATCGACCGTCACGGCGTGTTCCTGGCCGACATAGCGCATGTCGGCGGCGTAGGAGAGCTTGACCTCGCTGGGCCGGACGGCGGATTGCGCAATGGCGTCGCGCCCTTCCTGCTCCATCCCCGCATACATCGCCGTCACCTCGTCGAACGATACTTCATCGAGGCGCCGGAACAGCGAGCGCACGTAGTCATAACGCAGGTCCGAGAACAACATGCCGTAGGCCGAGAAATGGCCAGGCGAGAACGGGATCAGCATCCGGCGGATGCCGATTTCCCGTGCGATGGCCGAGCCATGGAGCGGTCCAGCGCCGCCATAGACCACCATGGTGAAATTGCCGGCGACAAGGCCGCGTTCGGTGGTCACCGCTTTGACCGCATGGGACATCTGCGTGACAGCGATGCGCAGAATGCCATCCGCCATGATCGTTTCATCAAGACCGACCTGGGTGGCGACCGTGCGCATTGCCGAAACGGACGCTGCCTTGTCGAGCGGCATCTCGCCGCCGAGGAAGTTGGTCTCGTCGAGCCGGCCAAGAATGAGATTGGCATCCGTCACGGTCGGCTCTATGCCGCCGCGGCCATAGCAGGCCGGGCCGGGCATCGAGCCGGCACTCTGCGGGCCGACGCGCAGGGCATTGCCCTCGCCGATCCGGGCGATGGAGCCGCCGCCGGTGCCGACCTCGAAGATATCGATCATCGGGATCTGGATCGGCAGGGCCTTTTCATAGCCGCCGATCAGCGCGCTTCCGGTCGTCAGCGGTTCGCCGCCCGAGATCACGCCGGCCTTCGCGGTCGTGCCACCCATGTCGAAGGCGATGGCCTCGCCAAGGCCCATCTGCGCGCAGATGGCCTGGGCGCCGATCACTCCCGCCGCCGGGCCGGATTCCAGCATACGCACGCAGTCGCGCCGGGCATGTTCAATCGGGAACAGCCCGCCTGTGGATTGCACCGCGTAGAAACTGCCCTTGAAACCGGCTGCGATCAGATGGCTTTCGAGTTCGCCGAGATAGGCAGAAACGCGCGGGCCAACATAGGCGTTGGCCGCCACAGTCGAGACGCGTTCAAACTCGCGATACTCCTGCGACAACTCATGGGAAGCCGAAACGAAGGTGCCCGGCAGTTCCTCCAGCACGATCTCCTTCACGCGCGCCTCATGGGCCGGTGTGCGATAGGCATGGAGACACAGCACAGCAACGGATTCGATGCCGCGCCCCTTGAGTGAACGGACCAGTTCGCGCACCGCAGCCTCGTCCAGCGCCTTGTGCACCGTGCCGTCGGCCCGCAGGCGTTCCGGGATCTCGAAGCGCAGTGAACGGCGGATCAGCGGTTCATGCTTGGAAAAGAAGAGGTTGTAGGCATCAGGGCGGTTGACACGGCCAATCTCATATATGTCGCGAAACCCTTCTGTGATCAGCAGCGCGGTCTCGGCACCGTTTCGCTCCAGCAGCGTGTTGATCGCGATGGTCGAGCCATGCAGGAACAGATAGGTATCTTTCACATCCAGCTTTGCGCCGTTCAGCGTGTCCTGAATGCCATTCACGAGCTGGCCGTGCGTCGAGAGCGCCTTGCCAAAATGCAGCGCACCCGTGCTTTCATCGAATGCTGCGAGATCGGTAAAGGTACCGCCGATATCAACGGCGATGCGCAATCCACCCTGTTTTGATTTCTGTGCGATGCCGGACATGTCGGACGTTTCCTGTCGGTATTGGGCATTCTTTCAGCTTATATTCAGGCTCTGCTGCGGGATTCGTCGCAGAGTCATGGACGAACAAAATTTTCGGATTGCGAAAATATTTTCGTCATGTAAAAAACTACTGCGTTCCTGGCGCATCGTCAAGGGGTGAAGCGGAATGACGCCTGAACTCATGTCGCAACATGGCAGCAGCTCGGCGAAGGCCGAGACGTCGAGCAAGAATTCTGTCCAGTCGCTGGCCAAGGCGTTCCGGCTGCTGGAGGCGATTGCGGCGTCGGAAAGCGACCTCACGCTCAGCGAACTTGCGAGTGCCGCCAGCCTGGACCCGGGTACGACGCACCGGATGCTGAAAACCCTGATCGACCTTGGCTATGTCGCCCGGTCGGAGGCCAAGCGCTTCACGCTGACGATGAAGGTGCTGGACCTTGGCTTCCGCGCCATCGGCCATCGCGACATGCGCACTTTGGCGCGACCGATCCTGCGCACCTTGGTGGGCGAAGTGAGCGAAGCTGCCAGTCTGGGCGTTCTGAGCGGCACCAACGTGCTCTACATCGAGCGGATGCGGGCAGGCATCATGCGACTTGGCGTCGACATTCAGATCGGCACGATGATTCCGGCAACGGGAAGCGTGATCGGCTGGGCGATGCTGGCCTATTTGCCGGAACCAGAATGCCTGCGCCTGATGGATGCAGAAGCCCAGAACGCGGGAGCCATCCGGCCGATTGAACCGGCCGACGTTGCGGAAAAGCTGAAACGTGTCCGCAAGCAGGGTTTTGCTTCCGGCATCTCGCCCATTTCGAACGGGATCGCCGTTCTCGCCGTCCCGGTGCTTGATCAGGAAGCTTATCCGGTCGCGGCCGTCAGCGTGACGGCACCGAGCGTGCGGATGACGCCCGATGACTTGACCACCCACGCCCTCGGCTCGCTTCAGTCAGCCGCGAAAGACATTTCGCGCGGCCTGCAAGCGAGAGGGGGGACCATTGCCGACTGAGGGCGTGGCGACCGGTTATTGCGGCTCGAACTTGGCCGCCTTCAGCAAGGCCGCGCTTTTGGCAAGATAATCAGCAGCAAAGGCGCGGAAGGCATCGGGGCTCTCGGATGTAGCAACAATTCCGAGTTTCTCGAGCTTGCCCTCCTTGTCCAGTTCCTGCACCGCCGCATTCATGGTTTTGTTGAGCGTGGCCACCAGATCTGCCGGCAGCGCCTTGGGGCCCCACACACCATACCACGACGACTGGACGAGGCCCGGCATGCCGGCTTCTGCGGCAGTCGGAATATCCGGCGCGAGCTTGGTGCGCTCGGACGTTGTCACGGCAATGGCCTTGACCTTGCCGCCCCGTGCCTGCGGCAACAGCGCCAGCAACGGATCGATCAACATCTGGATATGACCGCCAGCGACATCGTTCAGCGCAGGGCCAGTGCCGGGATAGGCGATGATCGGAATATCGACGCCCGCCAGTGCATTGAACTGGATGGTCGCGATATGCCCCGGGGCACCGAGTGCCGCCGTACCAAAATTCCAGTTCTTCGGGTTCGCCTTGAAGTCGGCGACGATTGCGGGAATGGTCGTCTGTGGCCGCTCGTTCGTCATCACCAGCATCATCGGCGCTTCACCGACCCGGGCGATGAAGCTGAAATCCTCGATGGGATTATACGGCGCGCTCTTGAGAACCTGCTGGGCCATGACCTGCGTTCCAGCCGAGAACAGCAAGGTATAGCCGTCCGCTTCCGCATTGCGCACGGCGTTGCCGCCAATCGTGCCAGAGGCGCCGGGGCGATTTTCGACGATGATGTTGTAGCCATTGGCCGAGCGCAGCTTTTCAGCGATCAGACGGGCAAAAACATCGACGCCGCCACCAGCAGCAAAGGGCACTACGATCTTGACCAGCTTGTTCGGGTAAGACGCGGGTTGTGCCGATGCAGGGATGGCAACAGACCCTGCGCCAAGCAATGCCAGTGACAAGGCCATGATGTTACGACGGCTGACCATATCCCGATCCTTCTCGCGTTTCCTTCGCCTCCAACGATTAAAGCCAAGTTTGCAAACTGGCCTAAATTTCGGATTGCGAAAATTTCTTCGTTATGCGATAACGCTACACGGATATTTCGAACAGTCAAGCGCTTGCTGCGGCTGCGTCAGGACCATGCCAAGGAGGAACCCCGATGAAACTTGCATCATTCACACGGTCAGGCCGTCGCTCATGGGGCGTAGTTGATGGCGATGCCATTGCCGATCTCGGCACAGCCGGCCCGGCGACGCTGAAACTGGCGCTGTCCCGACCCGACGCAATCGCGGCCATTCGGGCTGCCACGTCTGGTGCGCCGCGCATCGCGCTTGCGGATGTGACGCTTGATCCCGTTCTGCCCGATCCCGACAAGATTCTCTGCGTCGGCCTCAACTATGAGAACCATCGCAAGGAGACGGGCCGCGATGTCGTGGAGCACCCCACGATCTTTACGCGGTTTGCCAATTCCCAGATTGGCCATAACGCCCCCCTCATCCGACCCAAATGCTCAACGCATCTCGACTTTGAAGGAGAACTTGCGCTGGTCATCGGCAAGCCCGGTCGCCACATCGCGAAGGACACGGCGTTCGACCATATTGCGGGCTATGCCTGCTACAATGATGGTTCCGTGCGCGACTGGCAGCGCCACACCATCCAGTTCACGCCGGGCAAGAATTTCATGGATACCGGCGCATTCGGGCCTTATCTGGTCACGCCCGACGAGGTTGGCCCCCTGCCCGACCTGAAACTCCAGACCCGCCTCAACGGGCAGGTCGTACAGGATACGCGCATCGGCGACATGATTTTCGATATTCCGACCATCATCGCCTATTGCTCGACGTTCACGCAGCTCGAAATCGGTGATGTCATCGTCACCGGCACGCCCGGCGGCGTCGGCGCCAAGCGCAATCCGCCTCTGTGGATGAAACCGGGCGACATCGTGGAAATCGAGATCGACAAGGTGGGATTGCTCAAGAATCCGATTGTCGATGAGGTCTGAGGTCAGGGGGCGTCAGGTCAATACCCGGTTGCCGGATTGACCACGCCCCGCAAAGGGCGACCGTGCAGCCAGCAATCGAAATTGGCCAGGACTACTGCCGACATCCGCGCGTCCGCATCGTCCACGGCGCCGGAAATGTGTGGTGTCAACCGCACGGCGGGGTGCGTGTACAGGCGGTGGCCGGCGGGCAGCGGTTCGGGGCTGGTCACGTCGAGCGTTGCGCCGGAGAGACGCCGATCGTCGAGGGCCTGCAAGAGTGCTGCGTCATCGATCATGGAACCGCGCGCGATGTTGATGAGATGAAGCCCCTTGCGCGCGTGACGAAGGGTCTCGCGATTGACAATTCCGCGGGTTTCGACTGTCAGCGGCAAGGCGAGCACGAGATGATCGCTGACCGCCAACAGGGCCGGGAATGAGTCGACCCGCTCGATCCCCGGCGCAAGGTTTGCCGAGCGTGTCATCCCGCAAACGCGCATCCCCAACGCCAGCGCGAGCCGGGCGCATTCCCGCCCGATTTCGCCGACCCCGGCAATACCCATGGTCTTGCCGGCGACTGACCCCAGCGCATGCGGCACCCATCTGGCAGGCTCTGATACATTGCCATTCCAGAACCGCTTCTCATGGGCAAAAACGGCGCCAATGACGAATTCTGCGATTGCGGGCGCATGGGCTCCCGCTCCGCGCGTAACCAGCGGCACCTTATAAGCCCAGGGCGGCAGGGTATCGACCCCGGCGGAGGCGACCTGAATCCATTCAAGATCGAAAGGCCACCCCGAAGGTGGTTCTGACGGCGCGGATTTCCACTGTGTCTGCTGTGTAAAAAGGCAGCGCGCTCCGTGAGTTACGTCCCACGGCTTGCCCTCAAGCGCAAGGATATTGGGCCGGACGGGATGGCTCGCCAGCGCTCGATTGAAAACGTCCGGCAGGCTGCTGGCGAGAGTGATCGACATCGTGAATGCCCTTCCCGAAGGCGTGATTTGCGGCCATGGCCAAGGGCCACAGGTTCAATGTGTGTCACATTAGGTTGTCTGACAACGCTCACTGTAATAGCCTCTCCGGACCACAACAATCGCACCGGAGGGCGGAATGGGGCGCGACAGGACCTGGCTTCCCCTCGGCATCAGTTGCATCATCCTCGGTCTGGCCGCCATCGCAATCGCGCGAGACTATCCCTACGGATCAGTCACGGCGATGGGTCCAGGCTTCATCCCGACGGCGGTTTCAATCCTGCTCATATTCTTTGGAGCGCTGATTCTGGCGGGTCGCGGCAGGGATGTCCCAGAAAGCGCTGATGGCGGGGAGATTGCGGCTCCTGCTTTCAGCCCGGAGGGACCGTGGCGAGCCATCGGATCAATCACCGTGTCGATCGTGCTGTTCGGCATGTCGATCAAACCGCTTGGTTTGCCGATCACGGCATTTCTTGTGGTGCTCGTTGCCGGCTATGCTCATAGCCAGATGCGGATCTGGCCGCTGTTGACGCTCGCGGTGCTGCTGTCCGCAGCGGCTACGCTGGTCTTCATCGGTCTGCTCGGCCTGAATATCGGCACGCTGCCGAGGGTCGGCTGATGTTTGATTTCGGTGCGATCTTTCAGGGGCTTGGCCTCGGCTTCGGTGTTGCCGCAATCCCGGTCAACATCCTGTTCTGCTTCCTCGGCTGTCTGGTTGGGACGCTGGTCGGCGTGTTGCCGGGCCTGGGCCCGACGGCGACCATCGCCATCCTGCTGCCGATGACGATGACGCTTTCACCTGTCACCGGGTTGATAACGCTGGCCGGCATCTATTACGGCGCGCAATACGGCGGCTCGACAACCTCGATCCTGTTGCGTCTGCCCGGCGAAGCCTCCTCCGTGGTCACGGTGCTTGACGGACATGGCATGACGCGCCGCGGCCGGGGCGGCGCGGCGCTGGCGATTGCTGCATGGGGATCCTTCTTTGCGGGCACTGTCGGTACGCTGTTCATCGCGATCTTCGCCCCGCTTCTGGCCGAGGTCGTGCTCAAGTTCGGTGCGGCGGAATATTTCATGCTGATGGTTCTGGGTCTCGTCGCCTCGGTCGTTCTGGCGCAAGGGTCGGTCATACGGGCGCTGGCCATGGTTGCAATCGGACTGCTGCTCGGCATGGTTGGCACGGATCAGAACTCCGGCCAGTACCGGTACACCTTCGACTCGCTCGAACTGCTCAACGGTTTGCCATTCGTGCCGCTGGTGGTCGGGCTGTTCGGTATCGCTGATATTCTGGTCGCACTGGAAAAGTCGCGCGCGGGTGAGGAACCGCAGCAGACCGGAGCCATTGGCAAACTGTGGCCGACCCGGGCCGAGGCGCGTCGCGCTGCGCCCGCAGCCGCGCGCGGCACGCTCATCGGTCTGTTCCTGGGGCTGATGCCCGGCGGCGGCGCACTGATGAGTTCGTTCGTCGCCTATTCGCTGGAAAAGCGCATCTCCGGCAAGACGGGCGATTTCGGCAACGGCGATCCGGCGGGCGTCGCCGCCCCGGAGGCAGCCAACAACGCCGGTGCGCAGACCGCGTTTCTTCCGTTGCTGACACTCGGCCTTCCATCCAACGCCGTAATGGCACTGATGACGGGCGCAATGCTGATCCACGGCATCATTCCCGGACCGCGCATCATCTCGAACCAGCCTACGCTCTTCTGGGGCCTTATCGCCTCGATGTGGATCGGCAACCTGATGCTCCTGATCATCAACCTGCCGCTGGTGGGGTTGTGGGTTCAGATGCTGAAAATCCGCTACCGCTATCTCTATCCCATCATCCTCATCGTCAGCCTCGTGGGGATTTACAGCGTCGAGTATTCGGTCATGCATGTCTATCTGACAGCGATGTTCGGCATTCTCGGCTACGTGATGAACAGGTGGAAATGCGAGCCGGCGCCGCTGGTGCTCGCCTTCGTGCTTGGGCCGATGATGGAACAGTACTTCCGCCGGGCCATGCTGGTTTCTCGTGGCGATCTGGGCATATTCATTGATCGACCGATCAGCCTCTTCCTACTGCTGATCACGGTCGCGCTTCTGGTCGGTATTGCCGCACCGCATTTCCGCTCGTTCCGCAACAAGGCGTTTGCCGAATAGGCAGCCGCATCATGGAGACACCGATGTTCTACACCCCTTCACGCCGCACTCTTCTTGCAAACGCCGCCGGTCTCAGCGCTGCGGCACTCATCGGCACGTCCGCGCGCGCCCAGAGCTTTCCCGACAGGGATGTCGCCTACATCATTCCCTACAGCCCCGGCGGTATGAGCGACAACATCTCGCGTATCATCGCCGACAAGGTTGCCGCGAAGTCCGGCAAGAAGATGCTGAACGAATACAAGGCGGGCGCAGGCGGCGCGATCGGCGCGAACTACTACATGACCCAGAAGCCAGATGGCTATTCCATCCTGCAATCGACCAACAGTTTCTATGCGGTGATTCCGCAGGTGACCAAGGTCGAATATGATCCCAAGAAGGATCTGACGCCGCTGGTGCTTGTGGGCGATGCGCCGATGGTCATCGCGGCCAATCCCGGGCTCGGAGCCAAGACCCTGCAGGAGGTGATCGCCAAGGCCAAGGCGGCGCCTGGGAAAATCGCATACGGCACGGCGGGGCGCGGCACGATTGGCCACCTCTGTGGCATCTGGCTTGCCAAGCGTGCGGGCATTGAACTGTTGCACATTCCATACAACGGTGCAGGCGAGGCGCTGCAATCCGCCCTGTCGGGCGAGACGCAGATGTTCTTCGGGCCGGAGGCGGCCGAACACATTCTTGCCGGGAAACTGGCGGGGCTTGGCGTGATGGGCAGCCAGCGCTGGACCACTACACTGCCGGACGTGCCAACCACGGTGGAGGCAGGCATTGCCGGCTGGGCGCCGCGCAGTTGGCACACCGTCACCATTCATTCGGCCGCTCCGGATTCAATGAAGCAGAACTGGGCAAAACTTCTGAACGAGATACTGACCATGCCTGATGTTCGGGATCGTCTGATCAAGTTCGGCCTCATACCCGGCAGCGAAACGCTGGAAGGCATGCGCAAGCGCGCCGATGATGATTTCACCGAGTTTGGCACGTTGCTTCAGGAAGCCGGCCTCACCCTGAAGAAGTAATGCAAAAACCGGCCGGCATTCTCGAGTGCCGGCCTCTTCTGTGAGGATATCGCGATGCGTATCGTTGCCTGCGGTGATGCCCTGTTTTCAGGCGGCAATCTTGCCAACAGGATTGACCCGGCCCTTTTGAAGATCCTTGGCGATGCCGATGGCGCCTTTGCCAATGCCGAATTCTGCTGTCCCGCACGCACCACGCCGCCCGCGCCGCGCCGGTTCATCACCGCAGTCGGCCCGAACGCGATCGACGAGATGACATCGATCGGGCTGAACCTGATTTCGTTCGCCAACAATCATACCGGAGATTTCGGCGCGCAGGGCGTTGTCGATACCATCGAGGCCTGCGAGGCCCGCGGCGTCATCCCGAGTGGCATCGGGCGCAGCCTTGAGGAGGCGCGCGCGGCGCGGTTCCGCGATACGCCAAAAGGAAGGATCGGACTCGTCTCGATGTCGACGACGCGCTCGGCGGAATTTGCCGCGAGTTCGCCCGGCACCGGCATACCCGCCCGTCCCGGCCTCAACCCCTTGCGCTGGGGCCGGGCCTATGTGCTGCCGGACAAGGATTTTGCCGAGTTGCAGCGGATCGAGGCAACACTTGGCATCGCGGAGAGCCGGAAGGAAGTTCTTCGCGTCGAGGTCGTGAAAGATCCGGGACCGGACAAGTTCGGGTTCGGCTCGTTCTTTGAGGGCAACCTCCAGATTGAACGCGGTATAAAGGCAGGCGTCCGCTATTTTTCCAATGAGAAAGATCGCAAGGCGATCCTCGCCAATGTGCGTGATGCAGCGAACCGGGCAGAGTGCGTGCTGGTTTCGGTGCACACGCACGAAGGATGCGACGAGAACTGGTATTCCGAACGGGCAGCACCGTTCGTCGAGGAATTCTGCCGTCTTGCCGTGGAGGCCGGGGCCTCGGCGGTGCTGTGCCATGGGGCACATATGCTGCGCGGCATTGATTTTTACCGGGACGCACCGATTTTCTATTCGCTCAACAGCCTGTTGATGGAGTTCGAGGCTGCCGAAACCCGCATGACTCCGGAGATGTACGAGGCCTATGGGTTCACACGCGACTCGCTGCCCTCCGACTTGCATATGTCGCGCATTCACGATGAACAGGGCCGCAAGCAGGGCTTTTATGCCGAGCCGCGTTTTTCACGTTCGATCGTGGCAGTTTGCGATTTCGAGGGTGGCAGGCCCCGTGTCAATCTGGTTCCGATCGATCTCGATCTGTCTCGCCCCCGCCCATCCGACCGCGGGTTGCCTGCCATTGCATCGGCTGACGAGGGGCGTGCGATTACCGAAGATCTGACGCGCCTCAGCCGATGGTACGGCACAGCGTTTCGCTACGACGAACAGACGGGATGGATCACAGCGTCGCCCTGACAGCGATCGGGGGCAGCGCGGCCAGTCCGGTGAAAGTGGAATACCTGCCCTCCGATGCCTGGACAGATTCTGCGAGGGTTCAAGCCGCGCTCCGGAGCTGTCGGTCGGATCGAACGGTCGTTGATCAGATTGCGGCTGGGGTCAGGCCGGCACAAGGTTGCGGTCGACCCAAACTCGTGATCGGATTTTTTTGGGATGTTCATCGGGATCGGACCCGTTCGCGCATCTGCCGCCCGAATACCAACCGACATTCGCGGCGATGGCGAATCGTACCCCGGCACATGGGCCCTACGCACAGATGAAACGCCAAGGTATCAGCGCGATCATTTGGAAGTATGTGCCCCGGTGCGCCCTTGCAAATCTGGAAGGCCGTAAACGGGGCGGGAACCGGACTGCGCGGAAAATCGCGCTTCGGATAGCGAATTGATTTTTCTGGATAAACTCTTCAACCTGAAAGGTTGGTGGAGCTAAGCGGGATCGAACCGCTGACCTCCTGCATGCCATGCAGGCGCTCTCCCAGCTGAGCTATAGCCCCGAAACCATTGGTGCGGCGGTTGGGCCCGTCACACCCGAAGCGGCAAGACCGCGTCGCGAGCGGTGCATGTGTCACATCATCCCCGGGGATGCAAGGGGGAACATGCACCCCCGAGCACTTTTTTCCCCGATGGACCGGGAGCGTCAGTTCTCCTCGTCTTCCTCGATATCGCTACCGATCAGATCGGACACGTCGCCATCGTCCTCTTCTTCCTCGGTTTCAAGGAAGGTATCGTCGTCATCGTCGTCGCCGATATCTTCACCCAGGTCGATGTCATCGCCCGGAATATCCTTTTCAGGCGCGGCACCATCGGCTTCTTCCAATGGCACGAGTTCGGCAGCCGTCTCATCGGCGGCATCGTCCTCTTCGGTGCTGGCCTTCACGGCCTCCGCACGACGCATCAGTTGCTGGACCTGGAATTGCGCGCCGCACTTCGGGCAAAGGATCGGAGCGCGATTCAGATCGTAAAACTTTGCGCCGCAGCTGAGGCACAGGCGTTTCATGCCGAGTTCTGGCTTGGCCACGTTCTTTATCCTGTCGGTTCAAGGTGGATTTGCCGGTTAGTCGCGGATCGCCGCGATGTCAAATCCTGAATGCAAGAAAGTGTGCCCGGGCGGGCTGACGCAGACGGTCCGGCATGATAGCTCACTGCGGTTCTGCCGCCCTTGCCTTTTGCATCTCTGGGAGAGACTGCCCCGTGTCCTCGCATTCCGCCCCTGTCCAGCCACTTACCGCTTCCGCCTCCGGCGCCCTTAAGGGCAGCGTCCGGGTGCCCGGCGACAAATCGATCTCGCACCGCAGCCTGATCTTCGGTCTGCTGGCCGTGGGGGAGACGCGCGTGTCCGGCCTGCTGGAGGGCGAGGATGTCATCCGAACGGCAGAGGCTGCGCGGGCGCTTGGCGCGACGGTGGAGCGGCTCGGCGATGGCGAGTGGCGCGTCCATGGCGTCGGCGTCGGCGGCTTGATGCAGCCGAAGGAGACGCTCGATTTCGGCAATGCCGGCACCGGTTCGCGCCTGATGATGGGCGTGGTCGGCGGCCATCCGATCACGGCGCGTTTCGATGGCGATGCCTCGCTTCGCAAACGACCGATGGGGCGCATTCTCGATCCGCTGAAGCTTCTCGGCGTGCGGACACTCGAAAGCGCGGAGGGCAATCGCCTGCCGCTGGTGCTTGAGGGGGCGCGGGCGCCGGTTCCGGTTGAATACGAAACCCCGGTGCCGTCAGCGCAGGTCAAATCTGCCGTGCTGCTGGCTGCGCTCAACGCGCCGGGCCGGTCCGTGGTGATCGAGAAGGAAGCGACCCGCGACCATACGGAAAAGCTGCTCGCCTATTTCGGCGCGACCATCACGGTTGAACCCCACGGCGCCCATGGTCGCAAGATCACGCTGGAAGGGCGCCCGAACCTGAAGCCCAAGCACATCATCGTGCCGGCCGATCCCTCGTCCGCGGCTTTCCCGATTGTCGCGGCGCTGATCACGCCCGGCTCCGAGGTGACGGTGGAGGCCGTGATGATGAACCCGCTGCGCATCGGTCTCATCGCGACCTTGCGCGAAATGGGCGCCGACATCACCGAAACGAACCACCGGATCGACGGCGGCGAGGAGGTGGCTGACCTGACGGTGCGTCATTCGCGGCTCAAGGGCGTTTCCGTGCCGGCGGAACGCGCGCCGGCGATGATTGACGAATATCCGATCCTGTCCGTCGCAGCTGCCTTTGCCGCGGGCGAGACGCGCATGAACGGCCTTGCCGAGCTTCGCGTGAAGGAAAGCGACCGTCTCGCGGCGGTGGCGGCTGGTTTGACTGCCAACGGCATCGCCAACCGGATCGAGGGTGATGACCTCATCGTGACCGGCGGGGCAGGCAAGGCAGCGGGAGGGGGTACGGTCCAAACCCATATGGATCACCGGATCGCCATGAGCTTTCTCTGCCTTGGTCTTGCGAGCCAAACCCCCGTGACTGTTGACGATACGGCCTTCATTGCCACAAGCTTCCCGGACTTTATTCCGATGATGAAGCGCCTTGGTGGCGCCTTTGCCTGAGGGGTCCCTGCAAGGAGGGTCGCGATGAACGCCTATGTCCTGATCATGATCGTGCAGATGTTTGGCGGAACGCAGCCAACCCAGCAGGTTGTTGGCGAGTTTCCCTCGATCGAACAGTGCCGCAAGGCTGCCCGCACCTCGGAAGTGGTGCGCTCTGTCAACGAGAATGTCGGCCCCAAGCCGCGCATCGATTACGTGTGTGTCGAGCGTTCCAAATTATGATCATTGCCGTTGACGGAACCGCTGCTTCGGGCAAGGGCACCCTCGCCCGGCGGCTGGCCGCGCATTACCGGCTGCCGCATCTTGACACGGGCCTGCTCTACCGGGCTGTGGGCCGCAAGATGCTCGACAACGGCTCGGATTTTGCCGACACCGATGCGGCAATTGCGCTGGCGCAGAATTTTGCCCCGGCCTGGCTGGTCGATGGGCGGTTGCGCGGCAACGAGGCCAGCGTGGCCGCAAGCCGTGTCGCGGCGATTCCGGCCGTCAGAACCGCGCTGCGCGCGTTTCAGCAGCAGTTCGCCGGCCAGCCAGGCGGCGCCGTGCTCGACGGGCGCGACATCGGCACGGTGATCGCACCGAACGCCGACATCAAGCTGTGGGTGACGGCAACACCAGAGGTTCGCGCCCGGCGCCGCTTCCTGGAACTCAAGCCCAAGCGCCCCGATCTTGAGGAAGGCACCATCCTTGATGAACTCATCGAGCGCGATAATCGCGATGCGCCAAATATGACGATGGCGCCGGATGCGTACTTGCTCGATACCAGCCAAATGGATATAGAACAGGTTTTCCGCTCGGCTGTTGAATATATCGACGGGCGCCGAAAAGCCTGAGGGTGCGGCTCACGCACCCTTTTTTGCATGATCCGATGGCGTGATTGCCCCGGATCTGAGCCAACGCCCGCTTGTCGCTGGTTCAACGTGTCGGCAGGGCTGCTCCCGGGCAGTTCACGCTTCCAAGGCCGGAAGCGGCCGGCGGATGCGGGTGACAGTCAACCGCCATGCCGGCGCACTACTTTTCGAGGTTCTGGCCCTGCCTCCCCGGAGCATCAATGTCCAACCCAAATATCGCCCGTGAAGATTTCGCCGCGCTGCTCGAAGAATCGTTCCAGCGCGCCGACATGGCGGAAGGTACCGTCATCAAGGGCAAGGTCGTCGCCATCGAGAAGGATGATGCGGTGATCGACGTCGGCCTCAAGACCGAAGGCCGCGTCAAGCTGAAGGAATTTACGGGCCCCAACAAGGACGTCATCCTCAAGATCGGTGACGAGGTTGAGGTCTATCTCGAGCGCGTGGAGAACGCGCTGGGCGAAGCTGTCATCAGCCGCGACAAGGCCCGCCGTGAGGAATCCTGGGTCAAGCTCGAACAGGCGTTCGAGAAGCAGGAGAAGGTCAACGGGACCATCTTCAACCAGGTCAAGGGCGGTTACACCGTCGACCTCGACGGCGCCGTCGCCTTCCTGCCGCGTTCACAGGTCGATATTCGTCCGATCCGCGATGTCACCCCGCTCATGGGCGTTGTGCAGCCGTTCCAGATCCTCAAGATGGACCGTCGCCGCGGCAACATTGTTGTCTCGCGCCGCACCGTTCTCGAAGAGACCCGCGCCGAAGCCCGTTCGGAACTCGTGGCGAACCTCGAGGAAGGCCAGACCGTGGACGGCGTTGTCAAGAACATCACCGATTACGGTGCGTTCGTTGACCTCGGCGGCATCGACGGCCTGCTGCATGTGACCGACATCGCCTGGCGCCGCGTCAATCACCCGACCGAGGTGCTGACTGTCGGCCAGACCGTCAAGGTCAAGATCATCAAGATCAACCAGGATACGCACCGCATCAGCCTCGGCATGAAGCAGCTGATGGGCGATCCGTGGGCTGGTATCGAGGCCAAGTACCCGATCGAGGCCAAGTTCACGGGCCGCGTGACCAACATCACGGACTACGGCGCGTTCGTTGAACTGGAGCCGGGCATTGAAGGCCTGATCCACGTCTCGGAAATGTCCTGGACCAAGAAGAACGTCCATCCCGGCAAGATCCTCTCCACCTCGCAGGAAGTGGAAGTGCAGATCCTTGAGGTGGATTCGGTCAAGCGCCGTATCTCGCTCGGCCTCAAGCAGACCCTCGCCAATCCGTGGGATGCCTTCGTCGAGAAGCATCCCGTCGGTTCGGTGGTCGAGGGCGAGGTCAAGAACAAGACCGAGTTCGGCCTGTTCATCGGCCTCGACGGCGATGTGGACGGCATGGTCCATCTCTCCGATCTCGACTGGAACCGTCCGGGCGAGCAGGTGATGGAAGAGTACAAGAAGGGCGACGTCGTGCGCGCGGTCGTTCTCGATGTGGACATCGAGAAGGAGCGTATCTCGCTCGGCATCAAGCAGGTTGCGGGTGACCCCTTCGCCGACGCCGGCGAAATCAAGAAGGGTCAGGTCGTAACCTGTGAAGTGACCGAGGTGAAGGACGGCGGCCTTGAGGTGAAACTCGTCGGCACCGACCTTTCGACCTTCATCAAGCGCTCGGAAATCGCGCGCGACCGTGGCGAGCAGCGCCCCGAGCGCTTCGCTGCCGGCGAGAAGGTCGATGCCCGCGTCATCCTGTTCGACCGCAAGGCCCGCAAGGTCCAGGTGTCGATCAAGGCGCTGGAAGTGGCCGAAGAGAAGGAAGCCATGGCGCAGTACGGCTCGGCCGACTCCGGCGCCACGCTGGGCGACATTCTCGGTGCCGCCCTCAAGCGGAAGTAAGCCTTCCCGCCTGGTTACAACGATTGCGAGCCCCGCCGGAAACGGCGGGGCTCTTTCGTTCGGGTGATTTCACCGTCCTGAAATCCTGTATCCTGCCGTCCGGTACAGGCCCAATCCATGTTTCAGGAGGTTTCGATGCGCGCGATTATCGGTCTCGCGTTCCTTGCGGTCAGCACAGCTGCCCTCGCCCAGCAGCCGCTGACCGGCACGCCCTATACGATCGGCAAGGAATTCGCCTTCGCAGAGGATGGCGAAGGTGTCTCGGGCATGGCCTGCCTTGCGCCGGATGCGAATGGTGCGCGCGAGTGCCTCGTCGTCAACGACGAAGTGGAATATGCGGACATCGGGCGGCTCGCCGGGACAGTGCTCGAAAGCGCGGGGCGGAAGCTCGCGATCATCTTCGATCAGGACAAGGGGCAGGACATTCTCGGCACTGCCCGCAATCCGATGTGCAAGAACGAAAAAGGCAAGATGATCGCGGACGGGTTTGAAGAACTCGACGGCGAGGGCATCGCGTTATCTGGCGACATGCTCTACGTCACCGGCTCGCACTCCTGCACCGGCAAGGGAAAGTACAAGGCTTCCGCCTATGTGCTCGCCCGTGTGAAGGTGGCGAGCGCCACCACCATTGGCACATCTGCCACCGTCGAGCGGACGTGGCGCGTGGCGGACATGCTGGCGGCAAGCACTGCCGGCCAGGCCTACGGCGCGAAAAAGGAGGTCGGCACCAATATCGAGGGACTGGCCGTTGCGGGGGACCGGCTTTTCGTGGGGCTGCGCACACCGGTTACGGATGGCAAGGCGCACATCGTCAGCGCGCCGGTGACAGCGCTCTTTGCCGCCGGCACGGCGCCGCTCGACCCGGGAATTGTGACAAGCCACATCGTTCCGCTCGGCGCGGGCGTCGGCATCCGCGATCTCGCTGCCTTGAAGGACGGGCGGCTGCTGGTGCTTGCCGGCCCAAGCAACGAACAACCCGAGGTGACCTTCAGCCTCTGGCTGTTCAATCCTGCGGGTGATGCGCTGAAACCCATCGGCCAGCTCGCGCCGGTGAAGGCGCCCGATGGCGACACCGGCAAGGCCGAGACCGTGACCATTCTCGACGAGAAGGGCAAGACGCTGCGGCTGCTCATCCTCTACGACAATATTAGGAACGGTGCGCCGCAGGAGGTTTCCGTCACCCTGCCGTGAGTGCGGTGGCCCGCCTCAGAGAAAGGTTGCGACCTGATCGAGCGGCTTCTTGGTGATCACCGGCACCTGACAGCCTTCCGCCGGATGGCCGACGACGAGCAGGATCACGGCCTTTTCGTTGTCGGGACGACCGCAGATATCGTTGAGAAAGCCCATCGGCGCCGGGGTGTGGGTGAGGCTGGCGAGGCCAGCCTCGTGCACCGCCGCAACGAGAAATCCCGCTGCGATCCCCACGGATTCGGGCACGTAATAGTGCTTGACCCGATGGCCGTTGGCATCGACCGCGTGTCGCTGCGCAAAAATGGCAATCAACCAGGGCGCGGTTTCGAGGAAGGGTTTCTCCCAGTCTGTACCGAGATGGGCGAGCGCGCCGAGCCATTCCTCTCCTGCGCGACCGGCATAGAATGCCTTTTCCTCCTCCTCGGCGGCGATGCGGATTTTCCGCTTCACCTCAGGGTCGGAAATACAGACGAAGGTCCAGGGCTGCTGATTGGCGCCCGAGGGCGCGCCGGCTGCCGTCATTACCAGATCCTCGATGACGCTTTGCGGCACTGGCCTGTCAGAAAAATCGCGCACCGTACGGCGGGTCCTGAGGCCGGCCCGGAACGTCGCCGCACGGGCGGCGACATCGGCATCCGGGCGCGGCTTGAATTCCAGTGGCTGCATTCGGGCAATCTCGGTCATTCATTCCCCTTGGGATTTCCCGCCGCCATCGAATTGGCGGGTGGCACTTTGGCGCGCGGACGGCTAGCGTGCGCAGCATGTCGAACACGCTCCTCCCCGTCAAACCCGGCGATCAGGTCTTTCTGGTCGATGGCTCGAATTTCATCTTCCGCGCCTATTTCCAGTCGATGAACCAGGACCGGAAGTACAACTACCGCTCGGATGGCCTGCCCTCCGGCGCGGTGCGGCTGTTCGCCAACAAGATGTTCCAGATCGTGCGCGACGGCGTTCTCGGCACTAGGCCGACGCATCTTGCCGTGATTTTCGACAAGTCGGAGAACTCCTTCCGCAAGCAGCTTTACCCCGCCTACAAGGCCAACCGCTCGGCGCCGCCGGTTGATCTTGTGCCGCAGTTCCCGCTGATGCGGGCCGTGGTGCGGGCCTTCGGGCTGACACCGGTGGAGCAGGACACTTACGAGGCCGATGATCTGATCGCCACTTATGCCCGGCAGGCGGCCGCAGCAGGGGCCAATGTGCTCATCATCTCCGCCGACAAGGACCTGATGCAGCTCATCGGTCCCAATGTCGCGATGCATGATCCCGCCTCGGGTGATTCTGCCCGGAAGGGCGGGCGCGAGGAGCGCAACATCGGCGTACCGGAAGTAATCGATTATTTCGGCGTGCCGCCCGAAAAGGTCGTCGATGTGCAGTCGCTCGCGGGCGATGCCACCGACAATGTGCCCGGCGCGCCCGGCATTGGCATCAAGACTGCCGCGCTACTGATCAACGAATACGGCGATCTCGACACGCTCATCGCCCGCGCAGGCGAGATCAAGCAACCCAAACGGCGCGAAACGCTGACCGATCCCGCCGTGATCGAGAAGGTGCGTATTTCGCAAAAGCTCGTGGCGCTGGTCGATGATGTGCCCGCCGTCCATCCGCTTGAGACGCTGGGCGCGGGCGCTCCTGATCCCCAAGCGCTGGTGGCTTTCCTCAAGGCGATGGAGTTCACGACGCTCCAGAAGCGCGCGGTCGAGGTATTCGGCGCCACGCTGGAGGGAGTTGCGCCGGAGGCCGATCTCAAGCCGGGCGGGCCGGTTGCAGCGGCTCTGCTGGAAAAATTCCGGACAGAGGCCGCAACCGCCGGGCTGGACCTGCCGACGCCGCGCGCTGCGCCCCGCGCGGCAGATCCGGTTGCTGCAACAGCACCCGCCGCCCCGGCCGGGGCCCTGACGCCGCAGGCTTTGGCAGACGCGCGCCGCAATGCCGCCTCCGCACCAATCGATACCAGCCGCTATGAAACTGTGACCGACCTTGCGCGGCTTGCCGACTGGATCGGGATGGCAAATGTCGCGGGCGTTGTCGCCTTTGATACCGAGACAACCTCGCTCGACCCCATGCAGGCGGAGCTTGTCGGCCTGTCGCTGGCGGTCGCGCCGGGGATTGCCTGCTATGTGCCGCTCAATCACAAGGAAAGCGGCGGCAGCGACCTTTTCGGCGGCGGCGCACGCCTGCCGGACCAGATGGACGAACGGGCGGCGCTGGACCTGCTGGCGCCGCTTCTGGCCGATCCCGGCGTGCTCAAGGTTGGGCAGAACCTCAAATACGACCAGCTCGTCATGGCCGAGCGCGGCATCGCCGTTGCGCCCATCGACGACACGATGCTGATTTCCTATGTGCTTGATGCCGGTCGCAACGGGCATGGCATGGATGAGCTTTCAGAGCGACATCTCGGTCACAAGCCAATCTCGTTCGATGCTGTGACGGGGACGGGCAAGAACCGCATCACCTTTGATCGGGTCGCCATCGACAAAGCCACGGCCTATGCCGCCGAGGATGCGGATGTGACGCTGCGCCTCTGGCAGGTGCTGAAACCGCGCCTTGCCGCCGAGGCCATGACCACCGTCTATGAAACGCTTGAACGCGACATGCCGCCGGTTCTGGCGCGGATGGAGCAGCGCGGCATCGCCATCGACCGGCAGATTCTCTCCCGCCTGTCGGGCGAGTTCGCCCAATCCATGGCGCGACTCGAAGCCGAGGTGCAGGAGCTTGCGGGAGAGCGCTTCAACCTCGGTTCGCCCAAGCAGATCGGCGATATCCTTTTTGGCAAAATGGGGCTGCCCGGCGCGAAAAAGACCGCGACGGGCGCCTGGTCCACCAGCGCGCAAGTGCTGGAGGATCTCGCTGAGCAGGGCCACGAGTTGCCGCGCCGCCTGCTCGACTGGCGACAACTTTCGAAGCTGAAATCGACCTACACCGATGCGCTGCCGGGCTATGTCAATCCGCGCACCCAGCGGGTTCATACATCCTTTGCGCTGGCGGCCACGACCACGGGACGGCTTTCCTCCTCCGAACCCAATATCCAGAACATTCCCGTGCGCACCGAGGAGGGGCGGAAGATCCGCACCGCTTTCATCGCCACGCCCGGTCACAAGCTGATTTCCGCCGACTACAGCCAGATCGAACTCAGGCTGCTGGCGCATATCGCCGATATTCCACAGTTGCGGCAGGCGTTCGCGGACGGGGTGGACATTCATGCGATGACAGCAAGCGAGATGTTCGGCGTGCCGGTCGCCGGGATGCCGTCGGATGTGCGGCGCCGGGCCAAGGCGATCAACTTCGGCATCATCTATGGCATTTCCGCCTTCGGACTTGCCAACCAGCTCGGCATTCCGCGCGAGGAGGCGGGCGCCTATATCCGGCAGTATTTCGAACGTTTCCCCGGCATCCGCGACTACATGGACGCGACGAAGGCCTTTGCGCGGGCCAACGGTTATGTCGAGACGATTTTCGGGCGCAAGTGTCACTACCCGAATATCAAATCCTCAAACCCCGCCGAGCGCGCCTTCAACGAGCGGGCGGCGATCAACGCGCCGATCCAGGGCTCCGCCGCCGACATCATCCGCCGGGCCATGCAGCGCATGGAAGCGGCGCTGGCGGCGCACAAACTCAACGCCGCCATGCTGCTTCAGGTGCACGATGAACTTATCTTCGAGGTGCCGGAAGCCGAGGTCGAAGCAACGATTCCGGTTATCCGGCAGGTGATGGTGGACGCGCCGCACCCGGCCATCGCGCTGAAGGTGCCGCTTCAGGTCGATGCAAGGGCCGCGCAGAACTGGGACGAGGCCCATTGAGCGGTTTATGCCGCCAACCGGGACGTTACATTCATCGGCAGGATTTCCACCGCCTGCCCGGCCCTTGCGACCAGAACGGAGCCTTGCGGGATGGGAATCCAGCAGCCGCGTTCCTCGTCATAGGGTTCGGAGACAACGCAAAGGCCGCCTGATTTGGCCTTGCGCCAGTAGAGCGTAGGCGCCTTGCCGTCACAGGCCCAGCGGAAGGCGTAGATGTCCTTGCCGTTCGTCAATGCCGAGGTGAAGCGCAGCGCCTCGGTGATGCCGGCCTCGCGCATCTGCGCCTTCACATCCGCGAGCACGGAGGCAAAAGCCTCGACCGGATCATGGGCGCCAATGCGGGCGAGCGCCGCCAGAAACAGGGATTCCGAATCGGTCGTGCCGTGGCGCGCGGTGTAGAACTCATCGGGAATGAGATTCTCGATTCGCCGCCGCAGGCCGGTGAACCCGCCAACCTGGCCGTTATGCATGAACATCCAGCCGGCGTGGGCGTAGGGGTGGCAGTTGGCACGGCTGGTCTGGGTGCCCGTCGCGGCGCGCACATGGGCAAAAAACAGGCGGGAGCGGACTTGGGCGCAGAGCGATTTCAGGTTTTCATCCGACCAAGCAGGCCGCACCTCGCGGTACAGCCCCGGCACGTCGCGCTCGCCATACCAGCCGACGCCGAACCCGTCGCCGTTGGTTTCCGTCTTGCCCTCGCTGGCGTGCAGCGACTGGTGCACCAGCGAGTGGCGCGGATTGACGATCACGTCCTCAAGGTAGACCGGGGTTCCCCGGTAGGCGATCCAGCGGCACATGCGGCAAGGTCCGATTCAAGCTCGGGCCAAGCCTAGCTGTCTGAATCTTCGCCGGCAATCCGCCTTTACCCGCCGCAGCTGAAATCGATCTTGGCGACCTTGCGCGACTTGCCGATCTTGGCTTCCACCTCGATGGGGGCACAGGTGGCGTTGTCGATGACGAAAGCCTTGTGGGCAAGGCCGCTCTCGCCAAAGACGAAACCGCCATAAACGCGGTTCAGCAGGATCTTGTTGCCGGCCTTGGTGAACTGGGTCACCTTCACCTGTGCCAAATCGCGGGCGAGCTTGTCCGACGAACGGGTGTTTTTCGTGCCCTGAAACTGGAGGGTAACGAACAGTGCATCCGCCGGCTCCCCGGCATCCCCCTCGCCCAGAACGGTGTTGTGCAATTTCTTCTTGGTCCCGACGAGATTTTCCGAGAGCGTGCCCGACCCTTCCAGAAACAGTTGCACCTTCAAATCCTGAAGCACCACCGGCACAGTGCTGGTCGCCTCTGCCGCCGGCGCCTTCTGTTGCGCCTTCTGCTGCGACAGGGCCGGACCGGCGATCAGCATCGCCGCGGCCAGAACGGCTGCATGAAACTTCATGATAAAATCCCCTCGTTGCCCGTTCGCGATAGGCGCTCGACACCACCCCGGTCAATCCGTCGGTTGAGCCGGCCTTGCGATGACGCGTGAATTAGGGCCGGCAACCTGAACGAATTCTGACTTTTTCTCTTCTGGAGTATTTTTGTCACAGCTTGACCCCCTCCGGCCGAGCCTTCAAATTGCGGAACAAGATACTGGGACAAGACAGGCGCGACCAGCGCTTGCCGGGGGCGTTTTATGCAATTTGGACAGTTCAGCCGTGCGGGATTCTGGCGCGCTCTAACCTTTATCTCTGCGCTGCTCGCAGTCGAACCGTCGCATGCTGCCGAAGCACTGGACGGGCGGACGCTCGGCATCGTCTGGTCCCTGCCCTTCGCCGGTCTGCTTTTGACCATGGCGACGGCTCCCCTGTTCATTCCGCACACCTGGGAACATCACTACGGTAAGTTTGCGGCCTTCTGGTCGCTGCTGGTGCTGATGCCGATGCTGCTTTCGCTGGGCGGCATGATCACGCTGGAATCCTTCCTGCACGCGATGCTTGTCGAGTATCTGCCTTTCATCATCCTGCTGTTCGCACTTTACACGATCTCGGGGGGCATTCTCGTCACCGGCAACCTGCGCGGCACAACACACACCAATGTCATCCTGCTGCTGATTGGCACGGTTTTGGCGAGTTTTGTTGGCACAACCGGCGCTTCGATGATCATGATCCGTCCGGTGGTGCGCGCCAATGATAATCGGCACTACAACGTCCATGTGATCATCTTCTTTATCCTGATGGTCTCGAATGTCGGCGGCAGCCTGACGCCGCTCGGTGATCCGCCGCTGTTCGTCGGCTTCCTGCGCGGGGTGGATTTCTTCTGGACCGCCAAGGCTCTGTACGTGCCGACGGCCATCACCATCGCCATCCTGACGGCAATGTTCATCGTCATCGATACCTTTTTCCAGCGCAAGGAAGCGGACAGGCCGCCCCTTAAGGACAAGACACCGGAACGCGGCATCAAGCTCTACGGGCTGGTCAATGTGCCGCTGCTGCTCGGGGTCATCGGCGCCATCCTGATGTCCGCCATGTGGAAATCGGGCGTCAAGATCTCGCTGCCGGGTGCTGACATTCCACTGGAAGGCCTCGCTCGCGATCTCATCATGCTCGGGCTGGTCTGGCTGTCGCTGACGCTGACGCCGAAGCAGGTGAGGGCCGGCAATGAATTTTCCTGGGGCGCGATCCTGGAGGTCGGCAAGCTCTTTGCCGCGATCTTCATCTGCGTGATCCCGGTCATCGCCATCCTGAAAGCCGGGCCTGCCGGTGTTTTTGCCCCGCTTGTCGCGCTGGTGACAACATCCGATGGCAGCGCCCACGTCCCGATGTATTATTTCCTGACCGGTATCCTGTCCTCGTTCCTCGACAACGCGCCCACCTACCTTGTGTTCTTCGAGCTTGCCGGCGGCAATCCGGTCGAGTTGATGACAACGAAGGCCGCCATCCTGAAAGCGATTTCGCTCGGCGCGGTCTACATGGGTGCCAATACCTACATCGGCAATGCACCTAACCTGATGGTGGCCACCATCGCCAAGGGCATGGGCATCAAGATGCCGAGTTTTGTCGGCTATATGGGCTGGACGGCAGTGATCTTCGTGCCCGTGCTGCTCTTTGTCGGCTTCGTGCTGATCTGAGACCTTTATCCAAGCGCGGCGGGCTTCGGCCCGCCGGTTGCCCAGTCGATCAGTTCAACCATGTGGACGATGGGTGTACCGTCGCCGCGATCCTGCAGCCCCTTGCCGATCTGGGTCATGCAACCGATGTTGCCGGTGGCGATGATGTCCGGCTTCGTGCGTTGGATGTTGCCCACCTTGCGTTCACGCAGCTGACCGGCGATTTCCGGCTGAAGGATGTTATAGACACCCGCTGAACCGCAGCAGATATGGCCTTCCGGCACGTCCTTTACCGAAAAACCCGCCTTGCGCAGCAGAGTTTTCGGCAGATCGGTGATCTTCTGGCCGTGCTGCATCGAGCAGGCGGAATGATAAGCCACCACCTGCCCCGTCGGAATAGCGGGAGCAAGCTCCAGCGTCGCGAGATATTCTGTCACATCCTTGGCCAGCGCCGCTATACGCGCAGCCTTCGCCGCATAGGCGGGATCATCGCGGAACATGAAGCCATAGTCCTTCACCGTGGTGCCGCAACCGGATGCCGTGATCAGGATGGCATCGGCACCACGCGCCTCGATTTCGTCCGTCCAGGCATCGATCTGGGCTTTCGCCTGCGCATGGCTGTCATGTTCGCGGCCCATGTGGTGGACTAGAGCGCCGCAGCAGCCCTCGCCTTTCGGCACCACCACCTCGATGCCGTGACGGGTGAGCAGGCGGATGGTTGCTTCGTTGATGCCGGGGTTCAGCACGGGCTGGGCGCAGCCGGACATCAAGATGACGCGCCCTTTACGTGTGGAAGGCGTGTGAACGCCCGGTCCTTCGCCCGCCGTGCGGCCCAACGTGCCGGAAGGGGCGAGAGCCAGCATGGCCCCCAGCCGCGCTCCGACCCCCGGAATGCGCCTTACGAGTGGCGCAAAGGGCTTGCCCAGCGCGGCGCCAAGTAGCGCCAGCCGGAACCGGTTCGGATACGGCAGGACATTCGCCAGTACGGAGCGCAGCAGCCGGTCGTGCCACGGACGCTGATAAGTCGCCTCCACATGGGCGCGGGCATGGTCGATCAGGTGCATGTAGTGCACGCCCGAGGGGCAGGTGGTCATGCATGCAAGGCAGGAGAGACAGCGGTCGAGATGCTTCACCACCTCTCCGGTCGCGGGCCTGCCGTTCTCGAACATGTCCTTGATGAGGTAGATGCGGCCGCGCGGGCTGTCGAGTTCGTCGCCCTTGACGAGATATGTCGGGCAGGTCGCCGTGCAGAAGCCGCAATGTACGCAGGTGCGCAGGATTTTCTCCGACGTCGCCATGGCGCTGTCGGCAAGCTGGGCGGGGGTGAAGTTCGTTTGCATCGGTCTCAGCCTCCAGCCTGAAGGCGGCGCAACGCCTCGATCGGATAGATCAGTTGAATGATGTTGATGAGGAGGCTGTCGCGGATCGCGGCAAAGGCGGTCAGTTCCAGCCCGGCGAAAACGGCAACCCCGATGGTGGGCGACACGCGGCTGGCAATCAGGAACCCCAGTGACATCATGGTGATATCCGACAGGGAATTGACGATGCTGTCGCCGAAATAGCCAGCATCGACGGTCACTGAACGATAGCGTCCGATGATCATGTCGGTGTTCTCGATGATCTCCCACGCGCATTCCAGCGCCAGCGCCGCCAGGTAGCGCCGGGGCAGCGACCACTCTTTCCCCAATGCCCGCATCACGCCCCACAGCGCTGCAAAGAACATCAGCCCGTGTCCGACATGGGTGAGGCTGTACCAATCCAGGATGTGCTGCGAGTTTTCCGCAGACTGCACCACGCCATGCCAGAGCTTTACCGTGCCGCAGGTGCAGATCGGCGGGCGGCCCATCGCGTAAAGGATCGCCGCGGTTACGGCTACCATCATGAGCGCCGTGGCGATGATCGTCCGTTCCAGATGCGCAGTGCCGGTCGGTTGCGCCATTGTCAGTCCATCAGGCCCGGATTGAACAGCCCATCCAGATCAACACTGCGGCGGATGGCCAGGGAGAGGCGGGCAATCGCCTCGGCTTCCGGCTGGAAGACCGGAATCCGGGCACGCAGGTCATCCGGCGCGCGCAGCAGCGTCGCATGGCCACCATAGCGCGCCACAGTATGGCGAATGCTGGCGGCGCCGGCATCGCCCGTCGCATCGACAGAGAGAAAAACGAGACCACCGCCCCAGTCGTAATAGCGGGCGCGCACAGGTATTTCCGCCGCAACCGCCTCGGCAACGACCGGTCCATCGCTTGGCTTCAGCGACAGACGCCAGATGGCACCCGGTTCGGCAGCGAGCGGCGAGAGCTTCTGCAGGTCCAACCAGAGCGTCCGAGATTCTTCGCCATCGTGTTGAACACAGGCGCCATAGGGCGCCAGCGCCTTCCTGAGTTCGCCCGCGCGATAGGCGAGCGCCGTTGCAAACCCTTCCAGCCGCAGCAGGGTGCGGGCGGCCACCCCGGCCTGCGCCGGAAGATGGGCGGCGCCCGACACCTCGAACGGTGACGTCAGCCCCGACGAAAGCGCGGCAATGGCCTGCCTGTCATCCAGCCCCGGAAGTTCGAGGGTCAGGCTCGCTTCCGGTTTTGGCAAAACCTTGAAGATCACTTCTGTCAGCGGCCCGAGCGTGCCAAACGCGCCCGATTGCAGCTTCACTAGGTCAAGGCCGGTGACGTTCTTCATCACCCGACCGCCAGATTTCACCGCCCCGCCAAGACCATTCACGAAGCGGACGCCAATGAGGCTGTCGCGCGCGGCCCCGGCGCTGATGCGGCGCGAACCGGAGAGGTTGCCGGCAGCAATGGCGCCGATGCTCGGCGCGCCGGTCGTGCCGTAAAGCGCGCGATAGTCGACCGGCTCGAACGGCAGCATCTGACCTTTTTCGGCAAGCGCGGCTTCAACCGCTGCCAGCGGCGTTCCGGCGCGGGCACCGATCACCATCTCTGCCGGTTCATAAAGCGTGATGCCGGAAAGGCCCGACAGGTCGAGCCGCGCCGGCGGCGTGATGGGGCGACCCAGCCCCTGCCGCGTGCCGCCGCCGATGATGCGCAGCGGCGTTCCGGCAGCGCGGGCGGTGCGGATGGCATCGACGGCTTCGGCCTCAGTGGCGGGGGAATAGACCGTCACGACCGACCCTCCAGCGGAAAGACCTTGGCAGGGTTCAGCAGCCATGCGGGATCGAACGCCGCGCGGATCGCCATTTGCTGGCGGAGGTCCGTCTCGGAAAACTGGTGGCGCATCAGATCGCGCTTCTCGATGCCGACGCCATGTTCACCAGTCAGACAACCGCCGACATCGACGCAGAGCCGCAGGATATCCATGCCTGCCGCCTCGGCCTTTTCGGCCTCCACAGGGTCATTGACGTTATAGAGGATCAGCGGATGCATGTTGCCATCGCCGGCATGGAAGACGTTGGCGACGCGAAGCCCGTATTTCTTCACGATCCCGTCGGTTTCCTTCAACACATGGGCGAGCTGCCCTGTTGGCACCGTACCATCCATGCAGATGTAATCGGCGATGCGGCCCGTGGCGCCAAAGGCGGATTTCCGGCCCTTCCAGATCGCCGCCGCTTCCATCGCCGACTTCGATTCGCGCACGGTCATCACCTCGTGGCGGTTGGCTATCTCGACAATGCGGGCGAGCATCGCATCCATCTCGGCATCCGAACCCTCGACCTCGATGATCAGCAGCGCCTCGACATCGAGCGGATAGCCGGCCTTTGCAAAATCCTCGACGATGGCGATGGCCTGCCGGTCCATGAACTCCATCGCCACCGGAATGATTCCGGCGCCGATGACGGCAGCGACGCATTCGCCAGCCGCTTCCGCGCTTGGAAAGCCGAACAGCACCGGCCGCGCGCCTTCCGCCTTCCTCAGGATGCGCACGGTCGCCTCGGTGGTGATGGCGAGCTGCCCTTCCGAACCGCAGAGGAGGCCAAGAAGGTCAAGCCCGGCCGCATCGAGATGGCCGCCGCCGATCTCCACCACGGTGCCATCAAGCAGCACCGCCGTCACGCCCATCAGATTATTGGTTGTCACGCCATACTTCAGGCAATGGGCGCCGCCCGAATTCATGCCGATATTGCCAGCGATGGTGCAGGCAAGCTGCGAGGAGGGATCGGGCGCATAGAAAAACCCGTCCGCATCCACGGCGTTGGAAATGCCGAGGTTGGTGACGCCGGCCTGAACCCGGGCGATGCGATTGGCGTAATCCACCTCCAGAATGCGATTCATCTTGGAGACGCCGACCACCACCGCATCCTCCTGCGGAATGGCGCCGCCACAGAGCGATGTGCCCGCCCCGCGCGGCACCACAGGCACGCCCTCGGCATGGAGATAAGCAAGGACAGCGCTGACCTCGGCGGTGGTCGTGGGCAGGACAACCGCCAGCGGCATCCTGCGATAAGCCGTGAAAGCGTCGGTCTCGAAGGCCTTGCATTCATTGTCCGAGGTAATCAGCGCCTCGGGCAGCACCAGCCCGGCAAGGCCAGCGATGATCGCATCCCGACGGGCCAGGATATCGGCCCGCGGCGCGGGAAAAGCGATGGCGTTCATGGGAACCTCCCGGCAATCTCTTTTCGTTTGTATGACAACTGCGGCGACTTTGGGCAACCGCTGCCTTCGCCTCAGTGGTCGTGCTCGGAATGCGCCTGCCGGATGCGGCGCACCGCGTAGGCCACCCCCGCGACAACAGGCACGAGTGCGAGCGCGGTCAATACATTCGCATCGACCTTCGTCCAGCCGGCATCCTTGATGCCCTTGAAGAGATAACCGATAAGGCCGAGCACATAGTAGCTGACGGCGGCAACCGACAGGCCTTCCACCGTGTGCTGCATCCTCAGTTGCAGGCGAGTGCGCTCGTTCATCGATTTCATCACCTCGCGGTTCTGTTCCTCAAGGTCGACATAGACGCGGGTTCTAAGCAGGTTGGCGGTGCGGGCCACCTTGTCGGCAAGGCGCGTCTGCCGCTCCTCCATCATGCGACAGGTGCGCATGGCCGGCGCCATGCGTCGTTGCAGGAAAGCAGAAAAAGTCGGGTAACTGCCGATCGGCTCCTCATGCAGGGTTTCAAGCCGCTGCTCGACGATGCCCTCATAGGCGCGGCTCGCGCTGAACCGGTAGGCCGAGCGGGTGGTTTCGGACTCAAGCTGGGCGGCAAGGCGCATCAGCGCATCAAGGAGGCGATGATTTTCCTCCAGCCCCTCGCTCTGCGCCATGGTGGCGGCGATGGACGTGAGTTGTTCTTCCGCCGCGCGCAGGGCGGGCGAGAGTTCATGCGCGGTCGGCAGGCCAAGCAGCGCCAGCGTGCGGTAGGTTTCGACCTCCAGAAGCCGCTGGGTCAGCGCGCCCACTGCATGGGGGTTGAGGCCGGTGTTCACCACGAGGCAGCGCACGAAGCCGTCGCTCGACACCTTGAAGTCGGTCGCGGCCCAGGCCAACCCCTCGATATTGGCAGCCGCCAGACTGGTGGGGTCGAAGATGCTGGCAAAGCCGTCAACGGGCATCACGTCAACGAGATGCAGATCGATGGAGACGAGATGCGCGCCCGGCTGTGGCAGCGCGCGCATGACATGGGCCAGGGTGGCGGCGCGCCGCTCGAAGGGATAGCGGTCTTCTCCCTGGATCTCGAAGGTGTAGGTGGTGAATTCGCTGTGCTGCTCCCAGCGCAACACTGCGTCGCTCAGCGTCACGACGTGTTGCTTTTCGCCCTCGACAGGCCCCCGCGCGCCCCGCGCATTGCAGAACGCACCGAGATTGGCGCGGTCGGATGCAGCTTCGGCAAAATCGGTCATGAAGGCAAAGCGCAGGATGCGGCATGGCGTTGCCACCGGGCGGAACGGCCGGGCATGGACTTCGGCCAGCACCTCGCCGCGGCGCGGATGCGGCTCGAAGCCGAACGGCGGTTCACGCAGGTCCTCGGAATCTGTCACGGGTGCTGCCCCCTCGCAAAGCTCTGCCAAGCCATGGCATGAAGCACCGCCCCATGCCAAGATCATGCGATGCCGCATTCAACCGCCAGCCCGGACACGGGTGACCATCCCCTGCTGCCGCCCCGATTTTCCCGCTGGTTCGCCAGTCGGGGCTGGGCTCCGCGGGCGCACCAGCTTGCCCTTGTCGAAGCCGCTGCGGAGGGTGCTTCGACCCTGCTGATCGCCCCCACCGGCGCGGGCAAGACGCTCGCGGGCTTCCTGCCCTCGCTGATCGAACTCTCCGCACAGAACGGGGCGGGCCTGCATACGCTCTATCTTTCGCCGCTGAAGGCGCTCGCCGTCGATATTGCCCGCAATCTCGAAGCGCCTGTCAAAGACATGGGTCTTGGCATCCGCATCGAGACGCGGACAGGCGACACGCCCGCCTCGCGCCGGCAGCGCCAGCGGCGAGACCCGCCTGACATTCTTTTGACCACGCCCGAGCAGATCGCGCTGCTGCTTGCCAGCGCCGATGCGCAGCATCTCTTCGGCGGGCTGAAACGCATCATCATCGACGAGCTTCATGCGCTGGCACCGGGCAAACGTGGCGACCTGCTGTCGCTGGCGCTCGCCCGGCTGCGCGTCCTTCAACCTGGCCTGACCACCATCGGCCTTTCCGCGACCGTGCGCGATCCCGATTACCTCGCCCGCTGGCTGACGCCGCAGCCCGACCGAATGGCCCGCATCGTCACCGCTGACCGGCGCACCGCCGCACCGCCGGAGCTCGCGATCCTGCACCCCGGTGAGCGCATTCCCTGGGCCGGACACACAGCGCGCCATGCGATTGCCGACGTCTATGCCGCGCTGAAACGCCATCGCCTGTCGCTGGTTTTCGTCAACACGCGGATGCAGGCCGAGTTCGTCTTTCAGATGCTCTGGGCCGCCAATGACGACAATCTGCGCATTGCGCTGCACCACGGCTCGCTCGATGTGGGCCAGCGTCGCCGTGTCGAGGACGCCATGGCGGCGGGTCAGATCGATGCCGTCGTCTGCACTTCGACACTCGACCTCGGTATCGACTGGGGCGATGTCGATCTCGTGGTCAATGTCGGGGCGCCCAAGGGCGCGAGCCGCCTGCTGCAACGCATCGGCCGGGCCAATCACCGGCTGGACGAGGCCTCGCGGGCCTTGTTGGTGCCCTCCAACCGCTTCGAGGTTCTCGAATGCCGCGCCGCCATCGAGGCTGCGGAGGCAGGTGCACAGGATGCGGAGGTTGCGCGCGATGGCGGCCTTGATGTGCTGGCCCAGCATATCCTCGGCATGGCGGTGGCCGCGCCCTTCTCTGCCGACGCGCTCTTTGCGGAGGTGACAAGTGCCCTGCCCTATGTGGCGCTCGCCCGCGCCGATTTCGACGCCGTGGTCGATTTTGCCGCCACAGGCGGCTATGCGCTGAAAAGCTACGAACGTTTTGCCCGTATCCGCAAGACCCGCGACGGTCTCTACCGGGTCGCCAATCCCAAGGTGGCGCAAACCTACCGGCTCAATATCGGCACCATCGTGGAAGAACCGATGATCCGGGTGCGGCTGGGCAAGGCGCGTTCACAAGGGGCTGGCGCCACCGGGCCTGTCCGGGCGGGCGGGCGGCTGCTCGGCGAAGTCGAGGAGTATTTCATCGAGCAGCTTTCGCCGGGAGATACCTTCGTTTTCGGCGGCGAGATCGTCCGCTTCGAGGCGCTGGTCGAGAACGAGGCCCTGGTTTCGCGCACAGTAGCGCGCGACCCCAAGGTTCCCTCTTATGTCGGCGGCAAGTTTCCGCTCTCCACCCACCTCGCGGCTCGCGTGCGGGCGATGCTGGCGGATCCTGATCACTGGACGCGCCTGCCCGACCCCGTGCGCGAATGGCTCGAGATCCAGCGCCAGGTTTCGCGCCTGCCGGGACCGGACGATCTTCTGATCGAAACCTTTCCGCGCGGCGGGCGCCACTATCTCGTCACCTATCCGTTCGAGGGGCGGCTGGCGCACCAGACCCTCGGGATGTTGCTGACGCGAAGACTGGAACGCGCGCGGCTCCAGCCGCTCGGGTTTGTCGCCAACGACTACGCCCTCTGCGTCTGGGGGGCGCGGGATCTTCAGGCCGCCGCAAAGCTTGACTCCACGCTGTTCGGAGACCTCTTTTCGCCTGAGATGCTGGGCGACGATCTTGAAGAATGGCTCGCCGAATCCTCGCTGATGAAGCGAACCTTCCGCAATGCTGCGATCATCGCCGGCATGATCGAGCGGCGCTTTCCAGGCGCCGAGAAGAAGGCGCGCGCGCTCACCCTGTCGTCCGACCTCATCTATGACGTGCTGATGCGCCACCAGCCCGACCATATCCTGATCAAGGCCGCACGGGCGGATGCAGCAACGGGCCTGCTCGATATCCGGCGTCTCAACGAGATGCTGCTTCGTATCCACGGGCGAATCATCCACAAACCGCTCGATCGTGTTTCGCCACTGGCGGTGCCGGTCATGCTCGAAATCGGTCGCGAGCAGGTCTATGGCGAAGCGGTGGATGCGCTGCTCGAAGAGACCGCCGGCGACCTTGTTGAGGAGGCGATGGGTGGCGCAGCCGGCAAACGCCGAGGCGGAGACGATGCCGGCGACGGTTGAGATCAACGGCGCATCACTGGTGCTTGATGTCGCCGGTGCGGCCTTCTGGCCGGATGAGCGGATGCTGATGGTGGCTGACCTGCACCTTGAAAAAGGCTCATCGCTCACCCGGAACGGACATTTCATTCCGCCCTATGATACCGCAGCAACGCTGGCGAGGCTCGTACAGGTTGTCGCGCGCTACGCGCCACGGACCATCGCCTTTCTCGGCGATGCGTTTCACGATCCCTTCGCCGGGGAGCGGATCGATCCTGCCGATGTCACAACCATCACGGCGATGGGCAGCGGTCGCACGCTCCTTTGGATCGCCGGAAACCATGACCCTGCCCCGCCGGAGCGCGTGCCGGGCGAACGGCTCGACGCGCAGGCCATCGGCCCCCTGGAGTTGCGGCATATTCCTCAAAAGCAGGCCGCATCGGGGGAGATCGCCGGCCATCTTCACCCGGTGGCGCGCGTGAAAACGCGGGCAAAAATCGTGCGGCGGCCCTGCTTTCTCTCAAACCGGACCCGCATGATCCTGCCCGCGTTCGGCGCCTATACCGGCGGGCTCAACGTGCTCGATGCGGCGTTTGATGGTCTATGCCCGGCACCAAACATCCATGTTCTGGGGGAGCGCCGGGTGCTGCCGATCCACCCGGCGCGGCTGGTATGAGTTAGTCCCGGCGGAACATCATGTTGCCGGCAAAGGCAATGAACAGCGCGGAAAAGGCTGTGATCAGACCATAAAGCCAGCCGTTGTCGCGGGCGAACGCGGCGATCAGCGCTTCAGTGCCGATCTTGCGCACCACGAAGGAGGTGTTGGTGGTCTTGAGCGGCACCCCATCCGACAACACCGTCGCGCTGACGACATAGCGTCCCGTCGGGGCGGTGGCGGGTAGCGGAATGACCGCCGAGAAGATGTTGGGCCGGGGCAGATGAACCGCCTTGGCGTCTTCGACCAGAAGTTCGGCCTTCTTGCGCAGCCTTGACAAGGCGCGGGCGGCGTCCTCCTCGCGCCCCTCGCCGCCCTGCACCGTGCTGGCCCGGGTGAGAAAATACTGGATGCCCATCTTCTGGCGTTCGCGTGCCGCTTCATTGGCGACGGTGGCGACCGGACCGTTGCTCAGCAGGGCGTAATAGCCCGGAACGTCGGGATAACGGCGCAGCGTCTGGTTGATCCAGAGCGGACCCGTCTCTTCCTTCTCGCGGACCACAATCGGCCAGGGGGGGCCGGCGACCGTGACAACGACATCGTATTTTCCGCCGCGCGAGATCGCCGTTGCATCCCGTTCGACCAGCCCGAACACCGTGACGCGCGCACCGGTATAGGTTGAGGTGATCGCGACGTCCTGGGTCGACATCAGCACCGTCAGTTCCTCGGTGTGCGCAGCCGGTATCCACAGGGCCAGGATCAAGGGGATAAGGAGCCGTCGCATCACCGCGCCTCCACCCGTACAACGGAGTAAGGTTCCGCCGGACGGACCAGCAGATCGGTCGCAAAGCGAGCCCCGACCGCCAGGATCAGCAGGGCCAACAGAAACCGGAATTGCTCAGCCTTGATGCGGGTTGCGGCGCGGATGCCCAGCTGCGCGCCAATGACGCCGCCGACAATCAGCACCAGCGCAAGGATGATATCAACCGTCCCGCTTGTCGCGGAATGAATCAGGGTGGCGACCAGCATGGTGCAGAGAATCTGGAACTGGCTCGTCCCGACAACCACATGCACCGGAATTCGGAAAATGTAGAGCAGCGCGGGCACCAGCATAAAGCCGCCACCGATGCCGAGCAGCGCGCCCATAAAGCCGAAAAACAGCCCTGAAACGGCAAAGGGAATCACGCTGACATAGAGCCCGATCTGCGCAAAGCGCATTCTGAGCGGCAACCCTTCGAACCAGCGATGCGACCCCGCAGGCCGAACCGCCATCTTGATTCCCGCGCGCTCGCGCAACAGGGCGCGGACGCTCTCGTAGAACATGAAGCCGCCAATGCCGAGCAACATGATCACATAGGCCAGCGAAATGACGAGATCGAGTTGCCCGAGCCGGCGCATCAAATTGAAGAACTGGATGCCGAGACCCGTGCCGATAAGCCCCCCGATCACGAGGATCAGCCCGAGTTTCTTGTCCACGGCCCCCTTGCGCAGCGAGGTGACCGCGCCGGTGAACGAAGACGCGGCAATCTGGGCGGAGGCAGTGGCGACGGCGACGGAAGACGGAATGCCCATGAAAATCAGGAAGGGCGTCAGCAGGAAGCCGCCGCCCACACCGAACACACCCGCCACGAACCCCACCGCAGCACTCATGCCAAGCAGCGTCAGCATGTTCACCGACATGTCGGCGATGGGTAGATAAAATTGCACGTCGCCTCGCGGTTCCCGCGTCTTGCGGGTGTTCAGATCCTCGTTTTCTTGGCCGGCGCGGAAGAAACGGTAGCCTTCTGTGCCTGATCCCAGCCGCCATCCGGCGCTGACACATCATTGGCACGAGCATCGGGTTTCTTTGCCCGGAAGCTCTCCACCGCTGCCTTCGCTTCTGCCAGTTTATCCGGAGACAGGCGCGCTGCAACCTCATCGCGCTTTTTTCCGGCGTCCGGGTCACCCTGATTTGCAGCGGCGGCGAACCACCTGTAGGCATCCACCATGTTATTGGCGATTCCGAGGCCGCGCACGTTCAGGATCGCGATATTGAACTGGCTGTCCTTCACACCATATTCGGCCGCATTGCGGAACCAGGTTGCAGCGGCGGCATAATCGGGCTGACCGGTAACGCCTTCCGCATAGAGGACGGCGAGATTGTGCATGGCCAGCACATGCCCCTGCTCGGCGGCCTTCTGGAACCAGCCGAAGGCCTTCTTGGAATCCTTCGGCATGCCCAATCCTTCACGGTTGAAGCTGCCAAGGCGGTATTGTGCAGGCGCAAAGCCCTGATTGGCGGCAAATTCCAGCCAGACGGCGCCGGTCTTCACATCGCGAGCAGTGCCGCGCCCTTCGGCCATGCGCGAGCCGATCTCGTAGATGGCCGAAAGATTGCCGTTGGCGGCAGCCTGCTTCAGCCGATCCGGCCCGGAGAAGTTCGACATCTTCACCAGTGCGGAAATATCCATGGTCGGCGCGGTCGCGGCAGGGGGCGCCAGTGCAGGCGCCGTCTCGCCGGATGTGGCATCGCGGGCACCGCTCTCGACAGGGCGGGCGCCGATCGAGCCCACAACGGTCGGGTCGCTTTCCCCGAGGTCCTTGGCCATGTGCTGCTGCGCGATTTTCGGCAGCGTGTTCTGTGCCACAACCTTCTCGGCCTCGGCGAGACGCCGTTCGAGCTGGGCCGCGCGACCATTTGCCGGAGCGGCGGAGGTCGCCGGGGCGGGTTCGACCGGCGCAATCGAGCCCGTGTGCGTCGGCTCCTGACCGTTCATGAACGTCGTGGCGACTTTCAGACCACCGAGCGCAAAGACCAACGCGGCCAGCCCCAGCAGCAGCGGCTTGCGGCGCTGGGCAAGGAAGCCCTTCAGCCCCGCTCCCTTGCCGTCGGCGGCAGCGGCGGATTTGCCGCCCTTCTTCTCGTCGATCTCGGCGAGGACTGCATTGGTCTGCGCAGCGGCAGCCTGAGCCGCCCGGCGCGCGGCGGCGATGAAGCTCGACCGCGGATCGGCACCCGGAGCTTCGCCCGGACCGGCAATCGGCGCGCCATTGCGTCCCGCACCCGGCTCCAGCGGCAAGTCGTCGGCACCGTCATTGATCACCGGTGCCGTGCGCTGAACAACCTTCGGGGCTTCCTTCTGCATGACGGGCTGCCGCTGTTCGGCCAGAACGGGCTTGGCCAGCGACGGGCCGACGCGCGAATGGTTGCCGGCAAGCTCGACGGAGGGCATCACGGGCGCTGCGGATGGCGCCTGCTGGATCACAGGCACGGGCGCGGCGGCAGGCCGGGGCTTTGCGAACTCTGCTTCCAGTGTCGACAGGCGGGATACGATCTTTTCCAGCGTGGTGTTGACGAGTTGCAGCGTCTCGCGCGAGCGGCTGTCGGATTCGGCCTGCGCCGACTTCATGTCCGTCAGGTCGCGCTTGATGAGCACCATGCCTTCGGCTGCCAGAGCATCCATGCCGCCACCGGCCGGCTGCTGCGCGATTGCATCGCGTACGGCGCGTTCGGCGGCACTGACCGTGGTATCCTTGAGGCTGCCAACCTTGCTGACCAGATCGGAGATTGCGCGTTCCATGCCATCGAGCGCGGGAACGGGTGTTCCCGAGCGGTCGAGCCGTTCGGCAAGCTGCAACACCTGCGACTGGAGCGCATCGAGCGAGGCGTTGTTGGCAGCCGGCGCACGCACGGTTTCGATCCGGTCCGCGAGCTTGCGGAGGATCTGCTCCAGTCCCTTCATGTCCGGCTGGGCCGGGCGCTGCTGCAGCGAGGACTGGATGTCGGCAATCCGGCTTTCGAGCGCCGAGAGATCGGGCGCGGCCGGACGAGCGGCGAGCTGGGCGCGCACCGCATCGATGCGGTCAACGATCGGGCTGAGATCGGGCGCAGGCGCCCGTTCGGTGATCGAACGCGTCATCCGCTCGATCTGGCGGGTAATCGCATCAAGGTTCTGCGTGGGGGCGGGGCCCGCCTGGGCAGAGCTGACCCGTTCGCTGAGATCGGCAAGGCGGCTTTCAAGCTGGCCCAGCCCCGACATACGCTGGTCGATCTGTGCCAGGATGCGGTCGGGGTCCAGCCGCCGCATGTTGCCCCGGATATCCTCCACAGCCTCGGCCAGCAGATTGACCAGGCGGCCATCGCGCGGGTTCTCGGCCAGGGAATCAAGCTTGGCATGGAGCCGGGCAATCTGGTCGCCGAAGGAATTGGCGGGCTGATGCTGACGGGCTTCCTTCAAGGTGGCGCGCACGTCGGCAAACTGGGCCTGAAGCTCGGACAACTGACTGGGATCGATGCTGCGCGCGCCAATCTCGTCAATGCGCCGGGAAACCTGCTCCAGCATGGTGGTCATCGTTGCAAGGCCACGCGGCTCGCGCATCGCTTCCATGGCCACGCGCATGTCGGCCAGCAGCTTCTCGATCGGCGCCAGTTGCGCCTCGCGGACACCGCCCTGCCGAGACTGTTCGATCTTGGCTGACAGCGCCTTCAGCGATTCATTGATCGAGCCAATGACCTTGCCGGGGGCGAGGTCCTGTACGGCTTTCTGAAGTTCGCGAAGTTCAGACCTCAGCTTGTCGTCGTCGGCAGCGGGAGCCGGTTCAGCACGCTGTTCGCGCACCTGCTCGGCCAGTGCCGCAATCGAACGACGGATGGCGTCCAGCGCCGCTGTTTCCGCTACGCCCTGTCCGCGCGGCTGATCCTCGGCATCCAGCATCCGCTGGCGCGCGGTAATGTCGGCGATGGCATTGGCGCCAGCAGTACGCGCCACCGGCATCCGGGGGCGCACCGGCGCAGCAGGGGCAGGCGCAGGTGCGGCGGCTGCGACCGGTGCGGCCGGTGCGGCCGGCGGCACGGGTGTGGCGGGTGCTTCGGCAACGCGCGGTCGAGTTTCAACCGCAAGTGAATCGAGCGCCTCGCTGATCCTGTCCTCAATGCGGCGGGCCTGGATGTTTACATCCTCGGAGCGGCGGTTCTCGATGTCCGCAAGGGTCTTTTCAAGCAGGCTGAGCCGATCCACCAGCACACCGAGTGTGCGGGCCACCTGCTCGCCCTCGGGGCTCGCCTGCCCCGATGCAGCAGCGGCGTGCGAGGCTGCCGCCTGGGCAGCAGCCCGCATTTCAGCCTGGTTCTGGGCCTTGGCGCTGCGCTCGATGAGGCTTGTGAGCGCATCCAGCGCAGCAGCTGTTTTCTGCTCGCTCGCGCGCATGGTGGTCTGCATCGCATCCACTGCGGCATCGATCACCGACAGGACGCGCTGATCCTGCCCCGGCACCGCGCCAACCGCCGTATCCGTCAGCCCGCGATAATGCCGGAGGCGCTGCTCGATCGGGTCGAAGCCCGGCGCCTGAGGCGCCATCTGCGGCATGGGTTGCGCCCAGCCCTGCGGATATGGCGCCGGTTGCGGCATGGCATAGGGCGGCGGCATCATCGGTGCCATCGGCGGAACCGGTGCATAGGGATAATGCTGCGGACCAGGATAGTGCTGCATGGTCGGACGCGCCATTTCTTGCGGGGTGGAAGAGAAGGCGCCCTGGCGGGCCGAAGCCGCGCGCGTCGCCTTGAGATCAACAAGGCTGTCGCGGATCACACCGTTCAGCCATTGGCCAAGCGTCATGCCGGCGGAATGGGCAGCGACAAGCGCATCGTCCCGGATATCCGGTTCGACCCCCTTCACGCTCCATGGCATTCCATCGATCATGCGCCTCGTCCGATCAGGAGGTGGGATCATTCCCGGCGAATCAGCCGCAAGCCGGCACGATTCTGGTCTCCTGCGATGTTTACACTTTTCGCTTATTGGTAAACGTCGCGTTAAGACCTGTGCCTTTTCGGGGCGAATTGACACTGGAGGCCCCAACTAAACTGTAGGTTGTATTTTTAAAAAACGCTCGCTACGTTTGTATTGTCGATTCGCAGAAATGGAATGGAGGACCCGATGCGCAATCTGGCGATGTCTCAGCCCCATGTCAGTGCCCCGATGGCAGCCCAACCGGCCCGTCCCGCAGAGGATACCAGAGAGTGGACCATTTCCGAGATGGCGCGGGATTTCGGCGTGACATTGCGGACATTGCGTTTCTATGAGGCGCGCGGATTGATCACACCGCAGCGGTTCGGCGGGGCGCGCTATTATTCGCAGAAGGACCGCAGCCGGCTGAAACTCGTGCTGGCGGCAAAACAGATGGGCTTCACGCTCACGGAAGCAGCGAACATGCTGGGCAAGTCGGAAGGCGCGGACACACGCGGCCTGCCCCTGTCGCCCACGGCTGTCGAGTCCCAGATTACCTTTCTGGAAGGCCAGCGTCGCGCAATTGAGCAGGCACTGACTGCACTGCGTGCCCGACTTGGTGAAATGGTACCGGCCTGACCCTTACGCACCCCCTCCTCTCCCCCCTAGAAAGGCGTCCACTTGAAAGGGCGCCTTCTTTTTTTCATGATCCTGCCCGCCGCCCCTTTTCATGCGCATCTTTTTAGTTTACATGTGAACTAACTCGGATGAGCGCATCCGGTGTGGTGGATGGAAGTTAAGAACGGGAGAGGTTGATGCCCAGCTACAAGGCGCCGGTGGGTGATATGTCGTTCCTTCTGAACGACGTTTTCAAAATTGAGCAATACAGCAACCTCGCCGGGTTCGGCGATATGAACGCAGAGATGGTTGAGGCCATCCTCGGTGAGGCCGCCAAGATTTGCGAAGAGCAGTTGCAGCCTCTCAACCTGCCGGGCGACCAGGAAGGTTGCAAGCGCAAGGCCGACGGTTCGGTGACAACGCCGAAGGGCTTCAAGGAGTGTTTCCGCTCGTTCGTCGAAGGTGGCTGGCTCGGCCTGTCCGCCGATCCCGATTTCGGTGGCCAGGGCCTGCCCTATACGCTGGCCGCAGCGGTCAATGAGTTTTCTTCCGCCGCCAACATGGCCTTCTCGATGTATCCGGGCCTGACAGCGGGCGCGATCGCCGCGATCCAGGTTCATGGTTCGCCCGAGCAGAAGGCGGCCTTTCTGCCCAAGATGATCGCAGGCACCTGGTCCGGCACGATGAACCTGACCGAGCCGCATTGCGGCACCGATCTTGGCCAGTTGCGCACCAAGGCCGCGCCGAAGGCTGACGGGTCGTATGCGATTACCGGCACGAAGATCTTCATTTCCGCCGGCGAGCAGGACATCACGGAAAACATCATCCATCTCGTTCTGGCCCGCATCGAGGGGGCGCCGGAAGGCGTGAAGGGCATTTCGCTCTTCATCGTGCCGAAGTTCGTGCTCGACAAGGATGGCAATCCCGGAACGCGTAACGGCGTCGCCTGCGGCTCGATCGAGCACAAGATGGGTATCCACGCCAACTCGACCTGTGTGATGAATTTCGACGGCGCCACGGGCTATCTGATCGGCGAGGCGAACAAGGGCCTCAACGCGATGTTCGTGATGATGAACGAGGCGCGTCTCGGCGTTGCGGTGCAAGGCCTTGCCCAGTCGGAAGTTGCCTATCAGAACGCCGTTGCCTATGCGAAGGACCGCATTCAGGGCCGGGCGCTCACCGGGCCGAAGGCGCCCGAAAAGGCCGCCGACCCGATCATCGTCCATCCGGATGTGCGGCGCACGCTGCTAACCGTCCGTGCCTTCAACGAGGGCGCGCGCGCGTTCGTCATCTGGAGCGCGCTGAAGAGCGATCTTGCCCACCGCAGCGAGGATGCCAAGGAGCGCGAGACCAACGAGGAGATGCTCGGCCTGTTGACGCCGGTGCTCAAGGGCTTCCTTACCGACCGCGGCTTCGACAATTGCGTGATGGCCCAGCAGATGTTCGGTGGTCATGGCTACATCGAGGAATGGGGCATGAGCCAGTTCGTGCGCGATGCCCGCATCGCCATGATCTATGAGGGGGCCAACGGCATCCAGGCGCTCGATCTCGTCGGCCGCAAGCTGCCGCGCAAGGGCGGTGCCGCGCTGATGGCTCTCTTTGGCGAGGTTGGCGGATTCCTCAAGGATAATGCTGCAGACGAGGGCATGAAGCCCTTCGTCGCACCGCTTCAGGCCTCGGCCAACCACATGCAGCAGGCCTCGATGTGGCTAATGCAGAACGGCATGACCAACCCCGACAACGCGGGTGCGGCCTCGGTCGACTACATGCACCTGTTCGGGCTGCTGGCGCTCGGCTACATGTGGGCGCTGCAGGCCAAGGTTGCGCTCGCCAAGGGCGATGACGAGGCGATGAAGACCAAGCTGACGCTGGCGCGCTTCTACATGGAACGCGTGCTGCCGGAGACGGGCCTGCGCCTCCAGCGCATCCAGGCGGGTGCCGGAACCGTCATGAGCCTGCCGGCGGATGTGTTCTAAGGTCCGTTTTGGTTGTCGGAAGGCGTGATTCGCGCTCCCGGCAACCATCCCTCCCGCCGGGGCCTGCCTCCGGCCAAGAATTGAACAGCCGCAATCCCTGTCCAGCCGGACCCCTCCGGCCGGGGCGCGCGGAGATCCTCTTCCACGAAGGACACACCCATGACCGATGCCTTCATCTACGATCACGTCCGCACCCCGCGCGGCAAAGGCAAGGCCGACGGCAGCCTGCATGAAGTGACCGCGCTCAACCTTGCCACTGCACCGCTTAAGGCGATCAAGGCGCGGAACAACCTCGACCCTGAACTGGTCGAGGACATCGTGCTCGGCTGCGTCGACCCCGTAGGAGAAGCCTCGGCGGTCATCGCCCGCTCGGCCGCGATTGCGTCGGGCTACGGCAAGACGGTTCCGGGCGTGCAGATCAATCGCTTCTGTGCTTCGGGCCTTGATGCGGTGGCCTTTGCTTCTGCGCAGGTCATGTCCGGCCAGAAGCAGATGGCGATTGGCGGCGGCGTTGAGTCGATGAGCCGCATCGGCATGGGCGCTTCGGGCATGTTGCCGGCGGTCGATCCCTCGGTCGCCATTCCCTCCTATTTCTCGCCGCAGGGCGTGGCAGCGGACCTGATCGCCACGAAATACGGTTTCACCCGCGACGACTGCGATGGTTTTGCCGTGGAAAGTCACCGCAAGGCAGCGAAGGCCTGGGCGGAGAAGCGCTTTTCCAAATCGGTCATTCCGGTAAAGGATGTCAACGGCATCACCTTGCTCGACCGGGACGAGACCATTCGACCGGACGCGAACATGCAGGCGCTTGGCGCGCTGAAGCCCTCCTTCGTGATGATGGGCGAACAGGGTGGCTTCAGCGCGGTGGTCATCCAGGGCCATCCGGAGGTCGAGGCCATCAACCACGTCCACCATGCCGGCAATTCCTCGGGCATCGTTGACGGCGCGTCCGCCGTGCTGGTCGGCTCGAAGGCCGCCGGCAAAAAGGCCGGCCTCAAGCCCCGCGCCCGCATTGTCGGTTTCCAGTCACTGGGCTCGGATCTCGCACTGGCGCTGACCGGCCCCAGCGATGTGACGAAAAAGCTGCTGAAATCGACGAAAATGTCGCTGAATGACATCGATCTCATCGAGATCAACGAGGCTTTCTCGTCGGTCGTTCTGCGCTACATCCAGGCGCTGGATCTCGATCCTGCCAAGGTGAATGTCAATGGCGGCGCCATCGCCATGGGCCATCCGCTCGGGGCGACCGGGGCCATGATCCTCGGCACCGTCATTGACGAGCTCGAGCGCCAGGACAAGGCCGTCGGCCTCGTCACCCTTTGCGTGGCCCATGGCATGGGCACCGCGATGATCGTTGAACGCGTTTGATCCTGACCGGGAGTTAATTCGATGAAACTCACAAACTTCCGTTTCGAGACCGACGCCGACGGCATCGCCCTCATGACCTGGGACATGACCGACCGCGCGATGAACGTTATCACCGAGAGCGTGATGGCGGACCTCGACGCCGTGATCGACCATGTGGTCAAGACCGACGCGATCAAGGGCTGCGTCATCGTTTCAGGCAAGCCGGACAGCTTTTCGGGCGGCGCGGATCTCTCGTTGCTGGAACGCTTCGGCACCGAATATGCCAAGCGCGTCAAATCGGACGGGCCTGACAAGGCGAGCGCGTTCCTCTTCGAGCAGTCCTCGTCACTTTCGCGGCTCTACCGCAAGCTTGAAACCTGCGGGAAACCCTTCGCCATCGCGGTGCATGGCATCTGCCTTGGCGGTGCGTTTGAACTTGCGCTCGCCTGCCATCATCGCGTTGCCTCGGATTCGGAGAAGACGCGTCTTGGCCTGCCGGAAATCAAGGTGGGGCTGTTCCCCGGCGCCGGCGGCACGCAGCGCGTCTCGCGCTTGATGCAGACGGGCGATGCCTTGCAGATGCTGTTCCGCGGCGACCAGATCAAGGCTCCGCTCGCCAAGGGCATGGGCCTCGTCCATCAGGTCGTGCCCCAGGACCAGATCGTCGAGACGGCCAAGGCCTGGATCAAGGCCGGCGGCATCGCCAAGGCGCCGTGGGATGTGGAGGGCTACAAGCTGCCCTCCAACAAGGTGCACACGCCGCAGGGCATGATGATCTGGCCGCCGGCCAACGCCATCTACCGCCGCGAGACCTTCGACAACTACCCCGCCGCCCGCGCCATCCTTCAGGTGGTCTATGAGGGGCTGATGTTGCCGATGGACCTCGCGCTGCGCGTGGAAAGCCGGCATTTTGCAAAGATCCTGACCTCGCCGGAAGCTGCGGCGATGATCCGCTCGCTGTTCCTGTCGAAGGGCGAGCTTGAAAAGGGCGCGCGGCGGCCCAAGGGCGTGCCGCCGACTTCCATCAGGAAAATCGGCGTCGTCGGCGCCGGCTTCATGGGCGCGGGCATCACCTATGTCTCGGCGCTGGCCGGGCTTGAGGTCGTACTGGTCGACCGCGATCAGGAATCGGCCGACAAGGGCAAGGCCTTCAGCCACAAGCTGATCTCCGACCAGATCATGAAGGGCCGCGCAACCACCGCGCATCGCGATGCGGTGACGGGCCGGATCACGCCGACCGCTGATTACAACGCCCTGAAAGACGTGGACCTCATCGTCGAGGCCGTGTTCGAGGATCGCGCGGTGAAGGCCGAGGTCATCAAGAAGGTCGAGGCGATCATCGGCAAGGACGTGATCTTCGCCTCCAACACCTCGACGCTGCCGATCACCTCGCTGGCCGAGAATGCCACGCGCCCCGACCAGTTCGTCGGCATCCACTTCTTCTCGCCCGTCGACAAGATGCTGCTGGTCGAGGTCATCAAGGGGGAAAAGACCGGCGACCGGGCGATTGCGACCGCGCTTGATTTCGTGCGCATCATCAAGAAGACGCCGATCGTCGTCAACGACACCCGCGGCTTCTTCGCCAACCGCTGCGTGCTCAACTACATCCGCGAAGGCCAGCTGATGCTGGTCGAGGGGGTGCCGCCGGCGATGATCGAGAACGTCGCCAAGATGGCCGGAATGCCGGTCGGCCCGCTCTCGCTGATGGACGAGGTTGCGCTCGATCTCGGCTGGAAGATCCTTCAGGCAACCAAGAAGGACCTCGGACCGAAGTCCATCGACCCCCGGCAGGAGAAGGTGCTGGAGGAGATGGTCGTCAAACAAGGACGCCTTGGCCGCAAGAACGGCAAGGGCTTCTACGACTACCCCGCCGACAAGGGACCGAAGCGCCTCTGGCCGGGGCTCAAGGCCCTGACCGACAAGGCGCTTGACCCCGACACCATCGACATCACCGAGCTCAAGCAGCGCCTGCTCGTCTCGCAGGCGCTGGAGGCAGCGCGGACGGTGGAAGAGAACGTCATTACCGACGTGCGCGAGGCCGATGTCGGCTCGATCCTCGGCTTCGGCTTTGCGCCGTTCACCGGAGGCGCGATCTCCTACATCGACGGCATGGGCACCAAGGCGTTCGTTGCTCTGTGTGATGCGCTCGCCAAGAAGCACGGCAAGCGCTTCGCCGCGAATGCGCAGCTGAGGGAAATGGCCGAGAAGGGCGAGACCTACTACGGCCGTTTTGCCAGGCCCGGCAAACAGCGGGCAGCCTGAGGCTCTGCCATGAACCTCTGGTTCCGCGTGCTGTGGCTGTTCGTGACGGCGCCCTTCCGGGGGCGCCTCACACCTCCCTTCGAGGCTTCCTCGATCCGGTTCCGGGTCTGGCCGTTCGATCTCGACACCAACCTGCACATGAACAACGGGCGCTATCTGACAATCGCCGATCTCGGTCGGGCTGATTTGCTGGTGCGTTCGAATCTGTGGCGGGCCGTGTTGAAAAAGGGCTGGCTGCCAATGTTGTCGGGCGGAATCGTCCGCTGGCGGCGGGAATTGAAGCCATTCCAGCCTTTTGAACTGCGCACCCGCGTGGTGTTCTGGAATAGCCGGAACATCGTTATGGAGCATCAGTTCATTATTAACGACGGCGACGAGGAGACTGTCGCCGCCGTTGCGCTGGTCCGGGGCGGACTTTATAATCGTCGCGAGGGTAAATTCATCGACAGCGCGGCGATTTTCCGTGAGGTCGGTTATGATGGCCCTTCACCCGAAGCCACGCCAGAGGTTGCCGCCTTCATGGCCGCCGAGGATGAATTGAAACTCAGTTTAGTCGCCTGATTTTCTCAGGTGTTCGACATGGTGCGAAATGGCGCGTCAGATCGACTATTATTTTGCCCTCTACAGCCCCTGGTCCTACCTTGGCCACAAGGCGTTGCTCGAGATTGTCGTCAAGAACAAGGCCCGGCTTGTCTACAAGCCGACACCGCTGGTGGGGCTCTTTGCCGAAACCGGTGGGCAGGTCCTTTCGCAGCGACACGAGGTTCGGCAGCGTTATCGCTGGGTCGAATTGCAGCGCTGGCGTGACAAACGCGGTGTTCCGCTGAAGCTGCAACCCAAGTTCTGGCCCTATGCCTCGACGCTGGCGGATCGCTGCGTTCTTGCGCTCAACGGCATCCAGCACGATCCCAATACCTTCGTCACGCTCGCCTACAAGGCGTGCTGGGAGAAGGATCTCAATCTCGCCGACGAGACGATCATCGCTTCGCTGCTGATGGCATCCGGGCTGAAGGCGCCGGAAATCCTTGCTGCGGCGAACAGCCCGGCTGTCGAGGCCGCCTACGAGCAGAACAAGGTGGATGCTGCTGCTGCCGGCGTCTTCGGCGCGCCGAGCTATGTGCTCGACGGCGAGGTGTTCTGGGGACAGGATCGGCTGGACCTGCTTGACGAAGCCCTTTCGAGTGGGCGCAAGCCCTATGCCCCGCGCCCCTGAGGCGGGGCAGCCGCCTCACTTCAGGAGCCGTTCCATCTTTGCCACCTTGGCCGGCTCGGCATCGTTCGGGTCGAGTGTGCCAAAGAACTGGCCCTTGCGATCAAAGAGGTACAGGGTCGCCGTATGGTCCATGGTGTAGCCTGAGGGCGTCGACACCTTGCGGTAGTAGGCCCTGTACTGTTTTGCCACCGCCGCAAGCTCGTCGGGCGTTCCGACCATGCCGATGATGCGGCTGTCGAAGGCCGAGAGATATTCCTTCAGCAGCGTCGCGGTATCACGTTCGGGGTCCACCGTGACGAAGTAGACGTGGAAATCCTTCGTCTTCGGATCCATCTTCCTGAGCAGTTGCGAGGTTTCAAACATCGCCGTGGGACAGACATCCGGGCATTGCGTGAAGCCGAAAAACACAGCGTAGGGCTTGCCCTTTTCCGCCTCGCCGATGTCGACGCGACTGCCGGTCGAGGCCTGCATCGAGAAGGGGCCGCCGATGGCCGCTTTGGGCGGCTCCGGCGACAACAGCAGATAGCCGGAAACGGCGGCGATGATGAGGACAAGACCCCATGCCGTCCAACGAATGAACTTAAGCGGTGAAAGCGAAGATTGTGCCATCTCTCTCTCCCTGAAGCGGATGCCGGCCTTGCGCCAAAGCCGGCCGGCATCCGGTCGGTTGTTTGTCAGTGGTTGCCATGTCCGCCGGCGTCGCCGCGGGCGCCGATGGCCATAGCCTTGAACTCGACCGGCACCTTGCCAGCCTTTTCGAAAACCAGCTCACCCTTCAGCGTCTCGCCCTCGCGAATGGGCCGCTTCAGGTCGATGAACATGAAGTGATAGCCGCCTGGCTTGAGTTCAACCTTGCCCCCGGCTGCAACAGCAAGGCCCTTGTCGAGCGCGCGCATTTTCATCACGCCGTTGTCCATGGCCATCTCATGGACCTCCAACACGCGCGCAACCTCGATCGAGCCGCCGATCAGACGGTCATCCGCCTTGCCGGTGTTCTCGATGGTGATGAAACCGCCCGCGACCCTGGCGCCCGGGGGTGTCGCGCGCGTCCAGGCCGGGCTGAGCTTCAGATCGCCCGACATCGCCGCGGATGCGGCATGGTGGTGTCCACCACCCGCCTGCGCCATTTTCTGCGACGCATCCTTGATCCTGATTGCCGGCGCCGGCGATTTCAAAGAGTGCGCATCCTGCCCGGCGGGCAGATGCTCGGTCATGCGCGTCTCGAAGATGAACCCGTCATATTCGTTGTCACCAAGACGTCCACCGCTCCGGTTGATGCCCCGGGCGCCCCCGGTCAGCGACTTTCCGTCGATGACGCCCAAGGGAAATCCGACCCGAACGGGGTGGGTGGCGATGCCTTCGCAGCCTTGACCAAACTTCTCGGCGGCCTTGCAACCAGCATTCTGGGCGGCCTTGGTCACTTCAGGGCCGGCGTGGCTGAAGGCAGGTTGATAAGCCGTGACTGCCAGCAGCAGCCCGGCAAACAGCGGGATGTGTTCCATAGGGTTCCTCGTTTCACAGACATGGGGTTGATGGGTTCAACCGATCTGTGGAGGACCTCTTGCGCGGGTCAGGAGAAGCTTTGCCGCATCATGCTGTGCATCCGTTTCGGGCGCATAGACCATGGAGGCGGCAAGACGCGTTGGCAGTACCGTCCCCGGCGCCGGCACATCGCCTGGCAGCGGACACACCGCGCAGTGGGCATGATCATGCGCATCGGGCGCGCGCAACGGGTCGTTGATGCGCCCCGCGCCGGAACAGAGCACGGCGGAGCCGCCGCCCGCGAGCGCGACCGCGCCCATTTCGCCCTGCATTCGCGCGCCGGCGATCCCGCCCAGCAGCACGAGCGCCGCAAGGACAAGCCGCAGAACCTCGGGCCGGAGCGGACGCGTCTTTGTCATCACCGAACCGTTTACGCCGAACAGGGGCGAAGCGTAAAGCACCTATTCGGCAGCGCTCTCCATCTGCGACCGCGCCTGGGTCAAGAGGGCGCGCAGCGCAGCGGGCTTCAGCGGCTTTTGCAGGAGATGCATGTCGGCCTTCAACGCCGCGTCGCGCACCTCGGGCGAGCGGTCCGCTGTGATCAGAATGGCCGGGAATGCCGTGCGGAAAGCGCGGCGCAGGCGCTGGACCACGCCAATGCCAGTCGTGTCGTTGTCGAGATGATAATCGGCCAGAATGATATCGGGCTTGTCGCGCCGCCCCTTCAACTGCGCGCGCGCCGTGGCAAAATCCGATGCGGTGAAAACCTTGCAGCCCCAGCCTTCCAGCATGACCCGCAGACCATCGAGAATGCTCGGCTCGTTGTCGATCGCCATGACCGAGAGCCCCGCCAGCGGGGTCGAGGCTGTCGGGGCCAGTTCAACGGGCGTTACCGCATAGATCGCCACGGAGACGACCGGAACCTCAAGCGAAAACACCGTGCCGCGCTTGCCGGACGGGCCGACGGCGATGCGATGTTCCAGCACGCGCGAGATGCGGTCGACAATGGAGAGGCCAAGACCAAGGCCGCGGGCTTCCTTGGCGCCTTCATCAAGCCTCTGGAATTCCTTGAAGATCGCGCGCTGTTTGGCTTCCGGAACACCGATGCCGGTATCGCGGACCTCGATGCGCAGCTTGTCGCCGTCGCGCCGCGCGCCGACCAGAACGCGGCCTTCCGGCGTGTACTTGATGGCGTTTGAAATCAGGTTTTGCAGAGCCCGCCGCAGCAGACGACGATCCGAACGGATCGAGAGACGCGAAGCGATGAACGTCAGTTGGAGGTTCTTCTGGCTCGCAAGAGGTGCAAATTCCACAGACAGCTGGCGGAAGAGTTCATCCACCCGGAAATTCGACCATTCCGGCCTGAGCTTGCCCGTGTCCAGCCGCGAGATTTCAAGCAGCGCACCGAGGATTTCCTCAACCGCATCAAGGGAGGAGCCGACGTTGCCAGCCAGTTCCGACTGGGATCGGTTCTCGGAACGCTCGGCAAGGGCCGTCGCATAGAGGCGCGCGGCGTTCAACGGCTGGAGAATGTCGTGGCTGGCGGCGGCGAGGAAGCGCGTCTTCGACAGATTGGCCTGTTCAGCCTCGGATTTGGCGCGCGCCAGTTCCTCGTTCACGCGCGTCAATTCGTCCGTCCGTTCAAGAACCCGGCGCTCCAGCGTTTCATTCGCCAAATTCAGCGCCTTTTCCGCCGCTACTGCCTCGGAAATGTCCGTGTAGGTCGTGACGATGCCGCCATCGGGCAAGTGGTTTGAGCGGGTTTCCAGCCAGCGGTCGGGCTTGTAGAGACGCAGGCGCGCCGGCTCGGTGTTGTTGACGAAACCATGCAGCCGGGCCGCGATGGAATCGGAGCTGAAATTGGGCCCGTAGGCGCCTCGTCGGGCGTTGTAACCCACAATATCGTCCAGTCCGACACCGAAACGGACCAGATCGCCCGGCAACTCAAAAAGGTCGCTGAACGCGTGATTCCAGCAGACCAGCCGGAGATTGCTATCGAACACGGTCACGCCCTGCTTGGCGTGATCGAGCGCGTGCTGGAGCAAGGTACGGCTGTACTGGATCGCGGCGGACGCGTCGTCGAGCAGTTTCAGCGCCGCCTCGGTCGAGACATTTCGGCGGCGCAGCATCAGCGACAGGACAAGGCGCGAGGACGCCGCACCGATCACCGAGGCGAGAAGATGTTCGGCAAAACGGATCGTATGGGCATCGGCTTCGATCTCGATCGTATCATCAAGCCCCTGTCGTTCCGAATAGGTTGCAAACTCGGCGTTCGTCCGCTCCTCGCCCAGATAGCGCGCCACCGTCGTCTTGAGCTCAGCGATGGTGACCGCGCTGCGCCAGAGCCGGAACCCGCTGCCCGCGATGCCGGTGTCGGCGCCAATGAACAGGTTGGCCTGAAGGCGCTCGACAGGTGTCGACGCCCGGCTCAGCGAGATTCCGACATAGAGCAGGATGTTGATGCCAAGCGAAATCAGCACCCCGCTGGCCAGGGGCGACAAATCCCCGATGGCAAAGGTCGCCGGACGCAGCCAGGCGATCCCCCAGATGCCATGATCGAGCCAGCTTGCGACGTCCCCGTCGGAACTGGCGAAGGACGGCAGCAGCAGGAGCAAGAACCACGCGAGCAGGCCGCCCACAGATCCCGCCACGGCCCCACGGGCATTGCCACCATGCCAGATCATGCCGCCGAAGAAGGCCGGGGCAAGTTGCGAGACCGCCGCAAAGGACAAAAGCCCGATGCTGGCAAGCGAAACATCGGTGGACGTTCGGTAATAGACATAGCCGAGCAGCAGGACCAACATGATCGCCATCCGGCGAATGCCGAGCACGATGCCCCCGAAATCCCAACCACCGAACTGCCGGGTTTCAGCCCGGACCGCCACCGGGTTACCCTCCCGCCGCTGAGCGCGAGCCTCGCGAAAACGGCTGTTGCTCTTGAGCAGGATCGGAATGACAAGATCATTCGAGACCATCACGGAAAGGGCAACCGTTTCGACGATGATCATGGCCGTGGCCGCAGACAGCGCACCGACAACCGCGATGGTCGTGATGGCGGAAGACTGCGATATCATCGGCAGCGCCAGCACCGTCAGATCCGCATCCACTCTGCCCTGAAGGCGCAGAAGGCCCGCAACCGCGATGGGCACGACGAAAATATTGATGGCAACGAGATAGGCCGGGAACATCCAGGCAGCCCGGCGCACGTCGCTCCGGTCCCGGTTTTCCACCACCAGCACATGAAACTGGCGCGGCAACAGCACGGCTGCGAAGGCCGCAATCAATGTGTTGACAATCCAGGTGCCAGCATCTGGCGCAAAATTCAGCTTGGCTCCGATGGCCGGGTCGGCCAGTGCCTGGGCAAACAGATCACCCCAGCCCCGAAAAATGCCCCAGACCGTGAAAATGCCAACGATCAGGAAGGCCAGCAACTTGACGAAGGATTCGGTGGCGACCGACAGGATCAAACCGTCCTGATGCTTGGTGGCGTCAGAATTGCGCGTGCCGAAGACCATGGCAAAAAATGCCAGAATGATCGCCACCCAGAGCGCGCCATCCGAGCGGGTTGCCTGTTCGGCCGAGGTGCGCACCGAACTGAGACCGGGCACAGAGATCAGTTCCAGCGTCAGCGAAACGGCCTTCAATTGCAGGGCGATGTAAGGGACGATACCGATCAGACAGATGATCGTGACAACCGCAGCGACGGTTTCGCTCTTGCCGTAACGCGCCGCGATCATATCAGCGATGGAGGTGGTGTTCTGCGACTTGCCGATCTTGACGATGCGCTCGAGTACGCGCCAGCCGAACAGGAAGACCAGCGCCGGCCCAAGATAGATCGGCAGAAAATCGTATCCCGAGCGCGAGGCAAGCCCCACGGAGCCGAGGAACGTCCAGGACGTGCAGTAGACGGCCAGCGACAGTGCATAGATGACCGGACGCAGGCGCCCGTTCAGCACACGTTGGCCGGTCGTATCGCCAAAGTGCGCGACCACAAACAGGACGCAGAGATAGAACAGCGCCCAAGTCAGAACGATCCAGCCGTCAACCATCCCCTGCCCGCTGTGTTTCCTTCACGCAACCGAACAGCGAAATTGCCGTTCGCGCAAGCGATATCCCTGATGAACACACGCGCGCCGCTACGAAAGGCCAACAGACCGATTGCAGAAATACCGAATTGGAGTAAAAGAAGCGCCGTCGGTGGCGCATGTGGCGATCCGACCGAAACCTGGGGGTCTAAATGCTTAAGGAATTCAAGGAATTTGCCCTCAAGGGCAATGTGGTCGATCTTGCGGTCGGTGTCATCATCGGCGCTGCGTTCAGCAAGATCGTCGATTCGCTCGTCGGCGATATCATCATGCCGATCGTGGGCGCCATCACCGGCGGTGTCGATTTCTCGAACCTGATGATCAGCCTCAGCGGTGCAGCGAGCAAGGCCATAGCCACCGGCGCCGGCTATGCGAAAGTCAAGGAAGCCGGTGCCGTGCTCGGCTACGGCCAGTTCCTCACGGTCGTCGTCAACTTCCTGATCGTCGCCTGGGTGCTGTTCCTCGTGATCAAGGCCATGAATTCGCTGAAAAAGGCTGAGCCGCCGGCACCGCCCGCCGCTCCGCCGGCCGAGCTTGCGGTTCTCACCGAGATCCGCGACCTGCTCGCCAAGAAGTAAGCTGCCATTATTGGCAACACGAACCCTCCCGGCCCGCCGGGAGGGTTTTTTGTTTTCATGTCTAAGTTTTTGATTTGCCTTTTGGCGGTTTCGCCGTGAGAAACGGAACCATGTCAAACCATCCCGCCCCTGCCCTGCTGCCCGTCAATCAAGCCGCCCTCGATGCGCCCTCCAGCGGGATCGTCGAGGTGTTCAACTATGGCCGCAACAAGCCCGGCCTGTTGCCGCTCTGGGTTGGCGAGGGCGATCGTCCGACCCCCGCCTTCATTCAGGAAGCCGCTGTCCGCTCGCTGCAGGACGGGGAAACCTTCTACACCTACCAGCGCGGCATCCCTGCCTTGCGCGAGGCGATCGCCGGCTATCTTGGCACGGTTTACGGCCAGACGTTGTCGCCCGAGCGCTTTTTCGTCACTTGCGGCGGCATGCACGCGCTGCAAATCGCCATGCGGATCGTATCGGGCGCCGGCGACGAAGTGATCGTACCCACCCCGGCCTGGCCGAATTTCACAGGCGCCATCACGGTGAACGGCGCTCGCCCGCGGGAAGTGGAACTGGTTTTGAAAGACGGGCGGTTCACGCTCGATCCTGAAGCGCTCAGCGCCGCGATTACGGAACGGACCCGCGCCATCTGCCTCAACACGCCGGCCAACCCCAGCGGCTGGACAGCGACGCGCGGCGAACTCGAACAGGTTCTCGCCCTTGCGCGTCGGCATGGGCTGTGGATCATCGCTGACGAAATCTACGGTCGCTTTTTCTACAGCGGCGCGCGTGCGCCGTCCTTCCGCGACATCATGGACGAGGATGACCGCATCCTCTTTGTCCAGACGTTTTCGAAGAACTGGGCCATGACCGGCTGGCGCATCGGCTGGCTGGAGGCGCCGCCCGCCCTCGGGCAGATCATCGAAAATCTCATCCAGTATTCCACGTCCGGCGTTGCCGTGCCGCTGCAACGGGGAGGCATTGCGGCGCTGACCCACGGCGAGCCACTCATTCTCGAACAGCGGGCGCTCGCCGAGCAGAACCGCGCGTTGCTGCTGGATGCGTTCCGCGGCATCAACGGCCTCACTGTGCCGGATCCGTCAGGCGCGTTCTATCTCTTCCTCCGGGTTGAAGGCATGACGGACAGCCTCAACGAAGCCATGGCCCTCATCGACAGTGCTGGCGTAGGCCTTGCGCCCGGCAGTGCGTTCGGTGCTGGCGGCGAGGGGTTTTTCCGCCTCTGCTACCTGCGCAACAGCAAAGACATCGCCGAGGCCGCGCGCCGCTTGCGCAAGGCGCTGCTTGCGAGACGCTGATGCGCGCACAACCTTCGCTTGTCGTGACAGGGCGCACATTGGCGGCCGGGCTGGCCGGCGGCGTGATATTTGCGGTCGGGCACCTGCCGGTGCCGTGGCTGGCTGGCCCAATGTTTGCGGTGGCTCTCCTGGCACTCCTCGACATCAAGGTGGAAATGCCCACCGTGTTGCGCGATATCGGCTTTCTTTTCGGCAGCGTGTCGCTGGGGGCAACGGTCACGCCCGAGGCGCTCCAGACGATCACGCGCTATCCGGTCAGCGTCGCATTCCTCGCCCTTTCGGTGTTCGCAACGGTCTTTCTCAGCGGACGAATGCTGGAAAAGGTCTATGGCTGGGACCGGCCCACGGCCTTTCTGGCCTCGGTGCCTGGCGCGCTCAGCATGGTGATGGCGCTGGCCGCCGCCAGCAGCGGCGATGTCCGGCGTATTGCCATCGTCCAGGCCGTGCGTCTGTTCGCGCTGGTCATCGGCCTGCCGCTTGTCATCAATGCGGTCGTGGTGATCGGGCCGGTCGGCGATGCGCCAATCGTCACGCCTGCGGCAATGCTGGTGCTGTTCTTAACCGCCTATGTCGCGTCACTGATTTTCGGCAAGCGCATCGCCAATCCGATGTTCCTTTGCGGCATGATCACCAGCACGCTGTTGCACGTCACCGACCTCATTCCCGGGCGATTGCCGGAACCGGTCACTATTGCCGGCATGATGCTGGTGGGGGTGTTCGCCGGTGTGCGCTTTCAGGGCGCAACCTTCCGCATGGTCGCGAGCTATTTCGCACCGGCGCTGATGGTCCTGATGATCGCGCTGGCCATATGCCTTGTAACAGCCTTTGCCGTCTACGAACTGACAGGGCTCGATCCGGCGGCGATTCTGGTCGCTTTTGCGCCGGGCGGCGCGGAGGCAATGATCATGACGGGCGCGGCCATGGGGCTCGATACGCTTTATGTCTCGACCCACCATGTCTTGCGCACGGTGGGCCTCAACACGGTGACGCCATTCTTCGCGCCGGGGCGCCCCGACGCCGAAGATGAATAGGCTTCAGAGCGCAAAACCACCATCGGCGAGATGGATTTGCCCGGTGGTGTAGCTCGACTCATCCGAGGCGAGATAAACTGCAAGCATCGCAATTTCCTCGGCAGTGCCGAGGCGGCCCATCGGCTGGCGATCAATGAAGGCCTGACGGACGGCCTCGACCGACTGGCCGGTGTTATGCGCCAGGGTGTTGATCCGATCCTCAAGCGACGGCGATTCGATGGTGCCGGGACAGATGGCGTTGGCGCGCACACCCTTGCGGATGTAATCGGCCGCAACCGCCTTGGTCAGGCCAATCACGGCAGCCTTGGTCGCACCATAGACGTAGCGGTTTGGAATGCCGCGCACCGAGCCAGCCCCCGAGGCGATGTTGACGATGGAGGCATTGCCATTGGCCAGCATTCCCGGGAGGAAGGCCGAAATCGTGCGATGCATCGACTTCACGTTGAGATCAAAGGAGAAATCCCAGTCCTGCTCGGAGCAATCCAGCACGGTTCCGTGATGCACGAAACCGGCGGCATTCACCAGAATGTCGATTGCTCCCACCTTTTCGGCGAAGGCCTGCACCGCGCGCGTGGAGCGCACGTCCAGCTTGCGGCGCTTCACCTTGGCCAGTTCATCGAGCTTGGAGACATCGAGATCGGTCGCATAGACCTTCGCACCCTCGCGTGAAAATGCGGCGGCGATGGCCTGGCCAATGCCCTGGCCTGCGGCGGTAACAACGGCAGTCTTGCCCTTGAGGCGTCCGGTCATGATCCTGATCCTTGCATCCGTAGAGAGGCGCGGAGCCTCCCGCCAAACGCCGGCAAATGCAAGTATCTTGTATGACAAATCAGGCCGCGGCGCGTTTCCGCCAAGGCCTGACCTGGGCCTGGCGTTACGCCTTCAGCTTCTCGCTCATCGAAACAAGGCGCGCCAATGTCGTCTTGAAGAAGCCTGCCGTGCGCTCGTCGGCCAGCTTGCCATCTTCGCTGAACGCGGTCGCGGCATTGCCCACGGCCACCATCTCCGGCACCAAGGTCGCGCCGAAGCCGAGTTCCAACACCGTGCGCAACTGGGTCAGGCCGCGATAGGTTCCCATTGCACCGGGGGAGGCCCCGCCAAGCGCCACGACCTTGCCGGCAAGGCCGGTGGCCGGCGCGCCAGGCTTGGCAACCGTTGCCCAGTCGAGCGCGTTCTTGAGCGCGGGCGCATAGCCGGCGTTGTATTCAGGCGAAGCAATGAACATGCCGTCATGCTCGTCGAACAGCTGGCGCAACTCGTGCGCCGCCTTCGGCGCGTTGCCAAAGCCCGTGGCATCAACGAGCGGCAGCTCGAACTTGCCAAGGTTGATATAGGTGACTTCAGCGCCCAGCGCCTGCAGTTCGCGGGCAGCAAGGCCCGCCAGCCGGTCGTTGAAAGACCCAGGACGCGAGGAGCCGGAAAAGACGAGAATCTTGGCGGTCATTGTTTGAAAAATCCTATGGGGGAGACGATCAACGTGATCTAGGAGCGGCAGCGCGAAAATTCCACCGTTTCAGAAAAGCACTTCCTCACAATTCTCATTGCAACTTTGCAAGTTCGCCCGCAGGCGACCCAAAATGCAGCCCACGCGACGAGAACCGGCGCGGAGATTGGTACAACCTGCCCTTTCCAACCCGGTTCTCCCATGCAACATTCGTCGTATGGGCCGCGTGGCCGATTACAGAAACAGGGAGATGGACATGGTTTCCAAACGCACCTTTCTTGCCGGCATAGGCGCTGCTGCTGTATTGCCGCGTGCTGTCGTCGCACAGGCACCTGCGTTTTTCCGCATCGGCACGGGCGGCACTGCCGGCACCTATTACCCTGTCGGTGGCATGATCGCCAATGCCATCTCCGATCCGCCGGGGCTGGTGCTGACCGCTGTTGCTTCCAACGGTTCGGTCGCGAATGTCAATTCCATCGTCTCGGGCGCAGCGGAATCGGGCTTCGTGCAGGCCGATGTTGCCTTCTGGGCCTATTCGGGCACCGGCGTCTGGGAAGGCAAGCCGAAGGTGGCGGAACTCCGAGCCATCGCCAACCTTTATCCCGAATCAGTGCATGTGGTGGTGCGCAAGGGCATTGCCAAATCCATCGCCGAACTCAAGGGCAAGAAGGTTTCGCTCGACGAGCCGGGCTCGGGCACCCTGCTCAACGCCCGCGCGATTCTGGGCGCCTACGGCATCACCGAAAAGGACATCACGCCCGAATTCCTCAAGCCCAACCAGGCTGCGGAAAAGCTGAAGGATGGCTCGGTTGATGCGTTCTTCTTCACCGGTGGCTTTCCGGCGGCGGCGATTTCGGAGCTTGCCTCCACCGGTTCGGGCATCGATCTTCTGCCCATTGACGGCGATGGCGCGGCCAAGCTGCGGGCCTCCTTCCCGTTCTTTGCCGAGGATGCGATTCCGGCGAACACCTACAAGGGCATCGGCGCGGTGAAAACCGTGGCGGTCGGTGCCCATTGGGTGACGTCGGCGAAGATCGCTGACGATCTCGTCTACCGCGTCACAAAGGGGCTGTGGTCCGACAAGACCCGGGCCGTGCTCGATGCCGGCCACGCCAAGGGCAAGGCCATCACCAAGGCCAATGCGCTCACCGGCATCGGCGGTGTGCCGCTGCATCCGGGCGCGGCGCGCTTCTACAAGGAAGCCGGGCTGCTGAAGTAATCTAGGCGTTCGTCATGGCCGGTTCCGTACCGGCCATGACTCCCTATTCGATTGGACTGCCCTTGACCCCGCAGAGCGCCACCCCATCTGCTGCTGAACTCCAGCGGCTGGAAGAAGAACTCGATCCGGAAATGGCTTTCCGCAAGGTGCCGCATGGAACGGCGCTGATCGTCGGCGTACTCCTGTTCGCGCTTTCGGCCTTCCATTATTACACCGCCGGCTTCGGCCTTTTGCGCGAGACGACCCATCGCGGCATTCACCTGGCTTTCGTTGTCGGCCTCATTTTTCTCGTCTTCGGCGCGCGGGCGGAGACCAGCAAGACAGTTCAGGAATCCACGTTGTTCTCGCCCGGCGGCGTACCGCTGCTTGATTGGTTGCTGGCTTTGGGCGCGGCCACTTCGGCGCTTTATGTGCCGTGGATTTTCACCGATCTTCAGTTCCGCGTCGGCAACCCATCGCCGCTGGATGTGACGATGGGGACGATCGCCATCGTGGTGCTGCTGGAGGCAACGCGCCGATGCATGGGCTGGGGCCTGCCGCTGATTGCGCTCTTTTCGCTCGCTTATGCCTATTTCGGCCCGTGGTTTCCGGGCATTTTCCTACATCCGGGCGCAACCTGGAATGTCATTGTCAACCACCTCTATCTGACCAGCCAGGGGATTTATGGCGTCGCACTCGGCGTGGTGGCGACTTACGTGTTCCACTTCGTGCTGTTTGGCGTTCTGGCGACGCGCGTCGGGCTTGGGCGGCTGTTTCTTGGCGTCGCTGCGGCAGTGGCCGGGCGCTTTGCCGGGGGCCCGGCAAAAATCTCGATCTTCGGCTCGGCTCTGTTCGGCATGATCTCGGGCTCGTCGGTCGCCAATACCGTGACGGTCGGCTCGCTCACCATCCCGATGATGATCCGCCTCGGCTATCAGCGTCATTTCGCCGCCGCCGTGGAATCGACTGCGGCAACCGGCGGGCAGATCACGCCGCCGATCATGGGGGCGGCGGCTTTCCTGATGGTCGAGTTTCTCAATATGCCTTACGCGGCCATCGTGCTCGCGGCGATTGTACCGGCCTTCATGCATTTCTTCGGCGTCCTGATGCAGGTGCATTTCGAGGCGAAAGCCAACGGAATGCGCGGGTTGAGGGATGATGAAATTCCCAAACTCAGCGACGTTCTGCGCGCAGAATGGCCGACCATCGCGCCCCTGTTTGCGCTGATCGTCGTGCTTTTTTCCGATTACACGCCCTATCTGTCGGCGTTCTGGGGGATCACGGGCTGCATGCTGCTGGCCTTGAGCCGCCACCGTGCCATCACCGCGCTCGCCTTCATGGTGATCATCGGCATTGCCGCGCCGTTCGAGATTTTAAGGATGCCCGGCGCAAACGCGATCCTGTTCGGCGCCGCTGCTGTCGTCATGCTGCACGGTTATTTTACCCACCCCGACCGCAAGGAGAAACTGAACGACCTTGTCGACAGCTTCATCGTCGGTGCCAAGTATGCCATCGCGGTGGGCGCGGCAGCGGCAACGGTCGGCATCATCGTCGGCGTCGTCACCCTCACGGGCGTCGGCTTCAAGATCTCGTGGATCGTCACCTCCTCGGCCGATTCCATGGCCAAATCACTGCTGGGCGCGCTGCCGCTTTTGCCCATCACCATCAAGGGTGCGACGCTGTTCTTCACCCTGGTCATGACGGCCATTGTCTGCATTCTGCTGGGCTGCGGCGTCCCCACCACCGCGACTTATATCATCATGGTCACGGTGGCCGCACCGGCGCTCGGGATGCTCGGTGTCGCCCCCATCGTCGCGCATTTCTTCGTGTTCTATTATGGTGTGCTGGCCGATGTGACACCGCCCGTTGCCATCGCAGCCTATGCGGGCGCTTCCATGGCCGGGGCCGATCCATTCAAGACAGGCAATACCGCCTTCCGTCTGGCGCTCGGCAAGGCGCTGGTTCCCTTTGTCTTTGCGTTTTCGCCGGCGATGCTGATCGTCGCGCCGGGCTTCACCTGGGGTGAATTCCTGTTCACCACCCTCTCCTGCATGATCGGCATCATCATGCTTTCGGCGGCGTTTTCGCGATGGATGCTGGCCCCGCTGGCAGTATGGGAACGCTGGTGGCTGGGCATCGCCTCGCTGCCGGTCATCGCGCCCGACATCGCCGCGACGGCCTTCGGCCTCGTGCTGGCAGCCCCGGTGTTCCTGCGCCAGATTGCGGCGCGCAGACGGCTTCAGCCCGCGCGGTAGGTCCAGACACGGGCGGGCGGGAGGTTTTTCCAGATCCGTTTGCCGCCGCGCGCCCGGATGGTGCGGCCCTTCACCGGCACGGGCGAGGTTGGCCCGTAGGTGAACTGGACGAACGGACCATTCCGCGACAGCATTGCAAGCGCATCGTCAAGCAGCGCGATGCAATCGGGATCTGGCCGCGTCATCAGCGGCAGGGACGAGACCACGGCGCATAACGGGCCCGCCGTCACCCCTGCAAGGGTCTTCGACATCCTATAAGCATCCCCCTCGACCACGCGCACGCCGGGAAAACGCTCCCGTAGGAGCTTGCAGAAATCGGGATTATACTCGATCAGCACCAGCCGTTCGGGCGCAACACCATGGGCGAGCAGCGCTTCCGTCACCGGGCCGGTGCCGGGACCCAGTTCGACGACATCGCCCGGAATGGCAAGATCAACCGCCTCGGCCATGGCGCGGGCCAGGTCTTTGCCAGAGGGCGAAACCGCGCCGGTTTTCAGCGGGGAGTTTAACCAGGACAGGATGAAGCGTGTGTCATCATCCAGCTTGATATCCGGCTTCTTCAGCTTGAAATCGATCACCGGGCCGCGCAACTGGACGCGAAATTCGTCTTTTGTACGGGAGACCGTGATGTCCGCCTTCTCGAAGCGGAACGGCTTTTCTCGATTCGCGCTCAAATCATTCTGGCCTGTCTGTCAGCGGACCCCGCAAGGATAGCTCCGAATGGTCCTTGCGGACAAGTGTTCCTGTCATAACGGCAGATGTGTCAGGTGCCGAAGATGTCTTTCTTCATCCGTGCGAAAAATCCTTCCGCCTCGGGCTGGGTGACATCCGACGAGCCCTGTTCGAATTCGCGCAGCAACTCCTTCTGCCGCTTGGTCAGGTTCTGCGGTGTTTCCACCACGGTCTGGATGAAAAGGTCGCCGCGATCGCGCGCGCGCAGCACGGGCATTCCCTTGGCCTTGACGCGGAACTGCTTGCCCGATTGCGTCCCTTCGGGGATCTTCACCTTGGCCTCGCTGCCATCCAGCGTCGGCACGGAAATCTCGGTACCGAGTGCGGCAGCGACCATGGAGATCGGTACGCGGCAGAACAGATCAGCCCCGTCGCGCTGGAAAAGGCCGTGCGGCTTGACCGACAGGAACACATAAAGGTCGCCCGCAGGACCGCCGCGCATTCCGGCCTCGCCCTCGCCGGCCAGACGGATGCGGGTGCCATCCTCAACGCCGGCAGGAATGGAGATCTGCAAAGTCCGCTCGCGCACAACGCGGCCGCCGCCAGAACAGGTGCGGCAGGGATCGTCGATCACCTCGCCGCGCCCGTGACAGGTGTGACAGGTGCGTTCGATCGAAAAAAAGCCTTGCGTTGCGCGGACGCGGCCCTGACCACCGCAAGTGCCGCACTTGCGCGGCTTCGAGCCGGGCTTCGCGCCCGTGCCAGAGCAGGTTTCGCAGACGATGGAGGTTGGCACCTTGATCGTTGCATTCTTGCCGTGGAACGCCTCTTCCAGCGTGATTTCAAGGTTGTAACGCAGATCCGCGCCACGCTCGCGGCCGCCTGAGGAGCGGCGCCCACCGCCGAACACCTCGCCGAAAAGATCCTCGAAAATGTCGCCCATGCCGGCAAAGCCGCCAGCGCCGCCGAAGGGCCCCTGCCCGCCGCCGCCCTGCTCAAAGGCGGCATGGCCGTGGCGGTCATAAAGCGCGCGCTTCTGCGGGTCAGAGAGCACCTGATAGGCTTCGTTCACTTCCTTGAAGCGGATCTCGGCCTGCTTGTCGCCGGGGTTCTTGTCGGGGTGGTGCTCCATCGCCTTCTTTCGGAAGGCGACCTTCAATTCCACCTCGGTCACCGTGCGGGTGACGCTGAGAACTTCGTAGTAGTCACGTTTGGACATTTCGATGATAGCCCTTCATCGCGGCTCTGCAGCCGGAAGGCAAAGCATGTGCCGATCTAATGGTGATTGCATGGAAGAATGGCAAGCGTGGGATTGCTACTTTATTGCTTTTTCCCGTTCTCCAACTGCCTCTTCAACGAACTTGTCCGAGCATCAATTTCGGCCACCCGGCGGGCGAGGTCAGCACGCTCCGCGTCGGTTGAAGGCTCTATATGCGCCGATGAAGATTTTACCCCCGCTTGATGGCTCTGTGACGCAGCCGGAACCGTACTTTCGGTCACGTCTGCCCCTTCGCGGGCACAACGGGAAGGAAACCAGCCCATCAAGTGCAAAAAATACAGGAAATTTAGCCCTAGGAGTATCAGGAGCACGAAATTCCTGAGAGTCCATTGCATGGCCATAATAAGTGGATTGAGCAGAAACTTAGGACCAAGAATGAATTCAAGTGGCTGGCCGGGTGCATCGATTCGCACAATATCAATGCGGCGCCACTGCCGTAGATGATCAAGCGCCTCAGCGTGCATATGCCTCTTACGCAACTCTGTCTCACCGTTTAGCGGGATTGACAGTGTAACCAGCGCTGCAGGTCCAATGGCTGCGTAGCACCAAACATTTCCATGACAGGTTGCGCTGGAATTATTTTCGTACAGCTGACGCGCTCCCTCGCATTCGCCATAAACCGTTCGCTCCGTCGCAGCGGTTACAGGCAATCCGCGGAATGAACGTCCCTTCCCCCGCTCTGTGAGATAGCAGGCTTCCTCAATAGCGACGGCTCTGGCCTCAACACGCGTCAGGTAGCGCTTGAGTTGGACGGCTATGCCAATTGCCAGACTAAAAAGGACCGGCGCTACCACTGACCAGAAGATGACCCGTGATTTCATAATTCGGCACCGTCAAATTCGGTCGAAAGCAACAATAATTGCGCGATTTTTCACAAAAAAGGGCGGGAAATCCGATTCCCGCCCCTTAACACATTAACAGACGCTGGACTCAAGCCCCCTTCTTGTCGTCCTTCTTCACTTCCTTGAAGTCGGCGTCGATAACGTCGTCCTTCGCGGCGTGCTTCTGGGCGTCCGCCTCGGCAGTGGCGGTTTCGGCATCCTGCGAGGCCTTGTAGATTGCCTCACCAAGCTTCATCGACGCCTGCATCAGCGCCTCGGACTTGGCGTTGATGGCCTCGACATTCTCGTTGCCAAGCTCATCGCGCAGGGCGGTAATGCCCTGTTCGATCGCTTCCTTCTCGGACGCGCCGACCTTGTCGCCGTGTTCCTTCAGCGACTTTTCCGCCGAATGGATCAGGGCCTCGGCCTGATTGCGGGCCTCGACCAGTTCGCGGCGCTTCTTGTCCTCGGCGGCGTTGGCCTCGGCGTCCTTGACCATCTTCTCGATGTCAGCCTCGGACAGGCCACCCGAGGCCTGGATGCGGATCTGCTGCTCCTTGCCGGTCGCCTTGTCCTTTGCCGTCACCGACACGATGCCGTTGGCGTCGATGTCGAAGGTCACCTCGATCTGCGGCATCCCGCGGGGGGCCGGGGGAATGCCGTCGAGATCGAAACGGCCAAGCGACTTGTTGTCGCGCGCCATTTCGCGCTCGCCCTGGAACACGTTGATAGTGACCGCGCTCTGGTTGTCCTCGGCCGTGGAAAAGACCTGGCTCTTCTTGGTCGGGATCGTCGTGTTGCGGTCGATCAGGCGCGTGAACACGCCGCCGAGCGTCTCGATACCCAGCGACAGCGGGGTCACATCGAGCAGCAGAACGTCCTTCACATCGCCCTGGAGCACGCCGGCCTGAACCGCCGCGCCGATCGCCACCACCTCATCGGGGTTGACACCCTTGTGCGGCTCCTTGCCGAAGAACTGCTTTACGACTTCCTGCACCTTGGGCATGCGGGTCATGCCACCGACGAGCACAACCTCGTCGATCTGGCCGGCCGAAAGCCCAGCGTCCTTGAGCGCCTTCTTGCACGGCTCGACCGTGCGCTGGATGAGATCATCCACGAGGCTCTCGAACTTGGAGCGCGTCAGCTTCAGCGCAAGATGTTTCGGGCCCGAGGCATCCGCCGTGATATACGGCAGGTTGATCTCGGTCTGGGCCGCGCTCGACAGCTCGATCTTGGCCTTTTCCGCCGCTTCCTTGAGGCGCTGGAGGGCGAGCTTGTCCTTCTTCAGGTCAATGCCCTGCTCCTTCTTGAACTCGTCCGCGAGATATTCGACGAGGCGCATGTCGAAGTCCTCACCGCCGAGGAAGGTATCCCCGTTGGTGGATTTCACCTCGAACACACCGTCGCCGATTTCGAGAATCGAGACGTCGAAGGTGCCGCCGCCGAGGTCATAGACCGCGATGGTGCCGGACTTCTTCTTGTCGAGGCCGTAAGCGAGCGCGGCTGCCGTCGGCTCGTTGATGATGCGCAGCACTTCGAGGCCGGCGATCTTGCCGGCGTCCTTGGTGGCCTGACGCTGGGCGTCGTTGAAGTAGGCCGGAACGGTGATGACGGCCTGGGTGACGGGCGAGCCGAGATGCGCCTCCGCCGTTTCCTTCATCTTCTGAAGGATGAAGGCCGAAATCTGCGACGGCGAATAGTCCTTGCCACGCGACTGGACCCAGGCATCGCCGTTCTGTCCCTTGACGATCTTGTAGGGGACGAGCGCCATGTCCTTCTGCGTCATCGGGTCGTTATAGGTGCGACCGATGAGGCGCTTGATTGCGAAAAACGTGTTGTCAGGGTTGGTGACAGCCTGACGCTTGGCCGGCTGGCCGACGAGACGCTCACTGTCGTCCGTGAAGGCGACGATCGAGGGCGTCGTGCGCGCGCCTTCCGAATTCTCGATGACCTTCGGCGTCGTGCCTTCCATCACGGCGACGCACGAGTTGGTTGTGCCGAGGTCGATACCAATAACCTTACCCATAGGATGATCCCTTTCTTGAAGCGGAAACCCGACCGGACCCGAAGCATCCGGCAGTTTGAGAACCCGGCCCGGACCTTCGCCCGAACCGGTGTTGAACGCGATATAGGGACCGGTGAAATTGCCTGCAAGGGGCGAAGAAATGGGAAAGGATGATTTCCTTTGCGCCTTTGGAAGGGCCGCCCTTGATGCTAGCGTCTGCCTTTGGTTCCCGGACCCCGGAGATCCCGATGACAATGCTGGTTGCCCTGCTTTTCCTTGGCCTGATCGGCGGCACAACCGCCGCCCTGATCCGCATGAACCGCATGTCCTGCCTGCCCTGCCAGACGGGCGATGACAGCGCCTATTGCAAACCACCCCGCCCGCGCAGGCCTTCGTGAAACTTGATTGCGATTTGCCGGGTTGAGGCTTGCAAAGAGCGATAAAGCTTTTCACACTCGCAGCCATGAAACGCTCCGAGATCAATGCCGCCATCGCCCATGCCGAAGCCCTGCTGGCCGAGTATCGCTTCGCCCTGCCCCCCTTCGCCCGCTGGTCTGCGGCGGACTGGCAAGCGAACCGCGCCAAGGCCGTTGAACTGATCCGGGCCGGTTGCGGCTGGGACATCACGGATTTCGGACAGGGACGTTTCGCCGAACTGGGGCTGACGCTGCTGACCATCCGCAACGGAGATGCGGCCAATCTGGCGACCGGCAAGGGCATGGTCTACGCCGAGAAGGCGATCATCGTGCGCGAGGGGCAGCGCTGCCCGATGCACTATCATTTCGTGAAAACCGAGGACATCATCAACCGTGGCGGTGGCACGCTGGTGCTGGAACTCGTCGAGACCGGGGCAGATGGCAAGGCCGACACCTCGCGCGATGTTCTGGTCCGGACCGATGCCATCGAGCGCTGGCTGCCACCGAACGGCATCCTCAGGCTCGAACCGGGTGAAAGCGTGACGCTGACGCCGGGCCTCGCCCATGCCTTCTGGGCGGAAGGCGGCGATGTCTTCGTCGGCGAGGTTTCGACCGTCAACGACGACAAGACCGACAATGCGTTTCTCGAACCTGTCGCCCGCTTCCCCGGTGTTCAGGACGATACGGCGCCCACGCGCCTGATCGTCGGCGACTACGCGGCGCTCAGGTAAACCTCAGCGCGGGAGCGGTGCGGCAGCGGCCGCAGCGGCGGGCGCCGGACGCGGCAGTTTCTTGATGTAGATGCCGGCCATGCGGCGCTCGTCTTCGCTGGCGGCGTTTTCGGCCTTGTTCGCCATTTCAAATACCCAGGCGTCCTTGGTCGGATCGCAGGCGTCACGCGCCACCATCATCCACGAGAGACCGAGCGGAACCTGACGCGGCAGGCCGTTCTGGCCGTTAAACAGCAACTGCCCCAGCACCGCCTGCGCGTAAGGATGCCCCTTCTCCGCCGCCAGATTGAACCAGCGGGCCGCAAGCCGCGCATTCTTTTCCCCGGCAAGGCCATCAAGAAGCATCCGCCCGAGGTTGTACTGCGCGTCCGGGTCGCCGAAATACGATGCGGCGTAGTTGAACATCTCGTAGGCACGCGAGGGATTGGCCCGCACGGGCGTGTTGGGGATGCCTTCGAGGAAATAGGCGCCAAGACGCACGAAGGCCTTGGCGACGACGCCGGAACGGATGGTGCCGCGCGCCTCATCCGCATTGGTGGCCACAATCTGGCGGAAGAACTGAAAGGCTTTGTAATCGTCCTGATTGACGCCGTTGCCCTGCGCATACATGCGCCCCAGCGTCCATTGTGCGGCAATATCGCCCTTGGTCGCGGCATACTGAAGCGCGCGGACGGCGCCGGGGTTGTCGCCCTCGTTCAGGCCGCGCACGCCGGCGCGCAGGGCATCGGTGATCGACTTGAACGATTCGATCGGCGCGGCCTTGCCTTCGGGCTGGCCGTCCGTATCGAACGCGCGGGCCGGCCCGCCGAGAACGGCGAGCAGGCAACAGGCAAACAGGGTGGCCCGATCAGATATCCGCATAACAGTGCTTTTCTGCCGCCCCGCCCGGGTGCGTCACCGCACCATTCCGGGCGTTGCCCACGCCCTGTGCATATTTCCACAGCGCGCCGGAGGCATACTCCGTCTCGCGCGGTTTCCAGGCTTTCCGCCGTTCGGCAAACTCCGCCTCGCTGACATTGCAGGAGAGCTCGCCCGTCTCGGCGTTGAGCGTGATCAGGTCGCCATCCTCAAGCAGGGCAATCGGCCCGCCAACCGCCGCTTCCGGCCCAACATGGCCGACGCAGAAGCCGCGCGTCGCACCGGAAAAGCGACCGTCGGTGATGAGTGCAACTTTGTCCCCCATCCCCTGCCCATAGAGCGCGGCGGTGGTCGACAGCATCTCGCGCATGCCGGGGCCACCCTTGGGCCCCTCGTAACGGATCACCAGAACCTCGCCTTCCTTGTACTGGCGCCTGGTCACAGCCTCGAAGCATGCCTCTTCATTGTCGAAGCAGCGCGCCGGGCCGGTGAACTTCAGGTTCTGCATTCCTGCGACCTTCACGATGGCTCCATCGGGCGCAACGTTGCCGGACAAGCCAACGACGCCACCCGTTCTGGTAATCGGGTTGTTGGCCGGACGGACAACATCCTGTCCGGCATTCCAGACAACCTTCTCCAGATTTTCGGCAATTGTACGACCGGTCACGGTCAGGCAGTCACCATGCAGAAATCCGTGGTCGAGCAGCGTCTTCATCAGGATCGGAATGCCGCCAGCCTCGAACATGTCCTTGGCGACATATTTCCCGCCTGGCTTGAGGTCGGCGATATAGGGCGTGCGCTTGAAGATCTCGGCGACATCGAACAGGTCAAACTTGATGCCGCATTCATGGGCAATCGCCGGCAGGTGCAGCGCGGCATTGGTGGAACCGCCCGACGCGGCAACCACGGTCGCGGCATTTTCCAGTGCCTCAAGGGTGACGATATCACGCGGGCGAATGTTCTTGGCGATCAGGTCCATGATCTGCTCGCCAGCAGTCATGCAGAACCGGTCGCGGATCTCGTAAGGCGCCGGGGCACCCGCCGAATAGGGCAGCGCCAGGCCGATGGCTTCAGAAACCGTCGCCATGGTGTTGGCCGTGAACTGCGCGCCGCAGGCACCTGCGGACGGACAGGCTACCTGCTCGATCTCGTCGAGGTCCTCATCGGACATCGCGCCGACCGAATGCTTGCCGACCGCCTCGAACATGTCCTGAACCGTGACCTGCTGGCCGCGGAAGGTGCCGGGAAGAATGGAGCCGCCATAGATGAAGATGGACGGCACGTTGAGCCGCACCATCGACATCATCATGCCGGGCAGCGACTTGTCGCAGCCGGCGAGGCCGACGAGCGCGTCGTAGCTGTGCCCCCGCATCGTCAGTTCAACCGAATCCGCGATGACCTCGCGCGAGGCCAGCGAGGACTTCATGCCCTGATGGCCCATGGCAAGGCCGTCGGTGACGGTAATGGTGCAAAACTCGCGCGGGGTGCCGCCGGCGGCGGCAACGCCCTTCTTCACCGCCTGCGCCTGGCGCATCAATGCGATGTTGCAGGGCGCGGCCTCGTTCCAGCAGGAGGCGACGCCAACGAACGGCTGGTGAATCTGGCCCTTGGTGAGGCCCATGGCATAGTAATACGAACGATGCGGCGCGCGCTGCGGCCCCTCTGTCACATGGCGGGAGGGAAGTTTCGACTTATCGGTAACGCGCTCGTCCATTTCAAACCCCAACTGTCCTGACTGGACCACGATCCGCTTAACGTTCCCGCCCATGCAGACACATCCCCGTTACGGAATGTGTCGCATCAGACCCGCGCATTTCGCAATCGCGGACCCATGACAAGGTTAGTGCGGCTGTGGGGCCCGCGACATACGGACCATGCCAGAAACAGACAGGTAAGCGCTGGAATCCGCACTTGCCTGTCGAAAGCCGTGGTCGCTCCGGTTTGTGGCAGCTTCGGGGCACTTTTGGGCGGCAAACATGCCGTATTCGGAATCACATCCGGTGTTGCGGCGATGTCACAAGATTTTGCACCTTGCCTACACTTCAACCAGCCCGCCCGGCCTCCCAGCCAAGGATTGCCTGCTTGCGCGTCAGCCCCCAGTGATAGCCGGTCAGCGCCCCCGACTTGCCCAATACGCGATGGCATGGCACGACAAAGGAAATCGGGTTCCGCCCCACTGCCGCGCCGACGGCACGGGCCGCCTTTGGTTTGCCAATTGCGCCAGCCACCTCGCCATAGCTCGTGGCGCGTCCGCAGGGAATTTTAAGCAGCACTTCCCAGACCCGAACCTCGAAATCGGTGCCGATCATGAAGACACGCAGCGGCTGGTCGGCCCGCCAGGCCTCTGTGCTGAAGATACGATGGGCCAGCGGCGCGGTGAATTCCGGTGCTTCCTCGAAGCGGGCGCGCGGCCAGCGGTGCATCATGTCCGCCAGTGCGGCCTTTCGGCCAATCATGGCCGCGCCGGTCTTGGAAGCAGCGGGCGCGGTGAGGTCCAGTCCCGCGCCCTCGCCGGCATCCCGGTCAGCGAAGGCGAGACCGCAGAGACCGCGCGCAGTGGCCATCACCAGCGCGAGGCCGAAAGGCGAGGTGTGGAAGCCGTAGCGGATGGTCAGCCCCGCCCCGCCGGATTTGTATTCACCCGGGCTCATCGCCTCGTGCGTGACGAAAAGATCATGCAGCCGACCGGGGCCCGAGAGGCCGCTTTCGAAGGTGGCATCAAGCAGGGACGCCGAATTATCCAGCATCCGCCGGGCATGGTCGAGCGTCACCGCCTGAAGGAAGGCTTTCGGAGTCAGCCCCGACCAGCGGCGGAAGAGCTGCGTCAGTTCGGACGGGGCCAGCCCAACCGCCTCGGCAATCGCCTCGACACCGGGCTGGTCGCGCCATTCGCGCGAGATGAAGGCGATGGCTTTGCGCACCTGTGTGTAATCATCAAGGCTGGTTGCGGCGGTCTGGTCGAGCATGGCATGTCTTTCACATCGTCTTGACGAAGCATAGCCAGCTTCCCGCATGGCCTGCCACCCGATTTCGTTTGAAACCAGGATTGTGGTTCAACGCCGCGCGTCGGCCAATGCCCGGCCAAAGGCGCGGGCAAAATCCGCCCGCTCATGCGGTGCCAGCGCCGCACCGATTTCAATCTCCTCGGCCCGCTGGACCACAGCGAGACGCAGAACGCCGAAATCCGCATCTTCCTCGGCCCTGAGGCGAACCCAGAACGGATTGAACCGTTGTTCCGTGCGCTCGCCCCGCCACGAAACCTTGCGGATCAGGAGTTCGATCCGCCGCAGCACCACTTCCTCGTACGCGCGGGCGCGGGCGTTGTTGATTCGGAAACAGAGGTAGAGGATCGCAAAATCCAGTCCGAAAAAGCCGCCGATTGGCCAGGCACCGAGGATGACGAAGGGGAGCGCCAGCGTGATCGAGACAATGCCAATGAAGCCCAGCACCAGCCAGGTTCCGAGGCGGCCCAAAGAGCGGTGAGCGTGAAGAGTTGCGCTGAACAGTATGCTTTCGGGTGGCAACGACCTGTCCGCCGCGCTATCGGATACTGCCGTCATGGCGCCAGTTCCCCTCATTCCAGAGCCCGGTTCAATTTATGGCAAAAGCAGCGTCCCGTCAAAACGCGACACGGCGTCCAGCCGCTCCGCGTCCGCTCTCTCCCGCTGAGGTACGCGAAGTATTCCGGCGCTTTCATGCCATCGATCCCGAACCGAAAGGCGAACTCGATTACGTGAACGCCTACACCCTGCTGGTCGCAGTGGTCCTTTCCGCGCAGGCCACCGATGTCGGCGTGAACCGGGCGACAAAAGCGCTGTTCCGTCTGGCCGATACGCCCGAAAAGATGGTGGCGCTCGGTGAGGATGTGGTGCGCGAGCATATCAAGACCATCGGCCTGTTCCGCAACAAGGCGAAGAATGTCATTACCCTCTCCGAGCGGCTCATTGCGGATTTTGGCAGCGCCGTGCCGGCGGATCGCGACAGCCTGGTTTCCTTGCCCGGCGTTGGGCGCAAGACGGCGAATGTCGTCCTGAACATCTTCTTCCAACAGCCGACCATTGCTGTCGACACGCATCTCTTCCGCGTCTCGAATCGTCTCCCGCTCGCTCCGGGCAAGACGCCCGAGCAGGTGGAAGCAGGACTGGAACGCATCATCCCGCCCGAGTATCTGCTGCACGCCCACCACTGGCTGATCCTGCATGGACGCTATCTGTGCAAGGCCCGCGCGCCCGAATGCTGGCGTTGTCCGGTCAGCGATCTCTGCCGGTTCGAGCCGAAAGGCACCGCGCGGGGATAGGTTTCAGCGGCCCAGCCAGCTGCCGATGGTATCGACCAGCAGTTTTGCATTGAGCGCCACGATGATGGCGGCGATCAGAACCGAAATCGCCGTCAGCCAGCGCGGCGCGACCAGCGCCCCCATCTTGCGACGCGAGGCCGTGAACTGGACCAGTGGAATGACCGCGAAGGACAGTTGCAGGCTCAGGATCACCTGCGACAGGATCAGCAGTCGCCCGGTTTCCGCCTCGCCGTAGTAGATCGTCACCACCGCCGCCGGGATAATGGCGAGCAGCCGCGTGATCAGCCGGCGCAGCCAGGGCGCGATCCGGATATCGATGAACCCTTCCATCACCGCCTGCCCCGCCAGCGTTGCCGTGACAGTGGAATTGAGGCCGCAGGCGATCAGCGCCACCGCGAACATGATCGGTGCGATGCTGCCAAGCGCGGGGCCGAGCAACTGGTGGATCTCGCCCAGTTCAACCAGCTCGGTCTGGCCGCGAACGTGAAAAGTCGCAGCGGCCAGGATCAGGATCGAGGCGTTGATGAAGAGCGCAAAACACAGCGCGATTGTGGAATCGACCGTCGCCATGCGCATTGCCTCGCGCCGTTCGGCTTCTGATTCGCCGATGGCGCGCGTCTGGACGATGGCCGAGTGCAGGTAGAGATTGTGCGGCATCACGGTCGCCCCGAGAATGCCGAGGCCGAGGTACAACATGTCAGCGTCGGTCACGAGCCGCGTGGACGGCGCAAAGCCCCGGAGCACAGCGCCCCATTCGGGGTGGGCCAGCGCAATCTGCACGCCAAAACAGACGGCAATCACGAAGAGCAGCACGATGACCAGCGCCTCGACGTAGCGGAAGCCATAGCGTTGCAGCGCCAGGATGAGGAAGACATCCAGCGCCGTGATCAACACGCCAAACTCCAGCGGGATGCCGAACAACAGCTTGAGGCCAATGGCCGTGCCGATCACCTCGGCAAGGTCGGTCGCAATGATCGCAAGTTCCGCCAGAAGCCACAGCGGCTTTACCGCCCAGGGCGCGTAACCGTCCCGGCAGGCCTGCGCGAGGTCGCGCCCGGACGCGCAGGCAAGGCGCGCGCAGAGCGACTGCAAGACGATGGCCATCAGGTTCGACAGCAAGGCGACAAAAAGCAGGGCGTAGCCGAACTTGGAACCGCCGGCGAGCGAGGTCGCCCAGTTGCCCGGGTCCATGTACCCCACGGCGACAAGATAGCCTGGTCCGAAAAAAGCGATGAACCGGCGAATCCAGGTGCCATTGCGCTGGACGGCGATGGAGCGACTGACCTCGGCCAGCGCAGCTTCGCCGCGCGGACGGCGCCAACCCGAGTCGTTCGGGGAGCCTTCAGCAATCGACATCGTCGGGGTTCGCCACCTTTCTGAAACGATCCTAAAGTGTGCACTCAGGCATCGGATTTTTCAAGAGTTCCCGAACAAAAGCGCCGGGCGTCAACCGAAGACCGCCAAGCCAATCAGGCCAAGGGATCCAACGACGATACGCCAATAGGCAAAGAGGCGGAATCCGTGTTTCGAGATGAAATCGAGAAAGCCGCGCACGACCAGCAGACCGGAAAGAAAGGCCATGACAAAGCCGATGCCGATCAGCATGAAATCATGGGTGGACAGCACCTTGTAATTGTCGAGCAGATCCTTGGCAAAGGCCCCCACCATGGTCGGCATCGCAAGGAAGAAGGAAAACTCCGCCGCCGCCCGCTTGGTTGTGCCATTCAACATCGCCCCGACGATCGTGGCTCCAGACCGCGAGACGCCGGGCATCATCGCGAGGCACTGGAAAAGCCCGATTTTCAGCGCGGTTCCGATCGGAATATCCATGGCATCATCGTATTTCGGCTCGAACCTGTGTTCATCGACGACCAGCAACACGAGACCGCCGGCAATCAGGCTGGTACAGACCACGAAGGGATTGAAAAAGTAGAGCTTGATCAGCTTGGAGAACAGGCCGCCGATCACCACCGCCGGGAAGAAGGCAACGAGGATGGCGATGACGAAGTTGCGCTTGCGCACATCGGTGAACATGCCCAGCCCGATGTTGATCAGCTTGTTGAAATAGACCGACAGGATCGCAAGAATCGCGCCCAGCTGGATCAGCACCTCGAAGGTGCGCGTGGGGGAATGAAAGCCGATGAAGTGGCCGATCAACAAAAGGTGACCGGTCGATGAAACCGGCAGGAATTCCGTCAGCCCCTCAACAAAGCCCAGAAGGGCCGCCTGGAATGCAGCAAGCATGGAAAATCCCGGGCTTTTTTCGTGGAGGTCAACGGATGATCCGCTGCAACGCCACGATTGTGATGATGATGATTCGCTTCTATAGGCAGTGCCCAGCACTTGCGAGCGGCACCGCCGTTCAATTGCCCAGTTCGCGGTTAAAAAAGCCCCTATGCCCGATCTCTATCATCATCCGCTCTGCCCGCTGTCACGCTATATCCGCCTTGTTATTGGCGAACTCGGCATGGAGGCGAGCCTCGTCGAGGAACGCGTCTGGGAGCGTCGGCGCGAATTCCTGATCCTGAACCCGGCGGGCACGACGCCCGTTCTGATCGAGGAAGGCACCTTCGCCGTGCCGGGGGCGGATGTTATCGCCGAATATCTCGACGAAACGCGCGGGCTGGTGCTCGGCAACCGGCGCCTCCTGCCGGAGGATCCGGCCTCACGGGTGGAGGTGCGCCGCCTGACCGACTGGTTCAACCGCAAGTTCTATGAAGAAGTCTCGCATCATCTGATGGTCGAGAAGGTGCACAAGCGCTACATGCCTGCCGAAGCCGGCGGTGGACCGCCGGAAGGCGGCGTTCTGCGCGTTGCACGGGCCAATGTGCGCTATCACATCAAGTATCTCGGCCACCTCCTCGCCCATCGGAACTGGCTCGCGGGCAGTGCGCTGACCTATGCCGATCTTGCCGCTGCCGCTCACCTTTCCGTCTGCGATTTTCTCGGTGACGTGCCATGGGATGAGGATGCGAATACGCGCGAATGGTATGCGCGGGTGAAGTCCCGCCCCTCCTTCCGCCCGCTGCTCGCCGATCGCATCCGGGGGATGACGCCGAGCGCGCATTATACGGACCTCGATTTCTGAGCCCGGCCGCGCTCAAATCCGCACTCCGGACCCGAGCATTGGCGCTGGGGTTCGATGCTGTCGGCTTTGCCAGTGCGGATGGGCACCACCAGACGGAGGCCTGGCTCGCGGAGTGGCTGGCCGCCGGCCATCACGGCAGCATGACATGGATGGAGGACCGGCCTGAACGGCGTGCGACCCCTGCCGGGCTCTGGCCGGACGTGCGGAGTGTCGTTCTTGTCGGCATGTCCTATGCGCCGGCCGGCGATCCGCTTGCGGTGCTGGACCGGCCAGAACGCGGCGCGATTTCCGTTTATGCCCAGCGCCGTGACTATCACGACGTGCTCAAGGGGCGGCTGAAGGAACTCGCGGGATTTCTGGCTTCCCGCGGCGGGGGCGATGTCAAGGTCTTCGTTGATACCGCGCCGGTGATGGAAAAGCCGCTGGCCGAGGCTGCCGGCCTGGGCTGGCAAGGAAAGAACTCGCTTCTGGTGACGCGGGAAACCGGCTGCTGGCTGTTCCTTGGCGCAATCTATACCACGCTTGATCTGCCGCCCGACACGCCCGGCAGCGACCATTGCGGCAGTTGCACACGCTGTCTCGACATTTGCCCGACCGATGCCTTTCCTGCCCCGCGCGTTCTCGATTCACGACGCTGCATCGCCTATCTGACGATAGAGCATACCGGGGTCATTCCGGAAGAATTCCGCAAGGCGATCGGCAACAGGGTGTTCGGCTGCGACGACTGCCTCGCCGTATGTCCTTGGAATTCCTTTGCAGAGACCGCGCGCGAGGCCAAGCTCGCCGTGCGCGAGGCGCTCGACAGCCCCCTCCTCCGCGATCTGGTGCAACTGGACGATGCGACCTTCCGCCAGCGTTTCGCGCAGACGCCCGTGAAGCGGACCGGCCGCGACCGTTTCATCCGCAACGTGCTGATTGCCATCGGCAATGGCGGGGATGCCACGCTTGCGCCTGAAGTGACCCGCCTGCTGGCCGATCCTTCGCCGCTGGTGCGCGGCATGGCGGTGTGGGCATTGGCGCGCCTGCTTGCGCCGGCGGACATGACGGCACTGTCAGCCCGGCACCTTCCGCGCGAAGCCGATGACGATGTGCGGGCTGAATGGCTCGCCGCTCAGGCGCCCGGAGTGCCGTCGCCATAAAATGCGATGTAACGGGGTTCGATGTCGGCGACGCGAACTACAACGAACACGTCGGTCGTGCCAAACTGGCGATCCACGACCGCGCCATCCCCGAAAGTCCCGCCGAGGCGGAGATAAGCCTTGATCAGCGGCGGCAGAGAATGAAGCGCAGCCTTGGCGTCGATTGCCTCGCGCGTCATGCGGTTCATTGGAACATAGCGACCCGGCAGGGCGGCGATGCGCCAGGCTTCCGGCGCAGGCGCCATGTGGTGCAGGAAGCTCAACTGCATGGCAAGCGCCGCGGGATCTGTGCCATCCAGGCTGGCGCAGCCGATCATCAGGTCACAGCCGTGGTGGCGGACATAGGCCCAGATGCCGCGCCAGAGCAATTCAACGGTGCGCTTCGTGCGGTAGGGCCGCAGCACGCAGGAGCGACCGAGTTCGAGCACCTTCTGGCCCGGATGGGCGGCCAGAAGTCCGCGAAGATCAAATTCGCTGGCGGAGTAGAAGCCGCCGTTCTGCTCGGCATGGGCCTGTCGCAACAGGCGGTAGGTGCCGACGACGCGCGGGCGGGGCGTCGAATCCGGCGTTCTGCGAAACGCGTTGTCGATGACCAGCACATGGTCGCAGATACGGTCGAACGGGTCGATGTCGCGACGCGTTAGCAGGGCCCGTGGTCCGGGAACCGCCGCCTTTTCCTCATAGAACACCTGGTAGCGAAGGCGCTGGGCACGGCGAATATCCTGCCGTGTGCGCGCAAGGCGCAGCTCCAGCGTCCCCATCCGCCCCAGAACGTCCGGCAGGCCGCTGGTATCGCGCACAATCTGGCGCGAGCGCAGGACCACAGGGCGTGGGCCGGCCTCCCCCGGACGCTGCCAGTTCCGCGCAGATAATCGCCGCGCCAGAAGTCCCGTTGACTGGTTGCCGCCGCCCTGTTCCATTCCGCGCATCTTCTGCTCCACCGGATATGATTACGTTATCCGGCGCCGGCATTACGGTAGTCTCACGTCAGCTTCGTGACAACGGCATGGCGCCAATTCAGGCTGCCTTCCGCGGCGAAGGCAGCAGGGTCCTGAGCGTTTCGACCAGCGCATCCCGCTCAAGCGGCTTTGCAAGAAAGCCATCAAAGCCCGAGGCCAGACAGTCCGCGCGATCCTCAGCAAAGGCATTGGCCGTCAGCGCCACCAGCGGCAACCGCCCGGTGCGCCGTTCAACCTCGGCGGCGCGAACGGCCTGTGCCGCCTCCAGCCCGGTCAGGCCCGGCATCCGGATGTCGAGCAGCGCCAGCGCAAAGCCGCCGCGCGCCACGACCTCCACCGCCGCCTGCCCGTCCTTCACCCAGGTCACGGAGCCGCCTAACCGTTCAATAAGGCGGCTGGCCAGCAGCGCATTGATCGGATTGTCCTCGGCCAGCAGGATTTTCCGTCCGGCGAGGTATTGCTCGTCCTGCGTCGGGTGTGCCTGCGCCATCGGGGCCGGCGTTACGGCGATACCCGCAAAGCGCGCCGCCAGCGAGCGCAGCCGCACCGGCTTGATCAGATAACCGTCATAGCCTGCCTCTGCCGGTGCACCGAACGCGCGCCGTTCATAAGGCGAGAGCAGAATCAGGCGCCGGGCGACGCCCCGCTTCCGGCCGATCTGCGCCAGATGTCGGCATGTTTCGGCGCCCAGACACGCATCGGCCATGATCATCGTCGCGCCGTCCAGAGCTTTGCCGAACCGCTCCGGGTCAGCCACCAGCGTAACGCGGGCGCCAAAGCGCTGCATCCGTTCGGCAAGGAATGGACCCTCGAACGGCGACGGCGAGACGATCACGACATGCTCGCCTGAAAGATCGGGCCGCGCCTGTGCCGGACCACGCGCCGGCGTTTCCATCGCAACGAGCGGCAGAGCCACGCTGAATGCCGAGCCGGCCCCCACCCGGCTCATGACCGAGACCGTCCCGCCCATATGCTCGACAATCCGTCGGGTGATGGCAAGCCCAAGGCCCGTGCCGCCATGAGTGCGGGCGGTCGAGGCTTCGGCCTGTTCAAACTCTTCGAAAATCGCATCAAGACGCTCCGGTGCAATGCCGGGGCCGGTATCGGCGACGGTGAAAACCAACATGTCGCCGGCGGCAGCTTCCACCCTGATGCCAACGCCGCCCGTGGCCGTGAACTTCACCGCGTTGCCGGCCAGGTTCATCAACACCTGCCGCAGGCGGGCACCGTCGCTCGTCACCACCGCCGGTACGCCGGGATGCACCAGCGCCGCAATTTCGATGCCCTTGTCCTGTGCACGCGGCGAGAGAAGTTCGACCACGCTTTCAACCAGATGTTCGACCTCGACCGGTTCGCTCACGATTTCGAGCTTGCCCGCTTCAATGCGCGAGAAATCGAGAATTTCGCTGATGAGCGAAAGCAGTGCCTCGCCGGAGGTCTGGACGGCATCGACATAGCTCGCCTGCTCGGGCGTCAGCCCAGTATCGCGCAGCAGGCCCGCCATGCCGAGAACGCCGTTCAGCGGCGTACGCATTTCATGGCTGATGGTGGCCAGGAACCGCGATTTTGCCGCATCGCCATCGGTGGCACGCCTGAGTTCGGTCAGGTTGCGGCCGATCACCGTGGTGCGCAGCGCCCCCCCCATGCGGCGCGAGGACTGGATGTGCCAATGGATGGTTTCGCCGGCTACCAGACCTTCGCTCTCGCCCTCCCGCAGGCGGCGCGGATGCCCTTCCCCGGCCTCGCCAAACATGGTCGGCTCCATGCGCACAGGATCGATACCGGCCCGCGCCATCAGCGCAACAAAGGCCGCATTCCGATCAATCATGATGCCGTCGCCGTCAATTTCCGCATAAAGGTCGCCACTGGCCTCGATGATCGCGCGCAGAGCCTGGATGGTGCCTGCCTGTTCCTGCACACGCGTGTGCTGATCGGTGTAAGACCGCATCAGTTTGCGACCGCGTTTGCGCAGGCCAGCGATGTCACGGAGCAACGCGGCAGCAATGACGGCCAGCGCGATGGAAACAGCCACGGCTGCGAACATGCCTGCCGCCCAGGCCGTGCCCGAAATCGTTGTCACCATGGCCCTATCCCCGCCCGAACCCGCCGCTGCACCGCTTTCATCCCAAACAGCCTGGGCAAGACCCGTTGCCGAAGCGTGTTCGCGGCCTCCTTGTCCCCCGCTTCACACGTTTTGTTGGTCAGCGTGGTTAAGCGGATGTGACCATGGTTGCGCCTCCTTGCAGGCTTTCCGATCTGCGCCTTTCGGCATAAACGCGGGCTGGAGGCGTGGTATCGGTTGATCCTGCCGCCCGGCACCGTTCGGTGCTGTGGCCTGGCGGTGGCTTGTCCGAGACGGATCTGCCCTGCCCTGCCTGTTGCCGATATTTTTTCGCTTGAAGAGGGTTGCAATGTGCGGCCGATGCGGCTAATCAACCGCCTCGCTTGTCACCCAAGCGTTCGCGCCCGTAGCTCAGCTGGATAGAGCATCAGACTACGAATCTGAGGGTCAGAGGTTCGAATCCTTTCGGGCGCGCCAATGATTTCAATGTGTTAGGCGGCATTCGCCTGATGGCGAAAAGTCACAGGTAGTGTAGCGCGCCACGGTGTTCTGGACTTTTTGACCAAGTGTTCTGGACTTGGCGCGGTTAGCGACCGTCAGCGCGCCTTCCGGTGTTGATAACCACCTGCACCGCCCGGTCATCCCAAAGCTCGGCCATGGCCAAATCCTTGACGTTGGTGATGTCGAGGCGTGGCAGCCCATGACGCTCGCACCAATCGTGGATGACACGGATCACCTCTGACCGATGCGGCTCCGGCACCGCCACACGGGCCGTGAATATCTTCACGGTAATGTCGCGCCGGAGCCATTCCTCGACCCGGCGCAGCATGACCGGGATCGGGGCACCGACATGATCGACGCCCTTCCAGCCATCATAATGCGCCAGCGTCCCGTCAAGATCGACGCCAATCCAGCCGCTCATGTGGATACCTCGCAAGATGTTGTCGACTCATGCAGGATGGGCAAAAGTCGAAACAGGAAGGTGAAAATGGCCAGAACCAGAGAAGTGAAAGTCCTGCAGGCCGGGCGAATGCTTGCGGTCGAGGAGCACAGCAAAGGCAACGTCATCGTTGCCTTTGAGGCGATCGGCGACAAAGCAGTCCTCGGTTTCCTTCTTACCGATGCTCTGGCCGATGAACTTGTCGGCGCTCTCATTGAACGGCCTCGTTCAAAGCATCATCATCACGCAAGTGAACCGTCAAAAGAGCAGGTTCTCGTTGTAAGAAACGTCGAAGTGTTGCCCCCTGAAGGAGAACAATTCGTCGTCCGCCTAACATCTGAAGAGGGGCCGGGCCTGACGTTCCGGCTTGGCTCCCGACAGGTCGAACGCTGGCGCAATCTTCTGACGGCCCAGATTGCCCGCAACGAGAAGAAGTCGCAGCAATAGCCTTACACGCCATTGCTGTTCTCCAAGGTCTGAACGCCTGAAACCCGCGCCCGCCATTTTCTGACGCTGTATGTTGGCGAACCCTCCGTGCATTGCTCAATTTCAATTTTCAGCGGCGGGCAGGGAACAATCGGGCTGTGCCACTGATCCGCGAGCGCTTTGATGACGGCATCGGCAATGATCTGCTCCAATTCAGGCCAGTCGATGAATGCATCGACCTTCATTTGATGAACTTCCTCGGCCTTCAGTTTCATCTTCCCCCTCCTGTGATGATGATTTCCCGCGCCTCGGTGGCCTTGCCGCTGGCCGTGTAATTGAGGCGCACCGGCTCGATGTCAGCCCATGCGAACAGCTCCCGGATTGCGGGAACATCGTTCAGGGTGAGGATGAAGCGCCCCTTGATCTGACGCAGCATGTCGGCCAGCTCGACGAACTCGTCACGGCCGAACTGATCCTTGCCGTAGTAATCCTCGACCCCGAAATAAGGCGGATCGCAGAAGAATAGCGCGTGCGGCCGATCCCAACGGCGAATGAAATCCTGCCAGCGCAGGCACTCGATATAGACGCCCGCGAGGCGCTCATGTGCCGCTTCGAGCATCGGAACCAGCTTGGTGATGTCGAACTTCGCCGGGCTGTCGGTCGAAATCCCGAATGTCCTGCCCGCCACCTTGCCGCCGAAGCTCATGCGCTGGAGGTAGAGAAAGCGGGCCGCGCGCTGAAGATCGGTCAGCATCTCCGGGTCCATGCCAAGCAAGCGCTCGAATTCAGAACGGCTGGCAATGCGCCATTTCAGTTCGTCGAGGAACGCCTGATAATGGTTCTGGAGGATGCGGAAAAACGTCGCCACATCGCGGCTGTAGTCGTTCACGGCTTCCGTCTTGGGCCGCGTATCACGCCGGAAGAAGATGCCGCCCATGCCCATGAACGGCTCGCAATAGAGCTCATGAGGCACGGCTGTGATCTTCGGTACGAGCACCTTGGCGAGCGCACGCTTGCCGCCGATATAGCCGGCCAGCGTCGGGATCGGGCGAATGGGGCTGTGGTTTATGTTCTCCACTTGTTCTGCTTTCAAGAATCACTCACCCTGTGCTGGCTGACGTCAGCAGACGGGGTGGCGGTAAGTCTTTCTGACGCCTCACGGGGCCTTGCCGTCCAAGCATGAGGCCCGTGGATCGGAGGTCGCATTCCTCCGATCCCCCGTCGATTGACGGGGTCAGTTCGCCTGCGGTTGCAGGGCTTCCAGCTCATCGGCGATGCGGCGCAGCTCCTCGGCCGCGTTAGCCGGTGTCGTTTCGGCCGCAAGGATCGCCGCGTATTGCTCGATCTCGTCGATTGTTTCGGCAGCTGTTACGCCTTCAGCCATTGGCTTGCTCCTGTTGAGGTTGAGCGAGATAGAACCCGCCGAATGCGCGAACTGCCGCCCACATCAGCCATGCCAAAGCCGGGCGCGTGCCGCAGGCGCGCATGGCGATCCTGAATTCATGATCAGCCCACGCGCGGGCCAGCGCCGGATCGGACGTGGCCTCGCCCCATGAGGCAGCGAGGCCGGCGAATGCCGGATGCTCGCGCTGCTGGCCGGCACGGATCAGGCCATAGAGGAAGTCGTGGATGCAGGCCGCACGGCCATAAGTTCCCCACACCGCCAGCACGAGCCGGAGTGCGGCCGGCAGCGTCGCACCATCGGTTTCGAAGCCTGCAGGCACTTCGATCAGCAAGCCCGAGCCCTTGGCGCCGGCCTCGTAACGAAGAGGCTCGCGCAGCTGCCAGCGCCGGCCGGGCACGACCTCTTCAATCACGAGCGATCCGGTGAAGGCCGACATCAGACGAGCCCCAGCTGCGCAGCCTTAGCGAGAGCGGTTTGCCGGGCCTGCTCAAGCGCGGCTCCGACTGCTTCCGGCGTTGTTGCGGCATCGATCGCCGCATCCGTCGCATCACGGATCGCTTTCACAGCCGCAACCACCTGCCGATAAGCTGTGGCCTTGGCGAGCACGCTGTTCGCGTAATCGGCGACCGCCATTTTCGCGCCGGCCGCGAGCGCTGAAATCAGCGGTGCGGCCGATGCGTCGGCTCCATCAATAATATTTCGAGCCTCAGCCTCTTGCGTCGGCCAGCTTGCCACCTCGGCAGCTGGATACTGGCCGGTGATCCGTGACGTGATCTGATCGGCGAATGCGACCACCTGCACACGAGCACGTGCCTTTATATCTGCAAGAGGGGGGGGCGGAGGCGGTGACGGAGCGACGAAAACTTTGCCTTTCCACACCCAGCCGATCTGAGACTTACCGTCGTAAGCAATAAATCCGAGATCGGGGTGGAAGAAGTCGTCCGCTGTTGACGGACGATCCTCATAAATTGGCTCAGAGCCGTCATCACCTCGCGGCTGTATGAGAACACGAACGATATCGGGCACATCGACAATATCGACCACCGTGTCGTTTACCACGCGCATCAGTTTCATGGTCACCACTCCAAGATCACTGCACCGGGCGCGCCCGCGCCACCTGGGCCGTTCACGCCACCGGAACCGCCTGTTCCGCCTGTTGCGATGCCACGTCCCGCTGCGCCTGTGCCAAACCAGTCGACCGTGCCCACCCCCATGGGAGGAAGTCCGCCCTTTGCCGGCTGGTGCAACGGCATGTTGTTGTTGTAGGTCGCGAGATTATCGTCCGTTGAGCCGCCCGAGCCTCCAGACAGATTGAAGTCGCCACCAACGCCGGCCCCGCCATTGCCAGCCGCCAACAGGCTGTAACCGCCCCAGCCACCGCCTGCGCCACCCGTCGCAGAGCAGAATGAGCCGAACGATGATGTGCCGCCGCTACCACCCGCCGAATTTGATGCCGCGCCGCCAGCACCAACGGTCACCGATATCGTCTGGCCGGGTATGACCGCACAGAGCTTTTCAGCAAACCCACCGGCACCACCGCCGCCGCCAGCGTTTCCGGCCAGCCCGCCGGCCGATCCGTCGCCGGTTGCGCCGCCCGCACCGCCGCCACCCCAGACGCGCGCCAGCACTTGATAGACACCATCCGGCACAGTGAACGAATAGGTCCCGACAGCACGATAGACGTGCCGACCCTGCAGCATATTGATTGCCCACCGCAACCGGCGCGGAGATACCCCGATGGTCTCGGATGTTCCCGCTGCCGCTTCCGCCTCCGTCGCCAGACGAACCAGCCCACTTGCTGTTTCGGACGCCACCCGCGCTGAAAGCCCTGCCGGCGTGATGACGCGCACCGCATCAACACCTGCCTGCACCTCGGCGGCTGTCGCCAGTTCGACAACGCCGAGCACGTCTTCAGCGGCACGGGCGCTGGCCCAGCCCCCGGCGATGCGGCGCAGCCAGCGGTCCGAATGATCGAGCGCGCGGTCCTGCGCGATAACGAGAAAACCTTGCGGCGGGTCGATCGACACCCAGACCGTGCCATTCCACTGCACAAGCCGGTTTGTCAGGCCCGCCCATGCGCCAGTCGCAGCGGCCGCAACAACATAGGTGACACCAAGGGCCGGATTTGCGGGTGGATTGGCGACCTGCGCACTCTCGACCGAACAGAAGCCTGCCCGCAGCATCTGCAGGATCGACACCGCCGCCGATGGCTGGATTTGAACGGTCACCTGCGCCGTCTCGGAGACAGGGAAGACGATATCCGTCGTCAACTCCACAGCCGCGCCCTGCGCGGGCGAGCGCTTCTCCACCAACACGTGCTTTGCGATGGCGATCATGTCGCCCGCAGCATCGAACACACCGATCTCGCGGATGTCGAATGGACCATCCGCGGCCGGGATCAAAGCCGTCACGCGCCAATGCGTAAGGTTCACCGGGTCGCGGCCCGATGAGATGATCGGATAGGCCGCGCCGACGCGCCGGACGAGGTCCGTCATGCCCGGCGCGGGCACGATGGGGGCGCCGTTGCCGTCGCCCACCCGAATTGTGGTCAGATTGAGAGCCGCGCCCCCGATCGCTGCGGCAATCTTCTGCTGGCCAATGGTTGTGACGACACCGACGAATTCGCTCATGTCAGACCTGCGGAGAAACGCGCAACCGTGAGCTCACGGCAGCTGCGATGAACAAAGGGGGATTGCCGACGAGGCGCGTGATCGGATCGACTGACGGCCGGATGGACACACGCGATCGGACGGCGGCGCCGACAAACACAGAGGTTTCGGCCTCGGCCTCGAAACGCATCGTCACGTCTTGGCTGTAGCGCTTCATGCCGTCGATCATGCGACCGATGGCCCGCTGAAGCCTCACGGTGATTGCTCGCCCTTCGACCTCGAATACAGCTTCGTCGATCGCCAAGGTGATGACATGTGTTCCGGGCGCGACCTTCGGCTGCTCCTCGAACCACTGGCGCCAGCGCGTCACGCGGATGCCCAGCATGGCTAAGCCCGTTCGGACACCGTCAACAAAGCCTTTGCGGGCATGAAGTTCGTAGGACGTCTTGAGCAGCCGCCTGATGACCGCTTCGCTCATGCCCGGCTCGACAAATTCCTCGATCGAGAACTCGCGAATGAGGAACGGCAGCACGCTCGCATCGACATCGTCGATCCGCTCGAACAGAAGCCTCTTGAAGTCAGGATCGGCAATGGCGCGCACCATCACCTTGCCGAATGCCTTGCCACGCTCGTCGGAAATAGACGGCGGAACCAGTGAGGGTGTTGCGCGCCCCTCAATCATGGCGCGTACTCCAGAAGCCGCCCAGCGCCAGCAGCGCTGCGAACAGGATCGCCGAATTGAATTGATCGTTGAGCCGAGCCGCGTGATCGGCGCAGGCCGGCGTGAAGACGGTGACACCTTGAAACATGGCCCAGAGCACCTGCCCGCCGAGCAGCAAAGCAACAAGAAACTGCGCGACGTTCATGGCAGCACCACGATGTTGACGGTCAGCGACGTGGCGACGAAGAACTCAAACCGCTGCAGTTGCTGGAACGCGAGGCCGGAAACCTCGGCGTCGATGACACCCATCAGAACCTTGACCGCTTTTTCGAGGTCTGACGGCGCGACGGCCGCGCCGAGACGCTCGCGCCAGACCTTCAGCACCGCCTGCGCCGCTGCCGTAGCATCGGCCTGAATGGTCGAGGCCATGCCGCGCCCGCGAATGGTCAGAACCGGCGCGCCGGTCACCGCCACAGGCGGCTTGACGAAGACATCGTCGCCAAAGCGAATATCCAGAGCCTCGGCCGTGTTGAACGTCGCCAGAACCTGATTGCGCAGATCGATGCCGGCCGCGCCTGCCAGCGTCAGGGGATAGATATCGATCACGCAGGGCTGCGGTCGAACGACAGCCACATCAATGATCGCGGCAGAGACCCCGATCGCAGTCTCTCGGTACCAGGCGAACGATCCGCCCGTGCTGATCCGCTCATAGGCATTGGCCAGCCTCAGACGATACAACTCCGGGTCTTCTGCATCAGCGCCACCGCTGCTTTCCGTTGGGTTCGTCACCACAACGCCTGCGACCGGGTCTAGCATTGATGTCAATTGGCCGGGCAGAAACCCGTTGCCCGCGAGGCCGGAAAACTCCGCTTCCGCCGTCACGTCGGCGCTCAGCGCTCCGATAGCAATGACACACGGAGCCAGCGTGAAAAACATGCCATTACCAGCGCCGACGCGCGTCCCTGCTGAAATGAACACAGCTTCGGCGCGCGCCTGCGGGATGGAAAACCGCAATGTGACGCGCGCTTTCGACGCCGCAAGGCGAGGCGTCGAGCGGTTCGGCCCAAGCCGCTCCAGTCCCGCGATCCCCGCGAGCGCGACAAGATGCTGCTCGGCCACCGCCTGCGCCTCTTCGCCCAGCACGCTCATGGCGTAGGCGAGTGCCTCGATCAGCAGCATCTCGATCTGCATCGGATAGAGCGTGCGGCCGGTCTCGCCCTCGAACCACGTCACCAGACGCGCCTTCCACACCTGCGCATCGACCGTGAACAGCTGGGGCGCGGGCAGCGCCTTCAGGGCATCCAGTGAGTAAGGGCCGGGATCATCACGCCGCATCGGCCACCCCCGGAATGCGATCGGGCGGAAGCAGCACAACCGTCTGCCGGATGGTGCGGGTCACATCGGCCCTGAGGCGCCAGAAAACGGGGAAACGCCAATGGTCGAAATCCTCGCGCGTGATGGCGACGCGCTCGACGATGACGCGCGGTTCCCACGCACGGATCGCGTCGAAAATCTCGCGGCTGATGTTCGGGATCGCGTAATCGGGACGGCGGTCGATATAAGGTGCCAGCCGTGTGCATTTTTCAGGTTCAGTCGGCACCGAACCCTTCTCGGTCAGAACGATGGTGTTGATCGCCTGCTCGACATCATCAAGGCCATGCACGATCTCGCCTAGCGCCGTCGCAGGCGCGGCAAGGTTGCGGCCGATCTTCGGCTGCCAATGCAGGAAAGGGATGGCGCGGCGGTCAAGCATGGCCGCGACTATAACCCTCCGTTTTCAATCCCGGAGGGAGACATTGTCGCCGTATCAGGTTCCAACTGGCGGGCCGGAAGGTCCGGGCGGCGCGCTCACATGGCCATGGTCACTGCCGACATTCTTGCCATTGTGCTTGAGCGCCGTGCCCTCGATTTCAACCGGCCCTTTGATCTTGACGCTTCCAGCTTCGATGTTCAAACCTGCAGGCAGTTTCAGCGTCAGCGAACCGGACGCCTTGTCATATTCGAAATCAAGTCCGCCTTCCAGCAGCGCCTTCAGCAGCTTGCCGTTCGTCGTCGGCGGTTGATCGGCTTTGCTGTAGCGTGCGCCCAGAATGACGCCATCCTCGCCGTGACGGTCGAGCAGCACATTCACCTGAGAACCCATATCCGGCTGGTTGAATATCTTCGATCCACCCGCCGCCGCCGTGTTCCAAGCAAGCCAGTAGGATTGGGTGCCGTCCTCATCAACGATCTCGACCCGAGAGCGGCCGGTCTTGGGGTCATTCTCCCGCACGATGCCGCGCTTGAATTGCGCACTGCGATAGCTGTCATCCACTGGCCTTGCTCCCGACCCCGTTGATTTCGATATTCGTGGTGTATCCCTGACGGGTGATGTGGTGGCGCGAAGTCTTGATGACATAGCGCCCGGCCCATTTGCCGAAGCCGGCGTCCAGCGCAATGATCTGGCCGGCGACGAGCAGCGGATTGCCGACGAGCTCGATGTTGCCCGTTTGCTTCTTCAGGTTTTCCTTCTCCAGCTCGGATTTGGCGCGGGCCTTGGCCTGACCAGGGTTTTCGACGCGCTCGTCGAGCCGCAGCGTGTCGCCGTTCTTGACTGCCTTGTCCTCGACCTCGACTTCGATCTTCTTCTTCTCGTTGCCGTCGAAATAGCTGACCTTGGCCTTCGAATAGGTCTTGTGCGAGCCGCGCTTCAGATCAGCCGTGATGTAGTCATCGCTGCACGCCCGGATCGTGAACACCGGATCGCGCTCATGAACTTCCTCGCGCTTGGCGAAGACGAGTTTGCTGCCACGGACAGTGAAATAGGCCCCGAAGGCGTCGGCCAGCCGGGACAGGAATTCGAGATCACGCTCGCGGCGCTGAGTGATGCGCTCGAACGAGACATCTGGAGGCGAGCCGACAACCGAAAGGCCATGCTCGCCTGCGACCTTGCCTGCGATCTGCTTCAGGGACTGGCTTTCATATCCCTTGGTCTTCTTGGTGCGCAGGGCCTTGGAGACGGGCGCCGAAACACCCCGGAATGTAAACGTGTCGCCGCCCCGGCCGAGACGTGTATTCGGCTCGTCAATCTCGAAGTCGCCACAGGGAACTAGCAGCGCCGGCTTATAGCCGATCCAGAGAGAAACCTTGTCGCCATGCTCCGGGCACCACGGGCCACGCCAGAGCCCGTCCTTGTCCTGCACATTGACTTCAATCTCGTCGGCCTCGCCATGTACCTTGTCGGTATACGTGCAGGAGATCAGATGCGGGCTGAGCTCGCTCGAAATGTCGATGCCCTTGTAGAGGAGCTTGAACAACGGCTCTGTTGGCTGCGGCAACGACAACATGGCATCCTCAATCGCAGCTCGTTTGGCGCCAGCCCGTAGCCCGCCAGATGCCCTTGGCCGACATTTGCGGCGGGGAAATCGACGTGCCGTAACCCAGCGGGTGCCAGCGGTCGAAATACTGCTCGCGCTCGGCTTCGCACGCCTCCATGCTCGACGCCTCGATCTCGATCGAGACAGACCGCTGGCTTGTTGTCTCGCGGACGATCGCGCGCTCGTGGTCTGGGGTTGCTTGGGTCATGCGGCTTCTCCTCTCTTCCATGGCGGGAGCAACTCATCGGCGAGCGGTTCCGGATCAAGGATCGGAATGCGCAATGTCAGCCCGACCGGCAGCGTCGCGGGGATCGGCCCGAGCGCGTCGCCGAACAATTCGCGGTTCGCCTTGATGATTGGCGAGGTCCGGTTTGCGTCGCCATAATAGCGATAGGCCAGATGGTCCCAGCGCTCGTTCGGACCCGTGACATGCTCAAGATACCCCATGCCTGCCTCCTATCGCCGCGCACCGACATTGCCGCTGGCGATCGCGCTGATCGCGGATGCGGCCGCGCGGGCAATCTGCGCGAAGAATGTGAGCGGGCTGTCGGCAGGAATTTCCTGAAGCTTGGCGGTGACCTTCATCCGCACCGGCCGGCCATAGGGCGTCGTCTTCAGGGTCTGCACGTCAAGATCTTCGATCAGCCAGCGAACGCCGTTGAATGAGCCGTCGCCCGCGACATAAGTCAGCGGCACGCGATCGGCAAAAGCAGCCATCAGCTTGGAAAGCTCGGCCTCGGCGTCGCAGAAGGTTTCGTCGAAGAAGAAGTCGAGCGACTTGGTGTCATTCTCGTCGCCCATGTCCTGCACGGGCGGCTTGCCTCGCGCCACCTTATGCTCGACGAGTGTTGCCTTCTTGCCTTCCTTGGAGGCGTTCGGGCCGGTCCAGACCGCATCCCCTATCCTGATGTCTCCCAGCAGCGCGAAAATCATGGCGCATCCTCCCCAAAAGTGGGAACCGGTTTTGGGACAAGAGGATGCGAGATCATCTCTTCTTGCCTCAGTGCTTGGCGCGATCACGCTTGTCGAGTTCGGCCCGCATGGCTTCAGCCAGCTCGTATCCGATGCTCGGCAGCGCGCCGCGCAGCTGTTGAATGAAGTCGCCGCCGCCAGAACCGGAGAAGTTCGGGGACAGCGTCAGATTGACGGAGATCGGCCCGCTGCCGCTGACGGTGCTTTCGCCGTCGCCATTGGCGGCAGGCGTCGCGCGGGCGAAGTTCGGTTGCGGCGCAGTGATACCGGGCGCAGCTTGCGCCCCGATGGCGAATGTCCCTGCGGTTGGGATCGACGCGGCAAGACCAGCCGCGATCGTGTGTGCAGCCGCCAACGCGCGCGGCGCGCCGGCATTGATGGCTCCGGCGAGCGTCTGGCCGAACTGGACGCGATCAAGGTCCGACAGAGGGCCGACCTTGGCCGGCGAGTGCGGCAAGTGGTCCCTGATCTGCTGGACGGTTTCGCGCGCGGCTGCGACGGCGGCAGCTGCTCCTACCCGGATGCCGGTCGCAAGGGTCTGCATCATGGCCACGCCATGAGAATGGAAGCTCACGCCCGCGAAGATGCTGGTGACTGTGGCGACCGCTGTCTGGGCGGCCGGTGCCAGCGCGTCGATTGCTGCCTTCGCCGCGTTCGCCTGATCGGTTGTCGCCTTCACGTCAGTCGCTGACGGGCCGAAGATGAAGTTCGAAACCTTCGACAATCCCGTGACGATCGGATCGAGCATCGTCCCGATCTTGCTGCCGATATTCGAGAGGAACGTTCCGACCTTGTCAAAGGCGGTTCCGAGGGCTGTTTCCAGTTTGGTGCCCCAGCCGACGATCCAGTCGAGCACCGGCTCAAGCACCTTGGAGATCGCCTCGATCGGGTTTGGCAGCGCGGGCCACACAATTCCGGCGAACCAGTTTTTTACAGCCGTCCAGCCATTGTCGAGCGCGGTGACAACCGGCTCGAACACGTTTCCGATCAGGACGGACAGGCTGGGCAATTCCGGCCACTTGATCGAGGCGAACCAGTTCTTCACGCTGGCCCAGCCATTGTCGAGCGCGGAAGCCGCGCCCGAGAAGATGCCGGAAAACCATCCCTTGATGTTCGACCAGCCGCTCGAAATCGCGTTGCTGATCCGCCCTCCGAGACCGCCCAGCCAAGACGCGAGCGAAGCCCATGCCGATTGCAAAGTGCTGCTGATTGATGCCCAAAGCTGCGACAGCCACGGGCCGATCTTGTCCCAGTTCTGGTAGATCAGATAGGAGGCAGCCGCGATCGCGGCGATGCCGGCAATGATCCAGCCAACCGGCGTCGCCATCATCGCGGCGCCGACCGCCATAAAGGCCCGCGAAAGTAGCGCGAGCGGCGAGAGCAGGAAACGTGCGAGACCGCCAAGACGGCGCAGCACAATGCCGAAAGCCGCGCCCCAGCCACCCACGGCAGCAATGCCCGACGAGATGCCGCCGATCAGCCCAGACATGAACCCGGAGAGCACGACCCAGAGGATACGCACCGGCGCAAGCAACATCATGAACACGCGGCCGAGGCGCGCGAACAGGGAGACATTCTTGCCGGCTTCGTTGACCTTGTAGAACGCACCGAAAAGGCCAAGAAGCCCGGTCTTGAAGACCGCCAGCGCCAGCTTTGCCGCCGCCATGGCGACGAGAAGGCCGACGATTGCCGTCGCCACCATGGCGACGTTCGCCGCGAGTTCGGGGTTTGCCTTCACCCATGCTTCAATCGCGTTCACGATCGCAATGATCTTGTCGACCTTCTCGTTGAGCTGGGGCGCTAGCGCTTTGCCGAGCGTGGTCCACAGTTCAGAGAACGCTACGCTGAGTGCGCGCGATTTTTCGACGCCGAGCCCCATACGGGTGAGGAAGTCGGAGCCGATCACATCGCCCGAGTTCATGGCACGCTTGCGGATTTCCTCGAATTTTTCGAGGTTCTGCAACAAGGCGCGCGCGGCTTGCTGCGCCTGAACGTCGCCGAAAATCTCGTTGATCTTGGTCAGATCGTTACCGGCGAATTTCTTGAGCGTTTCCAGAACAGCGTCCAGTGGCCGGCCAGCCGCAATGGCATCCTTCATCACCTTGTTGATGTCGATGCCCGCTTCCGAAAACGCCTTAACCGCCTTGTCCGCCGTGATCTTGTTCATCATGTCGCGGATGCCGGCCGCAGAGCCTTCCATGTTGTTCACGACACCGTTCACAACCTGAAAGGCCGCGCCGATATCTGCGACGGCGGGAACACCCGTGCGACCCATTGTGGCAAACTGAGACGTGAGCCGGGGCAGGTAAGGCACCATGCGGTTGAGTTCGGCGTTGCCATCCTTGCCGGTCTGGGCAATCACCGACAGCGCCCGTCCGACCTCGCCAGCTGCGATCTTGCCGTTGTTGATCATTGCCACAGTCAGCTGGCTGAGATCAGCGATTGGGGTCTTGGTGGCGATCGCGGCCTTGGCAACGGATGACAAGGCTGCCTCGGCAGCCGTCGCATCCAAGCCACCTTCCATCAGCTTGTTCATGCCACCCAGCAATTCGACAGAGCTCATATTGAGGGCGCGGGACTGACTGCGCACGCGCTCGCCGAGCGCTACGAGTTTGGCGCCGGAGAGATCAGACTTCAGGCCAATATCCGTCAGAGCGTCTTCATATTCGTTGTATGCCTTGACAGCCTTCGAGATCGGAGCCGCCACCGATGCGGCCGTCGCCATTGCGCCGATCAGGTTCGATTGCGCTTCAGCCTGCCGTTGTGCGGCTGCCTGTTGGGCTGCCTGCACACGCTCGACGGTGGCCACCTTGCGTGCCGCATCGTTCAGACCCGTCAAGGCATCACGCACCGCCCGGATCGGGCCGGTAGCGCGATTAATCGCCTCTAGGATCAGCTGGACACGCATTCTTGCCTTCCACTTGGCTCGCCGTCACTTGCGCGGCTTCTTTGCCGCCTCGGCCTGGCGCTTCGCGTAGGCGCTCTGTTCCTCGAACCAGAAGGCGAAATCGCTCGCCCTCATGCGCATCAGCTCTTCGAAGCTCCATCCTTCATTGACCAAGGCGACAACGGCCTCGGCGCTGGGCCAGACCTTCTGGCCTAGTGGACGTTTCCCGAGGCGTCGCCGTCCTGCCCGTCATCCTCGCTGTCGCCGAGGATCGCGCCGGTCAGCTGGAGATAGTCGCGGCCGCGCACCTGATCGCGGATTTCGCCCATGGTGAGCTTCTTGCCGTCGAACGTGGCGATCCGCTGGGCGAGATAGAGCGAGAACAGCCCCGCGTCCTTGCCGGCAGCTTTCTGCGCGGCGATCACATCGGCGGTGGAGAAATCCTCGTCGTAGATCATCGTGATCTTGGAGCGCTTCAGCACAACCGTCTTCGGAGTGCGCATCTCAACTGCTTTGGTTTCGGTCTTGTCGGCCATCGTCTCGGTTCCTTAAGGATGTGCGCGGGGGTGGCAGGCGCGCCATTGCGCCTGCCGGGATGGATCAGTAGGCCGGCCAGACATCGGCGCCGTTAACGCGATTGATGTTCTCGAACGGCGCATATTCGCGGATGAACTGATCGGTCTCGGTGGATTTCACCACGAGGCGGATCACAGAGCATTCGAGCTCGCGGCCGATCGGATCGTCACCGTTCTTGAATGCATCCATGCTCTCCTCGGCGAAGAGCAGCGTCGTCGTCGTGATGATGCGATACCCTTCGCCCGTCACGAGACCGCCCTGATCGAAGATGTCGACGAACTTCTCGAACTGGAACGTCACGGCCTTGTTGGGCAGCGCCGTCTTCAGCATGAGCTCGGTTTCGAGCCACGAGAAATTGATCTTGGCGTCGATCGGCTCCATGGTGCGGCCGGGCAGCTTGACCTTGCCGACCATGCCGAGCGCCTCGTGGGTGACGCGCTCGTAGCCGACCTTGTCGAGCTCGAATTCCTTGATGCGGCCGACGAGGCGATTGCCCTCAAGATAGACGTCCGCGTTCGTCGTCTGGCCGATGCGAATTTCGCGCATGTCGATCTCCTTCAGGAAGCAGCGCCGCCAAGGCCGAAGGCCGAGCGAACGAGGTTGAGGTCGATGTAGCTTTCGACCGTGATGCGGTGCTGGATGCCGATCGGCGCGCCGTCGAGGCGATACCAGAAGCGGCCCTCGCCGAGGATTTCCTCGGGCGTGTTCTTGGTGCGGTCGAACCGGAAGCGCCCGCCATAGAGCCAGCCGTCGCGTTCCTTGCGGTTCACATACTGCTGGACCTGATCCTCGATATATTCGATGCGCTGCGGTGTGCCGCGACGATCGACATGAGGCATGAGGCTGAACAGGATCGCCTCGTGGAAGACGTCATACATCGCGCGGACGTGCATCCAGCGCGTGACCTGCGTCTCGGCGCTGCCACCCTGCGAGGATGCGTGAGCGCCCCACGTCACGATGCCCGAACCGAACTGCCCCATGTTGGCAGTGGCGATACCTGCTTCGTTGAGGAAGTTGGTGTCGCTCGCATAGTCGCCCGGATAATAGGCGAGGTCGATTTCGAGACCGGAGACGTCCGGCATCTTGCGGTTCGAGGGCGATGCGGCCGGTCCACCGTCGTCGTCGCCTTCTTCACGGTTGACGACTTCGTTCCAGACGCCAGCGAAGTGCTGCGAATAGGGCTGGAGCGACTGCCCGGCCGTCACGGGATCGAGCGCCTTGACGTGCGGCGCGCAATAGACAAGGCGATCGTCACCAAGCTGATAGGGCTGGGCGACACCGCGCTGCTGGACGATCCCCTGCTTGGTGAGCCCCATCGGCAGATCGGCGATAGCATGACCATGCACCTTGTTGGCCACGGTCAGCATCTTCTGGCGCACGCCGAGCACGGTCGAGAAGCCGGGCGCGATGATGCGGCGCGGGAAATAGCCGAACTTGCCATAGGTATACATGGCAGCCTCAAGACCCTTCGGCTTGCCGGCAATGTCCAGCTCGCCAATGACCTCGGCGGGCGTGACCAGCGTCGGGTCGGGATTGGCGCCCGTCTTGTGGGTATCCGGATCGAACACGTTGCGGACGATGATCGTCCCCACGCCCTTGCCGCGATCCTTGTTGAAGATGGCATGAAGCGCCTGCGGGATCGTGTAGCCAGCGCCGGCTGAGAAGGGGCCGAACGCGGCGATCGCATCTTCCTTCTTGCGGATCACGATGTCCGTGTTGATGAACCCGGCGCGGGCGCCGGCCGTCGCATGAGGAACTTGGATCGGCGCGGTGCCGACCAGATACATGGTGGCGGCCTTGATGTCGCGGACGACGCGGCCGGCTTCGAACCGTTCAATGACCTCGGGGCCGTGGTGAAACTCAGCCATCGATGCTCTCCTTCGAAATGCGCTTGTCGGCGCGCGGAATGGCAGCTTCGGCAACAGCGGCGCTGCCTGCCGTCTCTTCGATCAGCTTGAACGCCAGCCACGAGGCGACGAGCGAATGGGCGGGATCGAGCGGCTTGGGAATGGCCTGCCCGGTGGCGAGCTGGCCCGAAAAGATCAGGGTCGGCTCCTTGGCGGTTTCGCCCTTGGTTTCTTGCCAGATATCGACCGCTGTCGGCGGTCCTTTCCAGATAAAGGTCTTGGCGCTCATCAGGCCCTCCGTTAGCGGCGTTCGGTTTCGAAGCCGCGCGGGAGCGCGACCCCTGAAGCAATCTTGTTGGGAACAGCGACGATCGCGGCCTCGAAAGCCGCGCGATACTGGAAGACGCCTTCGTTCTCGCGTTCGAGCTCGATCTCGACCGGGCGCAAGCCTGTCGAACCGGCAAGGCTCTGGCCGTGCAGCGCAGCCCGGATGTCCGCGAGCAGTTCGTAGGCGCCATTGCTCCCGCGCAAGGAACGGACGAGGAGCGAAACGACGAGGCGCAGCTCCTCCCTGGTCCCCTGCGCGCCAAGCTGGCCGGCCTTGTCGAAGCGGCTGCCGTCGTAGATCACGAGCGCGGCCGCGTCGTATCCCTCGAAATCAAACTCGCCCGGCTTGTCGGGAAAGTGTTCGACGATGACGCGGCCCGGCAGGCGTTCCTTGAGGCGCGCGACAGCCGCCTCGCAAATCGCGTCGATCGGCGAGACAGGCGACGGCGCACGATTGGCTGGCGCAGACGGGTGTTCGGGCGGAATGACGAAATCGCTCATGGCCGGTAGCCTCCGAGCAGACCAGGCAACCGGGACGTTTGCGGCGAAACGCGCACGGTCATCTCGTTGGCAGCCTCGGCCGCGCCGGAAATGGCAGCGGCCGGGTCGTCGAGATCGAGCGTGAGCTTGCCCGAGGCGATATCCTTGAGGCGACCAATCGCTTCGTCGTAACGCTTCTGGACGGTTTCGTTCATGGCGGTCTGCTGACCGCCACGACCGCGCAGGCGCCACCGTGCAATGTCGGCCGCGAAGCCCTTAAGCATCGGGGTGCCTGAGACAGCCTGCGGCCAGCGATCGCGGACATAGCCGGTCACCATGCTCGATGCATGAATGATGGCCTCCTCAATCCGGGGACGATCCAGCTCGCGGAATTCGCGCGGGCCGGTGCCGGCGATCTGGAGGCATTCCTCCTCGCCAAACACGCTCACGAATTCCTCAACCGTCAGAAGCATGGTGTCCTCGCTCGCGTCGTCTGACGCAGAAACAGGTGCCGGTCTTTCCCGGCTGTCAGCAGCCCCTGTGATCTGCGGCAGGACGGAGCGCGCCGTCCGCGCCTACTCAGCTCTCCCGTCAGGCGGCTGGCATCCACATTGGCCAGTTGTTCCGCCCCGTTGCCTTCGGAGCCTTTCGCTTGGCATCCTCACGACTGCGGCTTGCCGCCGCCGTCGCCTGTGTTGTCGGATTTCGCGGCCTTGGCCGGAACCTCGCCGATGATGCCGAGCGCCTTGAGCGCATCAGCCTCTTCGTCGGTCAGCGACACCTTCACCACCTTGCCCTCGGCCGGCTCATAGAACTTGCCGTCGTGCTTGAGGGGCGAGAGCACCGCGTAGGCTTTCTTCTCCGGGGTCTTGTCGTCAGCCATTTCGCCCTCCTCAGCCCACAGCGGTCTGGATCAGGAAGCCGGCATCGGCACCGACCAGATAGGGGCGGCGCTCCTGCGTCGTCGGGTATTTCCACGACTTGATGTCGCGGTCATACCAAGGCGTCTCGACATGCGGATAACCGCGCAGCCGGTAGGTGTAGGCGAAGGACGGCACCATCCAGTTCGCCCCCTTGGGCACGTAGGCGAGCACCGCGTCGTTGCCCCAGATGTCCGTGGCAGGCGAAGCGTCGGCGACGCCGTCCGGCAGGTAGACCGCCTTGCCGACGATCACTTCCTCAAGGTTGAAATACCGGGCGAGCATCGCTTCGGTGATGCTGTCAGCCGAGGTGTATTTGAACTGCTCCTTGATTTTCGGGTGATTGGTCAGCGCGTTGAACACCACCGCCCCGAGGATGAGCTTGTTCGGATACCGGCCGACCTGCCGACGCACCGCCTCCTTGGCGTCGTCGACGTCCTTCTTCGGATCGGAACCCGGATCGGTCCAGCGCGATGCGCCGGCAAGCGCCACCTTGTTGTTGGCGCCGTAATTGGCCGGATTGCGCACCATCTGGGCGGTGTCCACCTCGAAACCGAGATCGAGCTGATCCAGCACCATCTGAACGGCCTGCTGGCCGAGGTCGATGCCCGGCACCTTCGCCGCCTCTTCCTGCGTTTCCACCGGAACGAGACCCTGTAGCGCATCCTGCAGAAGGGCGATCGGGTCCGAGGCGTAGCCATACTGGACCGTCAGGATCGGCGAGCCCGGCGCGCGGCGCGTGTTGAGCTTGCGGAAGCCCTCCTTGCCGAACTTCAGAAGGCGGATGTTGCGCGCCGGCACATCGACATTCGGGGCGAGCCGGGTGGCGATGAATTCCTGATTGGAATAGCCACGCGCATAGTTGGTAAGAACGACGTCAACGACGCCAGCCTGTGCAGGGGTCATGCCACGCATGGGTGCCTCACTTGATCAGGATGAAAAGGGACTGGCCAGCGGCCGTGACGGAATTGAGCGCGCGGCCGACGCGGTTCGCGGCGTCAGCACCATCGGCGACACCACGGCCCTGCGCATCCGGGATAACCGGGTTGCCGGCCGAAACCGCGCCGCCGCTTTCGACAACAGCGATGCCGAGCACATGAAGCGTGGTCGGCTGACCAGCGACGAAGTCGGTCATCGCAACGCCGAGCACCTGATCGGCGGCTGCGGCCTGCGCGCCCGCATAGGTGACAAAGCGCTTGGCCACGCCCGCGCCCGTCGCGGTGATGGTGTGATTGAACGTCTGGGTATGCATTGGATCGCTCCCGTTTTTCAGCGGTTCACGGCAGCGATCGCCGCCATGTAGTCAGTGCCCGGATGCGATGCCTGATAGGCGACAGCGCGGGCGTGCAGCTCGGCGGTGCCGGGCTCGGCGCTCATGCCCTCCGGCATGGCGAAGTCGATAGCGGGCGCGTCCTGCCCCAGTTCCGCCGCACCAAACGCGACGACGGCCGGCTGCTTGGCGAGCACATCCTTCACGAGATCGAGCGCGCCGGATTTCTTGGTCTCGCTGCCCTCGGCAAAGGAAACCTCCAGCTGGCTGCCGCCAACCGGCGACAGGCTGTCGAGCAGGCCGACCACCTTGTCCTTCAGGACAGGAAGAAGACGGCGCTCGGAGACGAGGCGCTCGGCAAAGGCGAGATTGTTCGCGTGATTGGCGGCTCGCTCACGTTCATTGAGCGCCTGCTCGCGCGCGGCGAACGCCGCCTCATCTGCGGTCTTCTTGGTCGGGTCCATCTGGGGCTCCGTGGGCTTGATGGGAGAAGGGGGCGCGGCAAAGCCGGCGTCGGTGATGGGGCGCGGCGGATCGCGGTCAGCGGCATCGTCGATCCAGCCGATCGTCCAGCCCGGCAGCGCCTTGTCGGCGGTTTCGGAGCCGAACTTTTCGATGATCCATTCGCGCAAAGACCGGAACAGCCCGGCGACGTCGCGCAGGGCGGAAGCGTCGGCAAACTCGAACGTAAGAACACCGGTGTCGTCGGCCGAAAAGCTGACCGGCTTGAGCCCGGACACGGAAGGCGCGGCCGCTCCCAGAAACCCGATATGCTTGGGATACCAGTTACCCGGCTTCGGATTGTTCGGCGCATCGGGCCGAAACAGGGAGAGCGAGATTTTCTTGAAACGACCCTCTTTCACCGCCTCGGCAAACTGCGGTTCGATCTCGCCTACCTCGGCAAGAAGCCGCTGGCTTGCGGGATCATAAGAGAAGGACTTCGCCCAGCCGAAAGCCGGATCGTCCGTCTTGGGGTGGCCGATGACGGCCGGCGCAGGCGCAGCCGTCCCGTCATAGACATCGGCCAGCGCCTTGAGCTCGTCTTCGCCGAACGTGATCGGCTGCCCGGCCATCGGGGTAAAGGTGCCCGGCCGGAACACTTCGATGGTGCGGGTTCCGTAGCCCGTGTTCGACGGGCGTTCTTCGTCCGCCCTACGACCGCCTCCCGACATTCTGCACGCTCCTCTTCGACCGCAAGAGCGCGATCAGTGGGAGCAGCATTCATGATTGAGGGATGCGGCATAAGGCGACATTGTCGCCCTCCGGAGCAAACGCCGGAGAAAGCCAAGCCGCTGAGCGAAGCGCGAACATCATTGGCCCTAATACTACCGCGCGCAAGGCTCTTGACTGCCCCTCGCGCCCTCATGCGTGCTCACCCCACGCGCAGGATCAAATCTGACGCCCGTCTGACGCTCGCTGGGCGGCATCAATGGGGATAGCGCGCCCGACATAGCCGTAAGCCCCTTCTTGGCGCTCCTTGGCCCTCCTATTCGCTCGGCCCATTCGGTCATTCCCTGCTGTCAGTTATTGCCGGGCAAGGCCAGCCAATCCGCGATGGCGTTCCGCGTGGCGAGCTCGTCTTTCGGCCCGAAGCCGACGATCGGTCTGGGCGGGATGGTGACCTTCTTGGCGAATACGAAGCCGGCCTTGTTCCGCCCGCCTCGGCCTGCAGGGATCGGGATCGCCAGCCGTTTGGCCTTCTTGGGGACGATCGTCGCGCCGAAGTGCTGGACGCCGGCATAGATCGTGTTGACGCCGACCCGAAGCGTCGTGCCCGACAGTTGCCACGCGCCGGAGCGCATCAGGTGCCCACGGCGACGGAGGATCGGCCCGGTTGCGCCGCCACGCGTTGCCACGGTCAGGGGCTTGAGCTTCTCCCACGGCTTCCCGTCCGGGCTGGTCTGTGTCTCGAACCGCTTGTTCTGTTCCTTGAGAAGGGCCTCGCCGATAATCTTCAGCCCGCCCGCCAGGTTCGATGTCTTGCCGGCCAATTCGCCGAGCAACGCATCGGCCTTGACCTGATCCTCAGCGTTCAGGCGCGCCCTGATTTCAACCGCCATCGACTTGTCCTCCGAACCGTGGTATTGCTGTCGCCGTCGCTAGGCACCCGGTGGCAGGGTCTCACGAAGGCGGCAAACAGCGGCGCGCCACCACGCCGCTTTATTCTTTGGGCCGGCGATAGAGCAACGCCCCGCTGCGATGGTCCTCCAGCATCTTCGGATCAGGTTTGTTCGCCGAACCTCGCGTCGGCGCGAATACGGTTGAACCCGTCCAGCCTTCAGTCGTCCATGTGAAGCTGCCAAAGCCGAGGCCATTCGGCGCAGCCCTCAGATAGCGCCTGCCCAGAACCCATTGCTGTTTGTCTCGGTGCCACAGCCAATCCACCCAGATTTCATCCGGGTCTTTGATCGTCTCCGCCAGCTGGGGCATGTCGAGGTGGCGCGCACGGCTGCCTCCCTTGAAACGCCCATCGCCGCGCGTGAACAATTCACGGCTGATGGGGATGACGTGCCCCGAAGCATCCCGAAACAGTGACGATTGATCCCAGCTGGCGCCGAACTCCGAAAGGAAGGCTTTGACAGCATCGTCGGGCGATGCGCTATCCGGCAAGCGTTCGCTCTTGAACGGGCGGCTGATGTCGCTGAGCGACGGCAGATCGACCGGACGACGCGGACCAACAGGCATGTCCAGAGGCTTCTGCAGCTCGCGTGGCACGAGCCCCCGCGACCAATCCCGCCCCGGTGCATGATCCCAGCCGAAATCGATCCCGTTGGGCACCTGCACCTTTTCGCCGGTCTTGGGATCAATGACCGTCCGCGTCGTGATCGGCGGGGCTTCGTCCGGCTCGATCCCCTCGGCTTTCAACTCCCGATCCGACAGTGTCTCGACGCCGCAGGAGCAATTCCAGCCATTGGGCGGATAGTGGGTATCCCACCACGGATCGTCGAAGCGGAGCACGGTTCCGTTCCAGATATCGCGGTGCTCCGGCCGCGCGCGCTCCGGCTGGCGGTAGAAAGCATGACGATAGCGCCACCACTTATAGACCTTGACGATGTCGGGGTCCGTCATCTGGGCATATCGCCCGGCAGCATAGGCGGTCTTGAGGTTTGTCTCATAGATGACGCGCGTCCGCCATGCGCGGCCGGCCTCGCTGCCTTCGCCGGTCCAGCCTGTCCAGCCGTGCCGGGCGACGATCGCGTCGAAGTTCTTGCGGAACTCCTCCAGCGTGGTCTTGCCCGCGACCGCCTTGTCGATTTCGGCCCTGAGATCAGAAAGCAGCGCGTCCTTCATCGCGCCGGCCACGACGAAGGCCCGGTCATGGCTGCGACCCTCGATATCGCGCCACGTTTTAGAAGGCAGGTTCAGTTTCTGGCGGAAGAAGTCGATCGCCTCCTGAAACGGAACGCCGAATTCATCAGAGCCGGCGAAGGCAGCAATCATTTCTGCCTCTTCTTCTTGGCCTTAAGTTCGACCGTCACGTCGTCACGCCCTGTCAGCTCACCGACAGTCATCGCCGCTGAGATGACATTGCCGAGCGGGTCAATCGTCATGTCACCGTAGAGATTAGAAAAACGCGCCAAGAAATCCTCAAAGCTCTCGCCGCGTGCAATGCTGGTTTCAAGCTCGTTCCGGATACGGACAATCCATTCCGCCAACATCGGGGCGGACATGTCGCCGAGCTGCGCCGCCAGCTGCATCATGCCATGATCGTGCCCGTCATGTCCCGCAAAGGCGATCTGGCGCACCTGCTCTGCCTTCGGATCGCTCTCGTTTTCGGGCATAGGCAACTGGCCTTCCCGCGCTGCGCTGATCAGGTTGAGACGCGCCGAGGCTAGATGGGGGCTAAGCTTGCGCAGCACCTCCAGCGGCACCTGCGGCATGAGATCAACCCCGGCCAGCGCTGCCGCCAACTCGACGAATTTCTCGGGCGGAACACGGCCGGCCAGACCAAACAGATGATCAAGTTCGGCCTTCATGTTCTCGGCGCGCTTCTTGCGCAGGTCTTCATGCAAGGCTTCGTTTTTCGGGCGGATGCGGCGGATCGCCGGAGGTTCGGCGCCGGGCACGTTGTAATCAACGATCCAGCGGAACAGCGAGCGACGCAACGTGTCCGACAGCAGATCGGCGTCCGCATCAATGATCTGCTCTTCGGCTTCCTTGTGGGTCTCAGAAGCCGCGCGCGATCCCTGCCCCTCGACATAGGTCGCCAGTGTCGATCCGAAGACGCACAGCGCCATCTGGGTATCCCAGTATTTGCACCAATCCTCGTAACGCACGGTGCCAGAGCGTGTCGCCTCAAGGAATGACACGTCCGTGCCCATCGGCACGACAATCGCGCCGGCCTGCCGCATCTCCTCCAGCGAGCCGAGCAGCTTGCGCTGATCATCGGGGAGCATGCCCATCGGGTATTTGCCGACAGGTGTCGGCGAGGCGAATTTCTCCAAGAACGTCAGCCAGAACGCCACGCCCTCACGTTTGAAGAGCACAGGCCAGAACAGTTTCGAGCCGAGCCCGAGACCGTAGGGATTGTTGCCCTTCACCCCGAAGCGATGAACCACGAACTTGCGCTCGGGCAGCTCGATCCCGTTGAGCGGGGCGTCGAGCGTCACAAGGCGCGGGCTCCATGCTTCGTCGAACACGAAGCGGCGCGGGTCATGCGCCACGATGCGCTCGGGCACGATTGCATTGCCGGCGCGCATCCAGACGATCTCAGCGACCGAATACCCCTTCAGCGTGGCGTCCAAGAGATCGAGACACATCTGGTCGAACGGCAGCCGCTTGAGCTGCTCCTCGACGAATGCGGCAGCTTTCTTGTCGATCACGCTTTCCGATGCCGGTTCAATCACCCATTCACGGCCGACGAGGGCGAACTTGCGCTTCTGCAGCACGGCATAGGCGTGAGTGTCGCGCTCAATCTCGTCATAAAGTTTTAGGCCCTTGCCCTGACCACGCGCGATCAGCGTATCGTCTATAACCGAGAGCACCGTGGTGAAGTGCGGAATGGTGATGTCGTTACGCGCCGTGGCAATCAGCCCGCGTGCGGTCTGCGGCAGGTTCTTGCGGGCGTCGGCAGCATCATCGGCCATCGTCAGTATCCTTGCGTCGCGTTTACGCGGGAGTTGCCCGCGATCAGGATTTGGCTGCCCGTCGTCATGCCGCCGCCATGGCTGACCGCGCCGGACCACAGCATTTCAAGGCAATCCGGGCCGTCATCATGGGCGCTGGACGGCCATTGCCGCATCTGCTCGATCAGCGCGGTCTGGGATGCATGAAGACGGATCAACCCAGCCGCGATCGGCGGCTGCAGCCGCTGGATGCGCAATGCCTTGTCGGCGATCGGGATCACGGGGATGGCCGGCAGCGGCACTTCCTGCTTCACGGCCGCTTTCATGATCTCGGTGCGCAGAAACTCCTGAAACTGGACGGCCTCAATGAACCAAAGCGCCGGGCGCCACAGCTTCGCCAGCGCGATCACATCCGAGATGATCACATCGGGCAGTCTGCGGGCGATAGACGCCTCGACCACGTCCAGCACGCCCGTCTCACGGTCGAAGCCGCCGATCAGGATCGCGGAAGGATCGCGCGCGGCGCCCATGCGGCCGAGCGACGGGTCAACCGCGCCGAAGAACACGAGGTTCGGCTTCTTGACCACCCAGAACGGAATGACGCGGAACGGGCTTTCGTCCGAAACCGGCTCGCCCTGCTTTTCGGACATGAACGCGGTCTCGGAAGAGGCGCGCTCGACCATGAGCGAATAGAGCGGTTCGAACTCCGGCCAGTTGATGATCGCGCCTTCTTCCATATCGGCGCGGTTCGCTCCGTAGAAAGCAAAGGCAGCATCTTCGCTATCGTTGAGGAAGAGTTCCTGCCAACGATCCCATAAATCCATCCTATCAGGGAACCGTTCGATCGCCCGGAAATGACACACATCCCAGCCCGGCGCTTTCGATAGGCGCACGAGCACCGCGTCGTAATGCAGGACGGTGCCGACCATCACGCAATCGAGCGAGCCGTCAGCCGGGCCAAGCTTCAGAACGGTCTTCTCGACCCAGCTCTGCAGCTTCTTACGATAGGCCGGGCTTTCGACATTGACGTCGTTCTCGATGTCGTCGAGCAGCACGAGGTCCGGGCGGTGCGGGCCGAAGCGTTTGCCACGCAGAGCCTGCCGCGCACCTGCGCCGAGGATCATCACATCGTTGCGCGTGATGATCTCGCCTTCGCGCCAGCGCCGGCCGGCACCGGAGAATTCGGGAAAGTCATAGGAAAGACGCGGGTTGCTCTCAATCTCGACCTTGATCGCCTCGACCATCAGAGCCGCCTGCTCATAGGTATCCATGGCGATGATGATGAAACGCTTGGCGAGGCGGATCGCACACCACAGGGAAAAGAGCTGGGTGGCGATCGTCGATTTGGCCGCACCGCGCGGGGCGATCTTCAGCTTGCGGTGCCCTTTGCGGCTCGGCCCAGCATCCGTCGTCAGCATCAAAGGCAGATCGGCATAAAGATGCCGGTGGAGACGCGAGGGCGCCTTGCTGAGGTAGTGCGGGAAATAGGTGACGCAGAAGAATTCAAAGCCGTCAGAAGCCATCACGCGCGCACGGCGCTTCTGACGTTCATCCTCGTCGGCCGGAAACCCGTCGACATTCGCGTCGATCTGGCTACGCAGGGTCAGGCCGAGCTTCTCCAGCTCGTCCTTGAATTCCCGCGCATTGAGCTTCTTGTCCTTGAGGTTCGGGATCATCCGTAAACCTCACTGAGATGCGCGCCGAACGGTTCGAGAACTTCCAGCAGGCTAGGCGCGATGGCCGGATACTGGCGCGTCGTGAAATCCGCGAGACGCTTGAGCACATCCATCGCAACGCCCAGCTCGCTGATCTTGGGCGAGACACGGCCTGCCGCGTTCACGGTCTTGTTGAAGCTGTCGGCCAAAGCCGCAAGGATTTTCGCCTTTTCGCCAGCGGAGAGGTCAGGATCGGAGCGCAGATCGTCGATTGTAGCCTGATGAACCGTCACATAATCCTGCACGACTTCTGTGATCAGCCGATCGAGACCCTCGCCCGCAATGGTGTTGGCCGATCGGGCAATGTCCCAATCGTCGCCGCGCGCGGCTGCGTCGCGTTTCCAGCGGCGCAAGCTGGCCTCCGAAACGTCGAGCGTGATCGCAATCGTCGGCAGAGCCTGCCGTTCGAAAACATAGCGACGACGCGCTTCCCTTTTCTTGTCCGCGTCATGCGCCATTGATGCCTCACGCCGTGCCCTTGAGTTTCGCGGAAATGAAGGCGATCCCGAGCGAGATCACGCCACCGGCGACCGATCCATAGATCCCGGACTTCACCTCCTGCGAGCGGATGCGCTCGTCGAAGCCGTCGAGTTTCCTGTCGAGTTTCTCGAACCCGCCACGCACGGTGTCGCCAAGGGCGTTCTGTTTTTCCTCAACACGCGCGAGGCGCTCACGGATATCGGCCAGATCGGCGCTCATGCTCATTCTCCTGCAGTCTTTTCCGACGCAACGGCCGGGCACCATGGTTTCAACTTCTTCCCGCCGTCGTAGGGGATCGCCAGACCGGCCTTCAGCAGCTCGTCGCCAACCGAAATCCATGCGCCATTGCGGAAAACCTGAAGATCGCCGACCACGCGGCCGCGATATTTGTCGGGCGACAGGCTCACCACGCGGGCAGCAACATCGCCGGCAACGAGTTCCTCGACGCGCGCACGGGCACGACGCCCGGCCTCCAGTTCTTCCGGACAGGCCGCACAGGACGTCGTGATGCTGCGCCGACAGACGTGAACCTCGGGCGCGTCGATCCCGAGCAGACGAACAGAAATAATCTTCGCACCCGCCGTATCGATCGTGCAGCCGAAGGGGCATCGCCCCTTGATCTCGACAACGACGCTGTCGCCATCCCGAGCTGCGACAATCTCGACCTGAAAAGGTCCCGGCCATTTGGCGCGCCGTGAGGCGGCTAGGGCCGGGGCGGTCAGGGAGGAAACGCCCAAGAAGGGCTCCTCCGCCAGATTGCTCTGGCGAAGCTCGGGAACCGGGAGCAGGCCGAAGACGAACAGGATGGCGATCAGAAGGGCACGCATGGCTCACTCCGGCTTCAGGTTGTCGATCGAGCGCACGGCAGCAGCACGCCGGGCCTCGCACTCACGCAAGGAGACGCGATCGCGTCCCCAGAGGCTGGTGACTTCGCGCTGCGCCAGCGACCGATCAGGAATGGCTGCAGGATCGCTGCAACGCTCGCGCGCACTGGCCGGCACATCCGGCCTGATCAAGACGGTGCGGACGACAGGCGCGTCAGTTCGGGAGCAGGCGGACACGATCACGGCCAAGGCCGCAACGGTCAGCATCAGGCAGGGCCGCATTTGCCGCCTCCATGTCGCTAAGGGTTTTCCGAAGGGTGGCCAGCTCGGCATTCGCCTTTGCCTCGGCCGCTGCCGTTGCCGCAATCTGATCGGCTCGTGCGCGTTCGACGGCCACATTCGACGCCTCGATCTCTGCGCGCCAATGCGCGTCGCGCTCGACACGGGCGCTCTCTGCCGCGCGAGCGATCATGTTGTCGATACGGACCATCGCCCGCCAAGCCCCGAGCCCGGCAATCGCCAGAAAGGCAGCAAGTGCCAGCAGGATGACAACGGGCTTTCCCCATTTCAGGCCGGCGCGCGCAAGCAAGAGCTCCATCATCCGACCGGCTCCTCAGCTTTGCGGCGCGGCTTGCGATCGGTGCTGGCGCGGCGCCCGTTCAGCGTGGCCAATGCGCGCAAGTCGAAATGGCCGATGCCCTGATAAATGCCGAGCAGCGAAGCAATCAGGACAACCATGAGCGGCACAACAATGCCGGCCATGTCCCGGCCGAGCCACATGGCCGCGCCAATGGCGAGCCATGCCAACACATTGTTGACGACCGTCATCCGCTTGGTGTAGCGGCGCGAAGGCTTTGCGGACATGTCTTCGGTTTCAATGTCCATCAGCTCGCCCCCTGCGGCGCCCATAGGCAGACGCGGCCGGCGCGGATCACCGCGCCCTGCACCGAGCCACCGTGGCGGCAAACATGGAAACGACCATCCGGCGACGGGCGCGCCTCGTGATAGGGCACGAGCGTTCCGTCATGCAGCACCCAGCCCGAAGGCGTGGCGCGCGGCTCCGGCTCTGCGCCGCCATCGCCCGCGATCCAGCAATCCCGATCGGAGCAGCATTCGATCGGATACCACTCGTGCGCTCGGGCGCGTGTCGTCAGCAATAGAATTGCGGCAATGACGGCGATGAAACCCAAGTAAGTGAGGATCAGCCGAAGGGGGTTATCGCGTGACATGCTTCACCGCCCACATGACCGCTTCTTCAATCTTGGTTTGCGCCAGCGACAGCTCGCGACTGGCCAGACGATCGCCCTCCGGATTTGTCCCGCCTGCCTGATGCAAGAGGGCAAGGAACTCGCCACCCACATCCTTGAGGCGCGACATCATCGCTTTCTCTTCATCCGACAGGACGCGATAGGCATGACGCATGGTGTTGTTGACGGTCCTCGCATCGGAGGTGCTGCTCACGGTTTCTTTCATTGCGCCCTCAGCTGGATGTTCGCGCCGGGACTGAGCCGAACGACGCCTTTGTCAGGGTCAAGAAACGCGCGGCCGATCTCGACCGCGCGATCAATCAGCAACGGCAACCGGCCGAACGGCGCCGTCGCCAGCTCGCGCCCCGTGCGCAGATCGATCAGCACCCATTTCGGCAATGCCTTCGCCATGAGCTGCCTCACACCGAAGCGGCCTGAAAGTGCATTCCGTCGCGGTTGCGCGGCGACCAGTCACCGCCCCACGTCCAGCCTTCGGCCTTGAAGGCCGCGACGACGCGCACATCCATGGCCGGCGTCGGATCGCCCAGCCCGTTGCGATTGGGATCGAAGTCCACGGCACAGCCGTAGGAATGCATCGACAGGCGCGACCCGCCCCGCATGGCGCGCCAGACGTAGCCGCCACCGATCAGATGCATCCCGGCGATTTCAATCGCCTTCTGGTTCTGACCGAAATCAGCCCAGATGCGATCGAGGACGCGGGTCAGGCTCTCGGCAACTTTGCTGTGAACGCGAAGGGCCTTGATCTTGAGGCCGTGATCCCAGCTGGCGACGGCTCGCCACGGAATGGGGACGAGCACGAGGTTGTCGCGCTCCCATTTCGGGTCCGGGCCGGCAACGCCCTTGGAGAGGCGCATGTTGGCGCCGTAGAAATCGCGGGCGGAGTTCTGGTGAGGCCAGTTCGACATGATACCCTCGCGCAAGCAGGTTTGGCTGCTTGCACGATGAACTTGCGATGGCGATTTCGGAGGGTGACATTGGCCACACAGGGCATAACTATCAGCGGAATTTCGCTAACAGCTCTTCCAGATCAATCTGTCTATCATCAAGCAACCTATGGCGTTTCCGCGTCAAGAGGGCTGTGCCAGACGACATGCGCGTCACGGTGCGATAGGATACGCCGAGCGCGCGGGCAATCTCGCTATTCGAGCAGCCCGATTCGCGCAACTCGTCGGTAAACCTTTTTTGTGCTTCCAGCTTGAAAGGCGTCATGGGAATTGCAATTCGCTCGGGGCCGAACAACCTGCAGAGTTGCTTCGCCACCGTCTCACCGATCACATTAATGTTGAGATCAGCAGTCCAATGTTGAGGTATAAAGAGCCGTGTACCGCCGAAATATTTCACCAGTTCGCGTGCGGTCTCGACGCCCACTTCTGATGCGACAGGCTGCAAGCTTTCGATGAAATCGGAGACGCGGGGCTGGATCATGTGCTGCCTCCCGCTGGGCCGAGCACTGTCACAAGCACGCCGTCGCGGACGACATAGACCAGTCCGTCCGCCTTCACCGTGTAATCCGCTGCCCCGAGGCTCTCCGCCGCGCGGTGAGCGCGATCGAGTGATAGGGCGAGCGTCGCGCGCAAGCCCTCGACATCGAGGCCGGCGACACGGTCCAGAAAGCGGATGAGGGCGTGATCGCTGATCCGCATCATGCCGCACGCTCCCGGTGGCGGCGCAGCATGGCCTTCAGTCCTTCCGTCACCTGATTGGCCTGTGTTGCCGTCAGCCACTCCGGGGACGAGACGCCCGTCTGACGCAACACGAAGGACTGGAGCGCGCCGCGCGAGCCGTCATGCAGGGCGCCTGCGCGATCGAGTTCGCCCCACAAGGCATAAACCTTGCGGACATGCGGCTTGCCGGATTTCTTGGCGCCCGAGGCCGCGCTGTTCATCTTCGGCTTCCAGCCCAGCCGCCTGAATTCCGACAGCAGCCGGTCAAGCTCGCCCTCGCTGCAATCGCGCGACGACGCCTTGCCGGTGATCCGCACGAGCAACGCCCGATAATCATCATCAGCGAGTGCCAGCTCCTTCTTGGCGATATGAACCTTCGCGAGCATCGGGGAGCGGGTCATGGCCTGCCCCCGCGTCCGGAGCGGTCGCCAAAAGAGGCTCTACCAGTGCACCCGCGTGTCGCGAATTGTCGCAGCATCGCACAGTGCAAAATAGGGGTTTTGGAATGCGTATTGGTCTTGTTCTCACAGTGTTTCTTGGCGGAGTTTCCAGCGTTTCCGCGCAGTCTATCGAACCAAAGAAGATGGAAATCGCTGATTTCATTGTCGACATTAAGGACTTGAAGAAAAAGCAGGTGACGGTGACCGGCTGCGAGTTTGGTAGCGCGAACACGTCCTGGGTGTTTTGCTATGCCTCCGGCAACGCCATGATCAACATCTCGATCGAGGCGAAGTCCCTCGACAAGGAAAGCTACCGCCGTGCGCTCAAGGAATGTGCCGGACGCCCGAGCGAAAACGACCGCTGCACCGGCTCTGTGACCGGAACCGCCTACGAGTTTATCGGGCCGGGCCTGCAGAAGGCCAAGATCAACTGGGACAAGCCCTGAAAAGAATTGAGTGCGGGTCATGGCGCAACCTCAATCTCAACCTTGAGGTCGCTACGCCGTTTCTTAAGCTGCCAGACAATCTGCTCGGCGCTCTGTCGGGAGCATGTGTAGGCTTGCTCCGCGTTCTGAGTGGTGGCGACAGCGCCGACTTTCACAGCTGACGACAGCGCTACCCATCCATAGTCCTGCGCACCGTGCGGGCCAGAAAGAAGCCGGGATATACGAAGGCGGAAGCGCTGGCTCATATCAGCCCCTCCCGATCATGAGCGGGGCGGAACCCTTGCCGGACACGCCATGCGAGAGCTGCACCGCATCTCCGGCTCTCTGGCCGGCGAAGTATGCGTTGCCATGCGTGAGGGTGATTTTGCGTGCAGGCATTTCGCGGGCGTCTTGGTATTTCTCGGCCAACATCTGCTTCGCAACGGCCCGCTCGTCTGCGTTGATCGTACTGGCGAACAGATCGATCAGTTTGCGCGACAGGCGCGAGACCATGCCGGCCGCGAAGCTGTTGACCATCTCGGATTTGGACGACGCCTTGCGTAACCGCCGATAGGGCGTCGTCTCGCGCAGCGACCGGACTTCGGCATTCACTGCCCGCGTCAGCACATCACGCAGATAGAGCGCGATCTCGACGGCATGTTCCTTGCCTGCAAATTCGATCTCGCGGATATCGCCGAGGCAGGAAATCGCATGGGTGTTCGTGGCCTTGCAGATCGCGTCGGCCAGCCACCGTTGCCAGCGTGGCATGGAGAGCGGCGCACGAGCGCGCGCCGTCATGAATTCGATCTCGGCTTCGTTGACGCCATGCTCCTGCATCAGCCGGGCAGCCAGCGCGGCCGCTGCGATGGCTTCAGCCTCCGTGCATCCAGAGGATGTAGTCTTCGCCCGAAGGGCCGCGATCTTGCGCTTGATGCTCTCCTTGCTCATGACAGCTGCCCCATATTGACGATTTGGGCATGCGGCACTGCATTGTCGTATGTGCGTTCCGCGCGCCTCTGGGCTTTCTCCATCGCCTCGCGCAACGCCTTCCTCGGCTTTCCGGGCGGCACGCTGCACAGCATCGCGGCTGTCGTGCAGGCCAGAGCACCGGCAACGGCATTCAGCATCGGCGCCGCGAACGTCTTTCCGGTTTCGGTGATCGTTTTGTTGATCGCGTCGACCAAGACCTGTTGCTGACGGTCTCTTTCGGCACGGAGCGCTTCAATCCGTTCGTTTTCATTCATCATGACAATAACTCCACGAGATCGGCGGTGCGCTCGGCCTCGGCTGGGCGGCGCTGCACGCCTGCGTCGAGAGTCGGCCGCATCACGATGCGCGTACCGACCTGATAGACGCGGGCGTAGTGGCATTCGCAGTAGGACGAGCCGGGTTTGACCGGCTCACCGCAGATGCGCGGCCCTGAGACGGGCTGCACGCGCTTGGAGGATGGTTGCGGCGGTGCGTCGGCGACGAACCAGCGGCATTGACCAGCGGATGATCGGGTGAATGGAACCGGGCTCATGACGCGGCCCCTGCTTTAGAGATTGCCGCATCTAGGCTCGCCAATCGGCGCGAGGCTTCTTCACGGCTTCCCCAGCACAATCGATCATCAGTTGTGGCGGCTGCCACGTAGCACCGCGCCTCCTGCACAGCGCGAAGCAACTCGGGGGACGCGATGACCAGAGCCTTGTTCCAGACAGCATCCGGACCAAGAAACTCACCGCCCATCAAAATGACGTGGTTGTTGTTCGGACTGCCATGCGGCGGAATTACCGGGATGATGCAGTCCTGATGTGCTTTCCAAGGTCCGGAAGTGCTGGCCATCACGCCGCCTCCCGCTCTTGCGAGCTGATCAGCGTGCAGTCCTCGATCGGGACGGCGAAGAACAGGCCGTCATCGACCCGAACCTTGATGTGCGTTTCGGAGGTCTGGCGCACGACGCGGGCCTTGAAGACCACGTCGCCCGCTTGCCAGTCATAGGTGCGAACCTCGACCTCGTCGCCGGGTGAGAAGGGGCAGGAATTGCTCATTTTTCCACCCCACTGACGAACACCAATTCTACGCTCGTTCCGTACTTGCTGATTGAGAAGTCAAAGCTGCGCAAGCGGCCTGACTGCACCATTGAGATGGCTGGCTTCGGAAGTTGATCCAGCCGAATTGCGACGGCCTTCCCGATCACAACGAGAAATGCGTGATGAATTCTGTTGAGCATCTCTCCCTCCTCACGCGGCCGTCGCGGCGGAGATTTCCGCCTCGAACGGCTCGGCGATGAAGTCTTCGCCTTCGCTGCCGATGGAGATGCCGGCAATCATGCGGGCCTTCTCGGGATCAGCGAGCATGGCCTCCTTGTGTTGATTACCGCTGAGAACTGACCCGGCGGGCTCGTAAATTTCCACTGAGATTTGACCCATGTTCTGACCTTCTCCCTGGCTTTGGGTCGGGGGAACATGGAGTGATCGACATGGCATTATTGAGC